>WNFJ01091597.1_pt1 | contig 50281 bp, 35 predicted proteins | sample 5400461 | NCBI WGS metagenome assembly WNFJ01 (sample SAMN13153349, study PRJNA577476) | soil metagenome | isolation source: 115 cm saprolite on Douglas fir-dominated hillslope | place: USA:California | collected 2013-09-17
ATGTTCGCTTTCTCGGCGAGCTCTTCCTGCGTGAACGAAAGCATGTTCCGCAACTCTCGAATGCGCTTTCCGAGGCGCTTATTGAGTTCCGACATCCTTCCTTTCGGGGCTAGCCCGCTTTCCTTTCTTTTTCCAGCCGATAGAACAAGCGCTCGACGTATCGGACGAGAGGTCGTTCTGCGCGTACGAAACCGCGCCCGCGTGACCCCGACCACGAGTGCGTGACGCCACCGTTTTCCGGGCCTCTTACCGCCTCGCGCAAGCGAAAATGCCGCCCTGCTGTCGAGCCCCTGCCTTCTGCAGACGAAGTGCATGATCGCTCCGACGAGCGGTCAGTGGCAAAACAACTGAATCGAGCCTCCTACTACGGCGGTATCTGCTCGTAATAATAAAGGCCAGTCTTGTTGGAGATGATGATGTCCAACAAGCCATCGCCGTTGAAGTCCTTCACCTCGAACTGAGTGCCGACTCCAGAGGATTGTTCGAGATCGATATCGTAGCGATTCCAAGCAACGCCGCTCTCATCGCGGCTGAGCTTGTAATAGACCAGCACTCCGGGCTCATCAGCTCCCTCGCCTCCAAACCCATGCGCCCATTTGCGCTTGCCGGTAGATCCTCGAAGCGAGCGGAGTGGCTCTCGGAATAGGGGGTGGTTGTGGTGAAAGGCTCGGGATCCATCGGGTGCTCTTGCCAACTGTGATCCTCCAGCTGCTCGATCCACCAGCGGCCGCGGTTGTGTGGCCTGGTGCATAGAATGTCGATCCGTCCGTCTGCGTTCACGTCGTAGGCGTACATGTCCGCGCAACAGCTCTCCGGATCCCTGGGTGGGTTGTCGCGGCAGAACGCGGGAAGCCAATTCTCCGGATGGAAAACCCAGGGGGTTTGTGACCGGTCCGCGGGACCTTCGAACCAGCCGGTTGCAACGATGATGTCCATTCGGCCATCTCCATTGATGTCGGCGACGCCCATCCCATGATGATCCAAGCCAACTTCGGGAGAACCAGCATCGCTGATCGCGGTGGTCACCCAGGGCATTGTGGGATCGGGTCCGGGAACGGCCCAAACCAGGGTGTTCGTACTTCCCACCGTGAATACCAACTCCTTCTGGTTTTCGTCTCCGAAGAGATTTTCATAGACCGGCCTTTCGCCCAGCGTTTGCCGAGCGATCAAATGGGCGTCCCACATCCGGTCGATTCCCCGTGGATTTTCGTACCAGTAGATGTCTTCATTCTGCCGAGGAAGGGCGATCAGATCGGTCCAACCATCTCCGTTCACGTCCGCGCCCCAGTCCGCGTAACTGTTGCTGTACTGGTCCACCGGCCAAGTCCGATCCTGTGAGATGGGGTGACGGGTGGAGAGGTCCGGCGGATAATCGTACCAGTACTGCCGCGTGACGATATTGCTGACCCCGACGTTATTGACGTCGAAGACCGTGACCCCCTCCGCGCGAAAGGCAGATTCGATCTGGAGCTTGATGAATCGAATGGGCCCTGGGTCGATGCCGCGCGATGAAGCGCTTTTCAGTTGGCGAGTGGGAAACTGTGACTTACTGCATCCGAGGGCACAGCAAATCGCGACGAAGACGAGCAGGCGCATAGAGGCTCCCGTACGAGGGATTGGGCTTATCTACTCTAGCGCTTCGCCCGAATCGTCATTGTCGGGTGCGTGATTGCCATGGTGTCGAAGAATGTCACTGTCCCTAGCGGCTTGAATCAGCCTGTCGGCGTCTTCTTGGAGCAAGAAGCGCTCGCGGACCAATTCGCGGGCGGCGCGCCGAACTGCCCGGACGAAACCGTGGTGATTATGGTAGCGCTCCTCGAGCGACAAGCGCGGGTCTCCCGCTGCCTCACGCTCGGCTCGGGTCTCGAAGAACGGGATATGCGAGCCGGTCAGTACACAAAGGTTGGGTGCCCGATGCCCGGCAGCCCGTACGTTCCAGCCGGTGTTCGTCCCGATTGGAACGCGAATTTGCATTGGACGCACTCCAGCGATGTCCAGCCCGTCCTCGTCCGGCTTCGGTACATATTGCGAATAGGTGGGACCGAGGGCCGGCGGCTGGAGGGTGAGCACCCCACCTAAGCGCCCGAACAGTGGGCCGAAGTCCAGAAGCTCCAGCGGATTCTGCCCCATCGGAAAGGGGACGCCTGGGATCGCCGGGAATGCCGCGCGGGCTTCATCAACCGTGACCAACGTCCCATCCTCGAGGCGCGGATAATTGCTTGGCGGCGGCTCGATCCCCTGGTCCGCCCACTGGTCGATCGCGACCAACAGCGCGTGAGCGGTCTCAGGGATCGCCGCGCTGGGAGTGTGGTTCTGGCAGAGCACGTTCGTGCCCGGAGGTGGAGTGTTGAACCCCGCAAGCTGCATTCCATGGGAGGTGCTGGAGTTCAGGTAGAGACGCACGTTACCTGGAACTGGAACAGGATTGCCTTGGCCGTCCTCGACATTCAAGGATCCTCGAAGCTGCCAAGGCTCGGTTCCAGAATCCGTTTGAAACACGAACGGATCGGTTGCCGGTCGCTTCATGATGCCGTCACGAATACCCGTGATCGGGTCCGTAGTTATCGCATAACTGAACGGAGGGTAGCTGGACTGCAAGAAGTCGTGCCGATCATCCTGGTCGGACCAAATATTCGGATCGGCGAACCGCACGTTGATGAATACGCGATCGGTTCCTGCGATCGTCGGCATGACGCCCTCGAAGACTCTCCGATGCGACTCATCTTCGTTGAAGCCGAGATAGATGAAGTCTCGCAGATAACCGCCAGTCTGCGATGCGCCGGTTGAGTAGACGCGCCGGATGCCGGGTCCGAGCGGGTTCGGATTGCCGAAGTCGTCCTCTCGTTGGTAGCGAAGGAACGATGCGAAGTCCCTGGTGGTCGCAAATCCGAGGCCCATCACGATCGGGTTTTTGGCCCGGTAGATCAGCTCGTAGATCTTGTCGGCACGAAAGCCGTCGAGGTAGCAGATGTCGAAAGGCGAGGGTTCCTCGCTGCCGGGACCGCCGGAGCAACGCGCGAAAGCCCAACGGTCAGGAGAAATCGGGATCTTCGGCGCATTCACGTCGTCGCGAACGGTGAACGTCGAGTGCGTGGTGTCGGTGTCGACAGCTTCATAAGAATGAAAGTTCGGGTTTCCCTCGAGACTTAAAGTGAAAGTGCCGCTCTGCGGAAGGTTTCGATCCGAGTACTCGACTCGCATCAGGCCGACGATCGGGCTGCCATCAGGCTGAGTCGCGACCGGGAGGTTCGCCGCCAAATTGATTGCGGTCTGTACGACGTCACCTTCCCACCCCGCATCTGTGATCGTGTAGCCAAGCCGGAGGTAGAGATCGTTGGCGCCGACTTGCTCGACCGTCTGCGCGGAGATGAGCCCATCATTCCCGCGGTTGTTGACCGTATAGTAGATCTTGTGGTTGCCGCGCCCCATGTCCACGGGCTTGAGGATAAAGAATCGGGTGCTAAACACGACCATTCCCTGGGCGTTTCTTGGCGCATTCTCCAGATCCACGATCAACCGGTTGAGCGCATCGCGGGGATTGACTTCCATGTAGGCGGTTCCGAGCAGCCGCTCATACGGCCCGGTGTCACCCCATGAAGTGCCGCCGACGAATGGCTCTCGCGTCTCGACAGCTAAGCGGACAAGTCGCGCCTCAACAATTCGCGGAGGGCAAATTGCCAACAGGAAGCCGATAACCAGAATAACTGTGCCACAACGAACCTTGTCTCGTTCCACGGTGGATCCCCCAGGGGCCCAGCCAGTATGCCGATACAGATCGGCTGTCAACGAGGAGATTTTCCAACTGCTATCCACCCGTCACGCGGAAGGCACTTTTTGCTACCGTGATTGATGCGACTCGGGATTGGAGTAGCTCATGCTGCGATTTACCAATGACTATCGGACGCTGGTTCGAGAATTTTCTTGGAATATCCCAGCCCACTTCAATATCGGATGCGCGACGGTAGAGCGCGCGCCCGCGGATTCGCTCGCCTTGATTGAGGTTAACGCCGACGGGGCGCGGCGCGATTGGAGCTTCGGGGAGGTTCTTGCGACCGCGAATCGGCTCGCAAATGGACTGAAATCGCTCGGAGCGGTGCGAAGTGACCGGGTTGGAATTCTGCTGGCGCAGTCGGCTGCGTGCGCACTTTCTCATCTTGCCGCCTATCGCGCCGGGCTCATCCATCGCCGTGCCGCTGTTTAGCTTGTTCGGCCCGGAGGCACTGGAGTACCGGTTGTCCGACAGCGGCGCGCGTTGGTTGATCACCGACGTCGAGGGGCTCTCGAAGGTTGTCGCCCTCCGCGATCGACTTCCGCACCTGTCAGGAACCATTGTCGTGGGAGGTCGCGCTCAGAACGAAACGATCGATTTCGATAGCTTGCTTGCCAAGGCCTCGGACCGCTTCGACGCAGTGGACACTGCAGCCGAGGACCCCGCCCTGATCATCTATACCTCCGGAACGACCGGTCCACCCAAGGGCGCCCTGCATGCACATCGGGTTCTGCTCGGACATCTGCCCGGAGTGGAGATGCCGCACGACTTTTTTCCTCAGCCGGGCGATTGCTTCTGGACACCGGCGGACTGGGCCTGGATTGGGGGGTTGCTCGACGTCCTACTGCCCTCCTGGTTTCACGGCGTCCCAGTCGTCGCCTGTCGAATGGCGAAGTTTGATCCAGAACGGGCCTACGACTTAATGACCAAGCATCGAGTGCGAAACGTCTTCTTGCCGCCTACGGCCGCAAGAATGATGCGGCAAGTCCTCGCGCCGCGATCTCGACCCGCGTTGCGGACCCTCGCGAGTGGCGGTGAAACGCTCGGCGCCGAGCTGCTCGAATGGGGCCGTGTCACATTAAACCTGGCGATCAACGAATTCTACGGGCAGACCGAGTGCAACGTCGTCGTTGGCAACAGCACGGTGCTTTTTTCCGCGAAGCCGGGATCGATGGGTCGGCCCGTACCCGGCCACCACGTCGCCGTCGTTGACGCAGAGGGTCAGGTGCTCGGACCCGACAAGATGGGGACGCTCGCCATTCGCCGGATCCCGTGATGTTCCTTCGGTACTGGAACCGGCCGGACGCAACCGCTGCAAAATTCGTGAGCGATTGGCTCGTGACGGGGGATCAAGGGCACGTCGATAAGGATGGCCACCTGTGGTTCACTGGCCGCGATGATGACTTGATGACCTCCTCCGGGTATCGAATCGGGCCGGGAGAAATTGAAGACTGTTTGTTGAAACACCCGGCGGTTGCGGTTGCCGCAGTGGTCGGAGTGCCGGATCCGGTTCGGACGGAAGTGGTCAAGGCGTGCGTGGTCCTGAAAAGCGGGGTCAGTGGAACCGACGCGCTGAAGATCGAGCTCCAAGAATTTGTACGCAGCCGACTTGCCGCCCACGAGTACCCGAGAATCGTGGAATTTCGCGACTCGCTGCCGTTGACCGCGACCGGCAAGATCATTCGGCGCGCGCTGAGGAATCCAAAGACCTGACGGGGGGTGTCGGGCCGCGTTTTTCTTCGATTGCGCGAACGTAGCGGGATTGGACTTCGTCTGGTTTTCACGAGTTGGCGGGATTGGACTTCGTCGCGCGGCCGAGGGAAACAAGCGCTCCGGGTTGAAGCGGAGAGGGCCGATGAAAATCATTCGATTGTTTTTGGTGTTTGCCTCGGCGAGTTGCGGCGTGGATGCAGAGGTCCGGCGTTCGATGCTTTATAACTGTAACTCCATTATCGGTCCGATCGGATCGAATCACCCTGTCAACTGCGATGCCGTGGGGATGAACGCGATTGCTGCTTACAACTTGATGTCAACTTTGCCTTGGTTCGTTGCGAGCTTGGCTGACATTGATCAAATCCGAATCCGCGAAGAAGCATACTGGTGGGTTAGTTGGTCAGACCAGGCAAAGATCGGGGTGACCGTCGGGCCTCTTCTGGATGGTGCGCAGATCGAGATTGATAGCGGAATGAAGAGCCTTGCCCACGAATTGGAACATGTCAGGCTGCACCGCCTCATTGGGGATTACGATGGAAATCACCGTTGGTGGCACGTGACGGGGCAGGATCAGCGAGATCAAATCTACCGACAGCAAGCGATCAAGCCGTGAAGGGGTTAATTCGAGAATTGAAACGGCAGAGCCTGGACGACGTGCTGGTATCGAGCGTGCAGCTCGTCGACATTCCGAGCACTGAGATTGATGATTGCGTAACGAAAACTCCCGACGTCTTGGTCATAGTCTGAAAGACGGGCTCCGGGTTGGCAGAGGACGTGGACGATCAGCCCTGGGTGCAGCGTCTCGAGGGGTTCCACCTCAACGGACGATGGCACCGAGACGACCTGCCCATTCGAGAAGCGCCGCATGACAAAACTGGCCGCGGCACGGCCCGGTCCCGCTCCGGGTTGCCAACGCACTGGTGTGCCCATCGCGATTTCCAGATGAACCTCATACGGGTTCTTGCCATCGACCCGCTGATACAAATCCGCGAACTGATACGACATGCGGGGATTGACCTCGATGATAGAGACCGAATCTTGATCGGCGTTGTAGAACAGCTCGATGTTAAAGAGCGAATTGTTTAGCCCACAACCCTCGATCAGCCGGCTCGACAACTGCGCCATTCTCCTCTGCACGTCGGACGGCAAACTGGAGGGGTATTCAAAGCGCTGAAAACTGGTAGTACCCGGGTACATCACCGAGTCCACGATTCCGATGATCGTCGTTCGACCGTCCTGGACGAAGCCGTCAACCGTCACTTGTTGACCGCGAAGGGGACGCTCGCCGACGAAGTAGTGCGCCGCGACCCGACGGTCCGAGTACGCATCCAGCAGCTGTTGAAAGGGCCTCAGCAAGATATGCCCCCGGATCCGCTCGCGGAACCGAAAGGCGAGAGCACTCTTCAGCTCCTGCCGGTCGCGAACGAGCTGGGCCCGGATCGACATCGTGCCTTTGACCGGTTTTACGAAGAGGGGATAACCGAGGGTTGGATCGGCCGACCAGTTCAACGGATCGATTGCCTCGAATGCTGGCGTTCCGTCAGGCACCACCTGCCGCTGAATTTCGCGGCTGTAGAACTTGTGGCTCAACAGCACAACGTCTTTAACCGTCGGCCCAGGAAGTTCCAGCTCCTCGGCCAAAACGGCCGCGAGCATACAACCTGGGTAGTCGCCCGTGCCGATCACACCGGCCAAGCCGCAATCGCGATAGCGCTGCACCAACCGGCGATGGTAGCGGAAGATGTCGAAGGTCAGTGCCTTCCAGGCACTCGGTGTCTCCAGCAACTCCTCACCCTCGAAAGCGAACTGATGGCCGTTGACCACCTCCGGGCGAGCCAGGGCCATTTTGTCCCAGGCGTTTGGGCAGAGAACCAGGAACCTCTTCTTCCTCATTCCACCCCCAAGTCTCTCGCGATTTTGGAGATCAGCGCTCCGTAATGCTTCTTTTCTTCCCCGAAGAGCTCCCGAGCGCACTGATCATCCCAGGCCAGCTCGAATCCTCTGTTTACCGTCCAATCGAACATGTATTTTTTTTGATCCTTCACCAGCCCAAAATGCGAAGTGCGAGAGCGTGAGGGATGGCCGGCCCAAAGCAGCCAACACGGTCGAGCCCGCGAGCCGAGCATTGAGCTTCCAAAAGTGGGGCGCGCGGTTTCGATTCCGAGCAGGTCCAGAACCGTGGGAAGAACGTCGAGGTGGCTCGAATAGGGAATGGCTTGTGGCTTCAGACGCGGATGGGAGATCACACAGGGAACCATCACCTGCTCCTTGACCACCGCGCTTCCGTGTGAGTGGTAGCCGAATTGGCCGAACGACTGACCATGGTCGGCGGAAACCACCAACAGGGGCGCGCCGGTTTGCCCGAGGTCAGCGAGCTTGGATGCAAATTGTGACAGATGAGAGTCAGCTTCCTCCAAACCGTTCAGGAACCGACCCAGATCCGTAGCGGAGTCGAAGTGCCGAAAGCTGGCTGGGTCGCTCAAGCGATAGGGAACGTGGGTGTTGTTGGTGTGAACGTGAAGAAACCAGGGTCTTCCGTCGGTGAGCAATGGGGCCAAGTGGTGCCAACCGTGGGTGAGCAAGTCCGCGTCGCTGATTAGCGCGCGAGATCCATTTCGAAGAGCTGCAGAGTCGAGAACACATTCGAAGCCGGCGCGCTCGAGCAGCTCGCGCAATCCGTACGTTCGCGTGTCACACGAGCTCAGGTAGACGGTCCGATATCCGGTGCGACGCAGCGCCTCGATTGGAGCAAAGCCGCCCTCTTCGGTGTAGCTGCTGGCGTAGAGCAGGACGTGGGCGTTGTTGGTCAGCGAAGACAGGGCAAAGTGCTGCTCGCAGCAAATGCCCGATTCCAGCAGGCGATTGATGAAGGGAGTGCGTGCGGTTCCTGAGGAGAACGCGGCGAGATAATCCCTCGCCATCGATTCGACCGTCCAGAGCAGGACGTTCTGCCCGCCCAAAAGCCCGTGCCAAGCGCTGCGCGAGGCTAACCGCGGCCGAAACTCTGGAAGCGAATCGTCCGCGGCGGGATGCTTGGCGAGCCTGGGAGGTCGGCGCGGCCACAGAAAGGGCCGAATCAGTCGCGATCCAGGTTCTTGACTCGACAGCACTGCCAGCCAAGACAAGGCTGCGGCGGTTGCGAAAATGGCCAAGGCACCGGCTTCGATCCGTACCGCCGCCCAAGCTAAGCCGAGCGCGAAAATTGCGCCGCGCGCCGAGGTAAAGGAAAAGGCCGCCCACGCAGCGTAAAGAGCGAGCAACGCAGTCACCACCGGGCTCGACGCTTGTACAAACAGCCGCTCGCAATGAAGAACAAGCGCGATCGCGGGCAGAGCGGTGAAGGCCAGGCGCTCTCTGAAAAACCGGCGAGCTGACCCCATCTCGGTTAGCTCCCGATAGAGAGTGGAAGTCACCGCCGTGCCGATGCCGGTGGGGCCAAGTTCGATGGTGAAGACGCGAAAAAGCACCACGTCCAGCCACAATGCGAAAAACGCGAGCACCGCGACGGCACAGGCTGCGACTCCCACCAGCCCATGAGTCAGCAGGGATCGAAGGCCGAGCTCGAAAAGGATCACCCATCCGAAATCTTCCAGTCCCGGCAAACGTGCTACCCCCCAGCCGTTGAATTTGACGACATAGAGGATGGTCAGCAGCAATGCCCCGTATAGCGGCGCATCGGCGAGGGCGTTCCAGGAACTCAAGTCGCCCTCGCACGCGGGTCGACCGGCTTCGACCTCCAGAGTTGGAGGTAGCTCCAGCCATACCAGGCGACCACCGCGAGAAGAAGAGCGTGGACAATTGGACCAGGCAGATGAAACCAGAGCCAAGCACAGGCGGCTGCCACGCATACGAGCTCGACCGCCGCGACCTCGCGAGCGTGGTAGCGCAGGTCCCAGTAGGAGATGGAACTGATGAACCGATAGTTGCTCAAGGGCCAGAAGTGCCGGTGCGCGTCTTCAACGTGGATCGGCAGATCACCAAGCGCGTGCAGAAGAGCGCTGACGAAGAAGTAGATGCCAAAGGCCGAGTGCAGAGTCAGTGAGAGCGCCAAACCTGCGGCACCTAGCGGAAAGGAGTGCATTCCGTGGATCAGATTCTGCCAAAAAGGACGCTGATAGTGATCGCGCCAGATCACTTCTTCGGGAAGGTGGTGAAGGTAGTGCTCGCGCAGATACAGGACCACAATCGGAACGTCCGGAAGAATTGCACCCAATAGGATGGGGAGGGCCGGGCCGGAGCCACCTACCGCGTTGATCAAGCTAAGATTGATGACCGCATGACCTGGGGTCTGCACCGCTGCTGCCAACTATAGCCGCTAGCGAGACAAAGGCGAGTGTTGAGCCCCCTCGACGCGCACGCTCGTGCGTTTGCGAAAGCGCTGTCGTGGACCGCTGACAGAATCGGCTTTCGCGGATGCCGTGAGTAGCTCCGCCTGACAACGCAGCGCCTGAATCAACTCTGCTGTAGCGGGCGAGAGTGGTGCTGAGCGACTGCGCCTTACAAGGGCGCTGTCCCTGAAAATGGGTCCCAGGCCACGGACCGCCACTTCAGTCACCGTGCCATTCGCCAACGGGTCGGCGATATAGGTTCGTGTAAAGAAACCCGCGCCCACCCCGTGCGCCACCAAGTGACGTGCGGTCTCCATCGAAACCTCGATTGCGGTGCCGGTCCGCTCGGCCAGCGCGCTGATTTTGGGGTGATGCGTTTGCCACCACCGGAGCCGAAGCAGTGGCCGCGCTAGGCGAGACAGCTCGTCCTGCGTCACCGTCCGGCGCAATCCGAGCTCGTGCTTGGGATGAGCAATCAGAAGCACCGGCTCGTGGAAGACGAACAGGGGCGTCAGCTCTGCCTCGACTGCTTCCGTACAGGGCCACGCAATCAAGGCCAGCTCGATGATTCCATCGAGCAGCAGCTCGACCAGCACCTCATGGTCGGCCGACTTGAGCGCGCAGTCCACGTTGGGATGAGACCGAATGAATTTCGCGAATGCAGGCCCAACCAACCCCGCGGCAAGCGAGCCCAGCGTGCCGAGCCGAATCTTGCCTCGCTGACCCGTTTGAGCCAGGCGTGCCACCTGCACTCCCTCGCGAAGCACCTCCAGGACTCGCCGTGCGTAAGGAAGAAAACTCTCGCCGAGAGTCGTCAGCCGGATTCGCCGACCTCGGCTGAAGAGGATGCCTCCCACTGCCTCTTCCAGTCCCTGGATTCGTGAGCTCACTGCCGGTTGACCAATTCCCAGCCCGATTGCGGCGCGGCTGAAGCTGCCCTCGCGAACCACCCGTTCAAATGCAATCAATTGGTCGAGTTCCATCGGACTCATTTCTATCGAAAATATCGATGCAAACTATTCATTTGATTGCGTTGAAGCATATCTGAAACACGAATACCGTGGGTCTCATGATCCGAATGGCAAGGGCAGAAGACGCAGAGGCGATCGCGAGTATCTACCGACCGATCGTCGCGACTACCGCGATCTCATTCGAGCTCGTTCCACCGACTGTCGAGGAAATCAAGCAGCGCATTTTTACGAATGCGCAGTTCGCGCCCTGGTTGGTGTTCACGGGCAGTAACGATCGAGCCTTGGGCTATGCATACGCGTCAAAGCATCGCGAGCGAATGGCGTACCAATGGTCAGTTGACGTCGCGATCTACGTGGATCCAGAGCAGCACCGGCGCGGAATCGGTCGCGCGCTCTACACCTCGTTAGCCGCGCTCTTGCGCCTCCAGGGCTACTATGCAGCGCACGCCGGCATCACCCTGCCCAACCCGGCGAGCGTCGCGCTACACGAATCACTCGGCTTTCGGCCAGTCGGGGTGTACTGGGCAGTCGGTTACAAACTTGGGGCCTGGCACGATGTGGGTTGGTGGCAGTTATCACTGCGCGAGCGTGCCGGTGAACCCTCACCTCCACGCTCCGTTGAAGAAGCCCAGCGCAATCCGGGATGGGACAGCGCCCTTCGAGCCGGTGTAAGCTCGAGGCCGGTAGGGCTGTAGCGAGCCGAACAATCTCGGTTGAAGATGATACGGGAGTTTTCTTGCTCATTTTACAGCTCGTACCTATCTAAACCCGCGCACGCGCGATTCGAGGCTGGTCGAAATCGCAAAAGGACAGGGTCATGAAACGCTTGAGGGTGGTCATTGGGATTGTTGGGATTGCGGTGCTTGTGGCACCGGGGATGTCGAATGCAGAAGGCATCGGGCTGCGGCTCGGCCTCGAATCGCCGCTCTATACGCACGCGGATCAAAACGGGCAGAGCGTCTCATTCTCGATCGGAGACACATTTCAGCCCGCCATCAATGCGTTGGTCGAGTATTACATGAACAGCTTTGTTGCTCTGGGCTTGGAGGGCAGGGAAGGCTTTCTCGCCACCGGGAGCAACCCCACGGTCACTGGTTGTGTAGGGGGCATCTGCAAGTATCAGCGAACCGGCACTTACCTCGGTCCGAATCTGACCATCGATCTGGCGCCAATCCCGATCTTTCTGCGTGCGGGCGTTCCGTTCCATCTCGAGCCGAGCCCCTTTCACTTAGATTTTCGCGCGGCCGGAGGCCTGAAGTTTGGCGTACCGTTCATCTCCTTCTACGCTGAGGTTGTGGCCGATTTCCCACTCGCTGGAAGCGGAGTAAACGCATTCAGCAGCCAGGAATTTGGAATCGGGGCTGGAATCTGGCTCAAGTTGTAGCGGGCTACACCGCCTAGAGTTCCGCCGAGCGTCGCGGTGATTCGCGACCCATCCAATAAACAGTCACACCTCGGCCCACCGGCCGCTACCATGCTTCCACGCTCTAGGTGCATAGGCGCGGGCGGAAAAGAGTTCTTCAGCCCATCCGCCTTGTCGCGCACGGGGTGACTTTGGCTCTCAGTCGCAAGCCTTTTTTCCGTGAGTCTGCAACTGGCGAACATATGCCAGGCTGGTGCTCGTTCTATCGACCTGGCACTCGGAAAATGTCCTGACGTGATTGTTGCCTTTATGACAGCATTCACTAATGGACAAGGCAACACCTTACGATTACGAAGCTTACGGCAGAAAGAAATGGAACCGCCCTCTTGCCTGGCTGAACTTCGGTGTGCTCGCGATCGCACTTGGGCCCGTCCCCGCGTCCGCTTCACATCCGGGCCTTTGGTACGTCGCCTCGGATCTCCAGCAACTTCGCGACCGAAAGACGGGCACTCACGCGCCTATCTATGATCCACTCAGGCAAGGTACCGAGTACTTTCTAGGGAGCACGATTTCGCCGTCAGGGCGTGTGAGCTGGCCAGGCACCGGGAGAATCCTGGACCTCGGAGACCGTCGGGATATCGGCAATTCCCTGGTCGTGTTCGCTTTCGTTTCGGATCTCGCGGACGACGTCACTTACTTTGCGCTGGCCCGCACCTGGCTCCTGGCGGTCGCGAACTTCGGCGGCTTTGACCTGGATGGAACGCATGATTTGGTGCAGGCCCACCTGTTGGCGGGAGTCGCGATTGCCTACGACATCCTCGCCCCGTCGCTTTCCTTCGCAGAAAGGCAAGTCGTTCTCTCGGCTCTGTCCAGAAACGCGAATGAACTGATGAATGCCGGACGCGGCGGAATTTGGTGGGAATGGGAGTTCCTTCAGAACCACAATTGGATCAACCATGCTGCGGTTGGCCTCACCGCGCTCGCCACGTTGGAGGATTTGCCTTCGTCCAGTACGACACCGTGGCTTGATTACGCGGTTGAGAACGCGCAGAACGTCAAGGCATCGCTGGACAGCATTTCCGACGGGACCTGGCATGAGGGGTTTTCCTACGCCGCGTATGGCCTGACCTGGCATCTGCCCTTCGTCGCCGCCCTTCAACGCCTCACCGGGCTGGAGCTCGGAGACATCGGAATGGTTCGCGCCCACGGATCCACTCGAGCGCACGTGCAATTACCAAACGCAGCCAACCAGCACATTCTTGTACACGGGGATTTTTACGGCTTCTCGACGGACGAGGATTTGGTGGTCCTTCGTTATGCCGCCTCGCGGCTCTTGGACGGAATTGCCCAGGGCGTTGCCGATGCATGGGTGACATCGGTGACCCCGAGCACCTACGCCCCTGAGATGGCCCAGCGGGTGTTCGAATACCTCTTCTACGAACCGGCGGTAGCCTCAGTGAACCTGCGCACGCTGCCGCTCGACTGGTTCGGTGCGGACCAGCAGGCCGCCGTATTTCGAAGTGGGTGGGAAGCCTCTGACTTGGTGTTCGCTTTGAAGAGCGGCGCGTTCGGCGGCACCTCGGCTCTAAATCGAATCGTCAACAACCAGCCACCCTACGGCGGCCTAAATTTCGCCCACGATCATGCGGACGACAATGGATTCTACCTCTACGGGAACGGAACCTGGCTCGCTCCCGAGGCGGCGGGCTACTACATTGGCCATCCTGAATCGCCTGGACCGCAGGCAAACCGAGCGGTGTTCCACAACTCATTGTTGGTGGACGGCAACGGCCAACTCGGCGAGGGCGTCCGGACAAACGGAGACGAGCATTTCGTGTACAGCTGGTTCACCCAGCGCTCCGGGCGAATCTCAGCCTTTGGATCCACCGATCATTTCGCTTATACGGTCGGCGAGGGCGCGCAACTCTATCCCAGCTCGCTTGGACTCTCTGGGTGGAGTCGCCATGTTCTTTTTCTGGATCGCAAGTGGATCGTATTGCGAGACGTGATCCAATCCAGCCAGAGTCACATTTACTCCTGGCTCTGCCACCTGATGGAGGGAGTAGCTCGGGAGGGCAGCTGGCTGCATGGTTACGAGCGAAATGGACAAGCTCTGGGCGTGGCCATCCTGTCACCCACCGAATGGCAACTGGCGGTGGAACCACAGTCTCCGGTGAATATCTCGCGCCTCAATCCAAGCGGATCGGTCTTCGCTGCCAAAGTCGCGAACACGGCAAGCAGTCGCGACATGACGTTTCTCACTGCGCTGGTGCCGATCTCCGAAGCCGCCTGGGACAATCGTCCGTCGATCACCGCGCTCGATCCGGTTCAACCGGAAGCGGGGCTCTGGCTGTCCGATGGGCCACGCATCGCTGCTGCCCTTTTCAATGACCTGCCGACCGGCTCGCGCAATATTTCAGGGTTGCAACTCGACGGCTTGACCGGGGTGGTTGAGTACCTCAACGGAATTCCTTCTCGAGTTCTCCTGGTGCGCGGAACGCGGATCAGCGATAGCTACCGGCTCGTCGCGTCCCAAGCGGCACCAACGGAGATTCTGGAAGCCGATGGGCTAGCAGGGGAGACGGTATCCATTTCCGGCGATCTGTCGCAACAGTTTCGGATCTATGCGCCCGCCGCGCTGCACCTTTTGAGAAGTGGCGTCGAAATCCCGTTCTCCCGCGAGGCGGAGTACATCGTCGTGCCTAGTCAGGACTCACCTCGCGAGCACGGGGTCGACGCAGGCACGCCACCGAACCCGGGCCCGATTGGCACCGCGGGCTCGAGCACGACCGCACCTGCCGCCCTTCAGGCCTCGGCCACCGGCTGCTCGGTTCGGGGGCTCTCTCATTCCCCAGCCTCCTGGCTGGTGCTGGCAATGGCAGCGGCGCTGGCTCGCAGTATCGCGCGAGCGCATTTGCGCCGACGACGGATGGCGACAGCTCAATACGCGGTGGAAGTATGTGGTTTGTCGTCCCGCTCGAGCAGTCGACTCGCCAAGACTCTCAAAGGAGGCTGAAGGAGCCGGGTGAGCAACGCCAGTTGGAGGGAACCGCCGATCACCACAATCGCGAGTGCCCGCTGAGCTTGAGCACCAATGCCGTGTGACAGCGCTGCTGGCAGCAGGCCTAGCGTTGCGACCAAGGTTGTCATTAGCGATGCGCGGAACCGCTTGATCGAAGCTTCCCGAGCCGCTGCCTCCACCGACATGCCCTGTCTGTGCATCTGTTGATAATAAGTGACCATCAGCAGAGCGTCCTGAATGGCAATCCCAAAGATCGATACAAATCCCATTGCCGCTGATACCGAGAAATGTTCTCCGGTGATTAACAGCGCCAATATGCCTCCGGTGCACGCCACCGGAATGTTGACCAAGCTGATCACCGTGTCCAACCAGTTCCCCACTGCGGCGTAGACCAGAAAGCCAATCAGGAACAAAGTCAGCGGAATCATGATCTTGAGGCGATCCATCGCGTCGTGCAGTTCATTAATTTCACCCGCCCACTCCAAGCGTGTTTCCGGTGGAAGCGGCACCTTCGCGGCGATGTTGCTCCGGGCCTCCTCAATGGTGGAGTTCAGATCCCTGTTTCGTACTGAAAATTTCACTGGCGTGTAACGATGTCCGTCCTCGCGGAAGATGACCGAAGGGCTGTCTTCCTGCGTGATCGCCGCCAACTGACCTAATTGGCTTCCGTCCGGGGACGCAACGGTAATTCTGCGGATCGCACTGATGCTGTTTCGATAGGGCTCGAGCCAACGGACGGTGAGGGCGAAGAACTTCTCCCGCTCGTAAACCTGGGTTACCGCCTGGCCGCCGATTGCGGCCTGGACAACAGCTTCGACATCACCGGTGTTCAAACCATAGCGCTCGCAAATCACTCGATCAGGGACAATCTTGATGCTCGGTTGACCCATCGACCGGAAAATACCCAAGTCTCGGATCCCTCTAACACCCCTCATCGCATCGTGAATGGCATCACCCGTCCCTTCGTTCTTGGCGATATCGGGCCCAATTACCTTGACCGAGTTCTCCCCCTTCACGCCCGAGAGTGCTTCCTCGACATTGTCGGAAATGTATTGCGAGAAATTGAAGACGACTCCGGGAAATTGATCTTGCAGCTCCTTTGAAACCTGCTCGGTAAGTTTCGCCTTGGTCAAACCGCGAGGCCATTGCTCGAAGGGTTTGAGCGGAGCAAACAACTCGATGTTTTGAAATCCGGCCACGTCCGTTCCGTCATCCGGTCGGCCTAACTGAGATACGACCGTTGTCACCTCGGGATGCTTGCGCAGAATCTCCCGCATGGGCCCCACCACCGAGGCGGATCGCTCGAGCGAGATCGAGATTGGCAACGTGGCGCGGATCCAGAAATTGCCCTCTTCCAGCTTCGGCATGAACTCTCGGCCGAGAAGGGGAAAGAGCACCACGCAAAGAAAGATAGGAATCAACTGGATGGCGAGAGTTCGCTTGGGTGCCCGCAACGCCAAATCGAAGAGTGGATCGTAGACGCGGTGCAGCGCCCGCATCAGGGCATTCTCCTTCTCCTCGACATGGAGCGGCATATGCCGGGACACAAGCACTGGGGTCAGGCTGAGTGCCAAAATGATCGCGCTTGCGATCGAGAAGGCATAGGTGTGGGCCATCGGTGAAAAGATCACCCCCGATACGCCGGTCAATGTGAAGAGCGGAAGAAAGGCAACCCCAATCACCAGTGTTGAAAACGCCATTGGGCGGCCCACCTCCCCAGCGGCGTTCAAAATTCGGTTGATCATCGTCCCCTCGCGCTTACCGCTGAGGTGCCGGAAGATGTTTTCCATCATGATGACCGTCGAATCGACCACGATCCCGAAATCCACGGCGCCCAAGGAAATCAGATTGGCCGGTGTCCCGGTGCCCACCATGCCAATAAAGGCGCAGAGCAGCGCCAATGGAATGTTCACTGCGGTGATCAAGGCGGCGCGCAGATTTCCTAAAAACGCAATCAGTACCAGGACCACCAAGCCCATCCCAACCACCAGATTCTCCAGCACGGTGTGCGTAGTAACGGAGACCAACTTGCCGCGATTGTAGTAGGGCTCAATCTCCATCCCCGGCGGCAGGATGTGGTTTTCGCGGATGTACTCCACTCGTTTCAAAACCCCTTCCAGGGTGGGTTTAGTTTGCTCGCCGTAACGCATCAGAACGATGCCTTGGACGACGTCGGAATCGCCGTCCTTCCCAACCATTCCCAGGCGAGGTGCGTGTCCGATTTGGACCCGGGAGACGTCTTTGACTCGAACTGGAATGCCCTTCTGCTCCAGGATGACGATCTCTTCGATATCTTTCGTGGATTGAATCAACCCGATTCCACGAATGGTGAAGGCCTGATCTCCAAGGTTCAGGCGCTGGCCTCCCACGTTCTGATTGCCGTTGGAGATGGCGGCGTTGAGTTGCGCCAACGTGACGTTTCTCGCGCGCAAGCGGAACGGGTCAACTTCGACGTGGTACTCTTTGATTTCACCCCCGAAACTGTTGACGCCAATCACTCCCGGTACCTGTTTGAATTGACGGTCTAAAATCCAGTCCTGTGCAGTTTTCAATTCGGACAGGCTGTAGCCTTTGCCGCGCAAGACGTAACGGTAGATTTCGCCAATTGCGTTCCAGGGGGAAAGCTGGGCGGTAATTCCCGCCGGCAGCTGGACGAACTGCAGGCGATTAATGACCTCCTGCCGGGCGTCCTTGTAGGACGTTCCCCATTTGAAATAGCACTTCACGTCGGACAGCCCGAACAGCGACTGTGAACGGACGTGATCCAGCCCCGGCATGCCCGAGAGTCCGATCTCCAAAGGAATGGTGACGTAGCGCTCTGTTTCCTCGGCGCTCCAACCAGGTGGTTGAACGATCACCTCCACCATTGGTGGAACCGGATTGGGATAGGCCTCGATATCCAATCGCTTGAATGCAATCAGTCCAGCGACCAGGACAGTGAGTGCCAGAGCGAGGACCATCATCCGCTTCTGCAGTGCGTAGCCGACGAGTCGCCGTATCATCGAATTGGTTGGGCTAGAGAAAAGCGGTCAAGAAGATCGCGTTCTCCACCACCACCTTATCCGCCGCCGTAAGGCCGTCGAGAATGGGTATCGGATTACCGCTTGACTCTTCGTTTACCACCACCCGACGGCGCTTGAAGACCCGCCGCCCATCCGGCTTCTTGCCGCTCTCCACCAGCACGTAGGTATCGTTGCCCAGCCTCAACACCGCCGGGCGCGGCAGCGAAAGTCCCTCCCGGCGCGGGCCAGAAATGTTGATCGCCTCGTACATCTCCGGACGCAGCAGCTGATCCGGATTCGAGAGAACACAGCGCACTCTCGCGGTGTGCTGCAACGGATCCAGGGTGTCGGAGACCCAGTCCACCTTTCCTTCGAATGTTTTTCCAGGATAGCCATCCACCGTCACCCGTACCGGTGCTCCTGCTTCGACGTTGTGCAGATCCGCTTCGTAGATGTCGCCAAACAGCCACAGCTCGCTGGTATTGCCGATGGTGAACAGCTCTGGCGAGGTGCTCGCGCCGGAGTACTGGCCCTGAACTTCCAGCCCCGGATTGACGGTCCGGGCCACCACTTCACCCTCAATTGGGCTTCGCAGAGTGTACTCCTGAGTGACCCGATCGACCGTTCCAGATCCAAATAGCCGCGTTTTCTGCAAGGCCCGCTCCAACTCTGCCTTGGCCTTGCCATAGTTGTCTTGCGCCATTTCCAAGTCGCGTCGGGCTCCGGCATTCAACGCGTAAAGCTCCTTCTGTCGATTGAACTCGTGTTCGGAGGCAATCACGTCCGCTTGTGCTTTCAACCGGTCCGCAAACGCAGTTCCGACATCAGGCGAGAGCAATTTGAGAAGCGGATCGCCCTTCTTCACGCATTGCCCTGGCTGCGCCAGGACTTGCGTCACCCGGCCCGTCACCGGAGAGAAGACATGGGTCACCAGCAGGTCGCTGAAGGTGAGCCGCCCCCCCGCCGCAATGTGGGTTTCCAGCGGCCCGTAGCTTGGGGCTTCCACCCGAATCCGCGCGGACTGCAGCTGCTCGTCGGTCAACCATACTTCGTCATTGGGCTGCTCCCGGGTGATGGACCCTTTCACCACCACTTTTTCACCGGAAGACAATCCCTCCAAAATGGCGACCAGACCCCCAGGCACCTGCTCTCCGATCCGGACTCGTCGCCTTTTGAAGATTTGTCGACCGTCTGCCTTTTGACCCACGTGCACGAAGAGGAAGGATTGCTCATTGATCGGAACCACCGCATCGGCTGAGAGCGCGACGGCGCGCTTGGAGTCGGTGGAGATCAGGACGGTTCCGAACATCTCCGGCTTCAGTGCATGGTCCGGATTGGGCAAAGCACAGCGGATCTTTGCGGTGCGCATTGCCGGATCCAAGGTGGTGGAGATCCACTCCACCTTTCCTTCGAACGATCGGCTGGGATAGGCAAGGACCTTGAGTAGAACGGTGCTTCCTTCCTTGACTCGGGCAAGCTCACTCGCCGGGATGTCGGCGAACACCCAGACATGGTCGATAGCGCCAATGGTGACCAGCTCGACCGAGGTTCCGCCAGAGTACTGCCCTTGAACCTCCAGTCCCAAGTTGGCGAAGCGATCGACCACGACTCCATCGATCGGGCTGCGCAGCATGTACTCCTGGGTCACGCGGTCGACGGAGCCCGATTTGAGCAAGGAAGCTTTCTGACGGGCGCGTTCCATCTCGGCGCGCGCCTTTCGGTAGTTATCCTCGGCCGTTTCGAAATCTCGCCGCGAACCGGCATGAACTTCAGCGAGCTGTTCCTGGCGATGAAATTCATGCTCGGCCGCGATCAAGTCGGCTTGCGCCTTGACCAAATCCGCAAAGGCGGTGCCGACGTCGGGAGAGATGATGGCCAGCAGAGGCGCACCCTTTTTCACGCGCTCCCCTCGCGCCGCGATGAGTCTGCTGATCCGACCCGTGACGGGAGAAAGCACGTGGGACACTTGCAGATCATCGAAAGCGATCCGCCCGCCAGCGTGAACGAATTGAGGAAGATCTTGCTCTTTGGCTTGCGCCAATCGAACCGAGGACTTCTCCATCTGTTCGTTGGAAAGCCACACTTCATCTTCGGGCGGAGCCTCGGCGACCTCCGTACGACGGCAGCCAATTGCCAGCAGCAGCGCCGCGATCGGGATCCAACGATCGGAAAAGCGGCCGATCATTGCTTTGGCCTTTCCGGCCCAATCGCTTGTTGAAGCTGGAACACCCACGTCCAATAGCCAGCCAGGTCCTGCTGGTATTCAAGGTTGGTGGCGATATACGTCCGTCGGGCATCGAGGTACTCGAGCAACGAGGCCGCGCCCTTCTGGTACTGAATGAAAACCAGATCCTGAGCGCGCTTTGCCCACTCCAACAGACCGCCCTGCTCCATTCGCTTTACCAACGCCTCCCAGCCCTTGAACGCTGCCCAGGCGGCCTCCACGTCGGCTACGACCTGGGCCTCCAACTTCGCGACGAGCAACCTTTGCGCTCTCAAATCAGCATTCGCTTTCTGAATTTCGCCCTGTTGCTGGTAGAAGATAGGCAACGTCGTGGTCAGGCCGATGGTGACTGTCGGCGGGGTGACTTGCAGCGACTGGGGGTCGGTTCCCTGGACGCTATATCCGAGCGAAAGGCCAATATCGGGGAAGCGCATTCGCTTTGCCAGCGCGACCGAGTTTTCGGCGCGCGACACTTGGGCTCTGGCTGCCCGGAGATCGGTGCGGTTTTCCATCGCGATCGTCAGCAGTGAGGTGGCAGATGCTTCAGCGAATTGCAGTGGAACGGAGTAGTGCAGAAGCTGCTCGCCGGAAACTTCGAAGTCAGGAACCGGCCCGCGTACCCCAAGCAGAAATGCCAATCCCACCTTGGCCTGCCTCAAGGCCTGTAAGGCGGAGTCGACCGCCTGCTCCGATTCCAGGGTAGCGGTTTGCACCCGAGCCAGGTCCGCCTGCGAAATCGCGCCAAGGTCGTACCTGCTTTTGGTGAGAGACAGGAAGTTGGTCGACGTGTCTCGGGTCTCGCGAGCCAATCGCAGCGTCCGGGTGGCAAGCTCGGCTTGCAGGAACTGCTGCTTGACGATTGTGATCAGCGTGCGCTCCGCGTCCATCCGGGAGCTCCTGGCTGCGTTGAGTGCCGCCCCAGCGACGCTCTTGCGAAGTCCCCGTTTTCCAGTCAACCAGTCTTCGAGCGCGTTCGAATCCCCGATGCTGGCGGTGAACAGGGGAGGACCGAAGAATCTGCAGCCCGAAGTGCCCCCGGGACACTCAATCGATTTTCCGAAGCTGCCGGAAGCGGAGGGATTAAAGATCCCGCTGGCAATTCGGAGATCGCCTTCAGCGCTTTGCACCATCGCGTCTGCGATCAGGAGGTCAAAGCCCTTCTTCCGAAAGCGCTCGAGCGCCTCTTCGAGGGTTAGCGATTGCGGCAGCGGCTCGGGGGGGGGAACGACGTCCTGGCAGAACCCCACACTTGGGAGGACCGCCGCCCACAGCACTCCGGACAGGAAGAGTGCCGCGCCTTCGCGCTTGTTCGGAAGATGGAGAGGGATTGACACGGCCTGCCGCCCAATGAGAGCAAGATGCAGGCCCAGTCGATCTCCAGGGGGCAACCCTCATCGCCCTTCAACCAAGTCCGGGTTTCTGCGACATTTTGTCGCGGTCGGTGCGATCGTTTGCCGCGGACTTCCCCCAGGTTTTTCAAAGGTCGCGGGTATAGGTGTTGCAAAATCCCGGCCTGATCTGTGCAAAGTGCGAGACCTAAGTACCGTCCGGAGGATGATGCGATGGAGGGTAGGGCCTCCATTTTGGTCGCCGAAGATGATGACCTAACGCGCGAACTGCTGGTCAAGGTTCTGCGACGCAATGGTTACGAGGTGGTCGAAGCCGTCGATGGCGCCGACGCAATGGAGAAATTGCGAACCGCGAGCTTCGATCTGGTGCTGTCGGATATCCAGATGGCCCGGATCAGCGGAATGGAGTTGCTGGAACAGGTCCAGAAGGTGGCGAGAGACATTCCGGTGGTGCTGATCACCGCTTACGCCGAGCCCGGGGCAGCGATGGACGCCATTGCCCGCGGCGCCGCCGACTACCTGGCCAAGCCAGTTGATGTCATCGCCCTGCGCACGACGGTGGCGAGAGCGCTCGAGCGAAGGCGGCTCACCGGGGAGAATCAGCGGCTTCGCAGCGAAGCAGCTGGCAAGAAAACCTTGATCGGGACCAGCCCCGCGATGCTCGAGCTGTACAAACAGATTGCCCAAATTGCGCCCACCAACGTGACGGTTTTGATCGTCGGCGAGAGCGGCTCGGGGAAGGAGCTGGTGGCGCGGACCATCCACGAAAGAAGCCGGCGAGCGGACCGGCGCTACATTGCGGTGAACTGCGCCTCCGTCGCGGAAGGGATTTTGGAAAGCGAGTTGTTCGGTCACGAGCGGGGGGCGTTCACCGGGGCCCATTCGGCCAGGATTGGCCTGTTCGAAGGGGCCAACGGTGGAACGGTTGTTCTGGATGAGGTGGGAGACGTGGCCGCCAAAATGCAGGCGCAGCTACTTCGGGTCCTGCAGGAGGGAGAGGTTCGCCGGGTGGGCAGCAGCACCTCCATTCCGGTCGATGTGCGGGTTTTGGCCGCGACCAATCGAGATTTGAATATCGACGTTGCAGAGAAACGGATGCGCGCCGATCTATTTTATCGTCTGAACGTGGTGACGCTGCGCATCCCTCCTTTGCGAGAGCGCGGGGACGATGTGATCGCCTTGTCCCATCACCTGGTCGCCCGAAATGCGGCAACCCTGGGGCGTCCGATACCAGAGATTGCTCCAGAAACGTTCGAGCGACTGCGCACTTACCCTTGGCCGGGAAATGTACGCGAGCTCGAGAATGCGCTCGCGCGAGCCGTCGCGATGTGCCAAAGGTCTGTGCTGCTGCCCGGGGATCTCCCGCCGCTCGTCTCCGGGGAACACGCCACGGGCGATCGGCAAGCGATCGATCGCGACTGGCCGACGCTCGCCGAGCTGGAGCGGCGCTACATCAGCCACGTTCTTGAACGGACCGGCGGCAACAAGACCGAAGCTGCCTCCATTCTCGGCGTCGATCGGCGAACTTTACAGCGGCAAGAGCAGGAGGAGAATGAATAACGCTTGGAGTCAGCCCCGATGCCGCTAGGGGCCGCATTGGTCGGCGACCCCACACCCGCCACTCGACCGACACTAAGTGCGGTCCCCCGCAGCTGGCCGGTCCTGGTGGCGCTCGGCCTGGTCACTTTGCTGCTGCTGACGATGGTGGCCGCCGATCTCTTCGTTGCCGGCAGCGTCGCGGAACGGACCGCCGAAATCGTGGACGATGAACAGCGGTCGATCGAATTGGTCGACGACCTGCGGCAACAAGCAAGCCGGCTGGCGTCTCCTTCATTGACCGGGGCGGAGCTGTTGCAAGTGCTCGAGCGGATTGCGGCGGACATCCGGGCCTATGAGCCACTGACCGATCAGCCGGGAGAACACGAAGAATGGACGGTGCTGCGTCGCGCGCTGGAAGACCTTCAGGCCCGAGTGTCTGCAGGGCAGGGGGTCGGATTGGAGCGACAGGTTATTACGATCGGCGAATCGATCGACCGGTTGGTGCAAATCAATCGCGAGGCAGCGCATCGACAAGCGGACGCGATTCGGCAAGTGCATCGCCGGGCGATCGCGGTGGATGCCGCGATTGGGCTGCTCACCCTCGCGCTCGTGACCACCATCGTTGGAGTTCTGCTTCGAGTGCTCAAGCGGCAGAGGAATCTGGTTGAAAGCCACATTTCACTCTTGGGGGAGAGAAATCGCGAGCTGGATGCATTCGCCGGCCGCGCCGCACACGATTTGCGAGTGCCGTTGAACCCGATTCGTGGATACGCCGATCTTCTGCTAACCGGTCACGAGTCCCCGGACGAGGTCCGGGGAATGGCTGCGCGCATTCGGATTGCGGTGGACCGGATGTCACGGATCATCGACGACATGCTCGATCTTTCCCGGGCGGGTCGTGCGTTGGTCGGCGAAGCTTCGCCGGCCCGGGTAGGCGCGGAGGTTTTGGAGGAGATGGGAGCGGAGCTGATCGACGCGGAGGTGCACACGGAGCTGACCGACGAGAAGGTGGCATGTGCCCCCGGGGTCTTGGCTCAGATTCTCAGGAATGCGGTGTCGAACTCGATCAAATTTCGATCGCATCAGAGAAAACTCAAGCTCCATCTTAGCTCGGTGAGCACCCCGACCACGATCGAACTGGCAATCGAGGATAATGGCATCGGGATCGACGAGGAGAGTGCTGAGCACGCTTTCGAGCCGTACTATCGAGGTCGCCAGGATCGCGAAGTTCCCGGACACGGCCTCGGCCTGGCGATTGTTCACCGGGCTGCGAAAGCGCTGGGCGGAGAGTGCCACATCTCTCGAACTGCGCCGGAGGGTACCCGGATCACCGTCTCTCTGCCGCGCGCAAGCTGAACGTCAATCCCTGTTGACGCCAAACCCGGGCTGGTGTCAGACCAAGCTGGATCCGGGAGTTATACTCTGCGCATGTCGGACAGTCTTGATCTGCAAGCGCTTCGTCAAGCCCTCGAGGAGGTGGATCGCGAGATTCTGCGTAAACTCAAGAGCCGGATGGAGCTGGTTGAGCGCGTCGCCCGGGTGAAGCTGGCCGCCGCGATTCCGTTTCGCGATCGGCTCCGCGAAGAGCAGGTGTTGGGCCGAGTCCGCCAGATTGCCACCGAGCTCGGTTTGGACCCATACGAGATTGAGCGTCTTTTTCGCATCGTAATGGACATGTCCGTCTCCCGGCAGCAGTCTCACCTGCATAGCATGGAGAACCTCCCGCTCCGGGTGGCCTATCAGGGCGTTGAGGGTTCGCCTAGCCATCTCGATGCTCAGCGCCGTTTTCGCGGCCGACCGGGAGGAGCGCTGTTGAGCGGGCACCAGGGTTTTAAGGAAGTAGCGGGTGCGGTGCGTAGCGGACAGGCGGATCTTGGCGTTCTTCCAATCGAAGAGTCGAAGGCGGGCAGCATCAACGAAATCTATGATCTGTTGCTCGAGGGAGGGCTGACGATCACGGCCGAGCTTTTTCCAATCCCAAACCTGGCCAACCATTACACCCGGTACGTCGAGATCTCGCGCGAAGCGCTGCCTTGCCCTCCTGGGATTTCGTACAAAACCTCCCTCGTGCTCGTCCTTGACGACCGGCCTGGCGCTCTGCGCGAGGTGCTCGCCTGTCTGGCAAACCATCAGCTCAATCTGTCGAAGCTCGAGTCCCGTCCGGTTCCGGGACTACCGCTTCGCTATCGCTTCTACGTTGACTTGGACGGTCATTCCGGGTCTCAAGAAATCGAAAGCGCGCTCACTGAGCTTCGAGGGATTGTCGCGGATCTGCGCTCGCTGGGGACCTACCCGCGCGGCGACGTCCAATCGCAAGTCCCTTCTGCGCCTGGGGCCTAGCATGCGAGTGGCGTTTCAAGGCGAGCCGGGAGCCTACAGTGAAGAGGCGGTTCGGCTTTTGGAGGGCTCGAGTGTCGAGCTCTTGCCACGGAGAACCTTTCAACAGGTCTTCGAGGCAGTTTCCACCCGCTCGGCGTCTGCAGCCGTCATTCCAATCGAGAATTCGATCGCTGGACCGGTGATCGAGAATCAAGATCTTCTTCTCCAATATCCCTTTTCTGTCACTGGCGAGGCGATCGTCCGGGTACGCCACTGCTTGTTGACCCGAGCATCGCGGCCGCTCGCGTCGCTGAAGACGGTTCACTCCCACCCTCAAGCCCTTTCGCAGTGCGGGCGGTTCATTGAAGCAAACCGGTTATTGCCGCGTCCGGAGTACGACACGGCCGGCAGCGCCAAGCTTTTGGCCGAAGGTGCGCTTCCGTCTGGAGCCGGGGCCATCGCCAGTCGCCTGGCCGCGGAGATCTATGGCCTTGAGGTGCTGGCCGAGGGAATCGAGGATCGGGAGAACCACACCCGATTCTACCGGATCGGCCCTAACCCGCTGCCCGCGGAACGGGGTCGCAAGACGACGATTGCTTTCGCCATTCCAAACGCTCCGGGGCAATTGTCCCGAGCGCTCGGTTCGTTCGCGCGGCGCGACATCAACATCTATCGGCTGCACTCGCGGCCGGATCCGCGCCACGAATGGAATTACGTCTTTTATCTCGAGTTCGAAAGCTCAGCGTCCGATCCTCGGTGCGCTGAGGCGTTGGCAGAGCTTGGAGCGCTCGCGACGATGGTGCGCAACTTCGGCAGCTTCTAGCGAGCGCTGCCATTCGGTCGCGGGCTTTGACTCGTACTCTTACTTGGCGAGCACGTAGGTGCCTGGGGCATCGGACAACGGACGATAAGCCTTGCTGCCTAGCGTTGGTGGCGCGCGCCGAGTACCCGCGCGCTCGCCAATCCAACGCGCCCAGTCCTCCCACCAGGTTTGCTGGTGCTTGGTCGCGCCCAACAGCCATGCCTCCGGATCTGCTGGGAGCTCTGGGTTGGTCCAGTGGACCGCGGTCTTGCTCGGCGGGTTAACGATCCCGGCGATGTGCCCCGAGCTGCTGAGCACGAATTTGATTTTCCCCGCGAGAAGTTGAGTCGTCTTGTATGACGACCGCCACGGTGCGATGTGATCTTCGACCGCCGCGAGGATGTAGACGTCCTGGTTCACCTTTGAAAGGACCAGCCGCTTGCCGCCGGTCGCCAGCTCACTGCGGGCCAGCCGATTCTCCTGGTAGAGGCCCCGCAAGTATGAGGTGTACATTTTGGCCGGCAGGCGGGTGCTATCGCCATTCCACGCGAGGATGTCGAAGGCCGGTGGCTCCTCTCCCATCAGCCAGTTCTTGGCGACGTAATTGAATACCAGATCATTGGCTCGCAAAAGGCTGAATGTGTAAGCCATCTCCTTCGCGTCGAGATAACCGCGTCGCTCCACCCTGCGCGAGATCGAAGCGACGCTCTTGGGATCGAGAAAGGCTCCAATTGGGCCGGGATCGCCGAAGTCAACCAGGGTGTTGAGGAGAGTCGTGCAGTTGATCCAGTCCTCCCCGGTCTGCGCCAGATACGCAAGCAGCATCGTAGTCAATGTTCCGCCGAGGCACAGACCAACGATATTCACCTTCGGGGCCTTAGTGATTTCCCGGATAATCTGAAGGGCTTGATGCGGGCCGCGAAGCAGGTAGTCGTCGAGCGTCAGCTCGCGCATTGAGTCATCAGGATTGCGATAGCTGATCATGAAGGTGGTGTGGCCGTGCTGGATCGCCCACTCCACGAAGCTACGGCCCGGGGCCAGATCCATGATGTAGTATTTGTTGATCCACGGCGGGCTGCAGAGCAGAGGAACCTCGTGCACGTCCGGCGTCTGGGGCGAGTACTGGATCAGCTCCATCAAGTCATTTTGGTAGATGACCTTGCCATGGCTGACCGCCAGGTTTTTCCCAACCTGGAAGCTGGAGGTGTCCACCTGCCTGGGCCATCCGCCGCGTTCGCGCAGATCTTGCCCAAATAGTCGCAAGCCACGCAGCAGGCTGCCGCCGCCGGTCTCCAGAGCTCGTCGCAACGCCGCCGGGTTGCTCCACAGATAGTTGGTGGGGGCAAGAGCGTCGACAATCAGCTGGGTGGCGAAGCGTGCCTTGCGCGCTGTCTGCGGATCCAGGTCAGCCGCATCAACCAGGTCCCCGACGAATCGTTCACGTAAGAAATGAGCCTGGAGAAGTGCATAGAACAGCGGGTTGTCTTCCCAAGCCGGATCGGAGAAACGCTTGTCCTTACTCCCAGGCGCGAGTGGACTGGTGGTCTTCGCACCGACCATTCGACTGGCTACCGCCTGGGCGGCCCCAAGCGCGTTCACGGCGAAATTCTGATACGCGGAGAACAGCGACAGGGGATGCCGGGCAAGCCCGACGGCAGTCGCGGCGAGGGAACGCCCAAACGAAAGTGGATCGATTTTGTCGAATACCTGGTGAGCAGCACGCTGGAACGGGCCTTCGGATTGCTCTTGCTGCTGATTGATGTCGTTCATGAGTCAGTGATCGCCTCAGGCGGAATTCTCATGCTGATGAGTGCACACTGGCACCCCCGTTGCGCAACGGATTGGCGACTTTACTCGCCCGGCTCTACATGTAAACGCCGCCGTTGACGTTGATCTGCTGCCCAGTGATGTAGTCGCCTTCTGCGGCGAGAAAAGCGACGGCCTTGGCGATTTCCTCCGGCAATCCGAAGCGACCCATCGGGATTCGGGCTTTGATCTGGTCCTGTACGGTCGGCGATACCTTGGCGAGCATATCGGTCATAGTGAAGCCCGGCGCGAGAGCATTCACGGTAATGTTGTACTTCGCGTACTCGATTGCAGCGGTCTTGGTGAACGCGATGATTGCGCCTTTGCTCGCGGAGTAGTTAGCCTGGCCGAAGTTACCGGCCTGCCCGACAAAGGAGCTGATGTTGATGATCCGCCCGTACTGCTGCTCAGCCATCGATTTCAGAGCTGCGCTGCAGCAGTAATAGACGCTGTTGAGATTGGTATTGATGACTTCGGCCCATTCGTCATCGGTCATCTTTTTTAACGACTTATCGCGGGTAATCCCCGCGTTGTTCACCAGAATGTCCAGCCGCCCCCATTTTTCGAGCACCTGGCCAATCAGCCCGCGCGCCTCCTTCGGGTTGCCGACATCCGCGCGCAACATCAGCACCTGCCCGCCGATGCCACTGACCTCATTCGCCAGGCTGTGGCACTCTGCCTCTCCCGAGCGGTAATTGAGTGCCACCTTGGCACCGTCTCTGATCAATTGCAGAGCGATCGCTCGGCCAATGCCGCGAGACGCGCCGGTTACCAATGCATTCTTTCCATCAAGACGCCCCATGACTGCACCTCCTAAATTGGGCAATAAAGCGGGCGTCCGGCGAAGATGCAACAGCCATACCGGTCTACTGAACAAAAAAAGAGGCGAGCCCTCACTGGAAGACTCGCCTCATACGCTGATGCGCTGCTTTGCTTAAGCCTTGTTAGGAACCGCCGCGTCCGCCGCCTTGCGAGCAGCCTCGATGGCCAACTTCCGCCATTGCGCAACAACTTGCTGGCCCTGTTCGAGCGCCTGCTTGCCCAAACGAACCGCTTCATCGAAGTTCGCGTTGAACTGAGCGACTGCGCTGGTCTGTGCCTTGCCCAGCTCTTGGTAGAAGGACTCCAGGAACGCCGCCTGCTCTGACGCCGCGGACTTCCAGAATTGATAGAATTGCTGCACCTGCGAATTGATTTGATTCTCCATGATCTTGCCTTTCTTGGTTTGTGGCTGAGTGGGATTTGACTGTTTCATCCACATAACCTACTCCTCAACCTCTGCATGTCAAGGAAAAATGTTGCACTGCAACATAAAAGAAACACTTAACGGCGCTTCTTGCGAAGGCTGCTCTTCAACTCCGCGAGCTCTCGTCGCAACTCAGCGATTTCGTTGACGGCGCTCGGCGCTGGCTGCGCTGCCCCCTCGCCGTGGGCCGGGGATCCGCCTAGCAGACGCAGAAAAGCGTCCGCAGCCCCAAACGGCGCCATTGACAGAGGGTTATACGGTGCGATCTGCCTCACCCCTTGTTTCGCATTGAGGTAGATGTCCAGTGCCCAGCGCACGTACTGGCCGAAGAACTCCGCGAGGGCGTCATCGCCGAGCAACCGGGCGGCGCCACGGCCTTCGACCAAGATCTGCGTCAGGGTTGAGGCAGTGAGATCCTCTCCGGTCTTGGCGTCGACGACCCGAACTTCTTCGCCTTGCCGGACTTTGTCCGCCAACTCCTCGAGCGTGATGTACCTGCTATCGGAAGTATCGTAGAGGCGTCGATTGCCATATTTCTTGACCATCATCCGATCGTCTTGCAGCGGCGCGCGGACGAGATCAAGTGCAAATCCGAAAATCCTGTTGCGGCGCACCATGGGGCAGCAAGACCGCGGACATGGAACATCGGAGCGCAGGGCCCGCGATCCTGCACGGTGTTCGTCATCGGCTAGCCAGCTATTGCCCACCGCTCCGCTCACCGGTACCCTCGGGGCGATGGCCGAGACTCTATTCGCCGAGCTCAAGCGTTATGTTGGGTTTCAGGCCGAAGACGAGGCGGCTCTGCGCAAACTGGATCCGGTCGCTTCGCCCCAATTCGTCCGCATCGCGGACTTGTTTTACCGCCGAATTCTAGACCACGAAGAGGCACGCAAGGCGTTGGCCGGAGAGAGCCAGGTCGGCCGGCTGAAAGTTACGCTCGTCGAGTGGATGCAAAAACTGCTTACTGGGCCGTGGGATGAGCAGTACTACGAGCTGCGCGCCCGGATTGGGCGGGTCCACGTCCGCATTTCACTACCTCAACACTACATGTTCGGCGCAATGAACGTGATTCGCGCGGCATTGAACGAGGTGATTGATAGCCATTACCTGGATCGGCCGGACGAGCTCAGAAAAGCTCGCACCGCGCTCGGGAAGATCCTCGATCTCGAACTAGCGATCATGCTGCATACCTACCGAGAAGATCTCCTCTCTCAGCAAGCCCGAATTGAGCGCCTGTCGACGTTCGGGCAGCTGGTCGGCTCGATTGGACACGAGCTGCGCAATCCGCTGGGAGTGATCGAGAGCTCGCTGTTTATTCTCAAGGGGCGCGTTGGGTCCGATCCGAGGGCGGAAAAACAGATTCAGCGCATCAGCGAACAGCTGACAGTTGCAAATGACATTGTCACCAAGCTTCTCGACATGATTCGGGACCGACCGCTCAGCCGGACCAACGTGAAGCTGCCCGAAGTGCTCAACGCCGCCGCTTCGTCCGTGCATTGGCCGTCTCAGGTAAAACTGATCCAGACGGGCCTCGAGGGCCTACCCGAGATTCAAGGGGATGCGGTGCAGCTGCGGCAAGTATTCGTCAACCTATTGGAAAATGCGGTCCAAGCAACCGGTGCTCAAGGGGAAGTCCGGGTACAGGGGGTTCTCGACGGAAGGTCGGTCGAGGTCACGGTGGAGGATACCGGGCCGGGCGTGGACGTCAGTATCCGAAACCGCCTGTTTGAACCGCTGGTGACAACCAAGACCCGGGGAATTGGATTGGGCCTGGCTCTGGTGAAGCGCATCGTCGAACGCCACGGGGGCTTTATCACCTATCGATCGGGCGGTGATGGGGGGGCGCTTTTTGCAATCCGCTTGCCGATTACCAACCCGTGAGCGCTGCCGGTCTCATTCCTCAGCGTCACTACCTGCTGGTTGAATGTTCCGGTAGCCATTCGACACCGAGGGCCTGCTTTTGACGCTCGAAAAGGTATACGGGTCGCGCGCGGCGTAGGGTCCTGCCACTGATCAGTAAACCTAGCGACTCTCGTCCAGTTTCCCCGGCCGACGGAGCATCTTCCGCACCTCTGAAAGATGCACCTCCTCATCGTGGACCATTCTCCGGGCGTACTCCTCGAGCATGATGTTTCTGCTCTCGACGAGGCTCAGAAGTCGGCGATAGATATGCACCCCTTCCGCCTCGTGCTCGATCGTCTCCTTCAGAATCTCATCGATGTCGTGCCGATGGGTTTCCAGGAGCTTACCGATTTTCAACGAGGGATGGCCGCCAAAGGTGGTGATGTATTCGCCCGCCTCTGCGGCGTGGCTCATCGCTTCATTCGCCTGCTGGCGCATCCAGGCGACGATCGGGATCCGAGCGTGCCCAAAGACCATCAGCGAATAATGCAGGTAGCGCACCACCCCAGCCAATTCCAATTCCAGAATCTCATTCAGAATCCCAATCGCCTCTTTTTCATTGAACTTCTCTTCGGCCATGGGTTGCCCTCCAGAGAATGCCGCCGCTGTGGCGAGTGACATCTTCTTCGGTCAAGCGAGTGCAAAGGTAAAGGCGGAACCGAGCAACCGGATGGAATCGCACAATTGAAGCGGCCCCGATGGACAGAACCTTGCGCTAAAAGCGCTACAGCTTGAAGCCGACAGATTCGCCGACGGGATCGCGGTCGATCCTCGGACGCTTGATTGCCGTTGGAGCCTGGGTGCTCTGCATCGTGCTCGTTTACGAGTCGCTGAGCGCGCTCCACTACCCGCTCCGGGACGCAGACTCCACCCTTTACGAGGCCATTTCGAGGTCTCTCAAAGATCAGCCGTTCTCGCAGTGGGCTGCTCCTCTGTGGCCCGCGGGTCGCGCCAAGCAGGGACTATTTGTCGAGCACTTACCCTTCTTTTTTTGGCCGGCTGCGTGGCTGTATCGCATTGGCCTGAACCAAGCCGCCCTGCTGATGAATCTGGTCTACTTCTTCCTCTCCCTCTATGTTCTATTCCTGCTAGCTACGCGCCTTTCCGGACAAGGCCCGGGGTGGCTAGCGGTGCTCCTTTATCTGGTCTCCCCGCTGGGAGTGCAGTACCTGCTCCGTTTCAACCACGAGAATGCCTGGACCGCAGGTTTCCTGGGGGCGCTCTACTGCGTCACTGAGCTCCCGCGAGGAAGGGCCTTCGGGATCGGACTGGTGCTGTCGCTGAGCTTCGTATTCGCGATCAAGGGAATCCTCGGGCTGATCGTCTTTCCAGTCGCGCTTACTTGGTGGTGGCTGAGTGAGCGCCGCAGTGGTGACGTGCTCTTTTTTCTCGCGGCATTGGGGGCGATCCTACTGATCGCCGTCGGCCAGGAGCTCGCGTTCCGTCGTTTGACCGGGGAGAATTTTTTTCAAAGCTACCTTTCCACCCAGCTGGAATACGTCGCGGGTGCCGAGCGCCTTGGCCCCTGGCGCAGGTTCTGGAACCCCCTCTATTACGTCGGCAATCTTATTTGGTTCGCGCTTCCGGGGTCGCTCCTTGCCGCCTATGGCGCCTACCTCAGCTGGCAAAAGGGAATTCGCTACCGCGGCGCCAGACTCGTCGGCTGGTCGGGCAGCATTTACATTCTGCTGGTCTCGATCATGACTCGCCGGGCGGCTCGATACATCTTCCCGCTCTATTCGTTGACCCAGCTGGTTGGCGCCGAGATTCTCTGGAACCGCTTCCCCGAGGTGCGGCAACTGATCGAGAAGCACCGGCGACAGTTGCCGTATTTTCTGGCCGCGGTCGTGTTGGTGGTCTTCGGGTTGCGACTGTACGCGGATTTTCATCACTACCGGTTCATCAACATTTTCTGACTCATGCGATGCGGGTGGCGGCCGCTGTTCGGGGCTTTCCACCTGATGCTCGTCAGCGTCGAAGGGTATGACTCCGACCTTGGTGCGTTTTCGATCCGCGGGGATGGGGGGAACCCCCTCGAATGCGATTTGTCGCTGATCTTCACATCCACTCTTACCTTTCGAGAGCCACCAGCAAAGACCTCAACCTCGAGCAGCTCTATCGCTGGTCGCAGCTCAAAGGCATCGGGGTGGTGGGAACGGGTGATTTCACCCATCCGAAGTGGTTTTCGGAGTTGCGCGAGAAACTGGTGCCAGCGGAATCCGGCCTGTTCACGCTTCGTCCGGAAATCGCCAGGGCTCTCGACGATCAGATTCCCTCCGCATGCCGAAGAGCGGTCCGCTTCATGCTATCGGTTGAGATCAGCAGCATCTACAAGCGCGCGGACCGAGTTCGAAAAGTTCACAACCTGGTCTATGCGCCGACCTTCGAGGTTGCGGCGAAGATTGCGACCCAGTTGTCGCGAATCGGGAACATCGAGTCCGACGGACGTCCAATCTTGGGAATTGATTCCAGGGACTTGCTGGAAATCGTGCTCGAGGCGTCCCCGGATGCTTTCCTGATTCCTGCTCACATCTGGACGCCGTGGTTCTCCGCGCTCGGCGCCCAGTCCGGATTCGACCAGATCGCGGATTGCTATGCGGATTTGACGGAGCACATTTTTGCTGCGGAGACCGGTCTCTCTTCGGATCCGCCCATGAACTGGCGACTCTCGCAGCTCGATGGCTTGGCGCTGGTTTCGAACTCGGATGCGCATTCGCCGGAAAAACTTGGCCGGGAAGCGAATTTATTCGATTGCGAACTGTCCTATTTCGCAATCCGATCTGCCCTGCAACATGCTCGCGAAGGCTTCCTCGGAACGGTGGAATTCTTTCCCGAGGAAGGGAAGTACCATTTCGATGGACACCGAAAATGCGGCGTCGTGCTGGCGCCAGAACAAGCCCAAGTTGCCCAGGGAGTCTGCCCGAAGTGCGGAAAGCGCGTAACCGGGGGAGTGATGAGTCGGGTGCTGCAACTTGCCGACCGCCCCAGCGGCTTTCGACCCCCCGATGCGAATCCTTTCCACAACCTGGTCCCTGGTCCCACTAAACGAGCTGATCGGCGAGGTGGTCGACGCAGGACCCAGCACGGTGGGGGTGCGGCGCGCCTACCAACGGTTGCTCCAAAGGGTGGGTCCGGAGTTGACTTTGCTGACCGAGTCCCCGCTCGAGCAGGTGGCGTGCGAAGGCCCTCCGTTGCTCGCAGAAGCGCTGCGCAGAATGCGCAGCGGCGAGATCCACGTTCAGCCAGGTTACGACGGCGAGTACGGTGTGATTCGCGTCTTCGAACCCGAGGAGCGCCGGAGGTTGCTGAACCAGGGGACTTTTTCCTTTGCGCTGGCAAGCGCTGAGCGTCGAACCACCAATTTCGACGCTTGTGACCCGATTACCCTGGCAAGCCCAGCGCACCCCCTCCGATCCAGCACGATTGGCCTCAATCCCGATCAACGAAAAGTGGTGGAACACGGGAATGGATCTCTCGCGGTGATTGCTGGGCCTGGGACTGGAAAGACGCGCGCACTGACCCATCGAATTGCCGCCCTAGTCCAGGACCGTGGAGTGCCGCCTACCTCAATCCTGACAATCACCTTCACCCGAAAGGCGGCGGCGGAGCTTCGTGAACGGCTGATTGCGCTCCTCGGAGACGACGGTCGGCGCGTCCAGGCGATGACCTTCCATGCTTTGGGGCTGGAATTGCTTCGCAAGTTCCCGAAGCCAGCCGGACTTCGCGCGGACTTTACCGTTCTGGATGATGCCCGGCGACAGCAAGTCCTCAAGGGCGCCGCAGAAGAGGCAAGACTCCGTAACCGGCTAGTGTGGATGGGCGAGCGGATTTCGTGGCACAAAACACAGCTGCGCTCCCCGGCGGACGCGGATGCTGAGATTGGCGAGGCCTATTTGGCGTATCAGAGGATCCTCGAGCAGCAGGGGGCAATCGATTTTGATGATCTGATACTCCGCAGCACTTTGCTGTTGGAACGCTGCGACACAGCGTTGGCCGACGCGCGGACAGGTTGTCGCTATCTGTTCGTGGACGAGTATCAGGATATCAATGCGGCTCAATACCGCTTGGTGCGGCTGCTGGCGCCTGCCGGTCCGGCCTCCGATCTATGCGTGGTCGGAGATCCGGACCAGTCGATCTATGGCTTTCGCGGATCCGACCCCGAGTACTTCAATCGTTTTGCGGAAGACTACGCGCCGGCCACGGTGCTCAGGCTGACCCAAAACTATCGCAGCACAGCCACTATCGTCCGCGCAGCCCTTGAGGTCATTGCCCAGAGCCCAGGTCGTGATCCGAGCCACCTCGAAGCATTGGCTGCTCCCGGGCTTCCGATTCAACGGTGGTCATGTGCCACCGAAATCGACGAGGCGGAGTTGATCGCGTGCGAAATCGAGCGCGCGGTAGGGGGAACCAGCCTCTACTCGCTCGATTCGGGACGATCCGACGGCACGAACGAGAACCCGTTGTCATTTCATGAGATCGCAGTTCTGTTCCGTACCTCGGCGCAGGCGGACGCGATCGGCCTCGCGCTCGACCGAGCAGGAATTCCATTTCAACGCGTCGGCGTCGATCCGCTCACCGCCCGACCGTTCGTTGCAGAGTTACTTTCTGACTTGGATTGCCTGGTCAGGCGAACCAGCGACCACACGGCGATTCCCGAACGGCTGGCGCATTTGGCGCCATACATCGGTCCGCAGCCGACGGCGGAAATCATCGAGAGACTGGGCACCATCGGCAGGACGGATCCGGACCAACGATCGGCAACCGATTTGCTCGCAACGCTCGCCGTTCCATTTGGAACTGATATCGCCGGCTTTCTCGGAGCGATCGCGCAGATGCATGAGAACGACCTTGGCCTGGAACCGCAGAAGGTCGCGTTGCTGACGTTGCACGCAGCGAAGGGCCTCGAGTTTCCATTGGTCTTCATCGCAGGCTGCGAGGACGGATTGATCCCATTGCGGGCTAAGCGTGCGCGGTCGGTCAATACCGAGGAGGAGCGGCGTTTGCTGTACGTGGGCATGACCCGGGCTCAACGACAGCTGATTCTGACCGCTGCAACGAAACGGTCCCGTCACGGGCAAATCTACGAAAACGGTTTCTGTCCCTTTCTGAGCACTGTCTCGGCGGAACTTTTCGAAGCGATGCAGGGGCGCCGACGACCGCGCCGTGCACGTCAGTTGCCATTGCTCTGAGGCTCAGGATAGGAGAAGTCGCTTTCCAGGGAGAGAAGGCTTGCGCTTTCACAGAGAGATTCACCGAAGCGACAGGATTGGATGGCTCCGCGCCGCAATCCTTGGCGCGGACGATGGAATTGTTTCCGCGTCAAGCCTGATGATTGGGGTTGCCGCTTCGTCCGCCTCCCGAGGTGCTACCATCCTCGCAGGTCTCGCGGGCCTGGTCTCGGGAGCAATGTCGATGGCGGCCGGCGAATACGTTTCGGTCAGCTCGCAGCGTGATGCCGAAAAAGCCGACACCGAGAGAGAGCGCCAGGAGCAAGCGTCCTCGCCAGAAATGGAGCTGGACGAGCTGGCCGGCATCTATGTTCGTCGAGGGCTGGGGCGAGAGCTTGCGCGGACCGTTGCCAAGGAATTGATGCGGGTCGATCCGCTGGGCTCCCACCTCAGGGACGAACTCGGGATCTCTGAGATAACGCGGGCCCGCCCGATCCAAGCTGCCTTGGTATCTGCGCTCAGCTTTGCTTTGGGAGCGTTGCCTGGACTGCTCGTGATGATCTTCGCTCCCGCCGGTCTTCGGATTCCAATTACCGCGGCGACCGCAATCGTCCTATTGGCCACGCTGGGCGCCGTTGGCGGAAGGCTTGGCGGAGCACCCGCGGGTCGGGCTGCCTTGAGAGTAACGGTTGGCGGGGGCTTGGCGATGGCGATTACGGCACTGATTGGGCGCTGGGCTGGAGGCGTGGCGCTATAGCCCTGGACAAGCATCTGCGGAATTGGTGGAGCGCCGATCGGCATCATTCCACCGATGCAGCGAGGACCTTGAGTGTTTTCGGTCTGTGCGCCGCCGGCCTGGCTTGGGTGTTTCTCCTGTGGCCGGCGATCCGCCTATTTCGGCCGGATTCAACCCTGCTGCGGCTCTACACCTCTGATTGCGCGATTCCATTGCTGATGGCGCATGGTCCTTGCGACACTCCTTTTTGTATCTACTATCTCGGCCAGGATCGTTTTGGCGCATGGCCGTTCCTCTTCGCTCAATGGATTGGGCGCGCGATGCACTTCGCTTGGTCTCCAGAGCGGCTTTCTGCGTGGCTGATCTTATTTACTTTCAGCGCGGCATGGCCGCTGCGCGCGCTGGCCGGCAAGCGTGATTTCATCGTACCGGTCTATCTGGGGATCCTTCTACTCGATCGAGTTCTGCAGCTCGACCTGTTCACTATCGAGGGAGTCTACGGATGGCAAGCGCCAGCCTTGATCTGGACCTGGTGGTTCCTTCGCCGGTTGTCGTTGAGCCACTGCTCCGAATGGTGGTTCGCGAGCGCGTGCCTAGGCAGCTTGCTGGCTACTTGGAGCTCGCCATTGAGCGGGGTCATTTTGGCGCTGCTCGCGGGCGTGGAATGGGGATACGCCCATTTGCAGACGGCTCCAGACAAAGTGCGCTGGAAACGCCTGCTTCTCCTGCTGATTCCAACCGTGTTCGGACTCGCTGTCGAGGCCGGACTCCGCCGCTGGTTCTACCAGTACACGAGCCTGAAATTTCACACCCGCTACGTAACGGCAATTCGGCTCGACCGAGGCCACCTCTTAGAAAACGCCAGTGCCTTGTGGAGCGTTTTTACCGAGTCGCCGTTGTGGGTTTTGCATCTCGCGAGCACTCTGGCTGGAGCGTTGTTCCTCGCGAGCTGGATTGCCCGGCTGACGCGACCCAAAGCGTTGGCAGTTCCGAAGGACAACTGGCGGGCGCTGGCGATCGGCTGCGCAATGATTTGCGTGCTGACTTTCTGTAGCAGCGCGGCACTCTCCCACGTTCGACATAACGACCATAACCAACGCTATCTCGTCTTGGTTCACTTGTTCGGTGGTCTCGGGGCCGTGGCGACGTTCGCCGCGCTCGTCCCGCAGGTGCAGTCGTCCATCTTAGCTTCGCGCGCCTTGTCGATCGGACTGACCGGAGCTTTGGCCTTGGCCGTCGGATTGGCACTTCCATCTGCGAAACCGAACCCGGCCTATCAGGATTTAAAAGAGGCAGCGAACTGGCTTGCGAATCGCGCCAACCCCGTGGTGCTGGGGGGTTACTGGGGCAGCTACGTCTTTGCCGGGTTGGCGGTTCCGAAGCGAGTCATACCTGTTCCCATCGAGGAAGACTGGCAACGCGCTCCATGGACCAGCTCCGCGATCCATCAATCGACGGAGCTTTTCATTTCGCCCTACTGGTCCGAGCGCTTTGGACCAATCGACCACCCCGATCATTGGGTCAGTGAGCGCGGAGAGTTTCTCGAGCGGGCGGAAACACCCGCCTTCCAGAGGGGAGACGTTACCTTCTGGCTGTACCGCAACGAAACGAGACGCGCGCTTCCCATTTCTTCCTCGTTCGTTCCCAGCCGCTGGAATGCATGTGGTCAAGCCCCGCTCTCGTTGACTTTTCCCCCAGTTCAACGCGTTGACTTGATCTATTGGCTCCGATCGCCGGATGGCCCGACGCTTCGGCTCGTGGGACGTACCCAGAGCGGACTCGACTTGCAGCCGAGCGCGATCGAGCGGGGAGCTCGCATGGTGAGCTATCGGTTCGAGGCCGCGGAGCGACTCAGTCGAGTCATGCTGCGACCTGCAGAGGGCCGCGAAAATTGCGAGCTTCAGTCGCTTGCCGTGCTCGAGCGCTGAGCGGCATCGCTCGGAACAACGCCGACTGAAGAGCACACGGGGATCACAAGGCCAAGATTGCGAGGGATGCGGGGAACCATCGAACGCCGAGCACGCCAGCAATGTGCGCCGCTAACCTTCACAAGTCGCCAACCGCCGCTGCTCACACTAGTTATGGCGCTGCGACCAGGGTGGCTCGTGCCGGACTAGGGATTCAGGTGAACGCCATCGCCGACTAGGAGGGCATTTTTGTTCGAGCTCACACGTGGCAGAGGCCTTGCACGCGTCTTGGACGACGAAACTCAACAACGGCTAGGGAGTGACGATGCAATCGGTCGCCAGCGTCCAGAAGGCTTACGACCGCGAGGAGCTACTCGCGAGCTTGGATGGAGACGAGCAGGTGGTGCGGGAGATAATCCAACTCTATCTGGATGGCGCTCCCAAGATGCTCAACACCCTCCTTTGGGAGGTGGAGAACGCGAACGCATTGGGGGTTGCCGAGGCGGCTCACGCGATGAAGGGCGCGCTGATGATGCTCAGGGCCCACAGAGCCGCGGCGCTTGCTAAAGGGCTGGAAGAGTCATGTCGGCGCGGGGATTTGAGCGAGGCGAAGGCGAAACTCGCTGACTTGATCACGGCCGCGCAAGAGCTGACGGCGATACTGGCGTATCCGGCCGATCTACGGGAGCGCGACCATCCAGTTGCCCGTTAGTCCGATTCACGGCTCGCGCAAAGCGCGGTCGCAATCGCTCTTGATCAGAGCAAAGACGCTTTTCCTTCAGCGGTGGGCAGCGCCCGACGCGGCAGATTTGCCCAAAACATGCTTCCGACTCCCGGCTCGCTGCGAACGCCGACCGTCCCCCCTTGCGCCTCGACCAACCGCTTGGTGAGAGCGAGTCCCAGGCCTGTGCCCGCGTACCCCTTGGACGGGCCGGTTTGCAGCTGCTCGAACGCCAGGAACAGGCGAGCCAGGTCCTCTGCCCGGATCCCGATCCCGTTGTCTTCGATCTCCAGCCGGAAAGTTTCGCCCTCATCGGCAATTGCCCGCAGGCTGACCTGACCGCCCCTAGGGGTGAATTTGATCGCGTTGGAGAGATAGTTGTACAGAATCTGCTTTAACTTGACTTGGTCGATCACGATTTCATCTAGGCTGGGATCGACCGCAACGGTCAGCTGCATTGCCTTCTCCGATGCCATCGCCCGAAGGCTTTCGGTCACCTCTCCGATCAGCCCCGCCAAATTGGTCGGCTCGGGGTGAAACTTCATCTTGCCGGACTCGACCTTCGAAAGGTCGAGGATGTCGTTGATCAAACTCAGAAGTTGCCGGGCGCTGCTGAGAATGTCGTTGATGTATTCGCAATGGTTCTGCGCGAGCGGACCCACTCGACCGCTCACCATCAGCTCTGCAAACCCAATCACAGCGTTGAGGGGTGTGCGCAGCTCATGAGACATGTTGGCGAGGAATTGATCCTTCATCCGATTTGTCTCGTGAAGCCGCAGGTACTGCTCTTCAAGTTTGATGCTGATCTGTCGATACCGCTCCTCGCTCTGGCGGAGTCGATCTTCAGCCTGTTTTCGCTCGGTGAGATCGCGGATGATTTCAGCAAACCCCTGCAGTTTCCCGTTCGCATCGCGCATCGCGATCAGCACTAAGCTCGCCCAGTAACGCGTCCCGTCCCTGCGTAGACGCCAGTCCTCGCGCTCCGCTGTTCCATGATCGGAAGCGATCGCCAGGTCCCGTTCCGGACAACCGCTGCGAACCTGTTCCGGAAGGTAGAAGATCGAAAAATGCTTTCCCAGAATCGCGTCGGCTCCATCGCCCTTGATCGATTCCGCGCCTCGGTTCCAACTCACGATTGTTCCCTGGGGGTCGAGCATCAAAAGAGCGTAGGTCTCGAGGCGCTCGAACAGGTGGGGAGGATCCTCCGACTGTCGAACCTTCGTCTCAGCGGGTGGGCTATCCACGCTCACCTGCGATCACCGTTGCTCGATCTCTGGCCGCCTCTCAAATAATCGCCGACCACTTTTCCCAGCGTCTTGATGCTGATCGGCTTGGTGAGGTAGCCATCGCACCCCGCCGCCTTCGCCTTCTCCTCGTCTCCCTTCATTGCGTAGGCAGTGAAGGCGATGATCACTACCGAGCGCCAGCGCGGATCGGATTTGAGCTTCTGGGTTAGCTCGAGGCCGTTGCTGCCGGGTAACTGGATGTCCATCAAGATCAGCTGCGGAGTAAATTTCTCCAGAACCTTCAACGCTTCCGCAGCATCCGTCGCAGTTTGCACCAGATAGCCTTCGGTGGACAGGACGACCCGGGCCAGTTTCAGGTTGGCCTGGTTGTCGTCGACGATCAGAATCGGCTCGCCGGCCATCAGCCAATCTCCGCGCGAATCGCGATCCGCACTGCAAAGTAGTGGGAGGTCCTCCGTTTCGCGCAGTTCAACTCGGTTGTCACACAACCCAAGAGGCTCATTGAAATGCGTCCGCGGTACTCGAGAGGGTAGCCGCCACTGGACAAGCCTATCACAGTCCGCAAAGCTTGAATTAGATGCCAGACGCGCAACCTGCGAAGGCCGCGGCCTTGCCCGAGAAGAGCGCGGCCAAGATCCTGATCACCGACGACAACCTGATGAATCGGCGCCTTCTCGCGGCCGTCTTTGAATCACAGGGGTTTCAGATTCGCCTCTCAGAAAGTGGTGAGGAGGCCCTGAAAGAAATCGCCGCCGAGGTGCCCTCGGTGCTGTTGCTGGATCTTCGCATGCCGGGAATGGACGGGCTGGAAGTGCTGCGCAAGGCCAAAGAGGTTGCTCCTCAACTTCCGGTGATCCTTCTTACCGCTCACGGGGATCTGCCCGATGCGGTGCAGGCGATCAAACTTGGCGCGTATGACTTCTTGGCGCGCCCGATCAACAACGACAAGCTGGTACTCACCGTCCGGCGCGCCTTGGAGCGGCAGCAGCTGATGGGAGAGGTTCAGGATCTCCGCCGACAATTGGACGCGGCCAGCTCGTTGGGCCGCTTCAATACTTCCGGTCAAGCGATCCGGGGAATCGTTCATCAAATCCAGCAAGTCGCCGGCTCGAGCCTGACGGTGTTGATCCAGGGCGAGACCGGCACCGGTAAGGAACTCGTTGCCCGCGCGATTCATCAACAGAGCAGCCGCTCCGCCAAACCATTTGTGGCGATCGATTGCGGCGCGATTCCCGAAAACCTCCTCGAGTCGGAGCTCTTCGGGTACGAGAAGGGAGCCTTCAGCGGCGCCGACCGGCGCAAGGAGGGCTATTTTCAGACGGCCGAAGGCGGCAGCATGTTTCTGGATGAAGTGGCCAACCTGCCGGTTGGAACTCAAGCCAAGCTTCTTCGGGTGATCCAAGAACGGCACGTGCAGCCGCTCGGAGGTACGCGCAGCTTTCCGATGGACATCCGCTTCATCGCCGCCGCCAACGAAGCATTGGATAGCCAAGTGAGCGCTGGGAGATTTCGGCAGGATCTTTACTATCGGCTAGCCGAATTCATCATCGTGCTACCCCCGCTTCGAGAGCGGCGCGACGACATCCTACCGTTGGCGCGGCGTTTTCAGGAGGAAGCCAGCGTGGAGTTGCGACGGCCGGTGCAAGGCATCTCCGACGCCGCCGCGGAGATCCTGGTCAACCATAACTGGCCAGGCAACGTCCGGGAGTTGCGAAATTTAGTACGCCAAGCGGTGCTCCAAGCGTCCGGATCGATGATCGAGGTGAACGATATTCGGCACGTCGGAATGAAGCGAACGGCGAGCCCTTCGATCACTGCCGAAGTCGCGGTTCCGATGGGTTCCTCCCTCAAAGAAATCTCTGACAGCGCCAGTTCTGCCGCGGAGAAACAGGCAATCGTCGAAGCCTTGCGAGCCAGCCGGGGGAACAAGAGCCGAGCCGCGCGGCTTTTGAAGGTCGACTACAAGACCCTTCACGTCAAAATCAAGCGATACAGTCTGGAGCCCACGGGAGTGTGATCGGCTTGTACTGCGGACACCCTGGAGCCGGCGCCATACTGGGTGGCGCTCGCGCCAGGGCGTGGACGGCAGGTCAGGGATCCCCACCGGGCTTTGAGCGCCCGCAGTCGTTCTATCAAGCGGTTACGCGCATTTGGCAGGGCAAACGGAGTGGGACTCAGTGCGCAATGGCCCGGCATCGATTTGGCAAAGGTTTGGTTCCGTGAACCCTACCCGCAAGGTCATGGTCGTCGAGGACCAAGATTTGACGCGCAAGATGCTCCGGATCGCCCTCGAATCCGAAGGGCACGTCGTTTTGGAGGCGCCTGATGGTGCCACCGCGCGGCGGCTATTCGTGGAGCAGCGCCCCGATCTGGTGCTCCAAGATCTCAGGTTGCCCGATGTTGACGGCCTCTCGCTCGTGCGGGAGTTGCGCAGTGTTCCGGGCGCGAGCGAAGTCCCGATGATTGCTTTGACTGGCTTCGCATTGGAGCTTGAAGAAAGGCTGTTTGAATGCGCTGACTTCAACCAGGTATTGACCAAGCCGATCGAGCCCTCGTTGTTGAATCAGGTGGTCGCGGCCTATTTGCCGACACTTAAATTGAATGGACCGAAATCAGGTCCGAAGCGGCGGATTCTCCTGGTCGACGACAGTCCTGCCCAATTGAGGGCGGGCCGTCGCCAGTTGATTGACGCCGGATTCGAGGTGTCCACCGCAGTTAATGGAGCGGAGGCGTTCAAGCTCGCACGCCAGCAGATTCCCGATGGAATCCTCACCGACATGATCATGCCGGAGATGGATGGGATCGAGCTCTGTCAGGCAATCCGGGCGGACCCAAGCACCGCAAAAATACCGTTGGTGCTGATCAGCTCATTCCTCGAGCGCGGGGATCAACAGCTGGCGCAGAACATCGGCGCCAATTCGCTGGTTGCCCGCTCCCCGGGGATGAAGAACGAGCTTCAGCAACTCTTGAAGAGCCTAGACCAGGGGCCTCCGCCGGTCATCGGGGATCCATCGGCTCCTCCACAGGACGAATTTCTCCATCGGGCGATCTCGCAGCTCGAACGTCAGGCCACGCTCAATCTCGGTCTGCGCCAACGCTGCGCCCTGCAGTCGCTGCTCTTATCGGTAAGCGCCTCGCTCTCGGATGCGTTGACCACCAGCCAGGACATCGAGCGCGCGCTGAGCGACGCTTTGGCAATGGTGCTGGACGTGAGCGAGATCTGCAAGGGGGCGATTTTTCTCACCAACTCGCAGGACGAGTTGCGACTCATCGCGGGCTCGAAATTCAGCGATGCAGAGCAGGAGCACCTTAAATCTTTGCCCCACTTCCAAAGTGCGCTCCAGCGAATCCTGGCCACTGGAGAGGTATTGAAGATTCCCTCCAGCCCGGACTTCGCGGCGGTGGCCGAGGAACTGAAAACCCATACCCAAATCGCCTCCTCCTTGCTGGTACCGTTGGTGTCTCAGGGTAGACGGGTAGGGGCGCTGCTGTTGGGAGCAACGGACCGATTGATCGACGCGGAGCATTGGGTCGCGTTCGCTCGTACGATCGCCGCGCAGATTGGACAGTCGGTCGGGCTGAGCCGCAGCATTTCGCAATGGGCCGCCACCGACGCGCGCTATCGCACCCTGATGGAGAACGCCAACGATACGATCCTGCTTCTCTCGAAGAAGGGGGTGATCGTCGAGGCGAATCAGCGCGCCGAGGATCTGTACGGCCGCTCACGCGCTGAGTTGGTAGGCCGTCACTTTTAGCGCCCTCGCAGAACGGGAACGCTTCAAGCGCCTGGAGGTCGATCGGCGACTCGAAGCCTACAACGTCGCGATTGTGAAACCGGATGGGACGATCGCCGCGGCGGACTTCTCGGAACGGCTGGTCGAGCTCGGGACCGAAGAGGTGGTCTTCGCCGCGGCGCGTGACGTCACCGAAAGGACTCGGTTGGAATTACTCACTCGTGCCAAAGAGGAGGCCGACCGCGCGAGTGAATTCAAGTCTCGGTTTTTGGCGAACATGTCTCACGAGCTACGGACTCCGCTCAACGCGGTAATTGGTTTTTCCGAGTTGTTGGATCAGGAGCTCTTCGGCTCGCTGCTCCCGCGACAAAAGGAATACGTCCAGAACATTCTCGTCAGCGGCCAACATCTCCTGTCGTTGGTGAATGATGTGCTCGACATCTCCAAGGTCGAAGCGGGACGGATGGAATTGAGCCGCGAGTGGACTGAACTTGCCACCGTGGTGGAGTCAGTGGATCGAATTCTCCAGTCACTCGCCAAGAAGAAGGGGGTCACGCTCGAGCTCGGGTTGCCGCAGGGCCTTCCCGAAGGATACATCGATCCCGTCCGAATCAAGCAGGTCCTCTACAACCTGCTTGCCAATGGCATCAAGTTCACTCCATCCGGCGGTACGGTGAAGCTCACTGCCGGCTCTGAGGGCCGTCATCTGACCCTGGAGATCCGCGACACCGGAATCGGGATTCGCGAGGAAGACCTGGTCCGGTTGTTCCGACCCTTCGAGCAGTTTGGCACGCCGCCGGGTCAGGTGTGCGAAGGAACGGGTCTCGGACTCGCGTTGACGCGGTCGTTGGTCGAGCTTCACGGAGGAACGATCTCCGTCCGGAGCCAACCCGGAGAGGGAACTTGCTTCAGCGTCAGTCTGCCGGTCTTGCGAGGTGGCCAGGCGGAGCATTTTGCCGAGGGCGCAAGCGGCGGCACACGAGACGACCTCGTGCTGGTGGTGGACGACGACGTTGGGCACGCGGAGCTTCTTTCGGGCCACCTTCGCTCGTTCGGCCTCTCGGAGGAAGTCGCCAGCAACCCAGAGCTGGCCTTGCGCCTTTCGGACGAGCTCAAGCCACAGGCGATCGTGCTCGATCTCCAGTTACCGGGGATAGACAGCGGGTGGGCAATGCTGTCTCGCTTAAAGAACTCACCCTCCACGGCAAGCATCCCGGTGGTCGTGATCTCGGTCGTGGATGAACCCAATCGCGCGCTCTACCTCGGCGCGATGGACTACCTGTCCAAACCAATCTCGCGCGACAAACTGGCCCACTCTCTCGAAGCGATTGGCATCCCGCTCCAGCGCGTGGACGGCACGCGAATTCTTTTGGTGGGAATCGACAGGGAGCGTGCGATGTCCGCTGCGCCGGCTCGTTGACCACCGAAATGCTGGACGAGGACGCGAATCTCGATCTCGCGATCGTCGATCTCCGCGACGTGGCCGGCCAGATTCCTGAAGCGATCGAGCAAATAGCCCGGCGGGCCCGACCGCTGCCGATCATTGGACTGGTTGACTCCGCGCAGTCGCCGATCAATCCCTCTCGCAGCGACAACCTTCACCTTGTTCCCTACTCGACCGCGCTGCGGGCCCAGCAACTGATTCGAACGATTCGGTCGACCATCGACAAACGAAGAGAGCAAGCAGCTTCGCAGAGTGGAACGTCACTTCCCTCCCGCAGCAGCTTGCTGGGCCACTTGAAGAAGGCGATTTGGCGCGCAGACCAAGAGCACAGCTCGCTGGCAGTGATCTGCGTTGAGACTCAGTTGCCGCGCGAGGCGGCACCGGACCAATGGGCGGAGCGGCTGAAGCCGCACGTCCGCCCGGAGGATTTCGTCGCACTCGCTTCCCCAAACGTGGTGGCCTTGGTCGCTCCTGGCGTGGATAGCACGAACGCCGGAAAGCTAGCCGATCGCTTTACCAACGTCCTTCAGTCCGCGTTGGGAGGGACCACCCAGGGAACGCATGTGGTCTGGTACCCCGCGGATGGGCCCCGCGCCGAAGATCTCCTGAATCGATGCGCGCCAGCTACCGAAATTGAGAGCTGCAAATGAACCCAACGAAATCGCTGATTCTCCTGGTCGAGGACAACCCGCTCAACCGGCAGCTGGTACGTGACATCCTGATCTATCGAGGCCACGAAGTGATGGAGGCGGCTACCGTTAGCGAAGCGAAACTGAAGTTGGAGCAGGCCAAGCCGGACCTCGTTCTGCTCGATATTCAAATTCCAGGCGGTGGAGGAGAGGTTCTCTTCAAGCAAATTCGAGGACGCCCCGAGTTGGCGGACGTTCCGGTGATTGCAATCACCGCCTTCGCGATGCCTAGCGATGTGGCTCGCTTTCGGAAGCTCGGATTCGACGCCTATCTCAGCAAGCCAATCGATACGCGCCAGTTCGCCTCCCAAGTACAGGCGTTGATTAAGAGGTAAACGTGGATTCCAAAGACTCGCCCGACTCACTACCCACGATCCTGGTGGTGGACGACAACAGTCAGAACCGCAAGCTGGTAAGGGCGCAGTTGGGCGCCTCCGGTTACACGGTGGAGGAAGCGGAGAGCGGGTCCCAAGCGCTTCAACTGTATGAAGGACTGCGACCCGACCTGGTCCTGCTTGACGTATTGATGCCCGGGTTAGACGGCTTTCAGACCTGCGCCCAGATCCGGCAGCTGGCGGGGGGAAAGGACGTCGCGATCCTATTCCTCACCGCCCTCAACGATCTCGATGCTCAGGAGAAGGCGCTGGCAGCCGGGGGCGACGACTTCTTGACCAAGCCGATCCAGAGAATCGAACTACTGATCCGGGTGCGCTCCCTCACCCGGATCAAAAAGCTGCAGGTCGAGTTGCGAAACGGGTACGAGCTAATCCTCAACCAGCGAAATGCCCTTTCCCGTACGCAGCGGCAGAAAGACGAGTTGATCGCTCTGGTGGTGCATGACTTGAAGAGTCCGCTGGCGAGCGTGAGTGCCAATTTGCACTATCTCCAAGGGCTAGAAGGGATGGACGGCGAGCCCCGCGAGGCGATTGGGGATGTGGCAACCTCAGTTCAGGCGATGCAGAATCTGGTGATGAATTTGCTCGATATCAGCCGAAGCGAGGACGGAAAGCTGGTCCCGAGGGTCCAGGACGTGGACCTCTCCCAAGTGGCCCAGGAACTCCACGGCCGGCTTCGACAGCGACTGCTGCAACGCACTCAATCGCTCCGCTCTCACGGCCAATGTGAGCCAGTTCGGGGCGACCTCGAGCTGCTGCGCCGACTGCTGGAGAACCTGGTCGACAACTGCATCAAGTATTCTCCGCCAGGCGGAAAGATCGACATCGAGCTCCGCCCGAGCGATCCCGGTTTCGTGGAGATGAGAGTGCGGGATCAGGGCTCGGGAATTCCGGCCGAGTGGCGGGAGCGAATCTTTGAAAAATACGTCCGGCTCGACCCAAACGGACGAGCGGCCGCACATCGAAGCATGGGACTTGGCCTGGCCTTTTGCCGACTCGCCGCGGAAGCTCATGGAGGGCGAATCTGGGTTGAGGACAGCGCGCCGAGGGGCAGTTGTTTTTGCGTTCGTTTGCCCGCCAGCAGCGCGCGGGAAAATCAACCAGAGCACTCCGCCGCGGAACCGAGTGCTGCCTAGAGAAAACCCTAGGCAGCGACCACCATGGAAGAGCTGCCATAAGTCCTGGCCCGGTCTTCCGGGTCAGCGATAACATTGGCCCGCTCTCCCGTGCGCGTGCATCAGCCCTGCTAGAAAATTGCCGTGTCTTTGCGAACTTGCAGGGGTTGCTCCGCGCCTTGGTAAGCGGGGCTCGCACCTTCGGTAGGTGGCACTCGCTTCGCAATACCGGTCCTCTGAAACGAGGACTTGATGGACTCCCTAGCAAACCTCTCAACAAGACTCACATCGGCAGTCGCGAGCTTGGCCCTGATGTTGACGCCGCTCGCGACGTACAAGCCGGTTTCGACACCTTCACCTACACCGCATGCCGCAGCGGTCGAGACATATCGCAATCTCCCGCTCTCCTTCGAGCCGAACGTTGGCCAGGCAGCACCGGGGATCCAGTTCATTTCCCGCAGCGCAGCGGCAGATACCATGCTCACCTCGACCGGCGCGCTCTTTGCGGTCAAACCACCCGCGCCCTCTTTCGGCGGTCAAATCCGACATCAGCGGCAGTCCGCTGAGCCGGTGACTGGAGCTTTGATAGCGATGACCTTGGCCGGGGCCAACCCCGCCGCGATGGGCGCCAGCGCCGAGCAGCTCCCAGGCAAATCGAATTACCTCATTGGCGATCAGGCAGCTTGGCACACCGAGGTACCGAGTTTCCGCAAGGTGAAGTACAGCGACGTATATCCGGGCATCGATGTCGTCTATTACGGAACCCAGCGCCAGTTGGAATACGACTTCGTCGTCGCCCCGGGCGCGAATCCGCGGGCGATCGAGCTCGTCTTCCAGGGCATGGACTCGCTGGTGCTTGATCGGGAAGGAAATCTGGTCCTCCGGATCAGCGGCAAGGAGCTGATCCAGAAGCGACCGTATGCGTATCAGACCATCGACGGAGCAAAGCGAGAGGTAACGAGTCGGTATGAGCTTTCAGGCCTGGATCGCGTCGCGTTGCGGGTGGGGCCCTACGATGCGAGCCGCGCATTGGTGATCGACCCCCTGCTTGCGTATTCAAGCTACTTCGGAGGAACTGGCGCCGACCAGGCGCTCGCGGTGGCCGTCGACGCGTGGGGAAATACCTACGTGGCCGGTTACACCTCCTCGACTGACCTGCAGACCACTCCCAACGCCTTCGACCGGGTGCCGGCCGGCAGTTACGACGTATTTGTCACCAAGCTCAATGCCTCTGGATCGGCAATCATCTATTCGACCTACCTTGGCGGCTCGGGCGACGAGTTCGCTTATGGGCTGGCTGTGGACTCCCAGGGTAATGCCTATGTCGTAGGCGACACCAACTCGACCAACTTCCCCACCGTCAATGCAGTGCAAGCGACCCTTGGGGGCGGCGTCGACGCGTTCGTGAGCAAGCTCAACCCCAACGGCAGCGCGTTGGTCTATTCAACCTACCTAGGCGGGAGTGGAATCGATGACGGATTGGCGATCGCCGTCGATGAACAGGGCAGCGCATACGTCGCCGGAGACACCAACTCTTCGAACTTTCCACGGCAGAATCCAATCCAGCCGGCGTTGGGAGGGGGCTTCGATGCCTACTTCGCCAAGCTCACGCCGGCGGGAACGGCGCTGGTGTACAGCACCTACCTGGGTGGAGCGAGCGACGACTACGCTTACGGAGTGGCCGTCGATTCTTCCGGCAATGCCTATGTCGCGGGACTGACCGGCTCCTCGAACTTTCCCACCTCCAACGCTCTTCAGGGGAGCCTGGGT
>WNFJ01621268.1_pt1 | contig 50227 bp, 39 predicted proteins | sample 5400461 | NCBI WGS metagenome assembly WNFJ01 (sample SAMN13153349, study PRJNA577476) | soil metagenome | isolation source: 115 cm saprolite on Douglas fir-dominated hillslope | place: USA:California | collected 2013-09-17
ACAGTTCGAAAAGCATCGTTAACCTGGTCGGGCTGGCGAGATTCGAACTCGCGGCCTCTTGCTCCCAAAGCAAGCGCGCTACCAAGCTGCGCTACAGCCCGTGCATCGGAATGAGTTTAGCGGGCGCGGCGCCGTCTCTGGGCGGGCGCCGGTGCCGGCGCGCTCGCCGCACCACGTACAGCCACCGGCACACGCGCAGGCACTGGCATTGTCACTGGGCGGGCAAGCGCGGTGCTTGCTTACAGGCCGAGGTGGGTGATGGCCTGGGCCGCGCAGTGCTGGCCGATGACGATCGACGCGGTGGCGGCGGGTGATGGCGCGTTGAGTACGTGGATCGCGCCGCTCGACTCCTCGATGAGAAAGTCGTCCACGAGCGCCCCCGACCGGCTCAGGCACTGCGCCCGCACGCCTGACGGGCCGAACGTGACGTCGCCTGACTCGATCATCGGCAGGTACCTGCGCATCTCGGCGAGGAACGCGGGCTTCACCAGATCCCGCCAGATCTCCCGCGCCCCGGTGCCCGCGTACGACCGCGCGAGCCGGCGGAAGCCGGGAAAGCGCAGCACGTCGAGCAGATCGTGCCGGTTGACCGACAGCCGGCCGTACCCTTCGCGTGCGAACGCGGGTACCGCGTTCGGCCCGGCGTGCAGCGAACCGTCGATTCCGCGGGTGAAGTGCACCCCGAGGAAAGGGAACCCGGGGTCGGGCACCGGATACACGAGCCCGCGGACCAGGCTGGCGGCGTGCGGCCGGAACGTGTAGTAGTCGCCGCGGAACGGGACGATCCGGTACTCGCCCGTCGCGTGCCCGGTCATCGCCGCGACCCGGTCCGACTGCAGCCCCGCGCACGTGACGACCGCGCGCGCGGCGACCGGCCCGCCGTCCGTGGCCAGGACGGCGCGGCCGGCGCGGCTGGTGATGCGCTGGACGCCACGGCCGCACAGCACCGCGCCGCCGCGATCCGCGATGACCTCGGCGTAGGCGGCCGCGACCCGCCGGTAGTCGATGACGCCGCTCTCCGGCACGTGCAGCGCGCGCACCCCGCGGACGTTCGGCTCGAACTCCCCGAACTCACCGGGGGTCAGTTCCCTGACGGCAAGCCCGTTCGCCCGCCCACGCCCGGCCAGATCACGAAACCGGCCAAGCTCTCCTTCGTCACTGGCCACGACGAGCTTCCCGCTCAGCCGGTACGGGATGCCGTGCTCGTCCGCGAACGCCACCAGGGCCTGCCGACCCTCGCGGCAGAAACGTGCCTTCAGGCTCCCCGGCTTGTAGTAGAGGCCCGCGTGGATGACGCCCGAGTTGTGACCGCTCTGGTGCGCCGCGATGGACGGCTCTTTATCCAGAACGGCTAGGCGCAGACCTGGCCGTTGCTTGAGCAGCGCCATCGCGGTTGCGAGCCCGACCAGACCCGCCCCGACGACCGCCACGTCCAGAACGGAGTCCGCGATCCCGGCGGGATCCATGTCCACCGACGGCCCCACCATCTCAGCCGGGCGATCCCGGCGCGCGGGCCGCCGGATCCAGCGGTGCGGCCATGTCCAACCTCCAACTGCGTGGGCCAGGTCAGGATACCGACGCGCCGAGATGACAGCGGGGGCGTAGCCTACGGCAAGATCAGAGATCAAATTGTCACAATGCCTCGATAATGTCGGGGTAGGAACCAGGCAAATGCCCCGATCCAGCGGCCGGCGGCGCGGCCAGAGATCTCGTCAGAGCCGCTTGGTCGAACGAAGAGGCGCGCCCGTACGTAGAGGTACACCGGCGCCCGCACCGGACGCTGGACAGGGCTGAGCGTGTGAGCAGGCCAACGGGGAGGTGAGCCTGTGGGCCTGACGAGCGGATTGCTGATCGGGCTGGCCGGGTTCTTCGCCGCTGGCGCGTTCGCCGGAACCTTGTTGATGTGGCGGCGGCTGGCCACCCCGCGACCCGGCCACGTGCTCGCCCGCGCCGGCCTGCTGCTGGCCGCCCAGGTCTCCGTGATGCTCGTGATCTTCCTGAGCGTGAACCGCTCGTTCGGCTTCTTCGCATCGTGGTCGGACCTGTTCGGCACCAACAACACCACCGGCCAGATCGTCGCCCCGCGCCATCAAAACGGTGGCCAGCCCGCGCCGATCCAGTCACCAGGCACCGGCGAGCTCGCGGCGCGGACGCCGCCCGGCTTGCCGCGAACCGGCCAGGGATCGTTGCTGACGGCCCCCGGCGGAACCGCGGGGTCACGTTACGGCCGGTTGCAGCCGGTGCGCATCGACGGCGTGCGGTCGGGAATCTCGGCCGCCGCGTACGTCTACCTGCCGCCGCAGTACTTCTGGCCGGCCGAGGCGGGCCGCACGCTCCCTGTGATCGTCGTCATCTCCGGCCACGTCACGACCGCGGGGGACCCGTACAGCGCGGCGTCGCTCGCCCTGACCGCCGCCCAGGAGATCACCGCGAGGCGCGCGAGGCCAGCGATCTACGTGATGCTCAGCGCGTCCGCGGCAGGCCGCCGCGACCTCGGCTGCCTGGACGTGCCTGGTGGGCCGCAGGCCGCCACCTTCTTCGCACAGGACCTGCCGTCGGCGATCGAATCGTCCTATCCGGCCAGCCGCGTCGCGGCAGGCTGGGCGGTCCTCGGCGACGCGGCCGGCGGCTACTGCGCGCTGTCGCTCGCCATGGCGCACTCGGACCGGTTCGGCGTGGCCGCGGCGCCACTGGCGGCCTACAGCACGCCGCCGGGATCCACCGGCACCCGGCCGGGCGCACCCGGCTGGTGGATGTCGGGCGGCAGCCAGCAGCTTCGCGACGAGAGCGATCTGAGCTGGCGGCTCAGGAACATGCCGCCACCACCGGTCTCCCTGTGCTTCGTGCGGAGCGCGGCCGCCGGCCCGGGTAGCACGCAGCGGGCCGGCGCCGCACGGGCGTTCCTGGCCCTGGCCAAGCCCCCCACGCACGTCGCGGAGATAACGCTCGCGGCCGGCCCGTGGCCACTCGCCCCCGTGCTCGACCGGCTCGCCGCCGAGCTTGCCCCGGGCGGCCGGCCATGACCCGCCGTGCGGCCGATGCGCGGGTGCCGCCATGACGCTGACCAGCGGCCCGTTCCTCGCCGTCGTGAGCATCGTGGCCGCCGCCACGATGGCCGCGACGATCCTGCTCTGGCCGTGCGTCGCCGGCCGCAAGGCCTCGCACGCGGCGGCGCGCACCGGGCTGCTCATCGCCACCCAGCTGACCGCGATCCTCGCGGTCCTCGGCGGGCTCAACGCCTACTTCTCGTTCATTGTTTCCTGGTCTGACCTGGTCGGCACGCACGCGAGCACGACGCTGCAGGCCGCGCACGGCGCGGCACACGCCGTTGCCGCGCCGATCGTGGTGACCCAGACGCAAATCCCGGCCGCTCCGCGCACCCCGCGCCCGGCGGCCTCCACGGGCGCGCACGGCACGCGCTCCCCGGCCCCGGCGCGCACGCCCAATGGGGGAGGGGCCGCCGCCAACGGCGAGATCCTGACCGTTCAGATCACGGGCGACCGTACCGGGATCACCGTGCCCAGGTCCTACGTGTACCTGCCGCCGCAGTACTTCCAGCCCGCGTACGCGCACCGTCTGTTCCCGGTGGTGCTCGTGCTCACCGGCTATCCGAGCGACCCGCGCAGCGAGATCACCCGGCTCAACCTGCCGGGTGCCGTGGCGTCGGAGATCGCGGCTGGCCGGGTGCAGCCCACGATCTTCGTCATGATGTTCTCGTCGGTCGACATGCCCCGCGACACCGAGTGCACGGACATCCCCAGCGGCCCGCAGGCGGAGACGTTCTTCGCCGAGGACGTACCGCTCGCGGTCGAGCAGTCCTTCCGCGCGGCCACCGGCGCCGCCGGGTGGGCCGTGATGGGCGACTCGACCGGTGGTTACTGCGCGGCGAAGCTCGCCATGATGCATTCGGACCGCTTCGCCGCCGCGGTGTCGCTTTCTGGCTACTACACGGCGGTGCAGGACTTCACCACCGGCAGCCTCTACGGCCGCAGCGCCGCGTACCGGTCGGAGAACGACCTGTTCTGGCGGCTCGGCCACCTGCCGCCGCCGCCCGTGTCGGTGCTCCTCACGAGCAGCCGCGTCGGCGAGGACAACTATCTGCCGACGCTCAGGTTCCTGAGCATGATCCGGCCGCCCATGCACGGCTACTCGCTCATCCTGCCCGTCGGCGGCCACAACTTCCGCACCTGGAAGCGGGAGATCGGCCAGGCGCTGCAGTGGATGAGCCAGCGTCTGGTCCCCGGCGGCACGGCTGGCCCGTCCCCATCCCCGCACCAGCACTAGACTGGGCGGCCGTAGCCGTCAGTGACCGGACACGACGCAGCGACCTGATCGGAGCCGGGGCCGTTCCAAGGGTGTCCCGGAGATCTCGGTGGATGCGGGCGGTGTCCAGGCGGCGGTCCGGCAAGGCGGAGGAGGAGCCGATACTGGTTCGTATCGGCGACGACGACAACGCCGCCGGTCGTCGTCTGGGCGCCGATCCGCGCCGCCAGAGATCTGCGGGACACGCCCTGAGTCCCGAACGGCTGCCGCGACGCGCGCCGATTCCGCAGATGCGGGCCCGAAGGAGTGACACCGTAAGTGAAGACCGACGTCGAGGAGCTGAGCCCGACCAGGGTGAAGCTGACTATCGAGGTTCCTTTCGACGAGCTCAGGCCGAACATCGACCGCGCCTACCGTGAGGTCGCCAAACAGGTTCGCGTGCCCGGGTTCCGGCCGGGCCGGGTCCCGCCGCGCATCATCGACCAGCGCTTCGGCCGGGGCGCCGTGCTCGAGCAGGCCGTGAACGAGGCGGTACCCGAGCTTTACGGCCAGGCGCTGGCGGACAACGACGTGTACGCGCTCGGCCAGCCGGAGCTCAAGATCACCGCGCTCGACGACGGTGCGCAGCTCAGCTTCACGGCCGAGGTCGACGTCCGCCCCAAGTTCGAGATTCCCGACCTCAACGGGCTGTCGGTGACCGTCGAAGACGCCGACGTCACCCCCGACGAGGTCGAGGAGTACCTGGGCGGGCTGCGGGAAAGGTTCGCGTCGCTGAAGACGGTGGACCGGCCGGCTCAGGAGGGTGACTACGTCTCGATCGACCTGTCCGCCACGGTCGACGGCGAGGAGGTGGAGGACGCGCAGGCGAGCGGCCTTTCCTACCGCATCGGTGACGACACGCTGGTCGACGGGCTCGACGCCGCGCTGACCGGGATGACCGCGGGCGAGTCCGCGACGTTCACCACCGAGCTGACCGGCGGCGACCACGCGGGCGAGGAAGCCGTCGTGACGGTGACCGCGCACAGCGTCAAGATCAAGGAGGTGCCCGAGCTCGATGACGAGTTCGCGCAGTCGGCGAGCGAGTTCGACACCATCGGTGAGCTGCGTGCGGGCACCCGGGCGCAGTTGGAGCGGGTGAAGCGCCTGCAGCAGACCGGCCAGGCGCGCGACCACGCACTCGAGGCGGTGCTCGACAAGATCGACATTCCGCTGCCCGATGCTGTTGTCACCGAGGAAATCGACCGCAGAAGCCGCGCACTCGATGATCAGCTCGAGCGTGTCGGGGCGGGCCGGGAGGCTTACCTGGAGTCGGTCGGCAAGTCCGCGGATGAGTTCGCCGCCGACCTCGAGCGGGACGCCCGCCGCTCCATCAGGGCCAACTTCGTGCTCGACCAGTTCGCGCGGCAGGAAGAGCTCGGCGTGGACGACACCGAGCTGACGAGTTTCGTGGTGCAGCGGGCACAGCGGATGGGCGTGTCACCCGACCAGCTCGCGACCCACCTTCGCGACACCGGCCAGATCGGCTCGGCTGTCGGTGACGTGCTCCGGGGGAAGGCCCTGGACCTCATCGTCAACCGGGCCGCCGTCAAGGACAGCTCAGGGCGGGAGGTCGACCTCGCGGCGATCGCCGCGTCCGAGCAGGCCGCGTCCGAGCAGGCCGCGTCCGAGCAGGCCGCGTCCGAGCAGGCCGCGTCCGAGCAGGCCGAGGGTCCGGACGAGGCCGCGGCGGCCGCGGGTACGGCGCAGGCAGCTACCTCCGAGGCAACGGCCGCCGCGGGCGACGCCGAGTCAGGCGCGCCGCAGTCCTGACCAACGCGTCGCCCGCGCCCGCGCGGGTCCGCAGGCGTGGCGCCGGGTCCGGGGTTCGCCCGCGCGGGTTTCCAGGCGTGGCGCCGGGTCCGGGTTCGCCCGCGCGGGTCCGCAGGCGTGGCGCCGGGTCCGGGGTTCGCCCGCGCGGGTTTCCAGGCGTGGCGCCGGGTCCGGGGTTCGCCCGCGCGGGTTCCAGGCGTGGCCCGCCGGCCCCGCAGGCGTCCGCGCGGCTGCGCGCCGTGCCTGACGTCTGGCCGGCGGCGCTCTGTGCTGGCATCGCGGTCGCGGCCGGGCCCCGCATGCGCACGGTGCGTTGCGTATTCTGCTGAGCCGACAGCGAACAGCACGCATCTGCGGACGCGACGGAGCCTGGGCCGCGTTAATCTCACAGTCAACGACCCAGATAACCGGCGAACGCCTTTCCGCCCACTACAGAACAGGTGAACTAGTGACCACGCCTCCGATCATCGAGGAGCCGTCGCGAATTCTGGCGCGGGTTGCAGAGGCACCTACGCCAATGCCGCTGACCGAGCAGGTCTTCCAGCGGCTGCTTCGGCACCGCATCATCTTTCTTGGCCAGCAGGTGGACGACGAGATCGCCAACCGCATCTGCGCCGAACTCCTGCTGCTCGCGGCCGAGAACGATCACCGTGACATCAGTTTGTACATCAACTCGCCCGGTGGCTCGGTGAGCGCCGGCATGGCGATCTACGACATCATGGAGTACGTCCCGAACGACATCCGGACGGTCGCCATGGGCCTGGCCGCCTCGATGGGTCAGTTCCTACTGTGCGCGGGCACGACGGGCAAGCGCTTCGCGCTGCCGAACGCGCGGATCATGATGCACCAGCCGTCCGGCGGCATCGGCGGTACCGCGTCGGACATCAAGATCCAGGCAGAGCAGATGCTGTACGTGAAGCACACGCTGGCCGAGCTGATCGCGTCCCATACGGGGCAGCCGACGGAGCAGATCGAAGCTGACTCCGATCGCGACCGGTGGTTCACCGCCGAGGAGGCGAAGGACTACGGCCTCGTGGACCACGTGGTCCGCAGCGCCACCCAGGTACCATCTGAAGGGGCGGTCTCATGACCATGTCGTGGACGCCAGGGCCAGCACAGCGAGCCGAAGGACCAGACGTGACCGCCCATTCTCAGCCAGGCCGCATCCAGGCCGCCGGTCCGCAGCTTGTGCGGCCGGGGCTCGCGCCGCCAGCACAGGCCCGCTACATCATCCCGTCGTTCGTCGAGCGGACCACGTACGGGGTCAAGGAGATGAACCCGTACAACAAGCTCTTCGAGGAACGGATCATCTTCCTCGGGGTGCAGATCGACGACGCCTCGGCCAACGACGTCATGGCGCAGCTCATCACGCTCGAGTCGATCGACCCGGACCGCGACATCACGATCTACATCAACTCGCCGGGTGGCTCGTTCACCTCGATGACCGCGATCTACGACACGATGCAGTACGTGCGCCCGGAGGTCTCGACGGTCTGCCTCGGCCAGGCGGCGTCGGCGGCGGCGGTGCTGCTCGCCGCGGGCACCGCGGGCAAGCGGATGGCGCTGCCGAACTCCCGCATCCTGATCCACCAGCCCGCTACCGAGGGCGGCTACGGTCAGTCGAGCGACCTGGAGATCCAGGCCAGGGAGATCATGCGGGTACGTGCCGCGCTCGAGCGGATCCTCGCCCTGCACACCGGCAAGGACGAGGACCAGGTCCGCAGGGACATCGAGCGCGACAAGATCCTCACCGCCGAGGAGGCAAAAGAATACGGTCTGGTGGATGAGGTTCTGTCGAGCCGAAAGGCCCGCGCCGAGGTAGTGTCGTCCTAACCGGGAGGATCCACCCGACCCGGCGCTCCACCAACGGGCTCACCCGCGTCCGTGAGGCGGTAGCGTCAGTGTCAGGCAAGGCGGCCAGGTCGTGTCGGCCGCATTGCCACAGGTGGCCCCACGCAAAGGAGTAGCTGAGTGGCACGTATCGGCGAGGGTGGTGACCTGCTGAAGTGCTCGTTCTGTGGAAAGAGCCAGAAGCAGGTCAAGAAGCTCATTGCCGGCCCCGGCGTGTACATCTGCGACGAGTGCATCGACCTGTGCAACGAGATCATCGAAGAGGAACTCGCCGAGCCGTCCGAGCTGAAGTGGGACAACCTGCCCAAACCGCGCGAGATCTACGAGTTCCTCGACGGCTACGTGATCGGCCAGGAGAAGGCCAAGAAGGCGCTGTCGGTCGCGGTGTACAACCACTACAAGCGCGTCCACTCGGCCGGCGGTGGCGGCGAACGGGCCCGTGAGGAAGCGGTCGAGCTCGCGAAGTCCAACATCCTGCTCCTCGGGCCGACCGGGTCGGGCAAGACCCTGCTCGCCCAGACGCTCGCCAAGCTGCTCAACGTGCCGTTCGCGATCGCGGACGCGACCGCGCTGACCGAGGCGGGCTACGTCGGCGAGGATGTCGAGAACATCCTGCTTAAGCTGATCCAGGCCGCGGACTACGACGTCAAGAAGGCCGAGACGGGGATCATCTACATCGACGAGGTCGACAAGATCGCGCGCAAGAGCGAGAACCCGTCGATCACTCGCGACGTCTCCGGCGAGGGCGTGCAGCAGGCGCTGCTGAAAATCCTCGAGGGCACCACCGCGTCGGTCCCGCCGCAGGGCGGCCGCAAGCACCCGCACCAGGAGTTCATCCAGATCGACACGACCAACGTGCTGTTCATCTGCGGTGGAGCCTTCGCCGGCCTCGAAAAGATCATCGAGCACCGGATCGGCCGCAAGGGCATCGGGTTCAACGCGGTGCTCCGCTCCAAGGACGACCGGGTCTCACCCGACGCCTTCGCCGACGTCATGCCGGAGGACCTGCTCAAGTTCGGCATGATCCCCGAGTTCGTCGGCAGGCTCCCGGTGATCACCAGCGTGCACAACCTGGACCGCGAGGCGCTCATCCTGATCCTGACCGAGCCGCGCAACGCGCTCGTCCGGCAGTATCACCGGCTCTTCGAACTGGACAACGTGGACCTGGAGTTCACCGAGGACGCACTCGAGGCCATCGCCGACCAGGCGATCCTGCGCGGCACCGGCGCACGCGGGCTCCGCGCGATCATGGAAGAAGTGCTCCTGTCCGCGATGTACGACGTGCCGAGCCGGGAGGACGTCGAACGCGTTATGATCACCGGCGCAGCCGTTCTGGAGCATGTCAACCCGACTCTTGTGCCGCGCGAGTTGCCGGCCAAGCGGACCCCGCGGGAGAAGTCGGCCTGAGCGCCCCCGGCCGCCACGGCCCAGCGTGACCAGCGCTCCGCCGCGGACCCCGTCGGCGGGGGGATCCTCCGCGGGTTCCAGGTCGATCCGCAATCTGTCACCCCCTAGACTCGGCTGACGTGACCGGATCTCACAGCGCAGCGCCGTCAGCACTATCGGTGCCCGCCACGGAAATATCACCGCGGCGGCCACCCGAGCTTCCCCCGCAGTACTCGCCCGCCGACGTGGAGCCGCGGCGGTACGAGCGCTGGGTACGTGCCGGTCTGTTCACCCCCGATCCCGCGCGGCCCGGTCCGGCGTTCTCGATCGTGATCCCGCCGCCGAACGTGACCGGCTCGCTGCACATGGGCCACGCACTCGACCACACGCTGCAGGACGCGCTTGTGCGCAGGCGCCGCATGCAGGGCTACACCACGCTGTGGCTGCCCGGCATGGATCATGCCGGCATCGCGACGCAGAACGTGGTGGAGCGCGAACTCGCGAGGGAGGGCCTGAGCCGGCACGACCTGGGCCGCGAGCGTTTCGTCGAGCGCGTCTGGCAGTGGAAGGCCGAGTCCGGGGGCAAGATCCTCGGCCAGATGCGCAGGCTCGGCGACAGCGTCGACTGGACCCGCGAGCGCTTCACCATGGACGAGGGCCTGTCGGCCGCCGTGCACACGATCTTCAAGAACCTGTTCGACGACGGCCTCATCTACCGCGCCGAGCGGATCATCAACTGGTGCCCGCGCTGCCTGACCGCGCTGTCCGACATCGAGGTCGAGCACAGCGAGGACGAGGGCGAACTGGTCTCCATCCGCTACGGCAACGGCGACGATGCGATCGTCGTCGCCACCACCCGCGCCGAGACCATGCTCGGCGACACCGCCGTCGCCGTCCACCCCGACGACCCGCGCTACGCGCGGCTGGTGGGCCACACCGTCGAACTCCCGCTGACCGGCCGCCGGATCCCGGTGGTGGCCGACCCGCACGTGGATCCCGAGTTCGGCACCGGCGCGGTCAAGGTGACCCCCGCGCATGACCCTGACGACTTCGAGATCGGCCGCCGCCACGATCTGCCCAGCATCACGGTCCTCGACGAGCGGGGCGTCATCACGGCGCACGGCCCGTTCTTGGGCCTGGACCGGTTCGAGGCGCGGCCCGCGGTCGTCGCGGCGCTGCGCGAGGAGGGCCGCATCGTCGCAGAGGTCCGGCCGTACCCGCACGCGGTCGGGCACTGCCAGCGCTGCGCCACCACGGTGGAGCCGCGGCTGTCCATGCAGTGGTTCGTCAAGGTGGGCCCGCTCGCCAAGGCGGCGGGCGACGCGGTCCGCGACGGCCGGGTGCGCATCCACCCGCCCGAGCTCGCGGCCAGGTACTTCGACTGGATGGACGACATGCACGACTGGTGCATCAGCCGCCAGCTGTGGTGGGGTCACCGGATCCCGGTCTGGTACGGGCCGGACGGCGAGATGGTCTGCCCGCGCCCTGGCGACGCCCCGCCCACCGGCGACGGCTGGCACCAGGACTCCGACGTTCTCGACACCTGGTTCTCCTCCGCGCTCTGGCCGTTCTCGACCCTCGGCTGGCCGCGGGACACCGCCGACCTGCGCGCGTTCTATCCGACCAGCGTGCTCGTGACCGGGTACGACATCCTGTTCTTCTGGGTCGCGCGGATGATGATGTTCGGCCTGTACGCGATGCGCGACCGCGACCCCGCGCACGCCGTGCCGTTCCGCGTGGTGGCGCTGCACGGCCTGGTGCGCGACGCCCACGGCAAGAAGATGTCCAAGTCCGCGGGCAACGTGGTGGATCCCCTCGACTGGATCGACCGCTACGGCGCCGATGCCACCCGGTTCACCCTGGCCCGCGGCGCGAACCCGGGCAGCGACGTTTCGGTCAGCGAGGAGTGGGTGGCCGGCTCGCGTAATTTCTGCAACAAGCTGTGGAACGCGGTCAGGTTCGCGCTGCGCAGCGGGGCCACCGCCGCGGCCGGCCTACCGCCCAGGGCGGCGCTTTCCATCCCTGACCGGTGGATTCTGTCCCGGCTCGCGGCGGTGACGGCGGAGGTCGACGCCGCGATGGAGCAGTTCGAGTTCGGCCACGCCTGCGAGTCCCTCTACCACTTCGCCTGGCACGAGGTCTGCGACTGGTACCTGGAGCTGGCCAAGACACCGCTCAGCTCAGGAGGCTCGGGCCCTCCCGGCGCCGGCGCTCACGACCCGGGCGCTCCTGGCTCCGGCGCGAGTCGCGGCGCCGGCGTGAGCGGCTCTGGCGTGGGTGGCGGCGGCGCTGCCGGCGACCCGGCGACGGCCACACGGGCCGTGCTTGGTTACGTGCTCGACCGTCTGCTCCGTCTGCTGCACCCGGTCATGCCGTTCATAACCGAGGACCTGTGGACCGCGCTGACCGGCGGCGAGACGATCGTCGTCGCGGACTGGCCCGGTCGGCGCGCCGCCGGCGGCGGCGGCTCGGTTGGCCCGGCGGCTGACCCCGCCGCGGAAGCGGAGATCGGCACGCTGATGCGCCTGGTCACCGAGGTCCGCCGGCTCCGCTCCGACCAGGGTCTGCGCCCTGGCCAGAACGTCGCGGCGGCGCTCGACGGCATCGAGGCGACGCCGCTCGCCGCACACGAGGCGTCCATCCGCGCGCTGCTGCGGCTGACGGTGCCGGCGCCCGGTTTCGCCCAGACGGCGTCGCTGACCGTCGAAGGCGTCACGGTACGGCTCGACCTCGCGGGTGCGATCGACGTGGCCGCCGAGCGGAGGCGGCTGGAGAAGGATCTCGCCGCCGCGCGCAAGGAGGAAGAGCAGACCGGCCGGAAGCTCGCAAGCACCCCGTTCACCGAGAAGGCGCCCCCCGCCGTCGTGGCGGCGACCCGCGACCGGCTCGCCGCGGCCAAGGCCGAGATCGCCCGCATCGAGGCCGCAGTCGCGTCGCTGCCCGCCGCCTGACCCCCGCCGCCGCGGCGCGTCAGCATGCGAAGAGCGAGTCCGTGTCGGCGTCCACGAGGTCGAGCACCCGGCCGGTGAAGTACACCGGGCCCAGCGCGATGACCCTGCGGCCGAGGCCGGCCACAAGGTCACGGCTCAGGTGCGCGGCGTCGATCACGGTCCAGTCCGCGGGCAGCGGATGCGCGAACCGCAGGCGATCGTCTGGCAGCCGGACAAACGTCACGGGCGGCCCGGCGAGTTCGGCGATCGCTCCGGATACGTCCTTGTGGTCGGGCAGGCACAGCAGGACGTGATCGATCCGGCTCCACCACCTCGCCGCGGCCGCGAGCGCCGCGGCGATCCCGGCCCGGTTGATCGCCGAGTCGACGATCAACTCGGTGCGTGATCCTGGCAGTTCGTGCCGCGACAACCGGCCGGGCAGCCGGATCGTGCCGAGCACCGCCGCGGTCCGCGGGTACGTCCGCGGCTCATGACCGAGCACGTCGAGCAGCCGCCAGGCCGCGGCGCAGCCGAGTTCGGCGTTGTACGCGCTCAGGCCCGCCGGAAGCAGCGACGGCGCGACGGCCGTGCGGCCAGGATCGACGACCTCCACGCGTAGCTGGCCGGCCGACCGTTGCTTGACCGTCGTCACGATCTCGTGCTCGACGTCGGCGGTCTGCCACGTGGTCAGCACCGCACGGGTCCGCGGCGCGACGATGCCGGCCTTTTCCCGCGCGATTTCCGCTGGTGTGTCGCCCAGCTTGCCCACGTGCTCGGCGAAGATCGGCGTCAGCGCCGCGACGGTCGGTGCGAAAAGGCTGATCTCGTCTGAGGCTCCGCCCATGCCAGCCTCGAGCACGATCACATCGGCGGCCACGTCCTGCGCGTGCAGCACGCCAGCCAGCGTGAACAACCCAGCGGGAGCGAGGTATCCACCGGCCGCCGCGCGCTCGGCCGCCGCGCGCTCTGCGGCCGCATGCTCGGCCGCCGCGCGCTCGGCCGCCGCAGGTTCGGCGGCGGCGGGCCCGGCCCCCGCGCGTTCGGCTGCGTGGGGCCCGGCCGGTGCCGTCCCGGCGGCTTGGTCACGTGCCGCGCGCAGCCGCTCACCCAGGTCGAACAGGACCGCGGCCGAGACGGCCCGCCCATCCAGCCGGATCCGCTCCTCGGCGCGGCGGTACCCGGGGCTCGTCACCGTGACGACCCGCAGCCCGGCCGCGGCCAGACACGCGGAGGCGTAGACGGCCGCCGTTCCCTTGCCCTTCGAGCCGACAATGCTCAGCACGGGCCTGGCCTGTCCAAGGAGCCCGAGCGTGTCGGCAACGGCACGGGCCCGGGCGACGCTGCGGCGCTCGCCAGGCCGGCGGCCGTTCCATTCGGAAAGGAAGAAGCTCGCACCAAGGCCCGCGCCCTCCAGGCGTGACGCGGGTACCGCCGCCGCAGCCGGCTTCCCCCCCGAAAACGTCATATTCCCGCCCGGTTTGTCCGGGTATGGCCACCGTTTCGGGTGGGAAGTGGTGTCCGTCGTCATCGCGGCCCCGCGAGCCGGATTCCGGAGCCTTCGCGCCGTCACAATCAGGAAAGCGTACCTGGCCGGCCAGGCGGGGCCGGTTGGGCCGGGTGCCAGACGGGCGGGTTGGGGCCGGCGGAGGGCAGCCGGTGGGGCGGGGCCGTCTGGCTGGCCGGCGGCTTGAGTAGGCTTCGGACGTGACCGTCTCCGCGCGCCCCGTGTTCGGGGACCCCGTGTGCAGGCGACCGGTCCCTGGCGATCCGCCCGCCAGGCTCGCTGCGGCCGGGCCCGGAGCTGGTGAGCCCCCTGGTGCCGGGTCCGCTGTCGCCGGGTTCCCCGATGCCGGGTTCCCCGATGCCGGGTTCCCTGGTGCCGGGTTCCGTGTTGCCGGGGGCGCCCGGCTGTGAGTTCCGACGTTCCGGTTCGTTACGCCGATGTCGAGGCCGCGATCCGCGCGCGCGGCGTCGAGTGGGAAATCGACCCTTCACTCGACCGCATGCAGGCGCTCACGGATCTGCTCGGCTCGCCGCAACGGTCCTACGCGGTCATTCACGTGACGGGAACCAACGGCAAGACGTCGACCGCGGGCATGATCGACACGCTCCTGCGTGCGCGGGGACTGCGCACCGGCAGGTACACGAGCCCGCATCTGACCAGCTTGCGGGAACGGATCTGCGTGGACGGCGAACCGGTCGGCGAAGAGCGGTTCGCGGCCGCCTACGCAGAAGTACTGCCGTACGTGCAGCTGGCCGACTCGCGGGGCGGCCCGCAGCTGTCGTTCTTCGAGGTGCTGACCGCCATGGCGTTCGCGGTGTTCGCGGACGCCCCGGTCGACGTCGCGGTCGTCGAAGTCGGCATGGGCGGCACGTGGGACGCGACGAACGTCGCGGACGGCCGCGTCGCGGTCGTCACGCCCATCTCCCTCGACCACACGCGCTACCTGGGCGACACGATCGAGCTGATAGCCACCGAGAAGGCGGGGATCATCAAGCCGGGCGCGGTGGCGGTCCTCGCGCAGCAGCCGGTCGAAGCGGCGGAGGTACTGCTGCGCCGCGTGTCGGAAACCGGCGCAAGCGTGGCGCGTGAGGGCATCGAGTTCGGGATCCTGCAAAGGGACGTCGCGCTCGGCGGTCAGCGGCTGGTGCTCCGCGGCCTTCGCGGCGTCTACGACGACCTGTTCCTCCCGTTGTTCGGCGCGTATCAGGCGAGCAACGCCGCGTGCGCGCTGGCCGCGGTGGAGGCGTTCGCCGGGGTGCCCGGCGCGGTCGCGCAGGCGTCGGGCGGCGTCCATCCCGTCGACACCGGGGGGGCGCTCGACGTGGCGCTCGTGCGCGAGGCATTCACCCGGATGACCGCGCCCGGCCGCCTCGAGGTGGTCAGGCGCAGCCCCACGGTCCTCGTCGACGCGGCGCACAACCCGGCCGGCATGGCGGCGACCGTAGCGGCCGTCGAGGAGTCGTTCGCGTTCGCACCCCTCATCGGTGTCGTCGCGGTCAGCGTGGACAAGGACGTGCCAGGCATTCTGGAGCAGCTGGAACCCCTGCTCGCCGCGGTGGTGGTGACCAGGAACTCCAGTGCCCGGTCCATGGACGTGGCCGCGCTGGCCGAACTCGCCGCCGAGGTCTTCGGTCCCGAGCGCGTTCAGGCCGCGGCCCGGCTTGACGACGCCATCGACACGGCGGTCGGCCTCGCCGACGTGGCCGAGGCCGAGGGGTTCGGCGGCGGCGCCGCGCCCGGCAGCGCCGGGGTCCTCATCACCGGCTCCGTGGCGACCGCTGGCGAGGCGCGGCTGCTACTGACCAGGTCGGCCGGCGCGGCGCAGCGCGGGCCCACCGGCTGAGGATCGGGATGAGGCGGCTGTGCGCCACGGTCCTCGTGCTCGAGTCGATCGTCATCTGGCTCGCGATCCCGATCGCCATCGTGATCGGGCACGCGAGCCCGGCGCGCGCGATAACCGCGGGCGTGGGGGCAGCGGTGGCCGCGGTGGTCCTCGCGGGCCTGGTCGGGCGCTGGGGGTGGTGGCCCTACGCGGCAGGCACCGTGCTGCAGGTCGTGGTGATCACCTTCGGGATCGTCGTGCCCGCGATGTTCTTTCTCGGCGCGGTGTTCGCGGTTCTCTGGGTCACCGGAATGTGGCTCGGGTACCGCGTCGAGCACACCCTGACGAAGTAGCGGTTTGCTCCGCGGACGCGCGTGCCGTGCCCGCGTCGGCACCCCATGGTCCGGGTAAGCTCCGGACGCAGAACCATTTCGCTCGGCTCAGATGATCAATCCGCGCACGTTCCTGCGAGGTGAGCCTTTGTCTCAGCGCACCCTTGTCCTGATCAAGCCGGACGGTGTCCGCCGCGGGCTGGTCGGTGACGTTATCTCCCGTATTGAACGGAAGGGCCTGCAGGTCGTGGCGATGGAGCTGCGGACCCTCGATCAGGAGACGGCGCGGACGCACTACGCCGAGCACGAGGGCAAGCCGTTCTTCAGTTCGCTCGTGGACTTCATCACGTCCGGGACGCTCGTCGCCCTGGTCGTAGCGGGCCCGCGGGCCGTCGAGGCCGTGCGCGCGCTCGCGGGGGCGACCGATCCGGTGCTGGCATCGCCGGGTACGATCCGCGGCGACTACGGGCTCGAGGTACAGCAGAACATCGTGCACGGCTCCGATTCGCCGGACTCCGCGGAGCGGGAAATCAAGATCTTCTTTCCGGAGCTCGTTTAGCCCGTTTCCGCCCGGCCGATGAATGACACGTTGCCGCGTCCGCCGCGCTCGGCAACGTCAATGTACGTAATCATCAAGTCACAGCAGAGTTTGTCCGGGAAGGCTCTCGTTTCTCATGAGCAACACGCTGGCGTTTCTCGGCCGTGACATGGCGGTCGACCTCGGCACCGCGAACACCCTGGTGTACGTGCGCGGACGGGGGATTGTGCTGAACGAACCGTCGGTCGTGGCGCTCAACACCAACACCGGCAAGATCGTCGCGGTCGGTGTCGAGGCGAAACGGATGATCGGGCGTACCCCGGGCCACATCGTGGCTGTCCGGCCGCTGAAGGACGGTGTGATAGCCGATTTCGACGTCACCGAGCGAATGCTGCGGTACTTCATCCAGAAGATCCACCGCCGCAGGCACCTGGCCAAACCGCGGCTGGTGGTCGCCGTGCCGAGCGGCATCACCGGCGTGGAGCAGAGCGCGGTCAAGGAAGCGGGGCACCAGGCGGGCGCCCGCCGCGTCTACATCATCGAGGAGCCGATGGCCGCCGCGATCGGCGCCGGGCTGCCGGTGTACGAGCCGACCGGGAACATGGTGGTCGACGTCGGCGGCGGGACCACCGAAGTGGCGGTGATCTCGCTCGGCGGCATCGTGACGTCGCAATCCATCCGGGTCGGCGGCGACGAACTCGACCAGGCGATCATCACGTTCGCGAAGAAGGAGTACTCGCTGATGCTCGGCGAGCGGACCGCTGAGGAGATCAAGATGGCGATCGGCTCCGCCTATCCATCACCGGACGAACCGCATGCCGAGATCCGGGGCAGGGACCTGGTGAGCGGGCTGCCGAAGACCATCGTGATCTCAGCCGAGGAGGTGCGGCACGCCATCGAGGAGCCGGTCAGTACGATCGTGGACACCGTCAAGACCACACTCGACAAGTGCCCGCCCGAGCTCGCGGGCGACGTCATGGACCGCGGGATCGCCCTGACCGGAGGCGGGGCGCTGCTGCGGGGCATGGACGAGCGGCTTCGTGAGGAGACGGGGATGCCGATCCACCTGGCCGACAATCCCCTCGACTCGGTCGTGCTCGGCACCGGCAAGTGCGTCGAGGACTTCGACGCGCTGCAGCAGGTGCTCGTGCCTGAGACACGCCGCTAGCGACGACACGCTGACCACACCTGGGGGTGGCGAGTGCACGACACCCGGCGGACGCGGCTGGTCCTTGGCGTGCTGCTCGTCCTCGCCATCGGACTGATCACGCTCGACCACCGGGGATTCGCGCCGGTCGGCGGCCTGCGCGGCGTGTCGTCCGCCATCTTCGGGCCCGCCGAACGGCTGACCGCCGACTTCACCCGGCCGGTCACCGGCTTCTTCGCGGCGGTGGTCGGTGCGCCGGCCGCGCGCAGCAAGATCCAGGCACTGGAGCAGGAGGACCAGCGGCTGCGCGCCGAGCTGAGCGCGGCACAGCTCAGCAAGGCCGATGCGGCGCAGCTCGGCAGGCTGCTGCAGCTCGCGGGCCGGGGAGGCTATCGGCTCGTCGCGGCCCACGTGATCGGGATCGGTGCGGGCTACGAGGACACGGTCACCATCGACGCGGGCACGCAGGACGGCGTCAGGACCGATCAGACGGTGCTGAACGACGCCGGGCTGGTCGGCCGGGTGATTCAGGCGGGCCGGGACACAAGTACCGTGCAGCTGGCCACGGACGCGTCTTCCGCGGTCGGCTGCCGGGTCGAGGGTTCGCAGGAAATCGGGGTGGTGCGGGGCACCGGCAAGAGCCTGACCGCCCAGGGCGGGCTCCAGGTCGAGCTCCTGGACGCCAACGCGGTACTGCAGCCGGGCCAGCGCATCGTCACGCTCGGCTCGGTCAGTGGTCATCCCTACGTGCCTGGCGTCCCGATCGGCGTCGTCACGCGGGTGGAATCCACGCCGGGCGCGCTCACCCGCATGGCGATCGTCCGCCCGTTCGTGCGGTTCACGGCGCTGGACGTGGTCGGTGTCGTGGTGGCCGCGCCGCGCCGCAACCCGCGCGACTCGGTCCTGCCGCCGAGGCCGACCGCGTCCCCGGCACAGGTCAGGCCGTCCGCCCGGCCGCGCGCGGGATCGCCGAGCCCGTCACCTGGAGCGTAGCGTGGCGCGGATATTCGCCTACGGTGCGCTGGCCGCGACCGCGCTGATCCTCCAGTTGACCGTGCTCGACGTGCTGCCGTTTCCCGGTGCGACCGCACCCAACCTGGTGCTGCTCGTCGTGGTCGCGATCGCCATCAGCAACGGACCGCTGGCTGGTCTGGTCACCGGCTTCGCGGCGGGCCTCGCCCTGGATCTTGCGCCGCCCGCCAGCCACGCGATAGGCGCGTACGCCCTGGTCTTCTGCATCGTCGGTTACCTGTGCGGGCGCGCGGCCGGTGAGATCGACCGGTCGGCGTTGCTGCCGCTCGCCGCCATGGGTCTCGGCGCTGCGGGCGGCAGCGCGCTCTACACGGTCGTCGGCGTGACCTTCGCCGAGCCGGGCGTCACGTGGGCCGCCGCCCGGCACGTGCTGCCGCTGTCCGTGGTGTACGACGTGCTCCTCAGCCCGTTCGTGCTCTATGTGGTGCTCAGGCTCACCCGGTGGGCCCGGCAGGCGGCGGACGACCCGGCCGCGGCGCTGGCGCGCGCGGGCTCACCGGCCACGTCCCGCGCGGCACTGCGCGGCGCGGGTGGCAAGAACCTGCCCAGGGAGCCGAGGCTACGGCCGGGCACGGGCCGGCCGTCGGGACGGATCGCCGCGGGTGCGCCGGCCGGCTTGCTGTCGGCGAGCGGCCGGCTAACGGACGGCTGGGCCAGGAGCGCGGGCGCCATCGCCGGACACGGCGGGCGGCCGTCGCCGCTGCCCCGGTTTCGCTTCGGCGCGTCGAAGCAGCCGGGCCCCACGGCTGGCACCGGGCTGGCGAGACCGTCGCCACGGCTGCGGTTCACCGGGTCCAGGCAGGCGGGCCTGACGGCTGCCGTCCGGCCGGCGAGACCGTTGCCACGGCTGCGGTTCACCGGATCCAGGCAGGCGGGCCTGACGGCTGCCGTCCGGCCGGCGAAACCGTTGCCACGGCTGCGGTTCACCGCGTCCAGGCGGGCCACCAATGCGGCCGGCAGCAAGCGCGGCGTGTTCGCCGGCGGCAGCCTGGCCGGCGGATCGCGGCTCGGGCTGCGCCTCGGCGCCAACCGGGCATCGCTGCGGTCCCGCGCCAGGCGGGTCTTCGGGTTGCGGCCGCACGGCCGCCAGCAGGCCCGGCCCACGTTCAGCGGGTCGAGGTCCAGCAGCGGAGCCGCTGGCCCGGGCGCGCCACGTTTCGGCGCCCCACGTTTTGGCCGCTCGCACTTCGGGCGCTCGCACTTCGGCCGCCCGCAGTATGGCGGCCCGCAATATGGCGGCCCGCGCCGCCGCGCCGGCGTACCGCGGTTCCGCCCGGCGCGTTCGGGCCGGCCACGGCCAAGCGCGCCACGGTCGGGCTGGATGCGATATGGCGGCTCCACCGGCTCCACCGGCTTCGGCCGTCGCGGCTGGCTTTCCGGCCTGCGGCCGCGCCGCGGCTGGTCGGCGATCTGGCGGCCAGGTGGCAGGCGGATGGGTGGCAGGCGGACGGGTGGCAGGCGGACGGGAGGTTTCCGGTGATCGTGGCGTCGCGCCGCCGGGTGGTGGTGCTGTACGTGCTGGTCGCGGCGTTGCTGCTCGTCCTCGTCGGCCGGGTCTGGTACATCCAGGTGATGAGCGGCACCGCCTACACCAAACTCGCCGCCAACAACCAGACGCGCAGCGTGATCATTCCGTCCGTGCGCGGCCAGATCCTCGACGACGTCGGGCGCCCGCTGGTGCGCAACCGCACCTCGCTCGTGGTCTCCGTCCAGCCGACGGTGCTCGCCGGGTTCAGCGACGGCGGGGCGGCCGTGCTCAAACGCCTCGCCCGGGTGCTCGGCGTGCCGCCGCCGCGGCTGCGGGAGCAGACGCGGATGTGCACGCGGAACGTGCCGCAGCCCTGCTGGCCGGGCTCGCCCTATCAGCCGATCCCCGTCGACCAGCACGTGCCCGACCGTGTCGCGCTGCAGATCATCGAGAACCAGCAGGACTTTCCGGGCGTGAGCGCGCAGGTGCAGCCGGTCGTGGACTACCCCGCCGTCGGCGGTGTCAACGCGGCGCAGGTGCTCGGCTATCTGCAGCCCATCACCCCGCAGGAGATGCAGAACCGGCACATCCCCGTCACCGGTTTCTCCGGCGTCGACCTCGTCGGCCAGGCCGGGCTCGAAGAGCAGTACGACGCGCAGCTTCGCGGCAGCCCGGGCGCGCGGGTCGTCTCCGTGAACGCTGCCGGTGATGTCACCGGGACGGTGAGCCAGACCGCCGCGCAACCCGGCAATGACCTTGTGACCAGCCTCGACGCGCGGATCCAGGCCGGCGCGGAACAGGCACTGGTGGCGGCGATCGGCAAGGCGCGGGCGGCGGGCAACGACACGAACTCGGGCTCTGCGGTCGTCATGACCACGACCGGCCGGGTGATCGCGATGGCGAACTATCCGACCTACAACCCGGGCGTATGGGTCGGCGGCATCTCGCAGCGGGAGTTCAACCGCCTGTTCGGCCAGGCCGGCGGCGAGCCGATCCTCGACCGTGCCACCCAGGGCCAGTACGCACCCGGATCCACCTGGAAGGTCACCTCCACGGCCGCCGCGATGAGCGACGGTTACGACCCCAACTCGTCCTACAGCTGCCCAGGCGCGGTCGACATCGCCGGCCGGACGTTCAACAACTGGACCACGGCGTCGCTCGGCGACATGACGCTGCACCAGGCACTCGTGATGTCGTGCGACACGGTCTTCTACCAGCTCGCGTACCAGATGTGGCTCAAGGACGACCCGAACGGCTCGCCGGTCTCACGGCCGCGGGATCCGATGCAGAAGATGGCGCTCGCCTGGGGCTTCGGCAGGCCGACCGGCGTGGATCTGCCGGAGGAGAACCCGGGTGTGGTGCCCGACCGCGCCTGGAAGCTCCAGTACTGGCAGGCCACCAGGAGATACGACTGCAAGTACGGGACCGCCAGCGGATCGTACCTGCAGCAGATCGAGGCCGAGGACTGCAGGAGCGGATTCGTCTGGCTGCCCGGCGACGCGGTGAACGCCTCCATCGGCCAGGGCGACGTGCTCGTGACCCCGCTGCAGCTCGCGCGGGCCTACGCCGCGCTCGCCAACGGCGGCACCCTTTACCGCCCGCGGATCGGCGACGCGCTGATCTCGCCCGGCGGCCGGGTCGTGCAGCGGATCACGCCGCCGGTCACCGGTCACCTGCCGGTGCCGCGGGCCACGCTCGCGTACATCAGGTCCGCACTCGCGGACGTGACAACGCAGGGGACGGCCGCGGGATCGTTCGCCGGCTTCCCGCTCAGCAAGGTGTTCGTCGCGGGCAAGACCGGTACCGCGGAGGTCGCGGGGGGCCAGGCCACCTCGGTGTACGCCTCGTTCGGGCCCGTCGGCAACCCCAAGTACGTGGTGGTCGTCATGATCCCGAAGTCGGGTGAGGGCGCCGACGTGTCCGCGCCGGCCGCGCGGCAGATCTGGGACCAGATCTACGGGCTCGAGGGGCACGCGGCCGCTTACCCGAACGGCTCGCGCCCCTCGGCGCTGCCCGTGATCCAAAGTGACGGGACGATCTCCCCGCCACCCGGCTACCGCGGTGGTTCGTGATGGCCTCCGGACTCGGGTCGCCAGGCTCGCGCAAAGACCGGTTCCAGGCCGGCGGGTACGGCCGGCTCGAAGCGGTCAGGCCCGCGCTCCGCACGCCGGGGGTGGGCTCGTTCGGCGGCCGCCGCTCGCTGCTCACCCGCGCCGTCGCGCGCGGATCGCCGGTCCGGCGCCTCGACTGGGTGCTGATCGGGGCCGTGCTCGGGCTGACCGTGCTGTCCACGCTGCTCATCTGGTCGGCCACCAGGCCGCAGCTGCTGCAGGCGGGCGGCGACCCGCAGGCGTTCCTGAAGAAGCAACTGCTCAACGTCGTGATCGGGATCGTGCTGCTCGGCGCGGTCAGCATGCTCGACTACCGGATGCTGCGCACCTACGCACCGATCGGCTACCTGCTCGCGTGCCTCGGCCTGCTCGCCGTGCTGACACCGCTCGGCGCGACGATCAACGGCGCGCGGTCGTGGATCGCGATCGGCCGCGGCTTCGAGATCGAGCCCTCCGAGTACGCGAAGGTCACGCTCGTGCTCGTGCTCGCCCTGGTGCTCGGCGAGCTGCGCGAGGGCGGCGAGGCACCGCGCGGGCGTGACCTCGTGCTCGCGATCGCGGTATCGGCCCCCGCGCTCGGCCTGGTCCTCCTGCAGCCCGATCTCAGCGTCGTCATCGTGATGGCCGTGGTCATCTTCGGCATGGTGGTGGTGTCGGGGACGCGGCTGCGATGGATCGCGCTGCTGCTCGTCCTCACGGCCGCTGCCGCGTTCACGGTGTGGCGGATGCATCTGCTCAAGGCGTACCAGATCCAGCGGATCACCGCGTTCGTGCACCCGACCGCGAACCCCAACGGCTCCGGCTACGACGCGAGCCAGGCGCTGATCACCATCGGGTCCGGCGGGATGTTCGGGCAGGGCCTGTTCCACGGCGGCCAGACCGCCGGCCACTTCGTGCCCGAACAGCAGACCGACTTCATCTTCACGGTCGCGGGGGAGGAACTCGGCTTCATCGGCGCGATCACGATCATCGGGCTGCTCGGCGTGGTTCTCGCCCGGGCGCTGCGGATCGCGGCGCACGCGGACACCCAGTTCGGCACCCTGATCGCCGCCGGCGTGGCCTGCTGGTTCGCCGTGCAGGCCTTCATCAACATCGGGATGACGGTCGGGATCATGCCGGTGAGCGGCCTGCCGCTGCCCTTCGTCTCCTACGGGGGAACGGCGACGTTCGCCAACATGATCGCGATCGGCCTGCTCCAGACCGTCCACCGGCACCACACGATCTTCGGCCCACGCCGCGTTTAAGCTGGCAGCGTCACAGCCACGGGGGTAAGGGCGAACATGATCCTCATACGGCTGCCGCGAATGCGGCATCCATTGGTCGGGGCAGCACAGTCGTGACGACCGCGTGGGGTTCCGCGTCAACGGTGTGCGCATCCGCGGCAGTCGTCAGGGAGCATGGTTGTTCGACCCGCTGATGAGCCGAACCGCCGCCGTGGGGGCCGTGGCGATATTTTTCCGTGCGCTGTCGATCCCGGCGCCGGCCGCCCGTCGGGAGTGACAGACGGCGAAACGAGAGCCCGCCGCACGGGCCGATCGAGAAAGGAACGCGCATGGCGCAATACCTGATCCTGCTCTACGAAGACGAGGCCGCGTGGGCTGGCGCCGGCCAGGAGACCGGCGACCAGATCCTGAAGGAACACATGGCGTTCGGTGAGCACAACGCCGCGGCGCTGCGCGGCGGCAACGCGCTGGAGCCGAGCGGCACCGCCACGTCGATCCGCAAGGACTCCTCGGGCGGCTTCGCGGTCACCGACGGCCCCTTCGCCGAGACGAAGGAGGCGATCGGCGGCTACTACGTGATCGAAGCCGCCAACCTCGACGAGGCCATCGCCGTGGCCCAGCAGGTCCCCGTGCCGTTCGGTGGCGTCGAGATTCGCCCGATACGGGTGTTCGATTGACCCAGGCACGCGGGACCGCGGACGCTTCCGTCGCAGCCGCGGTCGCCGACGCGCACCGTCGCGAGTGGGCTTTCGTGCTCGCCGCGACGGTGCGCGTCACGCGCGACCTCGACCTCGCCGAGGAGTGCGTGCAGGACGCGTACGCGCGGGCCCTGGCGACGTGGGGATCGCGCGGCGTGCCGGCCAATCCCGGTGCCTGGCTCACGACCGTCGCCCGGCGCCGCGGCGTGGACCTGCTCCGCCGTGACGCCACCCTGCGCCGCTCACTGCCGCTGCTCCTCGACGAGCAGACCGGGGCCGAACCCGGCGGAACGTTCACGCACGAGGTCACCGACGACAGGCTCCGGCTGATCTTCACCTGCTGTCACCCGGCCATCGCGGCGGAGGCGCGGGTGGCGCTCACGCTGCGGCTGCTGTGCGGCCTGACCACCGGGGAGGTGGCACGTGCCTTCCTGGTGAGCGAGCCGACCATGGCGGCGCGGATCACCCGCGCGAAGAAGAAGATCGCGGCGGCGCGCATCCCCTACCGGGTCCCGTCAGCGGCCGAACTGCCCGTGCGCGTCCACGCCGTTCTCACGGTCGTGCACCTGCTGTTCACCACCGGGCATACCGCGCCGGCCGGCGCCGATCTTGTCCGCCGCGACCTGGTGGAACGCTCGCTCGACCTGGCCAGAATGCTGCGCGGGCTGTTGCCGGCCGACGCCGACGTGGCCGGCCTGCTCGCGCTGATCCTGCTCACCGACGCGCGTGCCGCCGCCCGCGTCGGGCCGGCGGGCCGCCTGCTGCTGCTCGCGGAGCAGGACCGCGCCAAGTGGGACCGGGCGGCGATCACCGAGGGGATCGCCCTGGTGCGTGAGGCGCTGCGGCGCAGGCCGCCGGGCCGGTTCGCGCTGATGGCAGCGATCGCCGCCGTCCACGCCGAGGCGCCGACCTGGCAGGACACCGACTGGAGCGAGGTCGTGGCCCTCTACGACCTGCTCGTCCAGATCTGGCCGTCGCCGGTGGTGGCGCTCAACCGCGCGGTCGCCGTCGGGCTCGCCAGCGGGCCCGCCGCGGGTCTCGCCGCGCTCGCCCCGCTCGCCGCCGAACCGCAGCTCGCGGGTTACGGCTACCTGGCCTCGGCCCGGGCCGACTTTCTGCGCCGCCTTGGCCGCAGCGAACAGGCGCGGCAAGCCTACGAGGAGGCGCTGCTGCTCACCGAGAACGCCGTCGAGCGCGACTTCCTCGAAAGCCGCCTGAACGGGCTCGAACAATGACGCGGACACCGGCGCGGGCGCGTCGCGCGGCCCGGTCGCTTATAGGCTGGGTCACGTACCAGTAACGGAGTGCCGCGAGGCTGCGAGGGGAGCAGTGCCGGTGGAGTCGGTCTACGCGCGGCTGGAGCCGCTGCTCCCTCGGGTGCGCAAGCCCGTGCAGTACGTGGGCGGCGAGCTCAACTCGACCGTCAAGGACTGGGCCGCCGCCGAGGTGCGGTGGGCGCTGTTCTACCCGGACGCGTACGAGGTCGGCGTGCCGAACCAGGGTGTGCAGATCCTGTACGAGGTACTCAACGAGCGTGACGGCGTGCTCGCCGAGCGGACCTACAGCGTCTGGCCGGATCTGGAGGCGCTCATGCGAGAGCACCAGATCCCGCAGTTCACGGTCGACGCGCACCGGCCGGTCGGGGCGTTCGACGTCCTCGGCGTGAGCCTGTCGACCGAGCTTGGCTACACCAACCTGCTCACCGCGCTCGACCTGGCCGGCATTCCGCTCGCGGCCACCGACCGCGGCGAGGGCCACCCGCTCGTGCTCGCGGGCGGGCACGCCGCGTTCAACCCGGAGCCGATCGCCGATTTCCTCGACGGCGCGGTTCTCGGTGACGGCGAACAGGCCGCGCTTGCGGTCACCGAGCTGATCAGGCAGTGGAAGCGGGCCGGCCGGCCGGGCGGCCGGGACGGCCTGCTCGCCAGGCTCGCTACCGCCGCGCAGGTGTACGTGCCGAAGTTCTACGACGTGTCGTACCTGCCGGACGGGCGGATCGAGCGGGTGGCGCCGAACCGCCCGGGCGTGCCGCGCACCGTCGCCAAGCACACCGTCATGGACCTGGACGAGTGGCCGTATCCACGCAAGCCCCTGGTCCCCGTGGCCGAGTCCGTGCACGAGCGCGCCAGCGTCGAGATCTTCCGCGGCTGCACGCGCGGCTGCCGGTTCTGCCAGGCGGGCATGATCACGCGCCCGGTGCGGGAGCGGAGCATCACCACCATCGGTGACATGGTGGACTCCGGGCTCCGCGCGACCGGTTTCGAGGAGGTCGGCCTGCTCTCGCTGTCCAGCGCCGACCACAGCGAGATCAACGAGATCGCCAAGGGGCTCGCCGACCGGTACGAGGGCACGAACACCGGCCTGTCGCTGCCCTCCACCCGGGTCGACGCCTTCAACGTGACGCTCGCCAACGAACTGAGCCGCAACGGCCGCAGGTCGGGGCTGACCTTCGCGCCCGAGGGCGGCTCGGAGCGGATGCGCAAGGTGATCAACAAGATGGTCACGGAGGACGACCTGATCGCCGCGGTGACCGCCGCGTACTCGAGCGGCTGGCGCCAGGTGAAGCTCTACTTCATGTGCGGCCTGCCCACCGAGACCGACGAGGACGTGCTCGCCATCGCCGGCCTGGCGCGCGCGGTGATCCAGGCCGGCCGGCAGGCCAGCGGACGGCGCGACATCCGCTGCACGGTCTCGATCGGCGCCTTCGTGCCCAAGCCGCACACGCCGTTCCAGTGGGCCGCCCAAACCGACGCGCCGACCGTGGACCGCCGCCTCGCCGCGCTCGGCGCCGCGCTGCGCCGCGATCCCGGCTACGGCCGCAGCATCGGTTACCGGTACCACGACGGTGCGCCGTCGATCGTCGAGGGGCTGCTGGCGCGCGGCGACCGGCGGGTGGCCAAGGTGATCAGGGCCGTGTGGGAAGACGGCGGCCGTTTCGACGGTTGGAGTGAGTGGTTCGGCTACGAGCGGTGGGAGCGGTGCGCGGCGGAAGCGCTCGCGGGCGAGCCCGTCGACCTCGCCTGGTACACGACGAGGGAACGCGGCTACGTCGAGGTGCTGCCCTGGGATCACCTCGACGCCGGGCTCGACCGCGCGTGGCTGTGGCAGGACTGGGAGGATGCCGTTGATCCCGCGGGCGCGGGTGAAGTCGAGGACTGCCGGTGGACCGCCTGCTACGACTGTGGCGCCTGCCCGGCCCTGGGCACCGAGATCCAGACGGGCCCGACGGGTGTGAAACTCCTTCCCCTGACCGTCAAGGGCCAGATCCCTAACGGTGGCCGGACGAGTCACGCGGCCCGGCCAGGTGACGCAGGCCCGGCGGGTTCTGGCCCGGCGGGTACCACGGACGCGGCGCCGCGGCCCAGATGAGCCGGTCCAAGCCGGTCCCGCCCGGTCCGCCGCCACTGCCGCAGGTGCAGCGGCTGCGGGTCCGGTTCGCCAAACGGGGCCGGTTGCGGTTCGCGAGCCATCGGGACGTGGCGCGCGCGATCGAACGGGCCGCCCGCAGGACCGGGCTGCCGGTCGCGTTCTCGGGTGGCTTCACCCCGCACCCGAAGATCTCCTACGCGGGCGCGGTGGCGACGGGCGTCGCGAGCGAGGCGGAGTACTTCGAGATCGGCCTGACGTCGCCGCGGCCGCCCGGCGACGTTCGTGACCGGCTCGACGCCGCGTTGCCCACGGGGCTCGACGTGATCGATGTCACCGAGGTGCAGGCCGGCCACCTGACCGACGACCTGCAGGTATCCGAGTGGCGGGTGACGCTGCCCGGGGAGCGGGACAGCGTGGCCGCAGCCGCGTGCCGCGAGTTCATGGCCACCGCCCACGTGGAGGTGGAAAGGTCCACCACCAAGGGGATCCGGCGGGTGGATGCCCGGGCCGCGGTCGTCACGCTGGAGGTCGACCGGCGTGCCGTAGACTCGGTAACAGGTGGATGTGCCATACTTCGAATGGTTGTTCGGCACATGACACCTGCTGTTCGACCTGACGACGTTCTGGCCGCGCTGCGTCAAGTGGCTGGCCTCGCGCCGCCGTCACCGCCACTGGTGACCCGGCTGGCGCAGGGGCCGCTCGGCGCGGCGGCTGGTGGGCTCTCCGAGCCCGGGGCTGCTGACAGCGCAACCGTCGGTTGCGACACCGCACACGGCGGCGCCGCGACGGGTGCGCCGGCCCCGGCTCCCTGAGCCCTGGACGAATGACGAGGCCAAACGCCGGCGGCGCCGCCCATTCAAGGTGGCACCGCACCGGCGAGCGCAGACGATTTGCTCCTGCGCGGCGCAGCGGACGCCGCTCGCGCCCGGGAGCCTGACGGGAGATTGCCCGCATGCTCGAAACCGAGCTTGACAACAGAGAACGTGACAACAACGAACCGGCCGGCTCCGGCGAGACGGCCGCGAACCAGGAGCCTACGGCGGCGCCGGGCGCTCCCGCAACATCGGCGGGGACAGTCGCAGCGGGGCCGGCCGATGCGCCACCCGCGCCGGTGCCGGCCGCGACCTTCCAGCCACCACAGGTCATCTTCCAGCCTCCGGCGGTGGTGCCCGCCGCCGTCCGCGACGACGATGACAGCGGTGGACACGAACCGGACGCGGACGACGACGGCGCAGGCAGCGGCCGCAGGCGCAGGCGCCGCGGTGGCCGTGGCAGAGGCAAGACCGGTGACACCGGCGAGGGGGCGGCGGAAGGCGCCGACACCCAGAGCCCGGCCGGCAACGGCCCGGACGGCGCCGCGGCCGCCGGCGTCGCCGCGGCCGGGCAGCAGGCGCAGCACGGACAGCAGGGACAGCAGGGCCAGCGCGGCGGCGCCGCGGGCGACGCACCGGGTAGCGGGTCCGGCGCGGCGAGCGGTCCCGGCGCCACGGACGACGCTCCGCGATCCACCCGGTCGAGGAGGCGGGGCGGCGCTGCCAAGGATCGCGACGCGCCCGCGCCGGCCGACGACGCGACCGGCAACGCGGCGAGCGGAGACGGCGCGGCCTCCGGCGCCGTGGCAGGCGCCGACGTCAGCGGCACCGCCGCCGGCGAGGCGAAAGGCACGGCCACCAGGTCGCGCAGGGCAAGGACGGGACGATCGCAGGGGGAGCCCGCCAGCGAGCCGCCCTCCGCCCAGGCGGACGCCGCCGGCGGCGAGCACGACGACGGGTCAGAGGACAGCGGCGACGGCGAAAGTGCGGCCACCCGCCGCAGGCGGCGCAGACGGCGCCGCGGTGCGGGCGACGCCGAGGCCGCGGCGGCCACGGGCACCGACGATCCGCCGAACACCGTGGTGCACGTGCGCGAACCGCGCCCCGCGGTCACGGCCGACCGGGACGAGGTGCAGTCCGTCAAGGGCTCGACCCGGCTCGAGGCGAAGAAACAGCGTCGCCGCGAAGGCCGGGATTCTGGGCGCAGGCGCCCGCCGGTCCTGAGTGAGTCGGAGTTCCTCGCGCGCCGTGAGGCCGTCCAGCGGGTCATGCTGGTGCGCCAGAAGGGCGAGCGTACCCAGATCGCCGTGCTCGAGGACGGCGTGCTCGTCGAGCACTATGTGGACCGGGCCGCCCACCAGTCCATGGCCGGCAACATCTACCTCGGCAAGGTACAGAACGTGCTGCCCTCGATGGAGGCCGCGTTCGTCGACGTCGGCAAGGGCCGCAACGCGGTGCTCTACGCCGGCGAGATCAACTTCGACGCCAGCGGGCTCGAGGGCCAGCCCAAGCGGATCGAGATGGTGCTGAAGTCCGGGCAGTCGGTGCTCGTCCAGGTCACCAAGGACCCGGTGGGCCACAAGGGCGCGCGGCTGACCAACCAGGTGAGCCTGCCCGGCCGGTACCTGGTCTACGTGCCCGGCGCCTCGATGACGGGAATCAGCCGCAAGCTCCCGGTCACCGAGCGGACGCGGCTGAAGCAGATCCTCAAGAAGGTCACCCCGGAAAATGGCGGCGTCATCGTCAGGACCGCCGCCGAGGGCACCGGCGAGGAGGAGCTTGCCCGCGACGTCGCGCGGCTGGCCGCGCAGTGGGAGAACATCGAGCGCAAGGGGGCGTCGGCGACGCCGCCCGAGTTGCTCTACAGCGAGCCCGACCTGACCATCCGGGTGGTCCGCGACATCTTCAACGAAGACTTCAGCGAGCTTGTCGTGGCCGGTGATGACGGCTGGGACACGGTGAACGAGTATGTCCGCTACGTCGCGCCGCATTTGGCCGAACGGCTGCGCCGCTGGGACTCCGACACCGACGTGTTCGCCAGCTACCGCATCGACGAACAGCTCGCGAAGGCGCTGGAGCGGAAGGTGTGGCTGCCGAGCGGCGGTTCGCTCGTCATCGACCGGACCGAGGCGATGACGGTGATCGACGTCAACACGGGCAAGTTCACCGGCCAGGGCGGCAACCTGGAGGAGACGGTCACCCGCAACAACCTCGAGGCCGCCGAGGAGATCGTCCGCCAGCTCCGGCTGCGCGACATCGGCGGCATCATCGTGATCGACTTCATCGACATGGTGCTCGAGAGCAATCGCGAGCTTGTGCTGCGGCGGATGCTCGAATGCCTGGCCCGCGACCGTACCAAGCACCAGGTCGCCGAGGTCACGTCGCTCGGGCTCGTCCAGATGACCCGCAAGCGGGTGGGCTCCGGGCTGCTCGAGGCGTTCTCCGAGCCCTGTGAGTGCTGCAACGGCCGCGGCCTGCACGTTTCGCTCGATCTGCCCGACGCGCCCGCGGCCAAACGGCCCCAGAACGGCCGTGGCAGCGGCCGGAGCGACGCCGGGGGGCAGGGCGACGGCAAGGGGCAGGGCGACGGCAAGGGGCAGGGCGACGGCAGGGGCCAGGGCGACGGCAGGGGGCGGCGCGAGTCGAGAAGGCAGGCCGACGCCAGGGGGCAGGCGACCGGCGGCGACGGTGGGAACGGAAGGCGCCGCGGCGATGATTCCGCGGTCGCCGGCGATGGCGCGGGCGACGCGGGCACGAGCGGCGGCGCCGACAGCGGCGAGCGCGGCGGCGGCGGCGCCGCGGGTGCCGTGACAGAGAGCGCCGGGGGATCCGCCGGGCCAGCGGAGCAGAAGCCTGCGGGCCGCCGCAGGCGGCGCAGGCAGGCCACGTCCGGCGGCGACGGCGGGTCCGATGCTGCCGCGGTGACTGAAGCGGCCGCCGGGGCGTCCGCACCAGGCGCGGGCGACGGGCCAGCGATCACACCGGCCGTATCGTCACCCGCGGCGGAGTCGGCTACGCCACCGGACGGGCCGCCAGCGGGTGTGCCGCCGGCGGCGCCTGCCAGTGGTGTGTCGGCGGCGGGGCCGCCAGCGGGTGTGCCGCCGGCAGCGCCTGCCAGTGGTGTGTCATCTGCGGGGCCGGCCTCGGGTGTGCCGTTGGCGGCGGGGCCGCCAGTGGGTGTGCCGCCGGCAGCGCCTATTGCGTGACGCGCCGCGCGGCAGCCGTTCAGGATCAGTTGTCACCGCACCGCCGCGGTGCAGGGTCAGGGGCCCGCGGGCGGATGCGTGGTCACGGGCGGCCGTCTGGTAACCTGGCCTCGGCGCCAGGGACCGAATCCGGAGCACAAGAGGTCTCCTACGTGAGCGCCCGGTACCCCTACGGAGAGAAGAGTTCTCGCGTGTACGCGATCGTGCGCTGCGGTGGCAGGCAGGAGAAGGCGTCGGTAGACGACGTCCTCACCGTGGACAAACTCGCCGGCGAGGTCGGCTCGACGGTGACGCTGCCCGCCCTCCTGATCGTGGATGACGGCAAGGTCGTCAGCGATCCGGCCGAGGTGCGCGAGTATCGGGTCACCGCCGAGATCATCGGCGCGGCCGTCGGCCCGAAGATCAACATGATCCACTACAGAAACAAGAGCGGGTACAAGCGGCGGCTCGGCCACCGGCAGCAGTACACCCAGATCAAGGTCACCGGTATCGCGGCGGGCAAGCGGGCACGGGGAAGCGACGCCAGGAAGTCACCGGAAGGCGAGGGCTGAGATGGCACACAAGAAGGGCGCGTCGTCCAGCCGTAACGGCCGCGACTCCGCGGCTCAGCGGCTCGGCGTGAAGCGTTTCGGCGGCCAGCTTGTCCATCCCGGCGAGATCCTGGTACGCCAGCGGGGTACCCATTTCCACCCCGGGCCTGGCGTCGGGCGCGGCAAAGACGACACCCTGTTCGCCCTGATCGGCGGTGTAGTGGAGTTCGGCAACCGGCGTGGGCGCCGCGCCGTGAGCATCGCGGCGGATCCGCGTACGGACGGTGCGCCGCCCGAGACCGCACGCGCGGCGCAATAGCGGCGCAGCCAGCCGGAATGCCAGCCGCCTGAGTCTTCTCCGGCGGCCAGCGGGTTGTACCGCGGTGCCGGTCCGCAGCGGCCGGTGAGGATCGCGACATGCCAGATTTTGTTGACGAGGTGTCCCTCCACGTGAAGGCGGGGGACGGCGGCCACGGATGCACGTCCATTCACCGGGAGAAGTACCGCCCGCTCGGCGGGCCTGACGGTGGTGACGGCGGCCACGGCGGCTCGGTCATCCTCGAAGTCTCCGCCGGCGCGGCGACCCTCCTGGAGTATCACAAGCGCCCGCACCGCAAGGCGGCGAGCGGGCGCCCGGGTCAGGGCTCGAACCGTACCGGTGCGGGTGGCGCCGACCTCGTCCTCCCCGTGCCTGACGGCACGGTGGTCAAGACCACCGGCGGCGACGTCCTCGCCGACCTGGTCGGGGCCGGCACCCGGTATGTCGCGGCGCAGGGCGGCCGCGGCGGGCTCGGCAATGCCGCCCTGGCCTCCCAGCGCCGCAAGGCGCCAGGGTTCGCGCTCAAGGGCGAGCCCGGCGAGCAGCGCGACGTCCTGCTCGAGCTCAAGACGGTGGCCGACGTCGGTCTCGTCGGCTTCCCCAACGCCGGCAAGTCGTCACTGATCGCGGCCATGTCGGCCGCGCGGCCGAAGATCGCCGACTATCCGTTCACGACGCTGGTACCGAACCTCGGCGTGGCCGAGGCCGGCGACACCCAGTTCGTGCTGGCCGACGTGCCCGGCCTGATCCCGGGCGCGAGTTCGGGCCGGGGACTTGGCCTGGAGTTCCTCCGGCACATCGAACGCTGCTCGGTCCTCGTCCACGTACTCGACTGCGCGACGGAGGAACCCGGGAGGGACCCGGTCTCCGACCTCGACGCGCTCGAGGCCGAGCTGGCCGCGTACGCGGACGCGACAGGGGCCGACCTGGCGGGCCGGCCGCGGCTCGCGGTCCTCAACAAGATCGACGTCCCCGCGGCCCGTGAGCTCGCGGATCTGGTGCGCCCGGCGCTCGGGCAGCGCGGGATCGAGGTGCTCGCCGTTTCCGCCGCGGCGCATACCGGACTGCGCGACCTGGCGTTCGCGATGGCCCGCCCGGTCTCCGCGAAGCGCGCGAGCGCGGCCACCGCGGAGCCCATCCGCCACGTCATCAGGCCGGCACCGCTCGGCGAGCCAGGGTTCGAGGTCCTGCGGACCGGTGAGAACAGTTTCTTCGTGCGCGGCAAGAAGCCGCGCCGGTGGATACAGCAGACCGATTTCGGCAACGACGAGGCGGTCGGGTACCTCGCCGACCGGCTGGCGCGCCTGGGCGTGGAGGAAGCGCTGGCCGAGGCGGGGGCGCAGTCCGGTGCCGAGGTGATGATCGGCGGCGACGACGACGCGGTCGTATTCGACTGGGAACCGCGATGGGGCGCGGGCGCCGGCGAAGGTTCCGCCCGGCTCGGGCCTCGCGGCTCCGATCGCAGGCTGCGGTCGTGACGGCCGCGCGGCCCGCGATCGCGGCCGCCCGCCGGGTCGTGGTCAAGGTGGGCTCGTCCTCACTGACCACGGCGGAGGGCGCGATCGACGACGACAGGCTCACCGCGCTCGCCGACGTCCTCGCCCGCCGGGCGAAGGCGGGCGCCGAACTCGTCCTCGTCTCCTCCGGTGCGATCGCGTCCGGCCTCGGCCCGCTCGGTCTCGGCCGGCGCCCCCGCGATCTCGCCACCGCGCAGGCGGCGGCGAGCGTCGGGCAGGTTCTGCTCGCCGCCAGATATACGGCCGCGTTCGCGAAGCACGGGGTGCGGTCGGGACAGGTGCTGCTGACCGCCGACGACCTGATGCGCCGCGCCCACTACCGCAACGCGCAGCGCACGTTCGGCCGCCTGCTCGAGTTCGGCGTGCTGCCGGTCGTCAACGAGAACGACACGGTCGCGACCGAGGAGATAAGGTTCGGCGACAATGACCGGCTCGCGGCGCTCGTCGCGCACGTGGTGCGGGCCGACGCGCTCGTGCTGCTCTCCGACGTGGACGCGCTCTACGACGGCGAGCCGAACCGCGCGGGGTCCAGGCGGATCACCGAGGTGCGCGGCCGGCCCGACCTCGACGGGATCCGGCTCGGCCGGGCGGGTGGGCGCGGCGTCGGCACCGGCGGGATGGCGACCAAGGTGGAATCGGCGCTCATCGCCACCGGCGCGGGGATCCCCGCGGTGCTCGCGTGCGCGACCGACGCCGACGCGGCGCTGGCCGGTGATCCGGTCGGCACGTATTTCGTCCCCGACCGGCGGCGCCCGGCCACGCGGCTGCTCTGGCTGGCCCACGCCACCACGGGCCGCGGCCGGCTCATACTTGACGCCGGGGCGGTCGAGGCGATCGCGGTCCGCCGGACCTCACTGCTGCCCGCCGGAGTGACCGGGGTCGAAGGGCAGTTCGACGCGGGCGACCCGGTGGACCTGTGCGACGAAGGTGGCGCCGTCATCGCGCGCGGCGTCGTCAACTTCGACGCGGCCGAGATCCCCGACCTGATGGGCCGCTCGACCCGGTGGCTCGCCCGCGAACTCGGTCCCGGCTACGAGCGCGAGATCGTCCACCGCGACGATCTCGTTGTCCTCCCCCCCGCCAGGGCCGTCAGCTCCACCAGGCCCGGCCGGGCGGGCGCGGGTTAGTTCTGGTTGTCGTCGCCGCGGTTGCCGAACCGGCCGAACAGGCGCTCGCTCGCGCCCATCGCGCCTTCGGTCATCCCGCGCACCAGTCCCATCAGCGGATCCGCGGTACGGTTCCAGGACTCCTGGTACGAGCGGGCCGCTTCCTTCATGTCCTCGGTCACCGAGGAGTCGCCGTCGTCGCTGCGACGCGGGTAGTCGCCGTCCAGGATGCGCTCGTAGCTTCCGTCGGTGGCCCACCGGTCGAGATCGGCGAAGCGTACGACCGCGAACGGGTGGGTGTTGCCCTGCAGTTGCAGCAGCTTCAGCAGCCCGTCGCGCACGTCGGGCACGGCGTCGTACTCGTGCGCCTGCTCGTGGAAGGCGTCGGCGTTCAGCTCGGACATGCGCGCGCCGCCCGCCATCTTCATCATCGCGCGCCGCGCGGCGTCCACATCCTGGCCCGCGAGCAGCCCGGCCCGGTCACAGGAAAGCTCGGACTTGCGGTACCACTCCTCGAGCGCCCAGATGATCGGCCGGAGCCCCACGTAGGCGAACGGTATCCACGCGATCCGCCTGGCGAGGTTGATCAGATGGAAGAGCATGGTGCGGTAGACCGCGTGCCCGGAAAGCACGTGGCCGATTTCGTGGCCGATCGCGAAGCGGAGTTCCTCCGCGTCGTAGAGGTCGACCATGCCGGTCGTAATCACGATGAATGGCTTGTCCGTGCCGAGCGCCATCGCGTTGACCAGGGGGTTTTGGATTACGAAAAGCTCGGGCACCGTGGGCAGGTCGAGTATGTACGCACCGTCGCGCAGCATGTCGTGAATGTGCGGGAACTGCCGCTCGGACACGCGGACGCCGCTGGCCAGGAACATCAGCCGGAGGCTACGGTCGGAGAACAGCCCGGCGAGACGCCGGAGCAAGACGTCGAATCCGGTGAGCTTGCGCATAGCGGTGAGAGCGGAGCGATCAGCGGGATGCTCGTAGGCACGCGACGAGATCCCCGGCAGCCGCACGCGAGCTCGGGCGGGCACGTTGCCCGTTTCTGAGGCCATGCTCCGCATGCTAATCCCCCGGAGGAGCTCAATGAGCCACGGCGACATACCTATCTTTGACCGGGCCGCTGAGACGATGCCGGAGGACGAACGCGCCGCCCTGCAGGGGGACAGGCTTCGCGGCTTGACCGACCGGCTGATCGGGGCCGGAGGCGCCCAGGCGGACCGGCTCAAGGCGGCCGGGGTGACGCGCGGAAGCGACGTCACGCTCGACAGCCTGCCCGGGCTTCCTTTCACGCGGAAACAGGATCTCTGGGACACCTACCCGTTCGGCATGCTGGCCGTCCCACGCGAGGACGTCGTCGCCGTGCACGGGTCGAGCGGCACGGGCGGGCGGCCGACCCTGGTCTCCTACACCAGGGACGATCTCGATCTGTGGTCGCGGATGTGCGCGCGCGCCCTCGCCGCGGCGGGCGCGACCGCCCGCAGCACCGTCCACAACGCCTACGGTTACGGCCTTTTCACCGGCGGCATCGGCATCCATCAAGGCGCGGTTCGGCTCGGTGCCACGGTGGTGCCTGTCTCCGGCGGGATGACGGCCCGCCAGCTCACGCTGCTGCGCGACCTGCGGCCGGACATATTGACCTGTACGCCCTCGTACGCGATCCGCCTCGGCGAGGCCGCCGCGGAGGCCGGGATGACGCCGGATGACATCGGCCTGACGGCCGGGCTGTTCGGCGCGGAACCGTGGAGCGAGCCGATGCGCGCGCGCATCGAGGACCTGCTCGGCCTGCGCGCGCTCGACATCTACGGGCTGTCGGAGGTGATCGGCCCGGGCGTGGCGGCCGAGTGCGTGGTGGCGGCGGACGGGCTGCACGTCAACGAGGACCACTTCCTCGTCGAGGCGATCGACCCCGCTACCGGCGACCCCGTGCCGGAGGGGACGCCGGGTGAGCTGGTGTTCAGCACACTCACGAAGCAGGCGATGCCGCTGCTGCGGTACCGCAGCGGAGACATCGCCGCGCTGCGCCGCGGCGCCTGCCCCTGCGGCCGGACCCTGGTCCGGATGACGAAGGTGAGCGGCCGCAGCGACGACATGCTCGTCATCCGCGGCGTCAACGTCTACCCCGCGGAGGTGGAGCGCGTGCTGCTCGCCGACGGCCGGGTGTCGCCGCACTATCTGCTGGTCGTGGACGCCCGCACCGCCGTTAAGGATCTGATTGTCGCCGTAGAATCCCGAACGGCTGCCGCGGATGCGGCAACGACTAATGCTGGGGTCCCGGCTGGTCCGGGGGGACGGCCCCGCGCATCGGGGGGCGCCCCACGGGGTGGCACAGCCCTTACGGCTCCCGCCGATGCGGCGTCCACTGGTGCGGGGGGCTCTGTCGGCCCGGAGGGACGACCCTCCGCACCGGGGGCCGTCTCGTCCGTGGGTGGCACAGCCGTTACGCCTCCCGCGGATGCGGCGTCCACTGGCGCGGGGGCCCCGGCGAGCCCGGGGGGACGCCCTCCGGCACTGGGGGCCGTCTCGTCCGTGGGCGGCCGAGCTGGCACAGCCCCGACGGCCCACGCGGCCGGGCACGGTCCGGCCGGCGCGCTCGCCAGCGGGCTCGAGGACGCGGTCCGTGCGCAACTCGGGGTGCGTGCGCGGGTCCGGGTGCTCGCGGCGGGCACCGTGCCGCGAACCGAGGTGGGCAAGGCGGTGCGGGTGATCACCTGGACCGCCGGCGAGCCGCCGCTACCCGGCCTGGCCGATGCCTGACCCCGTGCCAACCCCGCACGCCAGCCCGATCCTTTACAAGGCCCACCCACCCGATGGGGGTGTTGCCCTACTGACGATCTTGGCAGCTTTGTCAAGAGGCGCGAAAGGGGTGAATCACGTTCTGTGGACAACTTTTTGGCTGGGGGTCATTTGTGACGAGCCTGTGGATGCGTGAGGGGTGTTCGTGTTGGGGTCAGCTTGTCTCGTGAGCTGCTGCGCAACCGCGCGCCGCCGGGACCGGTCTGTCAGACGCGCGCGCTAGGGTCAGGTCGCATGAGCCCAGGTGCGGCACCGGCCGGCCCCAGCGCGGCCGGCCCCGGCGCGGCCGGCTCCGGCCCGGTCGGCTCCAGCGTGGGCGACCCAGGCGCGGCCGGCCCCGGCGGAGCGCGTGCCGTGGGGGAGCCAGCGGCCGCGGACGCCCCGGAGTCTGCCGCCGCGGTACGCGCGCGCTGGGACGGCAACGGGGGCGACAGGCTTGGGATCATGGGCGGGACGTTCGATCCGATCCACCACGGCCATCTGGTCGCGGCGAGTGAGGTGGCGCACGCGTTCTCGCTCGACGAGGTCGTGTTCGTGCCGACCGGGCAGCCCTGGGAGAAGGAGCAGCGCCAGGTGGCGCCGGCCGAGGACAGGTACCTGATGACCGTGATCGCCACCGCGTCGAACCCGCGCTTCTCCGTCAGCCGGGTGGACATCGACCGGCCTGGTCCCACCTACACGATCGACACGCTGCGCGATCTTCGCGTGGCCCGCGGCCCTGAGGCGGAGTTCTTCTTCATCACGGGTGCCGACGCGCTCGCCCGGCTGATCTCGTGGCGGGACGCGGACGAACTGCTCACCCTCGCACACTTCGTAGGCTGTACACGTCCGGGCCACCGGCTGTCCGGCGACGGCCTACCGGAGGGGAAGGCGAGCCTGATCGAGATCCCGGCGCTCGCGATCTCGTCCACCGCGTGCCGTCAGCGGGTCCGCGCGGGCGAGCCGATCTGGTACCTGGTCCCGGACGGGATCGTGCAGTACATAGCCAAACGCCGGCTGTACCGGGACGACTGATGGGTACATGCTTGAAGACTGGCGCTTCACCTGGTCAACGGGGGGCGTCTCCGGGCAAGGAGGAAGACAGCGAATCGTGACCGCCACAACGCACACAGTGGAGCTGCTGCGGATCGCCGCAGAGGCTGCCGCGGACAAGCTTGCCAACGCCATCATCGGCTACGACGTGAGCGAGCAGCTCGTCATCACCGACGCGTTCCTGCTCTGCTCCGCGCGTAACGACCGTCAGGTCCGTGCCGTCGTCGACGAGATCGAGGAGCGGATGCGCCGGGCCGGCGCGAAGCCGGTACGGCGCGAGGGCGAGCGAGAAGGCCGCTGGGTGCTGCTCGACTACGTGGATCTCGTCATCCACGTGCAACAGCAGGAGGAGCGGGTCTTCTACGCGCTCGAACGGCTGTGGAAGGACTGCCCGCGGATCCCCCTCCCCGAGCCGGTGACGGCCGGCGAGGCCAGGGATGCGGGGGGGCCACGCTGAGTACGCAACGGCTCATTCTGTGGCGGCACGGCCAGACCATCTGGAATGTGGAGAAGCGGTTCCAGGGCCAAAGCGACATCCCGCTTGACGAGATGGGTGAGCGCCAGGCCGAACGCGCGGCGCGCCTGCTCGCCGCGCTGCAGCCCGATGTGATCGTCTCGTCCGATCTGCGCCGCGCCACGGGGACGGCCGCACCGCTCAGCCGGATCACGGGGCTGCCCGTGACGGCGGACAAGGACTTGCGCGAGCGGTACGGCGGCGTTTGGGAAGGGCTGACGGATCGGGAGATAAGGGAGCGCTACCCGGAGGCGCACGCCTCGTGGACGCCGCCCGAGGGAGAATCATCCGAGGCGGTCGGCGACCGGGTGTGCGGCGCCCTCGAGCGTGTCGTTACCGGCCTGCCCGACGACGGCCTCGCGGTCGTCGTCAGCCACGGCGCCGCGATCCGCCTCGGAATGGGGCGCCTGCTCGGGATCCCCCAGGAGTTGTGGGGAATGCTCGGGCCCCTCGCGAACTGCGCCTGGTCGGTGCTCGGCATGGGGCGGGCCAGGTGGCGGGTACTGGAGCACAATGCGGGCACCCTGCCCGAGCCGGTGCTCGGCGACGATCGCTGATATCAGGCTGTCGGTGATCACACACGGTTCGCTGACGGCGCTCCGGTTCGCTGATGTCAGCGCGCGTTCGTTCCCGCCGAGTCAGGTCCTATACACTGGCGTGGCGCCGTCGCCGGTCGTCGTGTTCGGGTCAAGGCCCGCGTCTGTGCCTGGCGTCCAGGGGCTATAGCTCAGTTGGTAGAGCGCTTGCATGGCATGCAAGAGGTCCGGGGTTCGAATCCCCGTAGCTCCACGCAGGTCAGGAGAATTTTTCGCTAACCTGAGCGATCCCGTTGGGCGGCGTACAGCAGCAAAGTACCGCAGCGCCCGTTCTAGTGACACCTCCAGCGGCATGATGAACGGCTGGATCCAGCAGACCTGGGCGGCAACAACTCGTGCCAACTCCTTCGACGAACTGATCGTCAAGTATTGCCGGTCGGCCCGCCCGGTGACCGTTGAGGCGCCGACTGGAGTTCGGCCACGACGAATCAGTCGGCCAGCGAATACGGGTCGAGGATCTCAAGGTTTATGAGGCGGTACTGCATCGCTGCGGCGCTGACTTCGAAGCGTTTCGCCAAGACGCCGGCGAGTCCCTGCGGCGTGACGACCCGGCGCCTTGAGAGGGCGCGCTCGATCTCCTCCTGAACGAAGGCTCGAGGCATAAGCAGCTCGGCGGCGAAGGCATTTGCCTGCGCCTCCTCACGGTTGGATTGGCCGTCGCGCCAGTTGACGCGCACGAAGCGGTCGATGAAAACTGCCTGGCCTCTGTGCATCAGGAGGTGCCCGATCTCGTGCGCGACGGTGAAGCGCTGGCGCGTCGCGGCATGCCTGGAGTTGACGCCAATCACGGTGGTGCCGTGGTCGCGGTAGAGCATGCCCGAGATCTCTCCGTCGAAGGACTCATAAGTGATCTGCGCTCCGAGTCCGCGCGCTATCTGCTCCACGGGCACCGGCAGCTCGGCTACACCGGAGTCCTCCAGGACCGCGATAGCTCTCCGCTCGGCGGCAGACGAAGCCTTCATCGCGCGACCGCAGTGCGCCGCGCCGGCTGCGTCCGCGACTTCCTGAGCACGCGCGCGGCGAAGTCGCGCCCTTCGGCGTCTTTCTCAAGCGCCTTCAGGGCGCGTTCGGGGAGCAGGTCTTCGATCGCTCCATCGTGGTCAGGCAGCAACTGGGCAGGGCGGAGGCCGACCGCCGCTGCGAGAAGGTACAACTGATGGAGGTTGATGTGCTGGATGCCGCGCTCGATGTTCGTGATCGACGTGCGCGTCAGACCCACCCGCTCAGCAACCTCCTGTTGAGTCAATTTGGCGTCCCTCCGAGCCGTCCGGAGCTGACGGCCGAACCGGCTGTAGAGATCGTCCACGCGCCAAGCATGGCCGACGCCGGAGCAGATGTCAATATCCCTGACAGTTTATTTCCTTGACCTCAATCCGCATCAGCGTAATCCATCTTGACCTGGCCGCGACACGGGGGCTAGCGTTGGTTTGGCACGATCACGCTGTCCTGGAGGGATGTCAATGTCACAAACATCAGCAGCAGCCGAGCAACAGCATGGGACGGTAACCGTCAAGGTCAACAACCAGCCCGTCATCCTTGCCAAGCACCGCGTCACCGGCCTCGAGATCAAGCAAACCGCGATCGCCCAGCACGTCGAGATCGAGTCGGATTTCATCCTGACGCTGGAGGCCCACGACGGTCGGCCGGCCGAGACGATCGACGACGACGAGACGATCACAGTCACCGAGCAGTCCGAGTTCTCGGCGAACGACGGGGACGACGACTCCTAAATGAAGGCGGACTTCTCCGCGGCGATCGAGGAGCTCGAAGCCGCACGGATCGGCAGTGGAGTCCGGATCAAGGAGGATGCGGACGGGGGCGCGTACGTGATCGTGGACGATGTATTCATCGGCGATTCGTTCGACCCCAACACCTCGTGGATCGGCTTTCATATCGTATGGACGTATCCGGATGCGGACGTCTACCCGCTCTTCACCGATGCGGGTGTCCGTTACGTCGGCTCGGGCCCGGCACCGAACCAGCACGCCGACGGCAACCTGCCGACCGCGCTCACGCGCGGCACCACGATGCCGGGCTTCGAGCTCCCCGCGATTCAGATATCCCGCCGCTCTAACCACCGCAACGCGGAGACTGACTCCGCGCTTCAGAAGCTGCTCCGGGTGCTCGAGTTCCTGCGGACCCGCTGATGGAACCGTGGACCCTCACGATCGAGCAGCCGCTGTACGAGCGGCTCTGCGGCCACCTTTTCCCGGGCGACAACGACGAGCACGGCGCGGTCATCGCGGCGGGCATCGTCACCACAAAGCGCGGAACACGGCTGCTCGCACGCGACCTCTTCCTCGCACAGGACGGCGTCGACTTCGTCCCCGGCGTGCGGGGCTACCGAAGGCTCACGCCCGAGTTCGTGCGCGACCAGATCCGCTTCTGCCGCGACGAGAAGCTCGCCTACCTCGCCATCCACAACCACGGCAGTGACGCCGCGGTCGAGTTCAGCGGCGACGATAACCGCTCCCACGAGCGAGGCTATCCTGCGCTGCTCGACATCTCCGGGCAGCCGGCCGGCGCGCTGGTGCTAGCCGGCAACGCGCTCGCTGGCGATATATGGACACCTGACCGCCAGCGTCGGCCGATCACCGAGACCGTCGTCGTTGGCCGCAATCTGCGCCGACTGTACCCTGCGCCCCCGCCGCCACCACACAAGGCTGATCCGGCCTACGACCGGCAGCTACGCTGGTTCGGCGACCGCGGGCAGGCGCTACTCGCGGGCATGAAGGTTGCCGTGGTCGGCGCGGGCGGCGTCGGACTGCCACTTGTCACGATGCTCGCGCGGCTCGGTGTTGGGGAGCTGGTCGTCATCGACCCTGAGCGTCTGGACGGGACGAATCTGCCGCGGATGCCGGAGGCACGCCGACTCGACGCACTGATGCCAGTACGCGCGCTACCGGGTGGCGACTGGGTCGCCGACCGCCTCTCGACCCGCAAGGTACGCCTCGCCCGCCGCGCCGCCAAGCGCGCGAACCCGAAGATCCACTTCAAGGGGATCGCGGCGAACGTTGTCGAGCCGGAGCCGGTGCGTGAACTCATCGACTGCGATTACATCTTCCTGGCGGCCGACGGACATCTCGCGCGGATGCTGGTCAACGCGGTCGCACACCAGTTCCTGATCCCAGCAGTGCAGCTTGGCACCCGCATCGACGTCGACCCAGAAACCGGCGCGGTAGGAGACATCCGGACGAACGTCCGCCCGATCCTGCCGGGTAGCGGTTGCCTGCGTTGCAACAAACTGATCTCGCCGACGCGCCTCCAGGAAGAGTCAACCGACCAGCACGAGCGAGAGCGCAACCGCTACATCGAGGAGATCCCAGCGCCCAGCGTGATCACCTTCAACACCTGGGCGGCGTCGCAAGCGGCGACCGACTTCATGCTGATGTTGGCGGAGCTCATAGAACCCACCGCGCCGACCGACTACATCCGTTTCCGCCCGCGGTTGCGCAATGTCGAGCCCGTCAAGCCAATCGCGAACAAGGTCGGCTGCAGGGACTGCGGGACCATCTCGCGGAGTCGCCGCGCCCGCGGTCAGAGCACCGAGCTGCCCTTGCCCGAGCGCGCACCCCGCGGCTGGTAGCCCTCCGCAGCCAAGAATCCCACTGCGGTTCGCATCCCGTGCGTGACCTCCCCACAGTTACTCCGTTCGGGGTCGAGCGGGTCCATCAGTGCCCCCTGCGGGACCTCGGCCGTGGGCGCCTCGGCGCACCGAAATGTATTGGGCCCTTACGTCTGCATGCGCTGCCTGATAGCAGCCAGTGCCATTGCTGACACGCGCCCCAGTCTCGAACGGGTGACGTTCTCGCCACGGCCGGTCGCCGTTATCCCCGTGGCCTGGCAGGATTCTTGTGTAGGACACAGGTCGTAGCGCAAGACACGAGCCACGACGAGAGACAGGGTCAATGGGCGGGGCGTCGCATCGATGGTGGGGGCCGAAGTCGGACTTCCCCTGGGAAGAGGACGCGCTACAGCACATCCGTGAAAAGATGCCCGATGCTGAGCCGTACCGTGCCTGGCAAACGTTCACGTTCACCGCGCGTACCGGGCATGTCCGTGAGCTTGACCTGTTCCTTGCCGCGCCGGGCGGCCTGTTCCTGGTGGAGATCAAGAGCCACCCGGGCCGTGCCACCAACAACGGGTCCACCTGGCTGATGCGGGACGAGCGGGTCCGCACGATCGAGAACCCGCTGCACTTCACCGATCAGAAGGCGAAAGAACTGCACGGCCAGCTCCAGCAGGCGGCCAACGCGCTCGGTGTAAAGGAACGAATCCCGCGGATTGAGGCCGCTGTCTTCCTTTCCGCGCCGAACCTGCGTAGCGAACTCGACGAGTTCCAGCGTCAGCGCGTGTTCGGCCGGGACTGCCTTGAGCAGCAGACCCACCTTCCCGGCATCTGGCACGATTTCCTCGACGCGCCACCGCGCAGCGATGCCAGGCGGGTGACCCCGACGCTGTCGAAGCAGCTCGACAAACTGCTGCACAAGATCGGTGTACGTGGCCTGCGCAAGCACCGCAGGATCGGCCCCTACGAGCTTGAGGCGCGCGCCTTCGATGCGGGCCCGACGTGGGAGGACTACCTCGCGGAGAACACCGCGCTGCCCGGCGACCAGCCCCGGCGGGTGCGGATCTACCTGTCCGAGCTTGGCGCCACGGCGGCGGACCGTGAGTCCACCCGCCGCGCCGCGCGCCGTGAGTACCTGGCTTTGCAGGGCATTTCGCACGACGGCATCGCGGCCGCGGAGCAGTACAGCGACGAGGACGAGGCCGGTCCTGCGGTCGTCTTCCGGCACGGCCGCGACTGGCAGCGGCTGGACCAGTTCGTCGCCGAGCATGGTGCGGATTTGCCGGTGGAGACCCGGGTCGAGATGGTCCGCGAGCTTGCCGAGGCGCTCGACCACGCGCACCGCCGCCACCTGTACCACCGGGCGCTCGCCGCACGCTGTGTCTACGTGGAGATGGACGGGCACTACCCGCGGCTTCGGATCTGCGACTGGCAGGTCGCGGCCCGGCCACGCAATGGCGCAACCGCGGCGACCACCCTGCTCGGGTCTAGCGGCCCGGGCGCCCAGTCACTCGCCCGCCACGTGGAGCTTTCCGCCGGGCCGTACCTCGCGCCGGAGTTCGGCAGCCCGGACGCGGCCCCGGCGCAGCTCGACATCTTCGGGCTCGGCGCGCTCAGCTACCTGATCCTGACCGGCCGCCCGCCCGCGGCCAGGCGCGCCGACCTGGCGAAACTGCTGACGGCGCAGCATGCCCTGGTGCCGTCCACCGTCTCCGACGCGATCAGCCCCGCCATAGACCGGCTGGTGCGAAATGCCACCGCGACCCAGCCCGCCGACCGCGCCGAGTCGGTGCGCGAGTTCCTGCGCGATCTCGACGAGGTGGAGGAGGAACTGACCGCGCCCGACCAGCCGGAGGAGCCCGACCCGCTGGAGGCGGGCAAGGGCGCGCTGGTGGCCGGCTGGAAGGTGGAGCGGGTGCTCGGCAAGGGCTCCACCGCACGGGCGCTGCTGGTGGAGCGCGACGGCACCCGCAGGGTCCTCAAGATCGCCCTTAACGGCTCCGCGGCGCAGCGCTTGGTCCGCGAGGCGGCTCAGCTGCGTGCCCTGGCCGACTCCCACGTCGTGCGCCTGATCGACGGCCCGATCGAGGCCGGCGGCAGAACCGTTGTCGTGCTCGAACAGGCCGGCGAGCGGACCCTTGCCGACCAGTTGCGCCACGACGGCCCGCTGACCATCGACGAGCTGGAGAACCTGGGTGAGCACCTGCTCCAGGCGATCGCCTACCTGGACGGGCAGGGCGTGTGGCACCGCGACATCAAACCGGACAACCTGGCGGTCCGTGCGCTGCCGAAGAAGGGCCGCCGCCTGGTCCTGTTCGACTTCTCGCTGGCCGGCACCCCGGACAGCGCCGTGAACGTCGGCACGTCCGACTACCTCGACCCGTTCATCGGCACCGACCGGCGGCCCCGCTACGACGCCGCCGCGGAGTGGTACGCGGCGGCGGTCACGCTGCACGAGATGGCCAGCGGTGAGCTGCCGTGCTGGGGCGACGGGGTAACGGAACCGAAGCTGCTCGACCCCGCCGAGGAAGTGCCGCAGCTCGCCGAGGACTCGTTCGACCCTGTGCTGCGCGAACGCCTGGTGGTGTTCTTCGGCCGTGCGCTGCACCGCGACCCGGACCAGCGGTTCGCCGCCCTGAAGGAGATGACCCGGGCCTGGACCGATGTCTTCCGCGGACTCGACCAGGCGCCGCCGCTGACCACCCGCCACACGGTGGATCGCGCCGAGCCCGCCGATCCGGATGCGGCGCGTGAGGCAGCGGCGGTCGCGGCCACGGCGGCCACACCGCTGGCGGCGGCGGGCCTGACGGCTCGGGCACTGTCGATCGCGCAGCAGCAGCTTGGCATTTCGACCGTCGGCGAGCTGGTCAAGATCCCGGCGGCCCGGGTGATGCGGCTGCGCGGCGTCGGCCTCGGCCCGCGCAACGAACTGGTCCGCCGCGCCCGCGAGTGGCGCCGCATGCTCGACGTCGCCGAGTCGGCCGAGGCGGCAGCCAGCGCGGTAGCCGCGGCGGCCGCAGGCACCGATGGCGGGCAGGCGGCGGCAGGCCGCCGTGCGCCGGCTGGGGTGGATTGGTCGCGGGTCAATCTCGACGAGGTGACGCGTCACCTCGTGCCCAAGCCGGCCTGGGGCAAGGGTGCCCAGGGAAAGGAAACTCCGGGCAATCTTGCCGAGATCACCGCGATCAGGCTCATGCTGGCGCTGCCGGGCGAGGACAGCCGCCCGTCGCCGGTCCCGCCGTGGGCGGCGCAACGGGAGATCGCCGAACACATCGGCGTCAGCCAGCCGTACGTCGCGAGCCTGATGGCCAGGGCGCGCGAACGGTGGGCGAAGTCCGTGCCCGCGGTGACCCCGCTGCGGGAGGACGTCGCGAACATCCTTGGCGAACACGGCCGGGTGCTCGAAGCGGGCCAGATCGCCGCCGCGCTTCTCGCTATGCGCGGCTCCGAACTGGACGATCCGGACGCCCGGCAGGCCCTTGCGCTGGGTTCCGTCCGCGCGGCGATCGACACCGAGGAGCGGCTGGCGAACCCGCGGCTGCTGTACCGCAGGCATGGTGACCGGGTGCTGGTGGCCGCGTCGGCCGAAGACGATCCGTCGGCGCCGAGTGAGGACGATCTGATCGACTATGCGGTCGCCCTTGGCGACCGGGCCGACGAACTGGCCGCCCGCGACCCGCTGCCCGGCGTTTCCGCGGCCAAATCAGCGCTGCGGGCCGTACCGGCACCCATCGGCATGGCCGCGTTGTCGGATACGGACCTGCTGACGCTCGCGGCCGCGGCGTCGCGGGATGCCGCCGTCACGGCGCGGCTCGAACTGTATCCGCGTGGCCTCGCGCCGGAGCGGGCGCTGCGGCTCGCGCAGGCGGCGAGTTACCTCGGCGAGCCGGGCCTCGCACCCGCGGACCTTCGCAACCGGGTGCTCGCCCGGTTCCCCGAACTGACCCGGCTGCCCGACCCGGCCGGCCTGCGCATCTTGTTGCGCGACATGGGCTACGACGTCAAGGTCAGCCGCAATGGGCGCTACGTGCTGACCGCCGGTTCGGGCATCAGCAGCACCGGCCGGGTGAGCAGTACGGCAACCGCGGCGTCGTATGGGATGGCGCCGCGAGAGGAGGCGCTGCGGCGGCTCGCGGAGGCCCGGCAGCGTGGCGGCTTCCTCGCGGTCAAGGCACGCCGCACGCACGCGGCGGCCGCCCGCGACGCGCTGCGCCTGCTGGACGGGGTGACCGCGATCGACGTGACCGCGGAATTCGTGGCGACCTTGCGGGCAGTCGTGGCAGAACAGGGAAAGCCGCGCTGGGAGACGGTGCTCGCCGCCGACTCACCCGACGCCTCCCCGGCCGCCAGGACCGGATTCGGTCGGCTACTTGACCAGACCTGGCAGCGTCTGGAGCGGCGGATCCGCGCCACCGACGGCGAGGCGGCCGACCGGATCGTGCTGTTGCACGACGCGACGCCGTTGGCCCGGTACACGGGCGGCGCGGAACTGCTGGCCAGGCTCGCCGCCGCGGCGCGCCAGGCGGACGAGACGCCGCACGGCCTGTGGCTGCTGTGCCCTATGCCGGACCCGGCGGGTCAGCCCAGGCTCGACAATTTGACGGTGGGGGTAATCCCCGGGGACTCCGAACAGGTCGTAGTACCGTCCGGTCTTGTCATCCCGGACGGTTCCAGGAGGGTCTCGTGATCGATCGGACGGCGCTGCTCGCGGACCTGAAGCCCGAGGTACGCAGCCTCGAAGACGACCTGCGCGAACGCAGCGCCAGCGAGGTCGGCTTCGCCACCGTGCTGAAGGCCGAATGGCAGACGGCGCGGGACGCGAAGCGCACCGCGAGCACCTACGAGACCTGGCTCGACGACCGGGTGACCCAGGCCGCCGTAGCGTGGATCCTCGCCACCGTTTTCGTGCGATTCTGCGAGGACAACGGGCTCATCGACCAGCCCTACCTTGCCGGGCCCGGCGAGCGCCTGGCGGTGGCGATCGAGCGGCAGCAGGAATTCTTCCAGCAGCATCCCGAGATGACCGACCGGGACTGGATCGTCGCCGGCGTCGAAGCCCTGGCGGTGTCGAAGGTCGCGGCCGGAATGTTCGACCGGGCGCACAACCCGATGTGGACGATCACGCCCTCGCACGACGCCGCCAAAGCGCTGCTCACGTTCTGGCGGAAACGTGGCGAGGACGCCGAGATCGTCCACGACTTCACCGATCCCGACTGGGGTACCCGCTTCCTGGGTGACCTGTACCAGGACCTCTCCGAGCACGCCAAGAAGATGTACGCGCTGCTGCAGACGCCAGAGTTCGTCGAAGAGTTCATCCTCGACTACACCCTGGAACCCGCAGTAGACGAATTCGGCCTGGACGGCCTCCGCCTGATCGACCCGACCTGCGGTTCCGGCCACTTTCTGCTCGGCGCGTTCCGGCGCCTGCTCGGAAAGTGGGAAACCAAAGCTCCCGCCGTCGACCGCTGGGAGCTAGTCAGTCGGGCTCTCGGCTCCGTCCATGGCGTAGACAAGAACCCCTTCGCCGCCGCCATCGCCAGATTCCGCCTACTCGTAGCCGCCATGAAAGCTGCAGGCGTCGCTAGCGTCGTAGACGCCCCCAACTTCCCCCTCAACGTCGCCATAGGCGATTCCCTCCTCCACGGCCGCGGCGGCCCCGGCATCCAAACCGAACTCGACCTTTTCGGCGACCACGAAACCCACACCTACGTAACCGAAGACATCCACGAATATGAGAAACCTCCTATAGACCTCCTCGGAGTCGGCACCTATCACGTAGTCGTCGGCAACCCTCCCTACATTACTGTCAAAGACAAACAAGAAAACGAAAACTACCGCAACGCCTACAAGAGCTGCTCAGGCAAGTACGCGCTGTCGGTTCCGTTCGCCGAGCGTTTCTTCCAGCTCGCGATCCGCGGCGGGCAGGGCGAGCGAGTGGCCGGGTACGTCGGTCAGATCACTGCCAACTCATTCATGAAGCGCGAGTTCGGCAGAAATATGATCGAAGAATTCTTCCCAACCATCGACCTCACGCATGTTGTCGATACCTCAGGCGCTTACATCCCAGGCCACGGCATTCCCACAGCGATCTTGATCGGCCGTCGTCGATGGGCTCGCCCCGAGTCGACAGTTCGCGCTGTCATGGGGGTGCGCGGCGAACCTAGCCAGCCGTCAGAGCCAGCGAAAGGTCTTGTATGGTCGGCGATCGTTGAGCAGATCGGTCGTCCTGGTGGCGACAGCGAATGGATCACGGTCGCCGATGTGTCACGAGAGTACTTGGCAAGCCACCTTGATCACAAGGGGTGAAGGCAATCGGGCTTTTCGGGAGAGCGGGATCTTCCCGGAGATATTGCAGTCTTCCTGTGGCTGATTCTCTTTGCTGAGATTCTCGACGGGCCTGTCTATTACGGAGGGTCCGTTGGGGGAACAGCGCCGTCCGCTGACGCTTGAGGATCGTGAGGAGATATCGCGGTGCCTGGCGATGCGGCTGACGAATAAGGAGATCGCCGTGCATACCGGGCGCAGCGAGTCCGTTATATGCCGGGAAGTCGCCCGCAACGGCGGGCGGGAGAAGTACCGTGCCCACCTGGCGCAGTCACGGGCGGAAGAAGAACGATGCCGCCCAAAAGCCCGCAAGATGGACGCTGACCCGGTGCTGCGCGGCCGGGTGGTGTCCGGTTTGCGCGGCGGCTTGGCCCCGGATCAGGTGGCCGGCCGGTTGAAGTACGACCGCTCATGCGGGCAGGCT
>WNFJ01116218.1_pt1 | contig 50179 bp, 45 predicted proteins | sample 5400461 | NCBI WGS metagenome assembly WNFJ01 (sample SAMN13153349, study PRJNA577476) | soil metagenome | isolation source: 115 cm saprolite on Douglas fir-dominated hillslope | place: USA:California | collected 2013-09-17
GGTTGCCTTTCTCTCTCAAACCAAAACCAAAGAAAGGAGGCCCGGCGGCGGATCGCTTCGCTCCCGCCTCCAGGCTCATTCTTCAATTAGAAAATGCTGGGACTTCGGAATTCGAGGAATCCAAGAATCCACGAATTCGAGGAATGAGGTGGCTGCGCGGCTTCCTTGAATTCTTGAATTCTTGAATTCTTCCCCGTATCCTTAGGTGTATGTCCACGCTCGTGGTGACGTTTGGCGAAAGCATGCTGCGGCTGGTTCCGCCGGGGCTGGAGCGGCTGTTGCAGTCGCCGGCGTTCGTGGCTACGTTTGGCGGGGGAGAGGCGAACGTTGCTGTGGCGCTGGCGGGATTTGGGAATCCTGCGCGGTACGTTACCGTGTTGCCGGCCGGAAATCCGATCGCGGATGCGCTGCTGGGGGAGTTGCGGCGGTTTGGCGTGGACGTGAGTTACGTGACGCGGGGGAAGGGGCGCATGGGCCTCTATTTCCTCGAGACCGGCGCGAACCAGCGGCCTTCCAAAGTCGTTTACGACCGCGAGAATTCGGCCATCGCGGTGGCCAAGCCCGGCGACGTCGATTGGGCCAAAGCCTTCGAGGGCGCGGGCTGGTTCCACATCACCGGCATCACGCCCGCGCTGAGCCAGAGCGCCGCGGATCTTTCGATGCAAGGGATGCGGGCGGCGCGCGCGGCCGGGTTGACGGTCTCGTGCGATTTGAACTTTCGCAAGAATCTGTGGAAGTACGGGAAAACCGCGCGGGAGGTGATGAGCGAGCTGTTCCGGCTGGTGGACATCGGGATCGCCAATGAAGAGGACTGCCAGGCGGCGCTCGGCATTTCGGCCGAAGTAGACGTGCATTCGGGCAGGCTCGAGCCGGAGCAGTACCGGGGGCTGGCGGAGAAGGTACTGGGCGCGTACCCGAATCTCAAGATGCTAGCCATCACGCTGCGGGAATCGAAGAGCGCTTCCCATAATGGCTGGTCGGCGTGCCTCGACAACCGCAAGGAGTTCCTGCTGAGCCGGCATTATGAGATCACGCACATTGTGGATCGCGTGGGCGGCGGGGACAGCTTTGCGGGCGGCCTGATCTTCGGGCTGCTGAATCTCGCCGGCCACCCGGAGGCGCTGGAATTCGCGGTGGCGGCGTCGTGCCTGAAACATTCCGTGCCGGGCGATTTCAACCGGTTCACGCGCGAAGAAGTAGAGCAGTTGATCCGCAGCGGGGGCTCCGGGCGGGTCGAGCGCTGATATAATCGGGACAAGGCTCCACATGATGCATTTCCGGGTTTTGATTTCCCTGGCTTTGGTTGCCGTGCTGTGCGGTCAGACGCCGGCGCAGCCTCCGGCGGGTCAACCAGCTCAGTCGGCGCAGACGCAGGCGCCGCCGATCAAGGTTCAGGTGAACGAGGTGATCGTGCCGGTCACGGTGACCGATGAGAAGGGCAAGTTCGTCACGGACCTGGACCAGGCGGATTTCCGCATCTTCGACGAGGGCAAGGAACAGAAGATCAAGTTCTTCACGCGCGAGCGCAGCCAGCCGGTGGTGGTGGGGTTCCTGATCGACATGAGCAACGCCAGCCGGCTGCATTGGAAGAATTATCAGGACGCGGCCATCGAGATGGTGCAGAACCTGGTTCCGGGCGACAATCCGAAGTTCAGCGGCTACCTGATCAGCTATTCGAACGACGCCGAGCTGGTGGTGAACACCACCTCGGATCCCGAGCCGATGGTCCAGAAGCTCGAAAAGATGAAGCCCAGCGGCGGCTCGGCGCTGTACGACGCCATCTACATGGCGTGCACCAGCCGCAAGCTGATCGAGGGCGAGCCGATCGAGCCGCGCCGCGTGCTGGTGATCGTGGGTGACGGGCACGATAATGCGAGCAAGAAGACGCTGGAGGAGGCGCTGGAGATCGCGCAGCGGAATCTGGTGACCATTTACGGAGTCAGCACGGTGGCGTTTGGGTTCAACAGCGAGAGTGAGAAAAATCTGGTCCGGCTGGCCGAGGAAACGGGCGGTCGCGTGGAATGGCCGCTGCAAGGCGTCTACAGCGACGTTTCCGGATATCTGTCGACGCCGTCGGATGAAGGTAATTACGCATTGAAGGTCGGAACCGGCGGTTACGCATCGGCGCTTGCGAACGGCATGTACAAGGCCATCGCGGCGGTCGCGGGCGAGGTGACCACGCAGTACATTATTCGGTACATTCCGGAGTCGGCGGATAACAAGCGCCAGTTCCGGAATATCGTGGTGCGGGTGAACCTGGCGAATGTGAAAGTGCGGGCCAGGAAGGGGTACTATCCCTTTGCGCCTTAAGCTGGACGAGATTAGGCCGCGAATGAACGCAAATGAACGCAAATGTTTTATTCGCGTTTATTCGCGTTCATTCGCGGCTAAGAATTGTCGATAAGGATTGTAAGCTCATGTCAGCTACCGCCGCCGTATTGACTCAGCTAGGCAAGTACTCCATCGTCCAGGCGGAGTTGCCGAGGCACGGGTTGGTGAACCTGGGCGTGCTGTTGCAGGATACGCTATCCGATTCCTTGCATTTGCGATTCCGGCGGGATATGGATTTGCTGGCGAAGGAAGAGGACTTGGAAGTCCTCGCGGCCTTGGCGGACGATCTGGCCGGGAAGGCCGGCGAAATGGGCGCCGAAAAGCTATTCGAGTATCTGGAAGCGACGCTTTCGGGCACGCTGCTCGTTACGGATCGCGAGCCGGCCCTCGTGGAAGATTTCGGCCGCGCGGTAGAACGGCTCTACCGGCAGCATGTGCAGAGCAGTGTTATGCCTTTCAAGACGCACCTGCCGCGCTATTCGCTGCGGGCGGCGGCCGGAAAGTTTCTGGACAACGAAGAGATCGTGGAAGAAGGCTGGGTGGAGGCGCCGGCCCAGATGCAGCATCTTTATCCCGACATGTTCGTCGCCGAGATCGTGGGGCACTCGATGGAGCCGCGCATACCGGATGGCAGTTTGTGCATCTTCCGCGCGGGCGTCGTGGGAAGCAAAGGTGGGCGGCTGGTGCTGGCAGAGGATCGGGAGGCGAGTGCCTACGCTGTGAAACGATATGAAAGCGAAAAGGCCCCGACCGAGGAAGGCTGGAAGCACGCGCGGATTCGGCTGGTGTCGTTGAATCCCGGGTATCCGTCGTGGGACCTGGAACCGGATGAGGAAAAGTACCGCATCATTGCCGAGTTCGTGGGCGTCCTGGACTGATTTATTTTTTGGCCGCGAATGAACGCGAATTAACGCGAATAAAACATTTGCGTTCATTCGCGTTTATTCGCGGCCTAATTAATTCTTCGCCAGTTGACGCAAAACGTAGGGTAGGATTCCACCGTTGCGGTAGTACTCGGCTTCCATCGGTGTGTCGATCCTTACGATTGCTTCGAAAGTCTTCTCCCCGGCTCTCGCGCGTGCATTGGAGCCCGATGCAACTGCCTCGGGAATGCCTTCGATCGAATATTGCTCTGAGCCCGTCAGCCCGAGCGATTCGCGGGTTTCGCCTGGCAGGAACTGAAGCGGCAGTACGCCCATTCCTACCAGGTTCGAGCGGTGAATGCGCTCGAAGCTTTCGGCGATTACGGCGCGGACGCCCAGCAGCAGCGTGCCTTTCGCGGCCCAATCGCGCGAGGAGCCGGAACCGTACTCTTTGCCGGCGACGATCACGAGCGGCGTGCCTTCCTGCTGGTAGCGCATGGCGGCGTCGTAGATGAACATCTTTTCGCCGCTGGGGACATGCGTGGTCCATCCGCCTTCGGTGCCGGGGGCCATCAGGTTGCGCAGACGGATGTTGGCGAGCGTGCCGCGCACCATCACTTCGTGGTTGCCGCGGCGCGCGCCGTAGGAATTGAAATCGGCGGGCTTGACGCCGCGCTCGATCAGGAATTTGCCCGCGGGGCTGTCCACCGGAATGGATCCGGCGGGCGAAATGTGGTCGGTGGTCACCGAATCGCCCAGCATCGCGAGCACGCGGAGCCCCGCGAGATCGCGCACCGACGTCGCGGGATCGGCCATGCTCTCGAAATAGGGCGGCTTGCGGATGTAGGTGGAGCTGTCGCTCCACTCGAAAAGATCGCCTTCGGGAACCTTGACCGTATTCCAGCGCTCGTCGCCCTGGAAAACCTGCGCGTACTGCTTGCGGAACATTTCGCTGCGCACCGAACGCTTGACAACCGCAGCAACTTCCTCCGGCTTGGGCCAGATGTCCTTCAGGTAGACGCTTTTTCCGGACGGATCTTCGCCGATGGGGTCGTGCTGCAGATCGACGTCCACGCGCCCGGCCAGCGCATACGCCACCACGAGCGGCGGCGACGCAAGATAATTGGCGCGCACCAGCGGATTGATGCGTCCTTCAAAATTTCGATTACCGCTCAGCACCGCAGCCACCACCAGGTTTTCTTTTTGCACGGCTTCCGCCACGGCCTCGGGCAGCGGGCCGCTATTCCCGATGCAGGTCGTGCAGCCGTAACCCACCAAGTGGAACTGCAACTTTTCGAGGTACGGCGTTAGCCCGGCGTCGTTCAGGTAGTCGGATACGACTTTGGAGCCGGGTGCGAGGCTGGACTTCACCCAGGGCTTGGTCTTCAGACCCTTTTCGACGGCGTTCTTGGCGAGCAGGCCGGCGGCGACCATGACGGAAGGATTGGAGGTGTTGGTGCAGCTCGTGATGGCTGCGATCACCACGGAGCCGTCCTGAATGGTCGTCTGGGATCCGTTGGACTTGATTTGAGCGGTTCGCGGCGCGGCGCTGAGCGTGGCCAGGAAATTCTTCTTGACGTCCGGCAGATCGATGCGATCCTGCGGCCGCTTGGGACCGGCGAGCGACGGCACCACGCTCGCGAGGTCGAGTTCCAGCGTATCCGAGTACTCCGGCTCGGGCGAATCTTCAGTGAGAAACAGCCCCTGTGCCTTCGCGTACGCCTCCACCAAAGCGATCCGCTCGGGCGGCCGGTTGGACAATCGCAGATAGTCGAGCGTCTGGTGGTCGATGGGGAAGAACCCGATGGTGGCGCCGTATTCGGGCGCCATGTTGCCGATGGTCGCGCGGTCGGCCAGGGGGAGCGCGGCCACTCCGCTTCCGAAGAACTCGACGAATTTTCCCACGACGCCCTTCTTGCGGAGCATTTGCGTGACGGTGAGCACCAGGTCGGTCGCGGTGGAGCCTTCCGGAAGCCGGCCTTTCAGCTTGAAGCCGACCACTTCGGGCAGCAGCATCGAGATGGGCTGGCCCAGCATGCAGGCCTCGGCCTCGATTCCTCCCACGCCCCAGCCGAGCACGCCCAGACCGTTGATCATGGTGGTGTGCGAATCGGTGCCCATCAGCGTGTCGGGATAAGCCAGCGCGGGCGATTCTTGGGCGTCGGTGAAAACCACCGAGGCCAGGTATTCCAGATTCACCTGGTGCACGATTCCGGTGTCGGGCGGCACGACGCGAAAATCCCGGAAGGCCTTTTGACCCCAGCGCAGGAACGCGTAACGCTCCTGATTGCGCTGGAACTCGAGCAGCGCGTTGACGCTGAAGGAATCCTTGGAGCCGAACTTATCTACCTGCACCGAGTGGTCGATCACCAGATCCACGGGGATGAGCGGATTGGCTAGCTTGGGGTCCGCGCCCATGTCGCGCAGGGCGTCGCGCATGACGGCCAGATCCACGACGCAGGGCACGCCGGTGAAATCCTGCAAGAGCACGCGCGCCGGGCGGAAGTTGATCTCCCGGGTTGGCGCGCCGATTTTCCATTGGGCCACGTACTTGATGTCGGAGGCCTTCACGGTGCGGCCGTCCTCGGAACGCAGCAGATTCTCGAGCAGAATCTTGATGGAGTACGGAATCCGGGATATGTTGGCGACGCGCCGGTTCTCCAGCGACTCGAGCGAGTAATAGCGGTACTGGCTTCCCGCCACGGTGAGCGTGGAAGCCGCGCCGAAGCTATTCAAGGTGGTCACATCTTCATTGTAGGATGCGCCAACTTCAAACCACCAGCTTCCACGGCTTGCGATATTCGCGCGTCAGAAACTTGCGCGCTTCCGGCTGCTGCGTGGTCCATTTCTGCGCGTCCCAATCCAGGCGCAGGCGGCTGCGATACGCGACGTTGCCGAGCAGGCAGGTAGTGGTGGAGTGCTGGCAGGTTTCGATGTCGCTGATGGGTTTTTGACGCGTGCGCACGCATTCGAGGAAATTCGCCCAGTGATTGGTGTTGCTGGAGTCGCTGGATTTCTCCTCGGCCTCGGGCATCGCCGCCACGGGCGGACGCCCGATCATCTCCGGGACGATCTTGTAGCCGCCGCGATCGACGAACAGTGTGCCTTTGTTGCCGCAGAACAGGATCCCGCCGCCTTTGCCGAACATCGACTGCGAATTGTTGGATCGGCGTTCGTACGTGGCAATCAACCCGCTCGGATACTTGTAGGTCACCTCGAGCGTGTCGGGCGTTTCGCTGTTGTCCTGGAGCCACAGCTTTCCGCCGAGCGCGGTGATTTCGGTGGGCACTTCTTCCTTGAAAGCCATCTGCACGATGTCCAGCCAGTGGACGCCCCAATCCGTCATCATGCCGCCGGCGTAATCCCAAAACCAGCGGAAGGTGGAGAAATACTTGTCGTTGGCATCGACGCCGAAGCGGTTGGCATTGAACGGGCGCTTGGGCGCGGGACCGAGCCACATGTCCCAATCGAGCGTGGAGGGCGGATCGGCGTCGGGCGGGTTGCCGTAGCCTTCCCGCGGCTCGCGCCCATAGTTCCAGGTGCGGACGAAGGTGATCTGGCCCAACTCGCCCGAGCGCACGATCTCGACGGCTTTTTGGAAATGCTTGGCGGAGCGCTGCATGGTCCCGGCCTGCACCACACGCTGGTATTTGCGCGCTGCCTCCACCATCTTCACGCCCTCGTCCACAACGACGCAGATCGGTTTCTCGACGTAGACATCCTTGCCCGCCTTGCAGGCCTCGACAGTCATGTAGGCGTGCCAGTGATCCGGCGTCGAGATGCACACGATGTCGATGGACTTGTCGGCCAGGATCTCGCGGAAGTCGCGATAAGGCTTGGCCTGATTTTTGCTGTCGCGCACGGCCCATTCCAGGTTCCGCTCGTAGACGTCGCATACCGCGACGGGTACGAGGTTCTCCTGCCGCATCGCGAAGTGCAGGTTGGAGCGGCCCATTTTGCCCATGCCGATGAAGGCGGCGGCGATTTTGTCGTTGGCGCCGCGGATGGGTCCGGTGAAAAGTGACGTGGTGAGCGCGGCCGCTCCCGCGGATTTCAGGAAGTCTCTGCGATCGGTCATATTGATCCTATTTGACTACGATGTTGACCAGCTTATCTGGAACGACGATTACTTTCACTACTTGCTTGCCGTCCAGTAGCGATTTGATCTTGGCGTCGTCCATGGCCTGTTTTCCGAGTGTTTCGCGAGGCGTGCCGAAGGCCGCGTAGATCCGGCCGCGGAGCTTGCCGTTGACCTGGATCACGATTTCGGCTTCCTCTTCGCGCGCGAGGTCGGGATCGTAGGCCGGCCACGGGTGGCTGAACACGGGGCCGGTGCGGCCTTGCTCTTCCCACAACTCCTCGGCGAGATACGGCGCGAAGGGCTCCAGCATGAGAGCGAATTTCCCGAGAACTTCGGCCATCACTGGTCCCGAAATCTGTTTTTCATGCTCTTCGAGCATGTTGAGCAATTCCATTAACGCTGCTATCGACGTGTTGAAGTGCCAGCGGCTTTCGAAGTCGTCGGTAATGCGCTGCAGGGTTTGGTGAAGTTTGCGAAGGATCTTGCGGTCGGCCTCGCCGGATGAGCCGTTGGCGTGCGCGACATTGCGGGTGACGAAGCGGTAGACGCGGCCCAGAAACTTGTACGCACCGTTGGCGCCGGCATCGGTCCAGTCCATTTCTTTTTCAGGCGGCGCCGCGAAGAGCTCGAAGAGGCGGCCTGTGTCGGCGCCGAAGCGGTCCACCATTTCGTCGGCGCTCACAACGTTGCCTTTGGATTTGGACATCTTGAAGTGATCCTTGATCACCATGCCCTGGGTGAAGAGGCGGGTCACGGGTTCGCTGTGAGAGACGAGGCCGATGTCGCGCATCACTCTGGTCCAGAAGCGCGAGTAGATCAGGTGCAGGATGGCGTGCTCCACGCCGCCGATGTATTGGTCGATCGGGAACCAGTAGGCGATCTTCTTCGAATCGAAAGGCGCCTGGTTGTTGGCGGGGTCGCAATAGCGATAGAAATACCACGAAGAATCGATAAATGTATCCATCGTGTCGCTCTCGCGGCGGGCGTCCGCGCCGCACTTGGGGCACTTGACGTGCATGAATTCGGGAACGTTTTCGAGCGGCGAGCGGCCTTTGCCCTTTATCGGGATTCCGAGCGGAAGCACCACCGGCAGATCCTTTTCGGGTACCGGAACGATGTCGCACTTCGGGCAGTAAATCACGGGGATGGGCGTGCCCCAATAGCGTTGCCGCGAGATGCCCCAATCCTTGATGCGATAGGTGACCGCGCCCTTGCCGAAGCCTTCCTTCTCCGCTTTGGCGGTCATCACGCGGCGAGCTTCGTCGCTCGCGAGCCCCGAGAACGGCCCGGAATTTTCAACCACGCCATCGTCCAGGAATGCCTCCTTCATTGTGGCGACGTTGGCGAGCGCTCCATCCCCAGGCCGGATGACTGGCCGGATCGCAATCCCGTACTGCTTGCAAAATTCGAAGTCGCGCTCGTCGTGCGCGGGCACGGCCATGATGGCGCCGGTGCCGTAGCCCATCAGCACGAAGTTGCCGATCCAGATCGGCAGCTTCTCGCCGCTATACGGATTGACGGCGTACTTGCCGGTGAACAAACCTTCCTTTTCGAGATCGCCGGGACCTTTTGCAGCGCGCGTGTCGATCATGCGTTTAACCTGCGCCTGCAGGTCGCCACTCACGAGTTCCGAAACCAACGGATGCTCGGGCGCAAGAATGACGCAGGTTGCGCCGAAGATGGTGTCGACGCGCGTGGTGAAGACGCGGATGGGCGTACCGCTGCCTTCGAGATGAAAATCGACTTCTGTTCCTTCCGAGCGGCCGATCCAGTTGCGCTGCATGAGCAGCACGCGCTCCGGCCAGCCTTCTTCCAGATCGTCGATCGCGTTCAGCAGCTCGTCGGCATAGCTGGTGATGCGGAGGAACCACTGCGCGATGGCGCGCTGCTCGACGGGCGTCGATTCATGACGCCAGCAGCAGCCGTCCACTACCTGTTCGTTGGCGAGCACCGTGCCGCATTCGTCGCACCAATTCACCAGCGCCTTCTTGCGGTAAGCCAGGCCGCGTTCCAGCATCTGGAGGAAGAACCACTGGTTCCAGCGGTAATACGCGGGATCGCACGTGGAGACCTCGCGCGACCAGTCGTAGCTGAAGCCCATGCGCCGGTGCTGGCGCTTCATGTTGTCGATGTTCAGGCGCGTCCACTCGTACGGGTCGCGATTGTTGGCGATGGCGGCGTTCTCGGCCGGAAGACCGAAAGCATCCCAACCCATGGGATGAAGCACGTTAAAGCCCTGCATGCGTTTGTAGCGGGCGAGTGCGTCGCCGATGGAGTAATTGCGGATGTGCCCGATGTGCAGAGTGCCGCTCGGATAGGGCAGCATTTCGAGCACGTAGTATTTCGGCTTGCTGGAATTTTCCTCGGCTTGAAACAAAGCCGAGTCCTTCCAGCGCTCGTGCCATTTCATTTCGATCTGGTTGAAGTCGTACTGCTTTTCCGGCATAGCTTTTTCAGCGCTTCGATGTTCCTCAAGTCATCGCCTTGCTCGTCGACTGGTGTTTCGAGGATGAAGGCCTTTCCGCTTAGTTGGGGATGGTTGAGGAGCCGCCGAAACCCGTCTCTTCCAATATAGCCGTGTCCGATGTGCTCGTGCCGGTCGACGTGGGAGCCGAGCGGAGTCTTGGTGTCGTTGGCGTGGATCACTTTGACGTTCGCCAGGCCGAGAATACTGTCGAGCTCTGCGATGGTTTTCTTAAGGCCGGCAGCAGTGGCGACGTCGTAGCCGGAGGAGTGACAATGGCAGGTGTCGATGCAGAAGGCGATTTTGAGATCGGTGACTTCGGCGGCGAACTGCCGCATCAGCGCGAGTTCTTCGAGGCGGCTGCCCAGCGCCGCACCTGCGCCGGCCGTGTTTTCGAGCAGGACGGTCAACGGTTTCGTGTCCAGGCCGTGGGCCGCTTCGGCGAGCGAGCGAATGACGGCGACGATGCCTTCTTCCACCGAATGTCCCTTGCAATTTCCGGGATGCGCCACGAGATATTCGGCCCCGATGGCCAGCGCGCGCTCGATTTCGCCTCGGAAAGCCGCGACGGACTGCGCGCGGAGGGCTTCGCTGCAGGAAGCCAGGTTGATCAGGTAGTTGTCGTGGATCACGAGCGGATCGAGGTCGTGGCGCTCGCGGGCTTTGCGAAGCAGGCCGATCGCGCTCGGCGCGGGCGGGGCAGCGCGCCACATGCGCGGGCTGGCGGAGAAAATCTGGAAGGTGTTGGCGCCGAGTTCGGCGGCGGTGAGCGCGGCTGCTTCCAGAGACTTGGCGATGGAGGTGTGAACGCCGATGCGCAAAGTTGCATGGTAACAGGCGGCTCCAATGCGATACGATTAGCGCATGCGGATCATTGCTTTCTGGAGCGGGCTTTTGGCGGCCATACTTTCGTGCGGCTGCGCGCGCGGGCGTGTTACCACGGCGATTAAAGCCGATGGCTCCTGGGTGCGGACGTTGGCTCTCACTGGGCAGGACAAGAAGGCGGAGATGCAGATGACTCCGACGTTGGACGACACCTTCGTGGTCCCCACCGGAGCCGGATGGAAATCGCGAGAAGAGAAGAAGGGTGAGGAACGCACTCTGATTTTGGAGCGCACGCTGGCCGCCGGGGGATCGCTGCAGGGGGATGTGTCGCTCAAAGGCGGCGAGCCGGGAAAGTTGACGCTGGTGAACGAAGTGACGGTTACCCGCGCAGGGCCGCGGCGGTTCGAATACCGGGAGACGCTGCGGTGGAAGGGCGATCCGCCTAAGCTCGAGGAAAAAATCAAAGCGGAGGATCTCGCGGAGATCAAAGGCGCGCTGCCGAAGGCGCTTGCGACCGATGCGAATGCGCGCGCGCTGGCCACGAAGACGGCGGGGCTGATCCTGCCGGTGCTGTTCGGGCCGGGAGATCCGCTGCTGGCCGTGGGACTGCTGCACCCCGATCTGGCCGAACGGCGGATCAGCGCGCGAATCGGCTCGGTGCTGTTGAAGGCGCTGGAGGAGCAATTCGGCGACAAGATGACCGCCGCCGAGCGGCGCGAAGTGGCGCGGAAACTGATCGCGACCAGTTTCAGCACCACCAAGCCGTCGCAACCCGATCCATCTTCGGGGCCTCCGTCTTCCAAGGGTTCGGCGCTGACTCCGCTGATGTTTATCGTCAAGGCTCCGGGGCGCGTGGTTTCGTCCAACGGCGAGGTGGATGAACTGACTGGGGAAGTCTACTGGGCGTTGTTTTCGGATGCGGCTTCGCTTAAGGATGTGGTGCTGACGGCGATTGTGGAGTGAGCGGATTCGGAGGGTGAAGTCTACATCTTGGTAGCGCTCCCTGCCGGTCGCGGCTCAGTCAGTGGGAGCGTCTAAGAGGCTTTGGTGGACTCGGCGGCGCCTAGCCAGGATGAGCCGATCCTGGCGTTCGCGAGCTGCATTACCTTGTCGCAACAGCCGGTCAGCGAGATGCTGATTTCCCGGAGCGACTCTCCCTGGAAGCGCAGGCGCGGGGCCTGGTTGTGCTCCGGGCAGCGGACGTCGCGCAGCTTCTCCTCCGTCGCCTGCTTGAACCGTTCGACTCGAATCCTGTCGAAGTCCTGGAGCACTGGGAACATTCTAGCATGGAATTGTTACAAACAAAAATCGGAAGGATGCAAGCAGCATGTTGGAGGGCCTGCACGGACTCGAACCGTGATCGCAGGTTTCGGAAACCTGTACCTTGTTCCCTTAGATGACAGGCCCATGGTGGGAGCGGACAGATTCGAACTGTCGTCACCCGACTTAAAAGGACGGCGCTTTCCCGTCTAAGCTACGCTCCCGAGAACTGGTACCGGGGCTGAGAATCGAACTCAACTGTGCTGGTTTGTAGGACCAGTCTCCGCGGCCAGCGGAGTTCCCCGGCATGGTAGCCGCACCGTGAGTCGAACACAGATCGAGGCCTTATGGGGACCTCACTCTACCGTTGAGCTATGCGGCCGCAAACTGGCTGTAGGGGTGGGACTCGAACCCACATCCTCTCGATTAACAATCGAGCGCTGGACCAGTTCAGCTACCCTACAAGAATCTTTGGCGGAGCGTACGAGAATCGAACTCGTCCAGAGTCGGTAGACAGCCGAGCACCTAGCCAATCGGTATACGCTCCGCAAAAACGCTGCGTCAAAAATTGGTGCGGGCGGGAGGACTTGAACCTCCAGTCTCCCGGTTCGTAGCCGGGTATCCTGATCCGTTGAACGACGCCCGCACGATGGTTGGGAGGGGCAGATTCGAACTGCCGTAGCGGGTTTCAAAGACCCGCGTCCTGCCGCTGAACGACCTCCCATCAAACCACGAACGAAGCCGCAGGGCCGGCTTATCCCCGGATAAGGCCGGCCGTTTTCCTTCGTCCCATGTCTGGGGTGACCGGAGAGAATTGAACTCTCGTGGAGCGATTCACAGTCGCACGCCTGAGCCACTCGGCCACGGTCACAGTTGGTGCCAGGGGCACGAGTCGAACGTGCTTGTCCAGCTTTTCAGACTGGCGCCTTGACCGCAACGGCCTCCCTGACGAACCTGGTTGCGGACCGGTTGTACACCTTGCCCGCAGAAATTGGAGCCGACGGAGCGAATCGAACGCCCATCGATTGTTTACAAAACAACTGCTCTGCCACTGAGCTACATCGGCTTGGAGCGGACGCGGAGAATCGAACTCCGTTGACTGGAATGGCGCTCCGATGCCCAACCAATAGGCCACGCCCGCATCACTCACGCGCAGACACGAGGTTGTTGAAAAAGTCGCTGCTTGTCGTGCTCAGGCTTTAGAGGTTCACAGGCTAAAGCCTGTGCCACCAAGCACTCATAACTTGGTGAACCTAGGTGGCACAGGCTTCAGCCTGTGAGTTTTCAGCAACCTCAGATACACGTATATTTACCGCGTTTGCGCGGAAACTGATTCACATTTTCAAAGAACTTGGTCAGGGACCTCGGACTTGAACCGAGAGTCTCGTGCTTCCAGGGCACGTGGGTTAATCCATTTCCCTAGTCCCCGAGAAAACGCGAAAGGGGGGCGGCCATTTTTCAGTGGCCGCCCCCCTTTTCAAAATCGGATTGTCTAAACCCAGTTAATCCAAGTGGTTAGGTCACTCCTCCCGCGTCATGATTGACGCGTGTCCGCATGCCCTGCGGTTTGGGTCCGAATTGGAAAACTGGTCTCACAGCAATTCGATTCTAATACATTTTGTGCGGGGCCGCAAGTGATTTTTGGGCGCGTTGAGAAAAAGTAATCTTTTCGCGCGAGGGCATGGCCCTGTCCTACCATGAAGGAGTGAAGTTCGAGATTGAGATCAAACTGCGGCTGCCAGACACAATCACGCAAGTCCGGCGGACGCTGCGCGAGAAGGGATTTCGTGTCGCCAAGCGCCGCGTGCTCGAAACCAATGTTCTGTTCGATAGTCCGGATCAGAGCCTGGGCCAGCAGGACAAATTGATCCGCATCCGGCGCGTGGGGCGTTACGGCCAGCTCACGTACAAGGGACCGTCGAAGCAAAGCAGGTACAAGAAGCGCCCGGAAATCGAAATCGATCTCAGCGATGCCACCGGGTTGGAAAAAATTCTCGAGCAGGTCGGTTTCGATCCTGTGTTCCGGTACGAGAAATTCCGCACCGTGTATTCCAAACCGCCGGCTGGGGGCAAAGTGATGCTGGACGAAACCCCCATCGGAAACTTCCTGGAGATCGAAGGCAGCCCGGCTTGGATTGATCGCACGGCCCGCGTTTTGGGTCATTCCTCCGCCGAGTACATTACCCGCAGTTATGGGTACTTGTTTTGGGCTTACTGCCAGGAGCAGGGGATTCATGCCAAGGACATGCTCTTCGGCGCCGTGGAAATCGGGCGAACACCCGATGGTCGGCGCAGAAAAGAGTCTTAGTACCGATCCAAACTCTTGTAACTACGTCGGCCGGATGATATTCTTCGGCTGAAAGGTACTGTGCAGCCTGTACGGTCTTTCAGTAAGTACCTTAATGCTGGCTAGTGTCATGATCGCAGTTTCGATTGCATTGTTGATGTACTGGTTTCGATATGCGTGCAGGTTGATCCTGAGCGCCAAGCCGGCCCGGGATTACACGCGGACGGTTGCCGAGGCGAACGAGTTGCGATTTCTCGAGGTGCAGCGGGGCCTGGCGAGTGCTCGCGAACGAAGCCATCTGGATTCATTCGCTAGGAAGCTCGACGACGATTTCCACTTGCTCCGTTTTCTTCTGCGTCACTGTCCGGCTCTTTATACCGGAAGCGACCGCCTGGAGCAGCGTATGCTCACCGTCCATTTCCAGGTCATGAAGGCGTATTACGCGCTGTCACGCCACATTTCGCAGTCGAAAGGCCGGCGGACGCTCCAGGAAATGGCGCAGGTAGTGGGTTACTTCGCGAACCGGCTTGGCGAGCGGTCCACTTGCTCGGCGAGCGGCCTGTAGCACAAGCGTTACAATACACGGGTGACTTCTCACGAAACGCGCTTTCGGGTGCGTTACGCGGAAACGGATCAGATGGGCGTGGTCTACTACGCGAACTACCTGATCTGGATGGAGCTGGGGCGGGCGGAGTATTGCCGTGCGGCGGGCATCCGCTACAAAGACCTGGAGGCGTCCGACGGCGTCCGGCTGGCGGTTGTGGAGGCGCATTGCCGCTACTTGTATCCAGCGCGATACGACGAGGAGATTGTCGTTCAGACTTGGATCGAGCGCGCGAATCGAAGGATGATCGAGTTCCACTACGAGATTCGCGCCGCGGAGACCGGCCGCGAGCTGGCTTCCGGGGAAACGAAACATATCTTCCTTGGGCGGGACATGAAACCGGTGAAGCTGCCGGAGAAATATCAGGCGGTGTTTGGGGTGGGGTGACGCTCCCTTCCGGTCGCGGCTCGGTTTGTTTCTGTTATTGTAAGACTCGAACGCTCAGACCGCCCGGTCTGCGCGCTCGGGTTGGGTACAGTTTCAAATCACAAGGAGAACGAAAATGAAAAAGCTTGCTTGCTCTTTCTGGCTCGCGCTCGCCGCAGCCGGCCTTCTCATCATTCAGGCGGCCAGCCCGCCTTCGCATGCAGTGCGAAAAGACGACCCTGCGCCTACATGTCCACCGCTGTGTCCGCCTCCGGGCGAAGGCAAATAGCTCTCAAGCGCGGCAGGATGGCGGGAAGCTGTCCTGCCGCCCGGAGACCAATTCCCTACCTGGTTTCAAGACACTGATCCAAATGACGAAGCAAAGGGTGACGGCCGACAGCATGTAGTGGTTTACCAGCGGCGCGCTCCACCATCCCATGTTGAGCGTGAAGTAACACATGGCGTAGATGCCGAAATATGCCGCCAGCATGTTTTCGTGCCGGAACAAACGATCTTTCAGATTGGATCGGATAACCACAAGATAAAGCACCGCGGACAAGATGAGAAATACCGCGATCACCGTGGAAATATAGCGCTTTGCCAGAAACTCGAATTGCATGATGACCTTGAGTTGCACGGCGCTGAAGCGGCTGAGTTCCGCCTTCAGGGGCAGCGCCGCGAAGAGCACCGCGCAGAGCAAGGCGAAAGCCAGCAGCGGCCGGACCGGCTTGACGAGCGAGGCGTGTTGTTTCCACATGCCGGCGTGAACCTCGAAAGCGACTGCGATTTGCAGCAGCAGCAGAACGGGTTCCGACCATAGCCAGAAGTAAGTATAGGAGAGCGGAAGCGCGCCGTTGGACGCCACCTTGAATTGCACGGCGATGAGCGAGCGAATTACCGAACAAGCGAGATATAGCGTGAAAATCGGGTGCAATCTCACCAGCCTTGTCCACAAGAGGTGCAGACAAAGGAGAAACTGAACGGCTACCGAGCTGTACCAGAACAGATTTGTAGGTTCGGACATGGTTCGTGCGCGTTAAGTGATAGTTATCACGAAACTGCGCTGTCGTCAATAGAGAAGCGCCGCGTCAAGTACGGTGAGGGCCCCGGGGGGAGCCTACGGCTTCTTCTTCGGCGGAGCCTTCTTGGCGTTGGGATTGCTGTAATCGGTCTGGATGGTGGCGCCGATCATCTTGAGCATCTCCTTGGCAGCTTCGGAGAACTGGCCGGTGGGTTGCAGTTCGAGGTACTTCTCCAAAGCTTCCTTCATGCCCGGCGGCGCGGTGACTTTGCCGTCGGATCCCGTGGCAAGTTTCGCCGAAAGAGCCGTAGCGTATTGGAATTCGGCGTCCGCATAGTTCGGATCGACTTCGATGGCCTTCTTGAAGGCTGCCGTCGCCGGTTCCGTCTGACCGGTGTTTACGAGCACGGCGCCGAGGTTGTAGAAATACTTGGCGGCACTGGTCGGATCGAGCTGCGCAGCCTTGTTCAGCTCCGACTGCGCCTCGTCGAATTTCTTGGCCTTGGCAAGCGCGAGGGCGTAGTTGTTGTGATAGGGAGCTTCTTCCGGCTTCAGCGCGATGGCCTTTTGGAAAGCCTCCAGACCTTTGTTCAGCGCTGCCTGCTGCTCGTCGCCGGTCTTGGTTCCCGACAAGCCGATGTATGCGTCGGCGAGGTTGGCCCAGACCACGTGCTGGTTCGGATCGAGCTCAGTGCCCTTCTCGAGCGATTGCACCGCCACGTCGTAGTTCTTCGCGTTCAATGCTTCTTTGCCGGCATTGAAGGCGTCGTTCAAGGCCTTGTTCTTGGCCATGGCGGCGGCATTCTCTTTGGCGCGCTTCTCCAAGGCGTCCTTCTGTTCCTTACTCAGGCCGCGTTCCTGCTCCTTGGTCAGCGTTCCCGATTCGATGGCCTTCTGAGTGGCCTGCTGCTGTTCCGCGTTCTGCTTCAGGTCGAAGTTCGCTTGTGCGGGATCGCCCAAACGCGACCGTACGTGCGCTACGGAATCGCGCTTCTGGCCATCCACAAACAAAGTGACAGTGAACTGCCCGCCGACCGGAAGCCCGTTGTAGATGTAGTGGCCTTTCTTGTCGGTTTTGGCGCCCTTGTAGGTGCCTTTCATATCCTCGCGCTCGATGAGGATCTGCGCGTTTTGCACGGGCTTGCCGTCCGGACCCTTAACGTCGCCTTCGATGGCGCCAAACTGGGCCCAGGAAGCGCCTGCACATAGGAAGAAAGAAAATGCGAACAGGCTCTGCACGCGGTACTTGGCGAGCATGCAACTACCCTCCATGCGAATGGAATAACTTCAACTCTAGAATACTACGACAGACACCTTATTGGTACTTCACGCTGAGCACGATCGCCTCCCCATAAGCGACCAATCCGGCGTTGAGCGTACCGCTCGCGAGGGGCGCGTTGAAAGTTGCAAAGCCTCCGGTTGTGATTCCGAGTGCGCCGAAGGCGGTTTCGCCGTCGGCGGTTGCGCTGGACGGGAGTTGCTGCCGGACGCTGACCGGGACCACAAGCTTGCCCGCCGATGCAGGGGCAGCGCAATAAAAGCTCTTCGCGCGAGTCTTGGACGGGTCCTTCGCGTTCACCACGGTGGAGTTCCCGAATACCGTTACAACGGGGTTGCCCGCAGTAGTGCCTCCGCTCCATGTGATGTTGAGATCGAGTGCCGGTACGGCCGGTGCACTTCCAATGTTCCCGCTGTTCGTCCAGTCGAGATTACCCGGGAGCGTGATTTTCGCGTTGAAGGCCTTCACGTCCGCGCCGCCGCTTCCGGAAATCGTCCAGGATCCGGGGATAACCGCCGGTGTCCTGACGGAGAATGTTGCCGTGACCGCCGGGGCCGTCCACATTCATGACGAGCGAATCCGCGATGAGTTCCTTGCCTCCGATCAGGCTGAAATCCGGCGCCGTGAAGCCGCTTCCGGTGTTGACCTGGTCGATGACGACGCAACCGTTCAGCGGGGCAGGGTAGGGTACTGCGCCGAAGGCGACCGGAATGCGGTTGTACATCTGGAAAGCTGAATTTGCGTTGACATTATCGAAGAGTCCGCCGGCTCCTTCGACGGAACCGCCAAACGCCGCCAGAAATGCGCGTAAGATTTGGAACAAGCCGATGTTCACGGTTCCGCCCGCGTCGAGCGTGGCCATGTCAGACTGCGAGAGGCTCAGCGGATGCGTGCAGGTGGAAGAGCCGCTGGCGGCGATAGACAGCACGAAGTCCTGGCTCACTTGACCGCCCGCGGTGATGGACGCCGGAACGTAGCAACCGGTGGCGACGTCGGCGGGAAGCTTGAAGTTGAACTGGTCCAAACCGGCAAAACTGGGCGACCGGCCGGCGTAATCGGGCGTGATGACTTTTCCGGCAACAGTCACCGTGACGGAACCAAATTGGACGGCGCCGGGGGCGACATTATCCGGGCCACTGATGGCGCCGAGTCCGGTTCCGTACAACACTACGACCTCACTTGGCTGCGCAGCCGCGGTCAGCAGGATGGGTGAGGAATCTTTTCCATGTTGGGCGGCCGCCGGGCCGGTGCCTTGAGCGTTCGCGGTGAACATCCCCAATTGCGTTTTCACGACCGTGATCTTGACCGGGGCGCTGGCCTTTCCGTTGTACGTCAGGGTGACGGTCGCCTCGCCGATGGGAGTTGTGGACGGCAGGATGGCGGCCACTTGAGCGGCGGACGTGTAGACCATAAACGCGCTGACCACCTGTCCTCCGCTTGCAATGGAGATCGAAGTTCCATTTGCGTCCGGAAGACTCGTGGGAAGGGGGCTGCCGGCGAAAGCGATGGCGGCTGGGCCCATCCCGGTACCGAAGGCGATGAAAATCGAGCCTTGCGCAATGAGGTTGTTTCCGGCGACCGCCGAGGCGTAGCTGGCTGCGTTTACGACCGCTCCGATGGTGGGTTGAGCGAGCGCTGCCGCCACGGGAATCAGCGCCAAAATGGAGTATCGAGCTAGACAACGCATGGCTTCTACTCTAGCGCAACTCGAACGCGGCGGAAGTGTATCCTAATCAGCCTGCGGCGCATCCAAGTAAACGTGTGTCTTAGCGGCAGCAGGCAGGTTAAAATAGAAAAAAGCGGTATCGGGGACTTTGAAACATGCGGGGAATGACAGCCTTTCTCCTGACGGCGTTTTGCCTGTGCGGGGAGGACCGTCTGCAGCGGGCCGAGGAGTTGTACCAGAAGACGGATTATCGGGCGTCGCTGGCGGTTCTGCAGCAGCCGCGCGAAGGCGCGGACCATTATTTGATCGGGCGCAATTACTTCATGCTGGGCGAGTACAAGAAAGCCACGGACGCCTTTCAAAAGGCGTTCGCGCTTCAGCCGTCGAAGTCCGAATATGCGCACTGGCTGGGGCGGACGTTCGGCCGGCGGGCGGAGACTTCCAATTACTTCGCTGCGCCCATGTACGCGTCCAAGGCGCGGCAATATTTCGAGCAGGCGGTGAGACTGGACGCGACCAACGATGAAGCGTTGAACGATCTCTTCGATTTCTATTTGCAGGCTCCGGGTTTTCTGGGCGGAGGTTTCGAGAAAGCGCAGGAGGTGGCCAAGCGGATCGCGCAGCTCAACGAGGCCGAGGGCCACTTCGCGGCGGCGCAGCTCGCCGACAAGCGCAAGGAATACGACACGGCCGAGCAGCAACTGCGGCGGGCCATGGAACTGGCTCCGCGGCAGGTGGGTCGAGTGCTGGATTTGGCGAAGTACGTGGCCAAGCGCGGGCGTATCCAGGAAAGCGAAATGATTTTCGATAAGGCCGAGCGTCTGGCGCCGGACAGTCCTAAAGTGATTTTCGCGCGCGCGCACACTTACATCCAGGAGAAACGCAACCTGGACAAGGCGAAGAGCCTGCTGATGAAATACCTGCAGAGCGATCTGACGCCGGAAGATCCGCCGCGGGCGCAGGCCGAGAAGCTGCTGCGCCAGGTTTCCGGCGCTTAGTTGGAGAAAGAATGTTCTTTGGTGAAGCGCTCCGATTCAGCCTGCAAGCGCTGCGGGCGAACAAATTCCGCACGTTTCTGACGGCGTTGGGACTGGTGATCGGCAATGCGTCGGTGATCCTGGTGGTGACCATTTCGATCACCAGCCGCGATTACATCCTGGATCAGATTCGCGGGATCGGCTCCAACCTGATCTACGGGCAGTATTCGGCCGGCACCAATACATCCACCAAGGTAGATGCGGATTTCATCAAGCTGGCGGACGTGGATGCGGTTCGGAAGCAACTTGGCCCGCGCCTGGTGGCGGCCACAGGTGTGATGACCAACTATGGCCGGCTGTTGATCAACGGCAAGGAGCAAGACGTCTCGGTGATTGGATCCGACGAGCAGTATCCGATGGTGCGCAACATGGTGCTGCTATCGGGACATTTCATGGACGAGAGCGACGTCCAGCAGCGGCAGAAAGTGGTAATGCTGACCGAGAAGCTGGCGATCAAGCTGTACGGGAGCACCTCCGCCGCGGTGGGGCAGATGATCAAGCTGTATGGCCTGCAGTTCACCGTGATCGGCACTTTCAAAGAGCGCACGGGAACGTTCGGGCTGTCTGAAATCACCAACGAGACGGTGCTGATGCCGATCACAGTGATCAAGTATTTCACCCCGGTGGAACGCATCGACCCGATGTACGTGCAAGCGCGTCTGGCGTCCGACGTGCAGCCGCTGACGGCGGCCATCAAGCAAGTGCTCGAAAGCCGCCATCGCGTGGGCGCGCGCTACGACGTGGAGAACCTTTCGGGAATCCTGGAGGCGGCCAAGAAGATCGCGTTGGTGCTGACGCTGGTGCTGATCGTGGTTTCGGCGATCGCGCTGATCATTTCCGGGATCGGCATCATGAACATTATGCTGGTGACCGTGACCGAACGTACGCGCGAGATCGGCCTGCGCATGGCCGTGGGAGCTTCGCGGCGCGCCGTGCTGGAGCAGTTCCTGACGGAAGCCATCGTGATCAGCCTGGCGGGCGGGCTGATCGGAATCCTGATCGGGATTTCGATTCCGTTGAGTGTCCGCTTCTTCGCCGAGGACATCCGGGTCCCGATATCGGCCATGTCGGTGTTCGTTGCGTTCGGAGTTTCGCTCGTGGTCGGTGTGGTGTTTGGGATGCTTCCGGCGAACCGGGCGGCGCAATTGAATCCGACGGAGGCGCTCAGATATGAGTAGGCCGAGAAGAATCCAAGAATCCAGGAATTCAAGAATTCGAGGAATCTGGGCCCTCGGCTTGGCGTGGCGGATTCAGCGGTCGTTCATGGCATCGCGCGAGAAGCGGCGACCGCTTCGGACGCGCCGCAACTGTTTCATTAGTTGCGCGTACTCTGGCCGGCTCGTTTTCTTGCCGACGTACTGCTGAAGCCAATCGCGAAAAGCAGCGTTGAGCGTTCTTTTTTCGCTCGCTGACGCAGACGGGCGCGCTCGATCAAATCCTCATCAACAACGAGCGATTCCTTGGATTCCTGAATTCCCTACTGGCGGTAATTCAGCGGCGGCTTGTGATCCGCCGGGATTCGCGACCGGTACTCGTAGCCTGCGCGGCGCTGTTCGAAGTTGGCGCGGGCGGCTTTGAGCTGCTCGGGATCGGTGAACAGATCCACTGCGGCCAGTGCCAGCGTCTTGGCGGCGACGACCATGCCCTTTCTCCCGATGCTCATTCCCGCGCAGGCCGTGGATTGCCAACTGTGCGAGGGGACTCCGGGAACGAAGGTGGCGGTGTTGAGGGCGGCGGTCGGTACAATCCAGCTCACGTCGCCGACATCGCTCGAGGCAGGGAAGTAGCCTTCCGCGGGCGGCTGAATCATTTCCTGACTGCCGAGCTGGCGCGCGCGATCGAGCGGCAAGGTCTTGCGCAGGCTCTCGGCGAACGCCTGCTCCGCTTTGGTGTAGGTGACGCCGCCCACCATGCGCAGATTGCGATCCACCAGCGCCGCCAGCGCGTCGTTGGGAAGCACGTTGTAGCTGCTGTCGATGAGATCCATCTCCATGCGCGTTTCGGTGGCCAGCGCTCCCGCTTGCGCGCATTTCACAATTCGGCCCCAGATTCCGTCCAGCACCGGCATGCTGGGATTGCGGGCGTATAGGAACAGCTCGGCGAATTCGGGCACTACGTTCGGCGCAGAGCCGCCGTTCGAGACGATGTAGTGGATGCGAGTCGATTCCGGCACGTGTTCGCGCAGAAACTCCACCGCGTTGGCCATGATCATGACGCCGTCCAGGGCCGAGCGTCCCACATCGGGCGCCGCGGCGGCATGCGCGGGCTTGCCGTAAAAGCGGAACTTGGCGGATGTGATTGCCAGCGAACTTTGCTTGGACGCGCCGTTGGCGTCGCCGGGGTGCCAGCTCAGGACCGCGTCCACGTCCTTGAAGACGCCGGCGCGCGCCATGTACAACTTGCCTCCGCCGCCCTCTTCGGCGGGCGTGCCGTAATAGCGGATGGTGCCGGAAATCTTCTTCGCGGCGAGCCAATCCTTGATGGACACGGCGGCAAACAGCGATGCGGTGCCCAACAAGTTGTGGCCGCAACCGTGTCCGGGTGCGCCGTCAACCATCGGCTTGCGGTCCGGTGTCGTATCTTGCGAGAGCGCCGGCAGCGCGTCGAATTCGCCCAGCACCGCAATCACCGGTTTTCCCTGGCCCCAGGACGCCGTGAACGCGGTGGGGATTCCAGCGACGTTGTCCTCCACGGTGAAGCCCGCTTGCCGCAATTCGGATTTCAGCAGTTCAGCGCTCTTGACCTCCTTGTAGCCGACCTCGGCAAACTCCCAGATCTTCCGCGAAACGTCGCCATAGTGCGCGGCGCGGGCGTCCATCTGCTTCAGGATGGTTTGCTTGTCATCCGCCAGCGCGGCACTCGCGCAAACGATGGTCAGCAATAGGATGCGCATGGGGGCATGATAATACATCCGTGGTTTACGAAATGATACCCTTGCGGACCGCATATAGGATCAGTTCGGGCACGCTGTGCAGATTCAACTTCTGCAGGATGTGCGTCCGGTGCGTGTCCACGGTATACAGGCTCAAGCTGAGCGCGTTGGCGATCTCCTTGTTGGTTTTCCCCTCCGCGACCAGTTGCAGGATTTCGCGCTCGCGCTCAGTGAGCAAGTCGTAGCTGTCGTCGGCGCCCTTGCGATTCAGCGCTTGCACGTAATCTTCCTGCAAGATCCGGCTGACCTTCGAGCTGAAGAAGGATTTTCCCCGGGCTACCGCCTGCACGGCGGCGATCAGCTCAGACTTCATGGCGCTCTTTAGCAGATAAGCGCGCGCGCCGGCTTTGAGCGAGCGGATGACGTAGCTCTCGTCGTCGTGCATGCTCAGGATCACGACACCGGTGCGCGGGTGCTGCTCGGCGATCCGGCGCGTTGCTTCAATGCCGTTCATATTGGGCATGGCGATGTCCATGACCACGACGTCGGGATCGTGCTCCAGAACGAGATCCAGCGTTGCGCGGCCGTCGGCTGCCTCCGCGACAACCTGGAACCCGGGCTGGCGCTCGAGCAACAAGCGCATCCCGTCGCGAAGGACGATGTGATCGTCAGCCAAGAGGATGCGGACCGGATCCATTCCCGTTATCTCCATTCAACGTGGCCAGCGGCAGGGCGACGTGCAGCAGAGTTCCGCGTCCAGGCTTGGAATCGATCTCGAAGGTTCCGCCGAGATGGCGCACGCGTTCCTCCATTCCGAGCAGGCCCATGCCGCGGATGCGCAGGGCATCGAAACCGCTGCCGTCGTAATGCCAAAACAGTCACTCTTGGGGCCAGGGCCAGGCTCCGATCGAGCTGTCTCAAATGCCAACCTTGATGATCTGGTCGCCGATACGCCACTGACGAACCGTTGCAGCATGTGCACACTATGGGCACACAAGCAATCCCAATGGCGGGTTGTCGTCCGTCAGGTTCTAGCTTGGAACTGCTGATTTTATTGGTGCGAACGGGGAGGGTCGAACTCCCATGGCCTTTCGGCCGCCAGATCCTAAGTCTGGTGCGTCTGCCAGTTCCGCCACGTTCGCTCAAGAAGCAGGATCAATCTTAGGATAGCAAGCGTGACGAAAAGCCACACAGACAAAAAGATCGGTTCCTTGGCTCGCTTATGAATGAACGAGTCGATGAAGAAAATGAACCAAGGAACCGATTAAGCCAGCAACTCCGCTAACTCCTCAATCCGCGGCCGGCGCGGCAGGCGCGGTGCAGGATTCCCGCACGCGCACGAATTGCGACCGGCCCGCAGCTTCTCGAAATTGCCCACCAGGTGCACGCCCGTGTGCGCGTCGCACTCCATCGCCAGCAGTTCATTGGCGGGACCCAAATGCTGCTCGAAAACCGGCACGCCGAAAGCGTCCCAGAACAGCTCGCGATCGTCGTCCGAGAGCCGCGAGCGGCCGTCATAAGTGAAGACGATCACGGCATGCTTGAGATGTAAATCGAGCCTGGTCAGCCAGCGAAGCTTTTCCGGCGGCCCGGCGATCGAGGTCGGAGCAAAACGCGCCGCCTCTTCGTTCCAGCCCGAAGGAAACACGCGGACCAGTTTCGTTTCCTGAAACCCCGGCGCCAGGACGGCCGTTCTGGGCATGGGATCCATGGGATGCACAAAGCGCGCGCCGTTTTCCCGGCGCCGGAAATTCAGGAGCATGGCGATTACGAAAATACAGTGGCGCGAAGAAGCAGTTCTTCTCAGGAAAAGAGCTGTTGCAGATTGTCGTGGAAGATCAGGCGTGCCGTTTCGCCGTTAACGCCGATTTCATACAACGCCTTGGTCTGCGCCTCGAAGACCGGCTTGTTCCAGCCGCGCGGAAAATAAGAAGAATCCGTGCCGAAAAGCAACCGTTTCGACCCCGCGACATCCAGAGCCCGGCGGAATACCGTGCGCAAATCCAGATGGGCTTCCTCATAGCGCGTCCAGCTATTGCTGCTGGATGTATCCAGGTATACGTTGGGGCATAGATCGCACAGCATCAACGCTTCGCGAAAATACCCCGCGCCAAAGTGCGGTACTACGAACCGAATCTGAGGATATCGCAGCGCCACCGCGTGCAGATCGACAGGGTTCGAAAACCGCATGTCGAAAGGTGACGGCAGCCCGAGCTTCTTACGCACGCCCACGCTCAGCACGCCGCAGTGAACGAACGCGACCGTGCCAGGCTTGGCGGCCGCGCGCTCCAGGAGTTCGGCCGCCGCGTCATCTTGGATCGAGTACCGATGCATCGCCGGAAAGAAGCACAACGCGTGGATACAACCGCTGGATAACGCGCGCTCGGCGTGCGCCGCCGCGTCTGGCGCGGCGGGATTCACCATGGTGTAGCCGTAGAATCGCTGCGGATATCGTCGCACCGCCGCGATCACGGATTCGTAATCGCCGGGGATGCTGGCAATCAAAGCCGCCCGCGCGACGCCCTGGCGGTCCAGCTCCTGAACCCACGTCGCAGCTAGATGCTGCGGATCATCGTCCGGAAGTTGCCACTCTAGTAGGGATGGCAAGGAATCAAGCGGCGCCTTCTTCTGTTCGGCGAGCGCGGAAAAAAAACGGTGGGACAGAAAATGTACGTGCGCATCCGCGACGGAAAGCTGGCCCCAGGGCGTCTCCATTTACGCCTGCGGTTCTCCCGACGGGATAGGAAAACGCGTGATGCCGGCGGCCAGGGCCACCTGCGTGAGGCCGGCAACATTATTTACTCCGAGCTTTTTCATCATCGTCTTGCGATAGCTGCGCACGGTTTGCAGCCCCAGATCGAGCATCACCGCGATCTCTTTGCTGGTTTTGCCTTCCGCTACCAGCCGGAGCACTTGCAGTTCGCGGGGTGAAAGCGTCTCGTGCAACGCGGATGTGGCCGGCTTGGCATCCAGATCGCCTCTCTGAATGCGCTGCAGCACGCGATCGGAAACTTGCGGGCTCAAATACGAACCGCCTTTGGCGACCGTGCGCAACGCGTCCAGCAGGTCGCCGTCCGATGCCTTCTTGAGCACGAAAGCGCGCGCGCCGGAGCGGATCGCGCCCATCACCGAATTCTCGTCGTCGTACATCGACAGAATAATGATCTTGACATCGTGATTGTGGCGCAGTATCTCGGTGGTGGTTTCGATGCCGTTCAGTCCCGGAAGTCCGATGTCCATGAGGATGATATCGGGGCGCTTGTTTCGGCAGAATTGAACGGCGTCCGTTCCGCTTTCCGCCTCGCCCATCACGTGGAAGTCCTCCGTGTGGCGGAGAATGGCCTTGATTCCATCGCGCATGATCTTGTGGTCGTCAACCAGGAGAACTTGGAAGGGCATGGCGTCGCCTTAATTGGCCGTCTCCGGATCGTCAGCCGGCGCCGGAAAGCTGGCGCGGATTACTGTGCCGTTGGTTTGAGACAGCGTCGTATCGAGCGCCACGTGGCCCTTCGACGCGTAATAGTTCATCAGGAGCTGCCCCAAGGGCATCTTATCGGAGTCGGACTCCTCGAAAGCGCCGTTGTCGCGCACCTCCAGCACGAACTCGCCCTGCGAGCGCTTCACGTGGATCTCCACCAGGGTACATCCGCGCGCGAGCGCATTGTCCACGGCGCACTCGGCTATGCTGTAGAACGTTTTTGCGATCGCTCCCGGAACGTGAACCGTCGAGTCCACATGCAGCCGCAGGTTCCCGGAAAAGCTCTTGCGCGCCTTGCCAGCCAACCGGTCTAGAGCAAACGGCAGCCCGGCCCGCTCCACAACCGAAGGGTTGAGTTCGTTGCTGATGTCCCGTAGCTGTTCGATCACCTGCTCCAGCATGGTCTGAATTTCGACCGCCCGGCTTTCAATACCGGGAACCTGATCCCGGAAGTCCATCCGCATGGCGTCAAGCTGCAATCCGACGGCGCTCAGAACCTGACTCACGTCGTCGTGCAGCAGCCGCGCGATCCTGGCCACGGCCGCCTCCTGCTCGCTCTTCGATGCGAGCAGCATTTGGGCCAGCGCGAATTGGGGCTCCAGCGTCTTCTTCTTGCCCAGCTTATCGCTCATGATGCATGATTTTCAGCCGCAATGCAACACCAACCAACTCGCAATTCCAACCAACCTGCAATTCCAACCGAGCCGCGACCGGAAGGGAGCGCTACCAAGACCGGCCGATACGATCGCTCCCTCGCGGTCGCGGCTCAGTTACCTCCGACCCAAAACCCGCTTGGCCGCAACCACCACGTTGCGCCCAACCAATCCGTACTTCGCCATCAATTCTTCCGGCGAACCCGACTCCGCATAAGTGTCCTGGATGCCCACGAATTCCATGGGGCACGGCCGAGTCTCGGCAACCACCTGCGCCACTCGTACGCCCAATCCGGTGGCCACCAGATGCTCTTCGGCGACCACAATAGCGCGTGTTTCCGCCGATGCCCGCTCAATCGCCTCGCGGTCCAGCGGCTTGATCGAGTACATGTCGATCACACGCGCGGAAATCCCCTCGCCCTCCAGCGCCTCTTGAGCGCGAATGGCTTCCGCTACCAGCAACCCGTGGGCCATGATCGTCAGATCCGCGCCGTCCACCAACTGGATCGATCCACCGATCTCGAAGCGTTGATCGGCTGCGTGAACGATCGGGGCTTTGGGGCGCCCGGCGCGTATGAACACCGGCCCGATGTGGGCCGCCGCGGCATGCACCAAAGCCCGCATGGCAACCTCATCGGCCGGAGAAAGCACCGTAAAGCCGGGCAGGGAACAGGCCAGCCCGAGATCCTCGATGCTCATCTGCGAGGGGCCATCCTCGCCGATGGAAATGCCGCTGTGCGTGCCCACCACTTTCAGGTTCACATTCGGAAATGCCACGGCCACGCGGAGCTGCTCGAAACCTTTGTTCATCGCAAAACAGGAGAAGCTGGCGGCGAACGGAATCTTGCCGCTCGAGGCCAGCCCGGCGCCGATCCCGATCATGTCCGCCTCGGCAATGCCGCACTCGATGAACCGCTCGGGGAACTCCTTGGCGAAGAGGCTCGTGTAGGTGGATTTCGAAAGATCCGCGTCCAGCGCCACCACGTCCTTGTTCTCGCGGCCCACTTCCACCAAAGCCTTCCCGAAGGCCTCGCGCGTGGCCATGCCCAGCTTCAGCTCGAATTTCGTCTTCGTCTCCATCTACGCCAGCTCCACCAGTGCTTTTTCCATTTCTTCCTGCGTCGGCGCGACTCCGTGAAACTTGGGATTGTTCTCCATGAACGACACACCCTTGCCTTTGATGGTATGCGCGACGATCGCCGTGGGCTTGCCCTTGGTCGCGGCGGCCTCGGCGAATGCGGCCTGCAGCGCGGGAATATTGTGGCCGTCCAGATCGATGGTGTGCCAGTTGAAAGCGCGCCATTTCTCCGGCAGCGGATCCAGCGGCATGATGTCGTTCACGAACCCGTCGAGCTGGATGTGATTGTAGTCGAGGATGCAAACCAGGTTGTCCACGCCTTTGTCGCCGGCAAACATGGCGGCTTCCCAGATTTGTCCTTCCTGCGATTCGCCGTCGCCGATCACGACGTAAACGCGCGTGGGTCGCTGGTCGAGCTTCGCCGCCAGCGCCATGCCGATCCCGATCGACAAGCCCTCGCCAAGCGATCCGGTGGACGCCTCCAGCGCCGGAATGAAGCGCAAATCCGGATGGCCTTGATAGATGGAGCCCAGCTTCCGCAGCGTGTTCAGTTGGTCCTTCGGCGTGTATCCGCATTCGGCAAAAACACTGTAGAGCACCGGCGCCGCGTGTCCCTTGGAGAGGATAAAGCGGTCGCGGTCGGGCCACTTGGGATTCTGCGGATCGTGCCGCATCACGTCGAAGAACAGGGTGACGAGAATCTCAACCGCCGAAAGCGACCCTCCCGGATGGCCCGATTTCGCGTGCGTGATCATCTCCACGATGTCGCGCCGGATTTGTTTGGCGATGGCTTGGAGTTCCGCTACGCTACTGGTTTGTTTCATCTCCTCTGTCTACTTTAGCAACCCCAGGCGTAAGCGAGGGGACTGCGGCAATCAGCGGTACGGGCATGTCGAAGCGCAGATGCAGCTCGGCCGCGGCCGCTATGGGTGTGGTGAACATGATGCCATGCATGCCCATGGCCTCGGCGGCGCGCACGTTTTCCGGGCGGTCATCGAGCAGGAGAGTCTCAGCCGCAGCCACACCCAAGCCGCGCAGGCAATGCTCGTAGATCTCGCGCGCGGGCTTGGCGCATCGGAGGTCGCAGGAAAACGTGCGTTGGTCGAATTCCGGCAGCCAGTCGCAGCGTTGCACATAATCGCGAACCGGGACGGGCATGTTCGAGAGCAGCGCTGTTCGCATCCCGCCAGCGCGCAGCCGCCGCGCCCAAACCGGCATCACCGGATCGGGATGCGCCCAGCTCTGGCTGTCGATCTGGTTCAGACGCTCGATTTCGCCAGGCGCCAACCGGCGATTCGCGATGCCATTCCAATACGCCGCGGGATCGAGCGCAGCCTTGTCGTAATCCAGGCGCGATTTCCAGTACGACGCTTGAAACTTGTCTAGCGGCAGTTGCAGAAGCGCAGCCATGGCCTCGACTTCAGCGCGATCCTGCGGGCCGCACAGCACGTTTCCGTAGTCGAAGATAACTGCCAGCGGACGAATTCGCATGTTTATTTCATGACGCAATGCAGCGCGTCCATCAGCTTCGCTGAGTCGGGGCAGTGCTGGTGTGCAACCCAGGCGAGCGCAAATGCGAAGACCAGCACGACGCAGAAGGGAATGGCCGACGCGCGCAACACACTGGCCAGCCAGGCATCATGGTTGATGCGCTTCGAAACGCCAGTCAGCGAAGAAGCCGCCAGAGCCTGCCAGGCGACTTCGGGCAGCAGGTTGGGCGCAACATAAATCAGGTAGCCCCCCGCGATGACAATGCTAAGGACCAGCGCCGCGAGTAGCAGAAGAATCGCCCAATCGTCGCCGAGATCGAGATCGAAGCCGCCGCCTCCCGATTTGGACCCGCCGCCGGAACCCGACCCGATGGACGAAGTGGAGGCGTGAGGAGCGACATCGGCATCCCAGGAATCGCTCGCGCCTCCTCCACCGGAAGTGCCGCCGCCAAAGGCAAACGGCTCGGATGCCTGCCCGCCCCCGCCGCCCACGGTATCGATATTGCCGAGGTTGACGATCCCGAATCCGCCCGAACGGCTCCTCACACGGCAGACGTACCAGATCCAGATTTTGACCAGAAGCAGAAATACGACGTACGAGCAGAGGATGGCGATCGGATAACGCAATCGCATCGAATAAACGTGCAGCTCGAGCAGCAGTTTACTGATCAGCACGCCGGACGCAATTACGCCCGTGAGAATCAAACTCATGTGGAAGCGAACGAAGTAGTTGTGGACGATTTGTTGCCGGAACTGCGTTTCGGGTGCTGTCTTCACGAATTCATAGGATACACGGCGTGGGAAACACTACACCGATTGCTTCCGCGTGCGAGCCAGAAGCTCACGCGCTCGCTCCAGCGCCTTCTCTTCCGCCTCTTCCCGCGTCGCGCCGGTGGTCCGCGCCAGCCACGCCCCAGGCGACACGTTGTCCGCCTTGCAGTTGTACTGTTCGCCAAGTTTGTAGGATGTCAGCCGGACCTGCCACCCGCCGACATCGACCGTTCGTTCCCGGTAGTCTTCCGGTTTCATGATGCAGCCACCATCGGTTGATCGGCGACGTAGGGTAACTGACATGCGCGCCAGGCGTCAAAGCCGCCAATCACGTTCATCACCTGTTTGTAGCCCGCGCGCTGCAGCAGGCTGGTCGCGGCCGAGCTGCGGTAACCGCTCTTGCAATGCACCGCGATCGGCTTCGCAGCGTCCAGGTCATCGAGCATCGTCGTGAGTTTGTCGAGCGGCTTGTGCAAGGCGCGCTCGAGGTGTCCTGCTTGCCACTCCGCCGGCCTCCGTACATCCACAATCTGGATCCCGCCCGGATCTTCCTTCACGAGTTGATCGAGCTGCTGCACGGTGATCTGCGGAATCTCATCCACGGGCAGCCCCTCGCGCGTCCAGCCGGCGATGCCATCCTCCAGATACCCGGTCACGCGCTCGATGCCCACGCGCGCCAGCCGCATGCGCGATTCCTGGACGGCCGCGTCGTCTTCTGCCACCAGCACGATCTCGGAATTCAGTCCCAACAAAATAGCCGCGTAGGAAGCGTACTGCCCGGTCAGCCCGATTTGAATCGATCCCGGGATATGCGCCGCGGCGTACTGCGCTGCCGGACGCGTGTCCAGCACAATGGCGCCCTGCTCCTGGCGCGCGATCAGTTCGCCTGGACGCAATCGAGGGATGGGCTGCAAGTCCTTCAGCGGCGCCGCGCCGGCGCGATTGATCTCCACATCCAGCGCAAAGTAGCCGGGACGTTCGGGAAGTTCTGACGTGAGCAATTGCACAAATTCTTCGCGGTTGGTCGGCCGCAGAGCATAATTCGAAATCTTCTCCTTGCCGATAGTCGAGCTGCGCTCCGAACTCATCTGCCGCCCGCACAGCGACCCGGCGCCGTGCGCGGGATAAACCAATACCTCATCCGGCAACTTGAGCAGCTTCGTGTGGAGACTGTCGAAGAGCATGCCGGCAAGCTGCTGCGGCGTCATGTCGCCGGATAGGTCCGGACGGCCGACGTCGCCGATGAACAGTGTATCGCCGGTAAGCACTGCCAGCGGATGCTCCGGCTTTTCGAGATCGGTCACAACGACGGAGATGCTCTCGACGGTATGCCCCGGTGTTTCGAGGAATTTCAAGCGGCACTTCCCAAACGCCAGCTCATCGCCATCCTTCACAGGAACATGCGGAAACGACGCACCAGCCTTTGCGCCAAGGTAGATCTGAGCGCCGGTCAGCGCCGCAAGCTCCCGATGCCCGGACACGAAATCGGCATGCAGATGCGTCTCGATGACGTACTGGATGGACAATCCATGCTTCTCGGCCTCTTCGAGATAGATCCCGACGTCGCGCTGCGGATCGACCACCGCCGCAATCCCGTCCGAGCCCAACATATAAGAGGCATGCGAGAGACAGGTCAGATAGAACTGCTCGAAATACATGGGCACCTCTTTTATCTGGCCGCGAATGAACGCGAATGAACGCAAATAAAAGATTCGCGTTCATTTGCGTTTATTCGCGGCCAACAATTACTTCCCAGAGTTGAATCTTTTCTCAACCTCCGGCCAATTTACCACGCTCCACCACGCCCCCAGGTAATCCGCCCGCCGGTTCTGATACTTCAGATAGTACGCGTGTTCCCAGACATCCACGCCCATTACCGGAAAGTTACCCTCCATCACCGGACTGTCCTGATTCGCGGTCGAGATGATCTGCACGCCCTTGCTGTTCTTCACCAGCCAGGCCCATCCCGAGCCAAACCTGCCCACCGCCGCCGCGTTGAATTTCTCCTTGAACTGATCGAAGCTCCCAAACGTCGCATTGATGGCCTGCGCGACGTTGCCGATGGGGTTGCCTCCCGCGCTCGGAGCCATGATCTGCCAGAACATGCTGTGGTTGATGTGGCCGCCTCCATTATTCCGTACCGCGGTGCGGATCCCCTCCGGCACGATGGAACAGTTGTCCACCAGCAAAGCTTCGACGGATTTGTCCTGCAGAGCAGGCGCCGATTCGAGCGCCTTGTTTAGGTTGGTGACGTATGCGCCATGGTGCTTGTCGTGATGAATCTCCATGGTCTGTTTGTCGATGTACGGCTCCAACGCGTCAAACGCGTAAGGAAGCGGGGGAACGGTGAATGCCATAGTGGTCTCCTCTTAAAGTGTAGTTCTCTCAACCGGCGAATCCGCCGGCCTTCTCAAATGCATTCGCGAGACGGAACATGCCGGTCTCGTCGAAGTGTGTGGTCAGAATCTGCATGCCGACCGGCAGCCCGGCGGGAGTTTTTCCGCACGGCACGCTCATGCAAGGAATGCCGGCCAGGTCGCCGGTAATCGTGTAAATATCGGATAGATACATCTCCAGCGGATCGTCGATCTTCTCTCCGATCTTAAATGCCGGAAACGGCGAAACGGGAGCGACAATCGCGTCCACCTCGGCGAAAGCCTTTCGAAAATCCTCTGCGATCAGTGTGCGCACTCTCTGCGCCTTCAGATAATAGGCGTCGTAGTAACCGTGGCTCAGCACGTAGGTGCCCAGCATGATGCGGCGTTTGCACTCGGCGCCGAATCCAACGCCGCGCGTCGCGCGATACATGTCGCTCAACGTCTCCGCCTCGGCGCGCGTCGTGTACCGAATGCCGTCGTAGCGCGCCAGGTTCGAACTCGCCTCCGCCGTGGCGATGATGTAGTAACACGGCACGGCGTATTTCGTCGCCGGCAGGCTGATGTCGCGCACATCGCAGCCAAGCTTCTTCAGCAGGTCGACGCCCTTCAGGATCGGATCGCCCGAGTCGCGCGACAATCCATCAAAATACTCGCGCGGCAGCCCGATCTTCATCCCTTTTACGTTGCCGTTCAACTGCGCGACATAATCCGGTACCGGCGCGAATGCCGACGTGGAATCCAGCTCGTCCCGGCCCCCGATGATTTGAAGCACTTGTGCAGCATCGCGAACCGTGCGCCCGAACGGTCCAATGTGATCCAGCGAGCTCGCGAACGCAACCAGGCCGTAGCGCGAAACCCGGCCGTAGGTGGGCGTCACGCCAACCACTCCGCAGAACGAGGCAGGTTGGCGAATCGATCCGCCGGTGTCCGAACCAAGCGCGGCTACTGCCGTTCCCTGCGCCACTGCCGCTGCCGAACCGCCGCTCGATCCGCCCGGAACGCGATCCAGCGCGTGAGGATTCCTCACCGGTCCGAAGGCGGAGTTTTCATTCGACGATCCCATCGCGAACTCGTCGCAATTGGTCTTGCCGAGAATAACCGCGCCCGCTTGTTCCAGACGCACCACCGCGGTGGCGTCGTAGGGCGGAATATAACGCTCCAGCAAGCGCGAACCGCACGTGGTCCGGACGCCCCTGGTGACGATCACATCCTTCACTGCTACCGGCACGCCCGCGAGTGGTCCGAGATTTTCCCCGGCAGCCATCTTCTTGTCCACTCGCTCGGCAGCCGCCAGCGCGCGCTCCGGCGAAAAGAGCAGATAAGCGTTGGTTTTCAGGTTCTCCGCCTGCGCAAACTCGAGCGCCGATCGCGCTAATTCCACGGCGCTGAATTCCCGCGCGGCAAGCCCGTGGCGAACCTGATCGATTGTGAGCGAGCCGACGCTCGCCGCCAGCGCGCTCATCGCTCAATCACCTTCGGAACTTTGTAATATCCGGCGCCAGCCAGCGGTGCATTGGCAAGCGCAGGCTCGTTCCCCAGCGGCGCCCGCTCGCGATCCTCGCGCAACGTGGCCGTTTCCTCGGCATCGTACAGAACTTGAGCCATCGGTTGTACGTTAGACGTGTCCACGTCATTTAACGTGTCAACGTGCGTCAGAATTTCATCCAGGTCTTTGGAGAGCCGCGAAATCTCCTCGGTCGTCAGCTTCAGATTCGCGAGGTCGGCCACATAACGGACTTCCTGCTCGGTAATCTTCACGCGGACGCCTTTTTCCTGGACTGCTTATATATGATGCGCATGCTGGGGTCTTGGATTCCGTCGGCTTCGTCGAGCGATTTCGGTTCGCTGAGGCGCTGGGCCGGTTGGGGAGGCCGCCGCGGTGTGGCGAGTCGAAATTCCACGTCGCGAATGATGCCGCCGCCCAAAACCTGCGACAACTTCGCGAGAATCGGAAACCGCAGGTGGAAGAGCTGTTGTTGCCAGATGGCGTCCTCCGCCTCGACGATCAGGGAACCGCGCACCAGCGCCTTAGCCGACGCATGCGACGCGATGCGCTTGCCTACTGCGGCAAGCCACGCCGCGCGAGCCAGATCTTCATCCGAGACAGCACTCAGTTTTGCGAGAGATTTCGCAGCACGTTCCATGCAAACCGAATTCAATTCTACCACCCAACGCCGTACGACTCCGCGGCGCTAACTGAGCCGCGACCGGAAGGGAGCGTAAAGGAGTTCTCGTAATAAAGATAGCTTCACTATGCTTGAGCCCGAAACGCTTTGAGGCTCAGCGTTGGGATCGAACGGAAGTGTCGGACGTTGCCGGTTGCGAGAATCAAGCCGTGCTCACGAGCCGTGGCGGCAATGAGGGCATCGGCCACTTGAAGGCCGTCTTTCAGCGCATGTTCCTCCACCAGCGTTGCCGCCAGATGACTGATCGATTCGTTGATGAGGGATCACATGAAAAGCGTTCTCTCGAAAAAAGAGCCGGATTGTCCTTATTTCTTCGCGCGAACACGCCTCTTGATAGGATCATCAAAAACGGCCCTTTCTTAGCTTTCTGATGAACGCAGACACGTCCTTATGGCCCTTGCGATCTTTCCATAGGCCGAATGCCTCGCTAGTGCGCAACTTGCCTTTGCCTCGCGAGCGAACCAGAGGGAGAATGCGTGCCTTCTCTTTGCCCCCGTGGAGAATGGTAACGGTTTCGCCGCGCTCAACCACCCTCAGTACGTCCTTCGTTCGATAGCGTAGGTCAAACATGGTTGCCTTCATATGCCTACTTTACAGTAGACAGTCTCTGAAGTAGGTTTTGTTGGCTTACAATCGGGCATGCCGCCGAAGCGTATCGTAGTTGCGGGCGCCGGAATCGTCGGCGCGTCCATCGCCTATCATCTTGCGAAACGAGGCGCCAAGGTCACGGTCATGGAAGCAGCGCACCCCGGCGCTGGCGCCACCGGGAAATCCTTCGGCTGGATCAACGCCACTTTCTCCAAGCTCCCGCGCGCCTACTTCGATCTCAATCTGCTCGGCATCGCAGGATGGCATCGCTTGGAAGAAGAGCTGCACGGCGAGCTTCAGATTCAATGGGGAGGCAGCGTCTTCTGGGCTCCACAAGCCGGCGGCCTACAGGACAACGTTCGGCATCACCAACAGTGGGGATATGCAACGCGGTTGATCGATCGACCGGAACTTCACCGGTTGGTCCCCTCACTAACGTTCCCTGTTGCGGGCGTGGCCTGCTTTTGCGAGCCCGAAGGGGCCGTCGGTCCCCTCGCAGCGACCACCGCGCTGCTCGAGCATGCCCGGCGATTTGGCGCGGAAGTTCTCTATCCGCGCGAAGCCGCCGAACGCGATCTGACTTCACGAGACACCTTCGTCCTCGCATGTGGAGTAGATTCGCCGCGGCTGGCGCGCTTGGCTGGCGTGAACATGCCGCTAAGAGAGTCGCCGGGCGTGCTGGTTCACACTACATCGCAACCAAAGCTGATCCACCGCGTGGTGCTCGCGCCCGAAGTGCACTTCAAGCAGGGATCGGACGGACGAATCGTCATCGGCGGGCCAGTTGTGGCGGGCGCCGGCACCGCCATCGCGCAGGCGAGTATCGAGCAGGCGCCCCGGATCGTGGAGCAGGCTGCCGGATTTTTGCCCCAGTTGCGAGACATGCCGATCGAGCGTGTCACCCTCGGATATCGCGTCATGCCTCTCGATGAATACCCGATCGTCGGGTTCGCGGGCAACAACCTGTATTTGGCGGCCACGCACAGCGGCGTCACGCTCGCGCCCGCGATCGGTGAACTCGCGGCGCAAGAGATCCTGGACGGCATACGCGTCAGCGCTCTCGAACCCTACCGGCTCTCGCGCTTCGACTCTTGACTACTTCGACACGGGCAACTTCGTCGTATTCGACGAGACTCCGTTCTGAATCACCACCAAATCCAAATCGCCCGTTCGCGCATTCCCCGGGACATCGAAGTTCACCTGATACAAGCCCACGAAACCCGGTGTGAGCCCGGCAAATTCGAGCTTCGCCATTTGTCCATCCAGCATGACAGTGGGCGTAAGCGTCACGTGGGCCAATGACTCGCCGCCCGGAGCCGGATCGCCCGACTTCACCGCAGGATTCGTCGGCCCCATGCCCGATAGATACATCACCAGAACCTCGTTCGGCTTGGCCGGGCTGTCGGAGGTAACGTAGGCAAAACCGATTCCGTGCTGCGCGATCACGTGTCCGTCGTCGTAGTGCGCGATTCCCAATTGCACCGGCGCCACATCGACCATCTGCGGCACAGTCAGCTTTCCATTCGCGCTCACCACGATCGGGTACTGCTGATTTGGCCCCAGCTCCGCGTTGATCTGCGCGTCCAATTGGCCGTCGCTCAAGTAATACAGCGGAGCCTGATATGGACCGACCAGGACGAAGGTGTTGTTGAAGGCGATCGGCAGGGGAAGCATACTCGGGGTTGCTGTTGGCGACGCAAGACCGCTCCCGTATACCTCGACGATCATGCCGGGCGCCAGCGCACCGGCGGGCACGCGATTGAATACGTTCACGGTCCCGTTCTTGAACAACACCGGAGCAACGTTCTGGTTGACGCCTCCGATAAGCTGAGCTGTGGCCGGCTGCAAGCTCCCCGCTTCCGCCTGCAGCGTCACGGTCATTTGCGGCGACACCACGCCGGGCTGCCAGGTCGCGGAATAAGTGCCCGATTGGCCGTCGCCCCGCAGCGTCAGGGTCGGATCGCCGTTCGAAAAGTTCGCCGCCACCGACCCGCCGTTCACCAGCGCGCCGCAATCGTCGTTGAGCTGGGCGATCAGCGTGGCCGGCCACTTCGCTGGAACAGAAAAATTGTTGATCAATCCGGTTTGCGTGAGCGCCAGCTTGCCGGGCGTGCAACTTGCGGCGGGCGCGGCTGCCGCTCCTGCCACGGGCGGTGCCACTCCGGGCGGAAGCACGATCAGAACCACCACCACCGTCCGCACCACGCCCGAAATCGAAATCGCCACTTCGCCAATGTAGATGCCCGGAGCCAGACCGGCGATACTCACTCGGGCTGTCACTAACCCGGCAAATTGTCCCGACGCCGTTCCGACCGACGGTGTCGCGCTCAGCCACATGCTTCCGTCCGAGGTCGAGGCGCCGCTCTCAAACGCTACAATTGGGGCGCTGCTGGTGTTCACGGAGAGCGTTTGCGCTGACGGGTTAGGTCCGTTAGCGGTTGCGATGAATAGCAGCGCCACCGGGAACGGATCGGGTACCGGAAGCGTCGTATCACTCGCAAGATCGAACACCACAATCACGTACACGACTTGATTCGGAGACTGCGCGTTCAGAATCCGGATCAGCGCGTAGTATCCGCCGGCCGCCATCGATGTGGCGCCGGGCTTGAGAATTATGGGCAGATCTCCCGGCATGCTCGCCGTCGCAGTCCCTCTCGCCACGCCGAGCGACACAATGTCCGATCCTGTCACCACTTCCGCGGTCCAGGCGAGCGTGATGGCAGGATCGCCGATGTTCAATACTTTGATGGTGGGATTGCGCGAGAACCCGCCGCCTTGGCGCGCTTGCAGTCGCACACCCGTGACATTCGTGCTAACGATCGGGCCCTTCTCGGCGACAAACAGCTTGACCACCGCCACCGGGTTCCCGCCCGCAGACGTGAATCCTAGCTCCTCGCGGTAACTGCCGGCGCCCACGCCTTGCGTGCTGAAGCGAACGCGCACGAACACCAGCGAATTCCGCTGGGTCTGGCCGGAGCTGGGCGTTACCGTGGTGACCCAGGAACTGCGGCCGGCCAGGGCCGCACCGAAGCTTATGCTTCCGCCGCCACCGGCGTTGCGCACGCCGATCACACGCTCAAAATCACCCGGCGCCTCCACCAGCGCAGCGACATCCACCTCGTCGGGTACTAACTGCAACTGCGGCGCAACGTTGGTCAGCGTCAGAGTCACGAGAGCGAACATCGTATTCTGGCTGGCGTCCGTCACCTTGATCCGGGCGAAGGACTTCCCCGCCGGCATGCTTCCCTGATCGACGCTCACAACGATTCTGGCCGGTGTGAATCCGGCGAGCTGTTTCACGATCAGCCACGGCACCGCCGCCGCAACTCCGGCTCCGCCGTCAATCGAAATGCTGTAACTCGTCTGCTCCGCGGCCAGGGCCGAAATGTCGAGCTCTTGGGGAACGGGCGAGTCGCCCTGGACCGCGGCGTTAAAGTCCAGGCTCAAGGGCGAAACCAGCAACTTCGGCGGACCGGGTGTCACGGGCAACTGGAAGGTCTTTCTATCCGAAGCGTTCTGGCTATCCCTGACCTCCACGTCGAATGTGTACGTGTTGACCGGACCTGGAGAAGGCCAGCTCAAGATGCCCGTCTGCTGGTCGATCGTGAGCCCGGACGGGAAATTCAATGGGAAGAAGGTCAAGGGAGGCGTTCCACCAGTGACGTCGATCTTTTGCGAATATTTCACGCTGGCCGCCGCGGCCGGCAGCGCGGACCCGGTCGTGATCGTCACCGGCCCGTTGATCGTCTCCGTGAACGCTTTGAAGAACTGAGAATTCGTGCCATCCATAAGGATGACCGTGAAGTTGTACGTGCCCGGCTGTGTGGGAGTGCCGCTGAGAACACCACCTGCGCTCAGATTCACTCCTGGGGGCAGCGGGTTCTGGTTGAACGGAGTAGTTTGCACGCTGAACTTATACGCCTGATCGCCGCCCGTCGCCCGCAAAGCAAGCGCAAACTGTATTCCGACCGTTCTGCTGGGGAGTGGCGAGGAATCGACAATCCCCAACGCCGGGTTGACCGTGAGCGTGAACGGAGTCGCAGGAGAGGCGGCACTCGCGCTGTCGATCGCCTGCACGCTGAACTTGTAGACGTTCGCCGCCACCGGTTTGCCGCTGATGCTGCCGGCATTCGGATCGAAGCTGAGCCCCGGATCGATCGATCCGCTGAGAAGCCAGTGGTACGGGGCTTTTCCACCCGTTGCCGTGAACGTGACGTTATACTGCGAATTCGCGTCGGCGCCCGGCAGCGGCGAGGGAGTCGTGATGGTTACCGGGGCGGTTTGTGTGATTACGATGGTTAGCTGTTTAAACGTACTTTGCTGCGTTTGTTGATCGGACACGACGGCGGTGAAGCTGAAATTGCCCGTTGCTGTAGGCGTGCCGCTTAGCGAACCGTCTGGCTTCGAATTAACACCAGGGGGAAGCATACCGTCGAACCCCCACTGATAGCTGCCACTCCCGCCCGTCGCCATCAGTTGTTTGTTGTAGGGTTGGTTGACGACTCCGGTTAGGTCGCTCGAATTGGTCGTGATGTTGAGTTGCGCCAGCAGGGGGGCGGATAGCGTCAACAAGAATACTAAGATGGCGCCCGGCAGACGCATCTCTCTTATTTTACGGTAGATTGAACCGTTGGAACCAGGACCGGCCGTGAGCCGTCTTATAAGTCAGAGAAGCGTAAGTCAATCTAACCTTCTCCTCCTCTGGTTGGCGCGGTCCGCTCCCGTTGGACCGCGCCTTTTGTTTCAGCAAGCTCCTAACGGTTACACCTTCGCCGCTTCCGCGAATTTCTCGAAAAACTTCTTGATGATCAACTTCGCCGTCGCATCCAGCAGCCTTTGTCCGACGCTCGCAATGGTCCCGCCCACGTGCACATCGCCTTCGTACTTCACCTCGGTCGCCTCGCCCTGCGTCGCCAAGTTTAACAATCCCTCACCCTTCACGAAGCCGATCTTGCCGGTGCCTTCCACGATCAGCTTGAAACTCTCGGGCGGGTTCTGATCCGCCAGCCGCACTTTGCCGGTGAACAATCCGCCCATGCTGGCGATGACCAGCTTCATTTTCATCTCGTACTCGTCGTCGGCGACCTTGTCGAGACGATCCGTGCCAGGCATGCATTTGGCCAGGACTACTGGGTCCTGCAGCAACTGATAAGCGCGTTCCCGTGCCGCAGGCACGCTGTAAGATCCGCTAATTCGCATTGTGGCGCGGGCACTCGTGCCTGCCGCGTCCCGACTCATCGGGACGCTCTGTTCGTATCACGCCAGCGTATCGAGATGAGTCTCGACACGGCAGGCAAGCGTGCCCGCGCCACGAATTCGTGCGCTTCAAGCGGTCCTCGAGAGGGCGGTAGTCAGCGCCCGTGCAGTGTAGATGGCAGCCAGGTGCTTGCGATAACCCCCGGAAGCATGCAGATCGGAATTCGCGTCGACGCCGCCCGCGACGACGGACGCGGCCTTTTGGATATCGCCCGTGGTTCCCGCGGTGCCTTCCAGCGCCTTCTCGACGGCGGCGGCCCGGAAGGGCTTACCGCTCAGCCCCGTCACACCAACCCGCGCCATCGCAATCTTCCCGCCGGACTTGCGAACCCGCGCCGCAATGCCGACAATCGCGAATCCGGATGCCGGCTGCAGCATCTTCTGATAGCTGGTTCCCGTCGAGGAGTCCTCTACCGGAACAATCACTTCGCGAACGATCTCGCCCGGCTCCAGCGCCGTGGTGAACGTATCCACAAAGAAATCCGCAATGGCCATTTCGCGCTCGCCCTTCTGCGAAACCAGACGCACGCGCGCTTCGAGCGCAAGCAGCGACGCCGGATAATCCGCCGCGGGATCGGCGTGCGCGACGCTCCCGCCGATGGTGCCTTGATTTCGCACCTGAATATCGCCGATATGCGAGGCAGCCTCGGCCAGCAGCGGGCATTTGGAACGCACCAGCGGCGAACTTTCCACCTGATAGTGCGTGCTGGTGGCGCCCAGCCTCAGCATTCCGCCTTCTTCGCGAATATAGTTCAGCTCCCCGATGCGGCTGATGTCCACCAGTTGTTCCGGCGCAGTCAGACGCAGCTTCATCAGAGGGATCAGGCTCATGCCGCCGGCCAGCGCCTTCGCGTTTTCACTCGCCAACATCCCCAGCGCGTCCTTCAAACTTGCCGGAGCGGAGTAGTCGAAGTTCTGGGCAATCATGCCGCGCCTCCTTGCTGCACCAGGTTCCAGATTTTTTCGGGCGTAAGCGGCATATCGATGTGCCGCACGCCCAGCGGACTCAGGGCGTCCACCACGGAATTGACCACTGCGGGCGAACAGCCGATGGTGCCCGCCTCGCCTACGCCTTTGACCCCCAGCGGATTCACGGGCGATGGCGTCTCCGTGTGCCCGGTTTCGATCCACGGAATGTTGCTGGCCTTGGGCAGCGCGTAATCCATCAGCTCGCCCGTCACGAGCTGGCCATCGTCGTCGTAAACTGCTTGTTCCCACAACGCCTGGCCCAGTCCTTGTACCACGCCGCCGTGTACCTGTCCGTCCACCAGCAGCGGATTGATGATCTTGCCGCAGTCGTCCACCGCGACGTAGCGCTTCAACGCGATCGCGCCCGTATCCTTGTCCACTTCCGTGATCACGATATGCGCGCCGAACGGGAAGGTGAAGTTCGACGGCTCCCAAAAGTTCGTCGCCACCAGCCCCGGCGTCTCACCCGGAGGCAGCGCCATGGCGCGATAAGAAGCCCCGGCGATTTCGGCCAGCGTCACCGATTTTCCGCTCTTGTTATCCAGGCAAACGCCGTTGGCGTAGGATACGTCCTCGCTCCCCAACAGCAAGGCGCCGTACTTCTTGATCTTCGCTTTCAATTCCTGGATGGCGAAATACATGGCCGTGCCGCCGATCGCCGTGCTGCGGCTGCCGAACGTCCCGATGCCGTACTGGACAATAGATGTATCGCCGTGTAACACCATTACGTCGTCGATGCCCACGCCCAGTTCGTCGGCTGCGATCTGAGCGAACGTGGTCTCGTGGCCCTGGCCGTGCGCGGAAGCGCCCGTCATCACCGTCACTTTTCCGCTCGGCTCGATCTTGACAGTCGCGCTTTCCCAGCCGCCTGCGGGCGTGGCGGGCGAGGGACCGAAGGCGGAGATCTCGCCGTAAGTGGACATGCCGATGCCGAACAGCCGGCCGCTGGCGCGGGCTTTTTTCTGCTCCTCGCGCAGCGCCTTATAGCCCACCATGTCGAGCGCCTTCTCGAGCGGCGCCGCGTAGTTGCCGCTATCGTAGATCAGACCGGTCGCGGTCGAGTACGGAAACTCGTCCTTGCCGACAAAATTCTTCAGGCGGATCTCGGCCGGGTCCATCTTCAACTCCGCCGCGAGTATGTCCACCATCCGTTCGATGCCGTGCGTCGCTTCCGGCCGCCCCGCGCCGCGATAAGCATCCGTCGCCATCGCGTTCGTGAACACACCCACGATATCGGCGCGTATGTTCTGGCATTTGTAGAGACCCGGCATCATCAGCACCGAAAGCGTCGGGATGGCCGGTGTGAGCAACTCGTGAAATGCACCCAGATCCTGAATGAGCTTGAGCTTGATCGCCAGAATCGTACCGTCGCGTTTGGCTGCCACCTCGTAATAATCCACGTGGCCGCGGCCGTGGATGGTGCACATGAAGTTCTCGCGGCGCGATTCTATCCACTTGATCGGCTTGCCGATCTTCATCGCGATGAAGCCCATCAGCGGCTCTTCCGCGTAGATCTGGATTTTGCTGCCGAAGCCGCCGCCGACCTCCGGCGCCACAATCCGAAGATGGTTATCCGGCAGCCCCAGCATCTGCGCCACGATGGTGCGCATCAGGTGCGGAGCCTGCGTGGAAACATATAGCGTCAGCGATTTGTCGCCGGACTTCCAATCCGCAACCACGCCCCGCGTCTCCATCGCGGTGGGGATCAGACGCTGGCTGGTGATGCGTTGCTTCACCACCACTTCGGCGGCGGCGAACGCTTTATCCACTTCGCCGCCTTCCTGGTGGTAAGTGAACGCGGTGTTATCCGGCCATTGCGGGTGTACCGCGGGCGCGCCCGGCGCCAGCGCCTTCTCGGGATCGCTGACCGCCTGCACAGGCTCGTAATCGACCTCTACCAAATCCGCGCCGTCGCGCGCGACGTACCGGTCCGTCGCCACCACCACGGCCACCGGGTGTCCCACGTAATACACGCGGTCCATGGCCAGCAAGTGATGATGCGGGACGCGCAGATCGGGCAGGGAAGCGCCGCATGGCACCGGCCCCACCTTCTCTGTGTCCTTTCCGGTAAACACGGCGACGACGCCCGGAAGCTGTTCGGCGGCCTTGGTGTCGATGGATTTGATCTTGGCCGCGCCATGCGGGCTGCGCACGATGCACGCGTGGTGCATGCCCGGCATCTGTATGTCGTCCACGTACGTGGCCGTGCCGGTGATCAGCCGCGGATCTTCGCGTCTGCGAATTCGCTTGCCGACAAGAGTTTCTGTCTTCGTAATTGTTGTGGCCATGCTCGCCTCCGCTTATGCCTTCGCCGCCGCGGCTTTCACCGCGTTGACAATGTGCTGGTAGCCGGTGCACCGGCAGAGATTGCCCTCCAGGCCGTGCCGGATCTCGGTTTCATTGGCGCTCGGATTCCGCTCCAAGATCTGTTTGGCCGTCATGATCATGCCCGGCGTGCAGAAACCGCACTGCAGCCCATGCTCGTTCCAGAAGGCTTCCTGCATCGGGTCGAGCTGGCCATCCTTGGCGAGGCCCTCGATGGTGAGTACGTCGCGGCCGTCCGCTTGAACGGCGAACATGGTGCAGCTCTTGACGGCTTTGCAGTCGAGGTGCACCGTGCAGGCTCCGCATATAGAGGTTTCGCAGCCGATGTGCGGCCCGGTCAAACCGTTCACTTCGCGCAGGTAGTGAATCAGCAACATCCGCGGCTCGACGGCGTCGCTGCGCTTCTTTCCGTTGATAGTAAGAGTAATGTTTCGTGTCATGGCAGAAGTACCAGCGGATATGACTCTAGCACACCCAGCTACGTCTCAGAACGGTAGAACGGGGCCATGCCCCGTCTCTTGAAGTCGGGACATTCCTGTAGGGACAGGGCCATGCCCCGTCCTCCGCCGGCTTTCAAGCCGGGGTTTGGAGTCGACATTGTTTGTAGGGACAGCGCCGTGGCCTGTCCTTCGAGCTTTGATACACGACCTATTGGATTCTTGGATGCAAGCGCGTTTCTCGTTCCTGATCTCGTTTAGCGCGCTTAGCATCGGCTTTCTCCGAGTGGCGCGTGATCCGGACGGAGTGTTCAAAACTGGCCCGAGTGAAATCCAAGTCGGCCGAACCTCATTCGATTTTGCGCTTTGAGACAAGCTGGCCGTGAGTCACAGCCGTTCCAAGATTCTTCCTTGGAAAGCCGCTCCCTAGCTCGTGATACGATTCACTCAACTATGCCTTCGCTGGGTATTCATCTGCTCGTGGCCGATTCCGCCTTCGCCCGCCTTGGTTCGTCGAAGGATTCCGACGTGAGATCCCTTGCGCCGGTGGTTGGAGCTTTCCCCGAAATGGCGTCGCTCGGCGCAATCGGACCCGATCTCCTGTACTACCTTAACGGGGGTCCTAAGATCGCGGCTGCGGTGGCCGACGTCTTCCACTTCCTCAATCGGTTGACGGGCGTGTTCGGTGACCTCGCTACGATCGCCCAACAGGGCGGTATGCCGAACGTTGCGAATCGCATTCAGCAACTAGGCGATATGGCTACTCTCGCCGTTGGCACATCGCAAGCCGGTCTCCTCAAATCGGCCGTGGATTTGTACCAGACCATTACCGGATCACACCTTTTCAAGCCTAGCGAGCAGCAAGATGAACAGCAAGAGAAAGATTGGAACTGGGGAGATCTCCTTCATGACCGGATTAGCGGCACTTTCGCTACTACACTCCTGACGAAGGCGCGCAGATCGGCGGATGGCCCGTTACTGGCTTATGCCACCGGATACATGACCCATCTCGCGACCGACTTTGTTGGTCACCCATATGTCAATACCGTCGTGGGTGGGCCCGCTCGGGGATGGAATATGCGCCACACGCTGGCGGAAAAGTTCATGGATGCGTCCGTGTTTCAGCGCAAGAAACTGGACATCAACACGTCCAAGCTGCATACCCGCTTTAGTTCGCTTGCGGATTCGGATCAATTACACGGGTTTTGCGGGACATTGGCGGGAGCAATCGAGGAACTGGGACACGATCTGTCAATTGGCTACAGGCTGAAGCCTGCCTGCAAAGATGAGGAAATAAGGTCCGCCTTCGATGCCATGTGCACGCTCTTTCGCATGGTTACCGAAAGCGCCTGCGTTGCTCCGCCGAAAGCACCGCGAATTGTGATCCCACCGATTCCAGGGAAATACGGAACGCTGACACATGCCGTCGCTGGAATGTTGCCGCCTGGCCGCCCACGAACGATGAGCGACTGGTTGAGAGCGCTTCTGGCGCTACTGGCAGGCGCGCCGGCATTGATCGCGGACATGACCAGATTCGTGATTGATTGTGCGGCAGGTGTCGCTGGGTATACGCTCGCCGCCGGTCTATTCGTCTTTCAGTCCTACCTGTATTCCCTCTATCGCCAAGTCAGATGGTTCCTGGTCATTTCGGGTGTGCTCTTTCCCTGCAACGATGAACTAGGGACGCCCTTCGCCCGCCAGTTCACGGAAAGTCGCGGACCGAATGACGACAACTACCCGCATGTTCCTCCGGATGTAAGCGAGTGGACTCATAAAGTAACTGACCGCATAGTGTTTGTGGCGAACAACTTTGACTACCTTAACTATCCGGCAACACCAGGGGAGGTTCCCTCCGCCAAACCGTCACTTTACCCGGCAGGAACCACCCCTGAATTGTTCATGTTCGACCTGCAGCGGGACGATCAGTTTGTAGCTGCATGGCTTGCCGCAGCCACACCTTCCGAAGTGAGAAAGCTGGTGATCGCGATTCCTCCGTTGAAGCCGCCTTATCAAGGAGGCTTTGGAAATGCCGCCGACCTCTCCATCTTGCTCCTGAGTCGCCCCGATATTGCCGCGAAAATCAACCTGGATTCCGACAGGGGATACGGCTATCGCCAGTGGCGTTGCAGTGGAGGGTTTAAGACCGGCAAGATCGCGAACGAAGTCTTCATTTAGGACAGTGTCAGGAGCTCAATGCAACTACGTAGATCGGATACAAGCTACCTCTCTCGCCGACGAGTGATAGCCATCAGCGCCTCCGTGCTGGCGGCTGGCCCGCTGGGACGGTTGCGCGCCCAAGAAAGAGAGCCGACGCCGACCAAAGGGCCACCCCCCTGTGACGGAGATTGCGTCCTCCGTCCTTTCCTTCTGGTCCGGCGGGATGCGAATGACATCGGTAGCCGAACCACGGATGATACGGACACAGGACTCGGAGTCGTGACCCCGAACATCGCGTTCGAAGACGCGAGAACCGGACGGACGGTCAATGCTATGCTCCCCGCTGGAAGATTTCGGATTCATGCGCGGGTCACTAATCTTGGATCTAGCCCTACATACAGCCTGTGTGTCGACTTCATCGACTGGCCCGTTACGATCCCAAACGCAAATGCCAACCCAATCCTATCCAGCCAGGGAATCGTCTTGATGCCCGGCGAAACGATCGAGGTTGTCTCCGATCCATGGAGTCCCAACGCGGATGGAAGGCACATGATCGTCCGGACCTACGATCCCTGGTCAGATCCCTACACGAAGATTGGTGAACTATTGTATGTCAATCGCGACCGCCACCTCGCACATACCCCTTATGTGTGAGCTGTTAAACCGTTGGTGATTCAAGAGATTGGAAGCGGGTAGCGCCGGGACTGCCGGAGGCTTTGACCCTGGAAGGTAGTCAGATCCGCAGCAACGGGGTAGCGTTAACCGTCGCCACCGGGAGGATCGTCGGCGACTCGGACGGAGCGGACGTTCCAGGGCCGGATACCCTCAAGTCGAACGCGGCAGGGTACCTTAGGATACATGCTTGATGCACTTCAAGGAAAGCTGGACAGGCTTCTCGCCGCCGGTTTGACCGACGAGATTCGGGTGCTCTACTTCTTCGTCGAAGGTCGCAAGATGCTTGATCGCAGGCCCTCCTATAGCAACACCGACTTTCGCATGTTCGCGAACTGGGCGGCTCACATTGAGTTGGCCCACAACCGGGCACCGCATCGGAAGTTGCTTCGAGCGTTTGAGCAGGAATACCTTCAGGTAATCCAGAGCGGGCAGAAGTGGACCACAACGGGGTACGAGAACTTGTCGGTGCTCAGGACCAGCGTGCTTGATTTCCTTCGGGAATTTTCGTTGCCGGAGGCACGTCTGCAAGACCAGCAAACCTGGCATGACTTTGCCTCGCTATATCTACAAGTCGTCAGTGATTGCCCCATAACCCTTCCTGGCCTTAGCCATCTCGCCAAGGTCGAGTTGAAAGCGAAACCCGGTCTCAGAGTGACCATCATGGGGCAGAACTACCAAGGCGTGAACTGGAAGATCACTCCACACCGCGGAAAAGTATTCTACCGTCAATGCGAGCCCTAAAGGAAGGTTGCCCGGGAGGTCGACGTTTTCAAAATCGAAGCCGTGCAAAGCTTGCTTTTAATGCGTGTCTCGTCCGGAACGGCGTTTTGGAAAGTTGGCTGGATTAGTAACGGCAAGTCAGCCACTCGGACAAAGGGTTGGCGCTAACTCGGCCTAGTGATTGAGCGGAAACCTGTCGTCGCGCCGCGCTTCACAGAATTCAACGATGCCCTCGAAAAGCGCCGCACCAGCAGTGGAGTAATTGCGCAAGTCGTCTTCCGTCACGAATAGATCCTCTCCGGCGAGCGGCATCGCGAGCGGTTCCTGCCGGTCAAACCAGCTTGCTCCCATTTCGGCTCGAATATGGGCGAAGGCCGGGTTCTGGAACAGATCCGGCCGCAACTCCCTCAATTGCTTTGCCGACCCTCCCTCTGCATGCTTTACGGAGTTCGCGATCAAGCGAAGTTCGTCTATCTTGGCCCACGGTTCCAGTGACGACAGATCGATTCCAAGGTTCGTCATGTACCAGGTTTTGACAACGTCCAACTTCGTGTCGCGGACCCGTTCATAGGCGCAATCAAGGCTTAACGCGCCGAGTTGCTGCTCGATCAAATGATAGAGTCCGGCGGCGAGCAGATTGACCATCGACTGACGGAGAGACACCATTGTCTCCCACCACGCCAAGCTATGATCATTAGCCCAATCCGCAACATCGCCGGGATCAGTGTACTCGTTTCCGGGATAATTGTTAAAAAACTCGTTCGCCTTCTCATTGGCGCGTTCGTCGAGATTGTCGAACGCCCTGAGCACATCACGAAACAGATCCTCATTGAATGCGAGCAAAGGCGGCATCACTCGCACTCGGACGTCCCTCGCGACGTAAGCACCCGTCATTGTTCGCGCCTGATCAGATTCCCAGCCCTTCGGCGCCTGCTCAGGGATCCGTCAGTGAAACTGCCGGTCGCGTTATGAAGTTTCTCGTGACAACCTCCGTGTTTATGAAGTGGGACCATGTTCGCAGGGCCGTGGAGGTTTGGAATCCCTCTAAGCAAGTGATGGAACGTGGCGTCATCAATCGAAGCAATCGTTCTCCCGCACCCAGGGGCTTGGCAGATCCCTTGGTGATGTTCAAAGCTCCTCTGTTTGTCGGCCTGCTGGGGGTTCGTCCGCCAATTCGGATTCGACTGCTGCCAGTAACGGATCTCCTGGACGACGGCCTCCGGCGCGCAGCCAAAAAGCTCCGCGTACTGCTCTGTGAACCGAACAAGAGCCTCCCGAATTGAACCCCTCTGTTCTCGCGACAAGCCCGAACGTAGCCTTTCCACTCGCTAATAGTAACCGACCTCGACCCGAGCGATGGCCCGTCTCGAGCCCCGAAATATGCTTGCCCGTGTTTAGCGATCTGCGGTAGTGGGTCAATTTGAAATTGACCCACTACCCGATCTGCGCCCGGAATGGGTCCACGAATCACCACTGGGATTACTCTCGGGAGGTCGGCTAGGGTCAGCTGATGATCCGCGGCGGCAGTTGGCCGAGAAACGCCCTCGGCTTAGAAGTATGGCAACTGCTGCAACAACAGAATCAGGTCAGCGGTCCCTTTGGAAAGGTGTCCTCCGACACCTTCCGTTTTCATCCTCTCCTTGTGTCCGCGTCCGCGCCGGACATGGCCGGTCACGAATTTCCACAATACTATTTCTCCCCAGCCCACAATAACTTGCAGATTTCCAGCATGTTCCGCCGTTTGACAGGATGTTACTCTCAAAGCGAAATGAGTCGTTGCGAAACTAGCATCCAAGCCAGCCTGCCCGAGGCGGACCGCATTCGGGTGGCGCACGGCGAAATCTCGGCCGAAATAATTCGGAAAAATCTCTGCAAGCCCAGATCCACCAACAGATTACAAGATGGCATCGCCAAACACAAAGAATTCGTTTTGCGCCACCCCCGGCCCACCTCCATCCACGACTTGGGTTCTTCCGAAAATTCGATGGTCCCCGCATGTTTTCAATCAGTTGAAGTGTTGGGTTGGAGCGCAGCCGGAACGGAGGCGACACGGTGAATGGCG
>WNFJ01419603.1_pt1 | contig 50072 bp, 50 predicted proteins | sample 5400461 | NCBI WGS metagenome assembly WNFJ01 (sample SAMN13153349, study PRJNA577476) | soil metagenome | isolation source: 115 cm saprolite on Douglas fir-dominated hillslope | place: USA:California | collected 2013-09-17
CGCTGGAGCTGAATTCCGGAAATCGCCGCCAGTACGAGCATGGAATGTCGCAATTCCGCCCTAGGATGCCGCAAAAACACCCTAAAAAACCGCTCTCAGCACATCAATTTCTTACCGCGAATTTGATGCAGTTCATCTCACCCCAGGAGGTTCTATGTCGCGCCCGACTCGCGCCCTGCTCACTTTGCTCGCAGTCTCGTTTGCCCTCGCAGCTTCGGCCTGCGCGAACGCCACCGGCCCTCGGCCCAGCCCGACGTGCGATTACAACGGCTCGAACACCTGCCTGAGCCACGACTACAACGGCTCTAACACTTAAGACGTCCACGCGTCGAGGCGGGCGAGAGAGGCGGAAACCTCTCGCACCGCCTCGCTCTGCGGCACGGCCTCCGCGACCGACTGGGACACCGCCGTAACCTCTTCCTGGCAGTCGCGGAGTCCGTTCCTGATTCGTTCGATACGGAACGCGAACTCGTGCAAGCCCACTTGCTCGGCCATCGCGAAAGCACTGGCTAGTAGGGCTTCGGCACGCTCGGTTTGTCCGAACCGAGCTCGGCCGATCCCTGCCTTGAGGTAGAAGTCCACAACGATATGCGGCGGCATACTACGCCGCTCCACCTCGCAGCGTTCTCGCCACCGCTCAAATCCAACACGATCTCGCCGGTACGATGCGCAGTTCATCAACTCGATCAGCGCGTTGTGGAGGACTTCCCCCGGGGCTTCACGCCGCACGACTTCGGTGAGGGCGCGCTCCGCGGAGTCCACGTCGCCTACCTTCAACAGCATGATCCCCAGGTCTCCGAGGGCTCGCGTCTGCGAAACATCGTCCGGGTTCAACCCAAAAGCGCGCCACAAGTGCACGATCGCCTCGGCCGGCTGTCCCCGCGCGTCGAGGACAATACCCAGATCTTGCTCGGCCCAGGCTTGAACGCGCTGATCCCCCAGCGGCTCGCACTGGGTCAAGATCTCCCGCAGCCTTAGTTCCGCCTCATACAAGTTCCCGCGACCTCGCAGTGTGTGCGCGCGCCCCAGGCGACTCACGAACTCTGACCGCCGATCTCCCACTTCCGCCGCCAGCGCCGCAGCGTCTTCGTAGTAGCGGTCAGCAGCATCGAACTCGCTGCACTTGCGGAGCACCCGGGCTGTGCGCAGCCGGACCGCGATCGCGTCGGCTGGACCGACCTGTGTCCCACCCACCCGCACGACGGTGTCCAGCACGTCTAGCGCCTCCTCGAGGCGCAGCTCGTCTTCGAGGTGATGAGCGTAGGCGAGTAGTGCGGGCAGCACCAGCCGCACCTCCTGCTCCTGGCACGCCGCCGCAGCGCTGCGGGTGACGTCGACCAGGTGAGCGGTCTCGGTGCGGTCCCCGGGAAGCTCTTGGCAGAAGCGTTCGGCGGCCGCGTGCTGATAGTGGAAGGCGTCGGCGCGGACGGATTGCTCGTATTCGAGCAGGTCCACGAGCCGCAGTGCGAGGAAGGCGCCCTGGCCCAGCCGGGCTTCTACGGCGTCCGGGGACGGCGCCCCTGCCAGGCGTCGAAGAAAGGCGGCGTGCAACAGGTCCGGCTGCCGCGCAACTGCGTACCGCATCCCCAAGGCCTCCGACAACGTTCCCCCCAAGCTAGTAAAGACGGCCCAAAAAGCTACTTGCTGCGGCGGACGAGCACCTCCACCAAGGCGCGGACGGCGCGCCCGCGGTGCGACACGCGGTGCTTGGCGGCGGGGGGCGCCTCCGCGAAGCTGAGCTGCAGCTCAGGGCACCAGAACAGCGGATCGTAGCCGAATCCCCCGCTACCGCGCGGGGCGGTGAGGATCTCGCCTTCGCACGTCGCCTCGACGAGGTGGGGTTTCGCCAGCGGAGTCTCGAGGTACGCCACCACACAGCGATAGCGCGCCCCGCGCTGGCCCGCGGGCACCGCCGCGAGCCGTTCGAGCAGCAGGGCGTTGTTGGCCGCGTCACTCGCCGCGCCGCCGTGCATCTGGGCCCAGCGCGCCGAGAAGACACCGGGCGCGCCCTCGAGCGCATCGACCTCGAGCCCCGAGTCCTCGGCCAGCGTCGCGTAGCCGCTGCGCTTGGCGAAGTAGCGCGCCTTGGCCACGGCGTTCTCCGCATAGCTCGTCCCCCGCTCCAGATCCGCCTCCTCCGGCAGGCGCTCGAGGAACTGGTCGGCGGGAAACAGGAGCTCAAACGGTAGGCCGGTGAACAGCTCGCGCAGCTCCCGCACCTTCCCCTCGTTCCGCGTGGCAACGAGCAGCTTCATGGCCGCCGCAGGCGTGCCAAAAGCTCCGTGGTCGAATGGCCGGGGACGAGCGGCACGCGGACCACGCGGCCGCCCCAACTCTCGACTTCGTCCGCGCCAACGATGGCGTCGCGCGCGTACTGCGCCCCCTTGACGAGCACGTCGGGTCGCAGCCGCTCGACCAGCGCGAGCGGCGTGTCCTCGTCGAACAGCACGACGCATTCGACGCAGGCGAGCGCCGCGATGAGCCGCGCGCGGTCCTGCTCCGGCACCAGGGGTCGTTGTTCGCCCTTCCCCAGGCGCCGCGCTGAGGCGTCGCTGTTGACGGCGACGAGCAGGGCGTCCCCCTCCCCGCGGGCCGCCTCGAGCAGCGCGACGTGTCCCACGTGCAGCAGGTCGAACACGCCGTTCGTGAGCACGACGCGACCGGGCTGGCCCCGGCGCCAGGTCACGGCATCGGCGAGCGCGCGGATCTTGGGAGCGGTGTTCACGGCGGCACGGCGGCGTCCAGCGTGGCGCCGCGCCGTAGTGCCCATTTCAGCAGGGGTGGCGTGACGAGCGTGGTGGCGACCACGACGAAGAGGATCGTGTTGAACAACCGGGTCGAGAGGATCCCGGCGGCGAGGCCGAACTGCGCGAAGATGAGCCCCACCTCCCCCCGTGGCACCATGCCGACGCCCACGGCCAGCCGATTAAAGCGCCGCCACGGCACCGCCCAGCCGCTCACCACCTTGCCGACGACGGCCAGCGCCAACAGGACGCCGCCGATGACCAGGGTGGGGCGGTTGTCGGGCAGCGCGGGGTTCCACAGCCGGGGATCGACGGCGGCGCCGATGCTCACGAAGAAGATCGGCGTGAACAGGTCGGCCACCGGTTTGACGGGCTCGACGATCAAGTCGAGCCGGTTCGTTTCCGACAGGATCAAGCCGGCGGCGAAGGCGCCGATGAGCAGAGCCGAGCCGGCGCGGGCAGCCAGGGCCGAGAGCAGCAAGAGCAGCGCGAATGCCGACACGAACAGCATGCCGCGGGCCTGCATCCGTTCCACGACGGCGAAGATGCGGGGGGCCACCTGCAGCCCGATCCAGAGCGACAGCACGAGGAAGGCGACCGCGACCCCGACCGCGCGGCCCGCCTCGCGCAGGGTGAGCCCCGTCCCGGCGGTCAAGCCCGACACCACGCTCAGAAGCGCGAGTGCCAGGACGTCGTCCAGCACCGCGGCACCGAGAATGAGGCGCCCCTCGAGCGTGTCGACCACGGCGAAGTCCCCGAGCACTCGGGCGGTGATCCCGACGGACGTCGCGGTCAGCGCCGCGCCGAGGAAGATCCCCGTCGCCAGGGGCGCCGCGGCGGTGTGCTCCGTGGCGCGGAGGGCGGTGTGCCAGTACAGCAAACCCAGCAGGAACGGCATGGCCACGCCTACCAGGGCGACGGCGAGCGCCCCGCCGCCGGCCCGGGCCATCGCCTTCAAGTCGGACCGCAGGCCGATCTCGAACAGCAGCACCACGACGCCGATCGTGGCGAGCAACCGGAACACCCCGGTCAGCGGGTCGTCCGGCGCGACCGGCATCAGCTTGAGGATCCCGGGGCCGAGCAGCACGCCCACGATCAGCTCGCCCAGGACCGCGGGCTGGCCCAGCCGCTCCACGCCGGCGCCGGCGAATTTCGCGGCGAGCAGGATCACCGCGAGCACGGTGAAGAAGCGCACCACATCGGGTGGGCCCGCGGCAGCGGGGAGGAAGGGCAGCACTAGAGCGGCTGCGTAGCCTGGGGATGAAAGCTGAAGGTGTGGGTAAACAGCGGCAGGGTGACCGTCTCGCTGTAGGTCGCCTCGATGACGATCTCCCGGGGCTGCGCCCGGCGGACGATTCTGATCCTCTGGGCCTCGGCCGGCAGCCCGATCTCCTGTGCGGTCGCCTGGATGCGCCGCTGGATGGTGCCGTCGTCCAGCGCGGCGGCGACCCGCGCCTGGCTCTGCATCTCGTCGAGCAGGCGATAATAGCGGAAGAACACCTCGCCGATGTTGACGCCGTAGTAGAGCGCGGCCACGAAGACGAGGAGCGAGAAGAGGCAGCCGAGGGAGCTCGCGCCGCGTGGCCCCAGTCGGGAGCGGGCGCGCCTCACCATTGCGACTGCGCCCCGTCAACCAGGTCCGTCACGAGCTTCTGCAGGGCGACCTTGCGGCCGTCCGACTCCTGGGGTGGTTGGTACTCCCCCACCTCCGTGAGGCCCTGCCTCTGCCACAGCGTCTTCCCCTGCCGCTGATCCAGGATCTCCACGTCGACCGTGATCTGCACCTGGCGCCGCGTGACGTCGGTGCGGGCGACGCCCGCCTGGAAGGAGAGTGGGATGTCGGGATCGTAGCGCGTCACCTTGCCCCGCACCACAGCATCGGCGGTGTTCTCGCCGGCGGGTCGCAGGCCCAGGCGTCCCTGAAACGCCTCGAGCACCGCGTCATTCACTTCCTTTGTTAGGGCCGGTTCCGGGGTCTGGTTGTCGAACGGCAGGATAGCGACGGTCTTGATGTTCGGCAGGCCGCCGCCGGCGAACCCGTAGACGCAGCTCCCGAGCGCGAGGCAGCACGCGCTAGCGGCGACCGCGCCAAATCGCCGGATCGAACGCCGCCGCCGTGTCCACGGCCACGACCGTGAGCTCAAAACGGGCCCGGCCCTCCGGAAAATCGATGCGGGCGCTGGCCGGCATCTGGTGCACATCGAACTGGGTGCGACTGCGCGCCAGGGTCTGGTCCCGGCGGCGCCACTCCGCCTCAAGCATCCGCGGGGGGCCGGCCACCACCCGGTAGTCGAGAGTGTCGCTGTCTTGGACGAAGCGCCACAGCTGGGCCGCACTATCCGACCCGGCGCCCCGCCCGCCGAACACCACCGCCGCGGCGCCAGGCGGCCGCACGAGGCCGAGTCCCGCCCACAGCATCCGCACGGCCGGCACGAGCGAGCGGAAGTTCTTCTCCGGGTCCGCCCAGATGGCGGAATCGCCCACCACGGCCGCGGCACCGGCGCCGAGCCCCAGCGGCCCAGTGTAATCGAACCGCAGCGAATCGGGCGGTGCGATGCGCGCCTGGCCGCGACCGCCCCACTGCTTGTCGGCGTCCTGGTATTTCCACCGGAATCGTATGGCGGTCCGATGCGCCGGCACCGTGCTGGCGCTCCAGGCGACTGCGCTGTCGCGGTTCCCGGCCGGCAGGGGCAGCGGGATGAGCGGCGGCAACCGGCCCGCGCAGCCGGCGAGCACGGCACAGGCGCCAATGTAGGAGAGCGCTATGCGCGGGTCAAGCGAAAGCCGTTGGCGGCTCAAGAGTTAAACTCGGGCGGCGGCCGAAGACGGGGGGCAGACATCGGCAGTGGCTTCAAGCGGATGAGGTATCGCGCCTGTGCGATCCCCGCAGCGCATCGAGCCCGGCGCGCGGTTGGCCGAACACAATGTCGCTGCCGTCCCAGTGCGTGCTAGACGCGCACCGGATCCGCAATGGGCGTGAGGAGGTCGCAGACATGGCCGGGAATCCGCGTGAGCGTATGCTGGTGCGTGAGGGACACGAGCGACGTCACGCCAGTCGCGAGCAGCTCGCCGGTCTCCGCCCGATCCACCGCGTAGCCGAACGTGACCCGGCGCGAGCCGAGATCGCGCACCCAACAACGCACGCGCACCAGGTCGTCGTAGCGTGCGGCGGCGCGGTAGCGCACCTGTACCTCCGCCACGGCCAGGTACACTCCCTGCTGCTCGAGCTCTTTGTAGGTGAGGCCCGTGGCGCGCATCAACTCGGTCCGCGCCCGATCGAACCAGATGAGGTAGTTGGCGTGATAGACCACGCCCATCTGGTCGGTCTCGGAGTAGTTGACGCGGAGCGTTATCGCGCTGATCACGCTCGGGCAAAATCCACGCGCGGTCCTGAAAAGTCAAATACCACAGGCGCTTGCGGCCCTCTCCGGCGATTCCTAGCTTGGGGCCGTGCCAGCTTCGCGCGTGGTCGTGGTGGCCGATGCCCACCTGGGCCAAGTGTCTGCCGCCGTCGACGCCGCCTTTCACCGCTTCCTCGCGGCGGTGCCCGATCTGGGCGATGCGCTCCTCATTGACGGCGATCTGTTCGACTTCTGGTTCGAGTACGGCGCCGTAATTCCGCGGCGCCACTTCGCCACCGTGGCGCAACTGCACGCCCTGCGGGCCCGCGGCATCCCCATCACGTTCGTGGGCGGCAACCACGACCGGTGGGGCGGCGATTTCCTCACGCGTGACCTCGGGATCGCGTTCCACGCGGGCGCGGCGGAAGTCGAGGTCGCTGGGCGGCGGGCCTTCGTGGCCCATGGCGACGGCCTCAGCGAGCAGCACTGGAGCGCGACCGTGCTGCACCGGGTCACCCGCCATCCGCTCACGATCCGTCTATTCCGCGCGCTGCATCCCGACCTGGGATTCTGGATCGCGCGGCAACTCTCGGGCAGGCTGGCCGACACCACGCGTGATCGGGCCGTGCTCGACCGGGCGGCGCTCGCCCAGGCGCAACTGGCGCGCGACATGCTCGCCCGGCGGCCGGAGCTCGGGCTCGTGATTCTCGCCCACACGCACCGCCCGGCGCTCGAGCAATTACCGCAGGGGCGCGCCTATCTCAACCCCGGGGCGTTTCTCGATGGTTACCGCTACGCGATCGTGACGCCCGACGCGGTCACCTTGCACACCTTTCGGTAGCGCGGGCTCCCTCACCCGAGCGGCACGACCTCGACGCGCTGCAGCCGATCGCCCAGGAACCGGGCGCCCACGCGCCGGAAATGCGGCTCGTCGTCGGAGACCACGAAGCGATGGGTCGGCTCGCCCGTGGGCGGCGCCGCGAGGCCACGCCGCTCGATCTCCTGCCGTACGGCGGTCGCCGTCTCTTCCGCGCTGTCGATCAGCTTGACCGCCGGCCCCATCACCCGTCCCAGCAGCGGCTTGAGCAGCGGGTAGTGGGTGCACCCGAGCACCAGGGCATCGATGCCGGCGCGCTGGAGCGGCCCCAGATATTCGCGCGCGATCAAGTCGGCCGCGGGGTGGTCGAACCATCCCTCTTCGACCAGGGGAACGAAGAGGGGGCAAGCGCGGGCGCACACGGTGGCGTCGGGTCGGATCGCCGTGATGGCGCGCTCGTAGGCGCCACTCGCGATCGTCCCGGCGGTCCCGATCACCCCGATCCGGCCCGAGCGGGTCGCGGCCACGGCGGCGCGCGCCCCCGGCTCGATGACCCCGACCACCGGGACGGGCGCGCGCGCCTGCAGGTGATCCAGCGCCTGCGCCGTGCTCGTGTTGCAGGCGACGACCACCGCCTTCACGCCGCGCTGCAACAGATAGGCGAGGATCTCCGCGCTGTAGCGGCGTACCGTGTCCGGCGACTTTGGGCCATAGGGCACGCGCGCGGTATCTCCGAAGTAGATCACGGACTCGTGGGGCAGGCGCTCGAACAGCGCGCGCGCCACGGTGAGCCCGCCGATCCCCGAGTCGAAGACGCCGAGCGGGGCCGGGTTCACGGGCGCGGCACCGGCAGGCTGAGTCCGATCCCTCCGGGGACGGCCCGGAGCTTCAGGTCCTTGGGGAAATCCTGCAGGTGCGCCGAGACGAACGCCTCGGCCCCGGAGAACAGGTGGTTGAAGATCCAGAGCACCAGCCAGTCCTGCACCTGCTGGCGCTTGGGGGCGACGTTGTCGGAGCCCGATTGCCGCAGGTAGTGCAGTTCCGACTGCGCCTTGAGGGTCATCATCGCCGCGACGCCCTCCCAGGTCGCGAAGACGGCCCCGGTCACTGGGCGTCCCGTCTTCGCCTGGCCCCAGCCCGGCACCAGCAGCGAGCGCCAGAACGCGTCGATCGGCTTGATGCGATGCGTGGTATCGGGGGCGACGACCGCGGCTCCCGTTGTGAAGATGGCGGCGTGCGATGTATCGGGCACTTGGGCGATCAGGCGGAGACTGGGCGCGGTGGCGCCCAAGAGCGCGGCCACGCCCGGGCCCCACCGGCCCAGCGCGCGCCTCATCGCGCCACCAGCACGCGGAGCCGCCCGGGCTCGACCCGTACGGTGCATTGAGCGACGCCGGGCTCGCGCAGCTCGCCGTCCAAGTGGACGAGCAGCGGCCCGTCGAGTGAGCGGATCGTCACGGCGCGGGTCTGCAGCATCGTCACCTCCCGCATGCCCGTGTGCGTCCCGCGCATGACGCGCGGCACCGCCAGGAGAAACCGCGGCAGCGAGACCCGGCGCACGAGGCACACGTCGAGCCGGCCGTCGCCCGGGTCGGCGCCCGGGGCAAACCGATAGCTGCCGCCCGCAGTTGTCCCATTGCACACCTCCACCATCATCATATACCCCGTGGCGCGGAAACCGCCGGCGTGCACGTCGAGGTGGGGAGGCCGGAACCCCGCGAACGCGCGGACCACCGGGATGAGATAGGAGAGGACACCCGTCAGGTGCGGCATACTGTTGCGGACGCGCACGACCTCGGGTCCGAAGCCGAAGCCCACGCTGTTCACGAAGTACTCATCCAGGACGCGGCCGACGTCGAAGTCCGCGGGATGCCCCGTCACCAAGCGGCGCACGGCCTGGAGCGGACTGCAGCCGCAGACCCCCATGAGCTTCGCGAAGTCGTTCCCGGTGCCGATGGGCACGACGCCGAAGGTGACGGCACCACCGTGGCCCAGCAACCCATTGGCGACTTCGTGCACGGTACCGTCGCCGCCCACCGCGACGACGTGTTGCGCGCCCTCCCGCATCGCCCGGACGGCTAGCGCCGTCGCGTGGCGCGGGCCGTCGGTGCGTTCGACGTGCACGGCCCAGCCCTGGCGCTGGAACTCGCGCGCCACCGGGTCGAGCGCGCGCGCCGCCGCGCCGCCGCCCGCGGCGGGATTGAGGATAACGTGCGCCTGGATCAGAGAGCTCCAAGTATAGAGGGAGCGACTCCCGGTCGCAGCGGTGGGGCCCCGGGAAGAGCTGCGCCGAGATCCCCGCGACCACGTCCTGGCCGCGCCACGCTATTTGCCGAGGTACCCCCGGGCCATGAGCAGCTCGGCGTTGAGGACCGCCGCCCCCGCCGCCCCCCGAATCGTGTTGTGGCTCACGACCACGAAGCGGTGCCCCAGCACGGCATCCGGGGCGATCCGCCCTACGGTGACGCTCATCCCGCGCTCGGCGTCGCGGTCCAGGCGCGGCTGTGGGCGGTCCGGCTCGTCGCGCACGAGGATGGGATGCGCGGGCGCCGTGGGCAGCCGTAATTGCTGTGGCAGGGCGCTGAACGCCGCAAATGCGGCGCGCAGCTGCGCCGGCTCCGCCGGGCGCCCCAGTTGCACCCGCACGGCGGCCATGTGACCGTCCACGACGTTGACCCGGTGGCACTGCGCGCTCACCGGGAACTCCGCGGGCTCGACCCGCTCGCCGTTCCAGCGGCCGAGGATCTTGCGGGTCTCGCGCTCAATCTTCTCCTCTTCGTGGGCGATGAACGGCACCACGTTGTCCACGATGTCGAGCGACGCGACGCCGGGGTAGCCCGCCCCCGACAGCGCTTGCAGCGTCGTCACGACGACGGCGTTGACGCCGAAGCGCTGGGCGAGGGGCGTCAGGGCCAGGGCGATCATCACGGCGGAGCAGTTGGGATTGGTGACGATAAAGCCGCGCCCCGTGGCCCGGCAGGCATCCAGCAGCGCGAGGTGCTCCGGGTTGACCTCGGGGATGAGGAGAGGCACGTCATCGTCCAGGCGGTGGGCGGCGGAGTTGCTCACCACGGGATAGCCGGCGCGCGCGAAGCGCGTTTCCACGGGGCCGGCGACCTCGGTCGGCAGGCTCGAGAAGAGGACGTCGCAGTCGAGCGGCGGCTCCGGCTCTCGCACGACGAGGCCGCGTGCCGTGGCCGGGACTTCGCCGGGGAGCCGCCACGCGCACGCCTCCGCGTACGGCTTGCCCTGCGAGCGGTCCGAGGCCGCGACTGCCGTCACCACGAATTGCGGATGATCCTCGAGCAACTGGAGCAAGCGCTGGCCCACCGTGCCGGTGGCGCCGAGGATACCCGCGCGAAGTTTCGTCATGCCACCGCTCCTAGTACCGGCGCGCCGCGCTCCTTGACCGTGCGGCGCGGCCGCGCTAAGTATGAACATACAAGCGATGTGGTCGTGGTGATTTGCCGCGTATTGCCGCCACGTTAAACAACGCGCTAAAAAGCGACCGCCCGCGGCCCTCATTCCGCGGGTTTTGTCGTTTCCGGGAGGGGTGCGACCGCTGATGCGCGCGAGCGTGACGGTGCGGGTGCCGGGCTCGACGTCGAACCTCGGCGCCGGGTTCGACTGCGTCGGCGTGGCGGTCGGCCGCTGGCTGCGGGTGACCGCGCGGCTGGGATCGGGCGGCGCCGGGGACCGCGTGGCGCTGGAACGCCGCGGTACGCTCGCGGCACTGGAACTGCCGCCCGAGCGAGATCTCCTGTGTCGCGGCTTCGCCGCCGCCCGTCGGGCGGCCGGTCTCGATGGGTCCATTGGCGTGACGCTCAGCGTCGACTCCGAGATCCCCGTCGCGCGAGGGCTCGGCTCCTCGGCCGCGGCCACGGTCGCGGGGGCGGCCGCGGCCGTGGCGCTGTTCGACCTCCCGCTCGAGCGCGAGGCCCTGGCTGCGCTGTGCGCGGAGCTCGAGGGCCACCCCGATAACGTGGCGGCGGCGATCTACGGGGGCGCGACGCTCGTGCTGCGCGGCCCTTCGGGCCTCGTCATCACCCCGCTCGTGCTCCATGACGCGCTGGTGCTCGCCTTCGCGATCCCTGACTTCGCGCTGGAGACCGAGCGGGCGCGCGCGGTGCTCCCACAGATGGTGCCACACGCGCAGGCCGTCGCCGCCGCGGCGAAGAGCGCCGCGTTGGTGCATGGGCTCGCCCACGCCGACGCCCGGGCCCTCGCGGCGGGGCTCGACGACGTGTTGCACGTGCCATACCGCCGGGCGCTGGTTCCGGGGTACGACGACGTCACCGGCGCGGCGCGGCAGGCGGGCGCGTTCGGCGCCACGCTCTCGGGCTCCGGCCCGACCATCGTGGCGATCGCGCCCGCGGCGAGCGCCGGCCGTGTGGCGGACGCCATGGTCGCGGCGTGGCGGGCCTCGGGTATCGCGGCCGAGCCGTTCGCCGGCGCGCGTCCGGCGCGCGGCTACGAGACCACGTAGGCGATCCCCTGTCGCCCGTGTTCCGGCGCTCCGCGCCCCGACCCCGCACGCCGGCGCCCCACATCCACAAGTTCGGTGGTGCGGCGCTGGCAACCGCCGCTGGCGTGGAGCGCGCCGTGGCGATCGTCCTGGCACAGCGTCCCGCGCCGCTGGTGGTCGTGGTCTCGGCGATGGGCGGGGTGACGGATCGGCTGCTCGAGCTTGCGCGCCGGGCGGCGCGCCGGGACGGCGCGGGGGTGCGGCGCGGCGTGGCGGCGCTGCGGGCCCAGCACGCCGCCGCGGCGCGCGTGCTTGTCCCCGCCGGGCCAAAGCGCGACGCGCTGCTGCGCCGCCTCGACGCCGTGCTCGCCGTGCTCGAGGAGCTCCGGGGCCAGCGCGCTGCCGCCCCCGCCCTGCCCGCCCGCGTGCTGGACCGCGTGGTGGCCTGCGGCGAGCGTGCCTCCGCGCAATTGTTCGCAGCGGCACTCGAAGCCGCCGGCTGTCCCGTCGTCTGCGTCGACGCAGTGGAGGTGGTGCAGACCGATGGGACGTTCGGCAATGCCTCGCCCGACCTCGAGCGTACCGAGCGCGCGGCGCGGCGGGCGCTCGGCCCTCCGCTCGCCCGCGGCGTGGTCCCCGTGGTGCCGGGCTTCCTCGGCGCCGCCCCCGACGGGGCCGTCGCCACGCTCGGGCGCGGCGGGTCAGACCTCACGGCGACGCTGCTCGCCCGGGCGCTCGGCGCCCGGGAGGTCTCGTTATGGAAAGACGTGCCGGGCCTGCTCACGGCGGATCCGCGCATCGTCCCCGACGCGCGCGTGGTGCCGCAGGTGCACATGCGCGAAGCCGCGGAGCTGGCGTATTACGGCGCGAAGGTGTTGCATCCGCGCGCGCTGGTGCCGGTACTGCGGCGTCCCGTGGCGCTCCGCGTCCGACCGTTTGCGGACCCCCGCTCGCTCGGCACGGAGGTCTCGCGCCGGCGCACGCTCGATCAGTACCCGGTCAAGGCGCTCTCGGCGATCCCGCGCCAGGCCCTGCTGACGGTGACGGGCAGCGGCATGCTCGGGGTCCCCGGCATCGCCGCCCGGACGTTCGCCGCCGTGCAGCAGGAGGGCATTTCGGTTTCGCTCATCAGCCAGGCGTCCTCCGAGCACTCCATCTGTTTCAGCGTGCCTCAGGAGAGCGCCGAGCGAGCGCGGCGCCGTCTCGCCACGACGTTCCGCCGCGAGATCGCGCGCCGGGAGATCGACGGCGTCGAGGTGCGCAAGGGAGCGGCAACGCTCGTCGTGGTCGGCCTCGGCATGGCCGAGACCCCGGGCATCGCGTCGCGCGTCTTTTCGGCGCTCGCCGAGGCGGGGATCAACGTGATCGCGACCGCCCAGGGATCGTCGGAGCTGAATCTGTCCCTGGTGGTGGACGGCAAGGACGCGGCGCGCGCCCAGCGGGCCGTGCACGCCGCATTCCAATTATCGAAGATCGGCGGCGGCCGGGTGACGCATCCCGAGCGCAGCGACGTCGTGCTGCTGGGGTTCGGGCAGATCGGCCGCGCGCTCGCCCCCTTGATCGCCAAGGTGAAGCAGGATGCGCTGACGCTCCGGATCGTGGCGCTCATCGACCGCAGCGGTTTCGTGTTCGACGCGCGGGGGTTGGCGCCGCGGCAGCTCGCCACGCTCGCCGCGGCGAAAGCGCGGGGCACACCGCTCTCCGCGGCGCCCGGGGGACATCGGGCGACCGCCGCGGACGCCGTGGCCTTCGTGGCGCGACACGCGCTCGCCAACCCGATCTTCGTGGATCTGACGGCCGACGACACGATGCACATCCTCACGCGCGCCCTCGCGGCGGGGATGCACCTGGTGCTCGCGAACAAGCGACCGGTGACGGTCGACAGAGTGGCGTTCGACGCCCTCACGGGCCTGGCGCAGACGCACGGTCGCCGCCTGCTCTATGAAGCGACGGTCGGGGCAGGTCTCCCCATCATCGACACCTTCTACAAGCTGGTGGAATCGGGCGACCGGGTGTCCCAAATCGAGGGGTGTCCGTCCGGCACCCTGGGCTTTCTGTTCGGGGAGCTGGGCCGCGGCACGCCGTTTTCCGAGGCACTGCGCGGCGCGATGGCGCAGGGGTACCCCGAGCCGGACCCGCGCGACGACCTCTCCGGCAGCGACGTCGCGCGCAAGGCGCTGATCCTCGGTCGCCTGCTCGGGTTCCCGGGCGAGCTCGGCGACATCGCGGTGGAGTCGCTCGTCCCGGCGGGGGCGGAAGGCCTGCCGCTGGCGCAGTTCCTTGAGCGGCTCCAGCAGTATGACGCGGCCTGGGCCAAGCGCGTCGCGGCGGCGCAGGCCAAGGGCGGCGTGCTGCGCTACCGCGCGATCGTGACGCGACGCCGCATCCGGGTCGGGCTCGTGGTGGTGGATGCCTCGAGTCCGATGGCCTCGCTCAACGGCACCGACAACCAGTTTATCTTCACGACCATGCGCTACAAGAAGCAACCGCTCGTGATCACCGGTCCGGGGGCGGGGCCGGCGGTGACGGCCGGCGGCGTCCTCAACGACGTGCTGAAACTCGCCGGCGCGTGAGCGCGACCCGCCAGCTCTGCGCGAGCTGCGGCCGCGACAGCCCCGACACCGACCCCCACACGCGTTGCGCGCAGTGCGGGGGCTTGCTCGCCATCGATTACGCCCCGCCGGTGCTCGGGGGACCGGCGCTGCGCGCCGTGTTCGACGCGCGCTTGGGGGTGCGGCGCGGTCCGCTCGCGTCCGGGGTGTGGCGATTCACCGAAGTCGTGCTGCCCGACGCGGGAGAGCACGTGCTGTCGTATCCCGAAGGCAACACGCCACTGCTCGCGAGCGTCGCCGTGGCCGCCTGGGCGGGCGTGGACGGCCTGCTGCTCAAGCACGAGGGCCACAACCCCACCGGCTCGTTCAAGGATCGCGGCATGACGGTCGGCGTGACGCAGGCCCGGCGGCTCAGTGTGCGCGCCGTCGCCTGCGCCTCGACCGGCAACACCGGTGCATCGCTCGCCGCGTACGCGGCGCTCGCCGGACTCCCCGCCCTCGTGTTGGTGCCGCGGGGCCAAGTGGCACTCGGCAAGCTGGCGCAGCTGCTCGCCTACGGCGCCCGCACGCTGGTCGTGCGGGGCACCTTCGATCAGTGTCTGGAGCTGGCCGACGAGGCGAGCGAGCGGTTGGGGGTCTACCTGCTCAATTCGGTGAATCCGTTCCGGCTCGAAGGGCAAAAGACCATCGTGCTCGAGCTGCTCCAGCAACTCGGCTGGCAGCCGCCGGCGTGGATCGTCGTGCCGGCCGGGAATCTCGGCAACACGGCGGCATTCGGGAAAGCGCTCGAGGAGGCGTGCCAGTGGCGTTTGATCAGGCGGCTACCCCGCCTGGCGGCAATCCAGGCGGCAGGAGCGGCCCCGTTCGCGCTCAGTTTCCGTGACGGCTTCGCGCGGCGCCACCAGGTCGAGCCGCACACGGTCGCCACGGCGATCAACATCGGCAACCCGGCGTCCTACGAGCGCGCCGTGCGCGCGATCCAGCGTACTAACGGCGTCGTCACGACCGTCACCGACGACGAGCTGCTCGAAGCGAAGGCGGTGGTGGACGGCGCCGGCATCGGGTGCGAGCCGGCGAGCGCCGCAGCCGTCGCCGGGGTGCGGCGGCTGGGGCGGGAGGGGGTGATTGGTCGCGGCGAGCGCGTCGTGGCCGTCCTCACCGGGCACCTCTTGAAGGACCCCGCGAGTGTGACCCAGTACCATCAGGAGCGGGAGCCCCCGCCGCCCCACGCGAACCGGCCGGTCGAGATCGACGCCCGTCTCGCGGAAGTCGAGCGGGTGATGTCAGGACGTCTGCGCTAGCGGCGGGTTGTCGCCGTAGGGAATGGCGGGAGCGTGTAGGAATCGAACCTACCGAGGTCCTAACGGACCCCAGCCAGTTTTGAAGACTGGTCGGACCACCAGGCCCGATCCGCCCCCCCGCCGTCTGCGACCGAGTCGCGCAGCTCTCGACCACGAATCTAGCCCGCCGCCGCGAGCCCGGCAGTCACCCGGGCCGGAAGCCGCTCACGGCGCCGCTGGGGCCGGACCGAGGCCCAACGTGCGGGCCAAGGCGCGCAGCCGCGGCCATTCGTCCGGCGGACGGATGTCGTCGTCGGAATCGACGGCCAAGCCCACGTCGTACGGACAAGCGGCGGACGTGAGCGATTGCTGCTCGCTGCATTGCTTCAGGCGCCACAGGGCGCGCCGATGCAGCATCCAGATGGCCGTGCGACCCGGTTGCGGGAGGCCCGCCCCCTGGGGGGCGAAAAAGGTGAACCACACCGTCGCGCCGGAGCGGCCCCACAGGGTTGAGTCGACCCGAAGCTTGGCGTTGTAGGCGAGCGGCACCACGGCCTTGGCTCCCGCGAGTCCCAGCCTGATGGAGCCGAGCGGCTCGTACTCGAGCGCTTCCTGAACCTCGAGCAGTTGGCCGGCCACCACGCGATCCGCGTCGACCAGGCGTTGCGCCAGGGGCCGCTCGGGCTCGGGCACGAGGGCGACGCGACCCCGCGCGGCCGAGTGCGTCGCCCCACCGCACCCGGCCAGCGCCAGGCCGAGGGCGACGACCCGGGTGGCGCGTCGCACGCTCACGGCGAGCGCACCCGCGCGATCGCGTCGATCTCGACCCGCACGCTTTTGGGAAGCGCGGTCACCTGCACCGTCGCGCGAGCGGGTTTGTGACTGGCGAAGTGTTTCGCGTACACTTCGTTCATCGCGGCGAAGTCGCCCAGGTCGACGAGGTAGACGGTGGTTTTGAGCACGAGGTCGAGCCCCGAGCCGGCGGCCTGGAGGATGGCGGCGAGGTTACGCAGCACCTGCTCGGTCTGCTCCCCGGTCGTCTGCCCCACGACCAGGCCGGTGCGCGGGTCGAGCGGGATCTGGCCCGCCGTGTACACGACGCCAGCCGCTACGACCGCCTGGCTGTAGGGGCCGATCGCCTTGGGGGCGTCCCCCGTCGCGACGATCCCCAGCGCTGGCGGCGCCACTAAAACAGCCCTTCGATCGTACCGTCGGGGTGCACGCGAATCCTCTCGGCGGCAGGCGTCTTGCCGAGCCCCGGCATGGTCATGATGTCCCCGGCGAGTGCCACCACGAAACCCGCCCCCGCCGCCGGCACGATGTCGCGCACCTGGAGCGTGAAACCGCTCGGGGCGCCGAGTTTGGTCGAGTCGTCGCTGAAGGAATACTGCGTCTTGGCCATGCACACCGGCGTCTCCGCCAAGCCCAGGGCCGGGAGCTGGTCGAGCGCCCGCGCCGCCGCGGGGGCGAACGCCACGCCCGCGGCGCCGTAGATCTCCCGCGCAATCGTCTCGATCTTCTCGCGCACCGGGCGTTTGACGTCATACAGCGGGGCGAACTGCGCGGTGCGGCTGGCGAGCAGTCGCAGCACGGCCTCCGCCACCGCCAGCCCGCCTTCCCCACCCTTTTCCCACACCTCGCACAGTTCGACCGCGACGCCCTCGGCGCCGCACTCGGCGCGGACGACCTCGAACTCGGCATCGGTGTCGCTCACGAAGCGGTTGAGGGCGACCACCACCGGCACGCCGAATTTCTGCACGTTGCGGATGTGGCGCCGCAGGTTCGCCGCGCCGCGGCGCACGGCCGCGGCATCGGGCTCGGCCAACTGCTCTTTCTTGACGCCACCGTGCATCTTGAGGGCCCGGACCGTCGCGACGATGATCGCCGCCTCGGGGTTGAGCCCCGCCATGCGGCACTTGATGTCAAAGAACTTCTCCGCCCCGAGGTCGGCGCCGAACCCCGCCTCCGAGAGGACGACGTCACAGAGGGAGAGCGCCAGCTCGGTGGCGACGATGGAATTGCAGCCATGGGCGATGTTGCCGAAGGGGCCGCAGTGGATGAACGCCGGGCCGCCCTCGAGGGTCTGCACCAGGTTGGGATTGATCGCGTCCTTTAAAAGCAGCGTCATCGCCCCGTGCGCTTTCAGGTCGCTGGCCCGGACCGCCCGCCGATCGGGCGTGAGGCCCACGATGATGCGCGCCAGGCGCTGTTCCAAGTCCGCCAAGCCCGTCGCGAGCGCCAGGATGGCCATGACCTCCGAGCCCGGGATGATGACGAAGCGCTCCTCGCGGGTGGGGCCGGCATTCACGCCGCCCAGTCCCACGATCACGCTGCGTAGCGCGCGGTCGTTCATATCCAGCGTGCGCGGCCACGTGATGCGACGAGTGTCGAGCCCCAGGGCGTTGCCGTGGTGGAGATGGGCGTCGAGCAGCGCCGACAGCAGATTGTGGGCACTGGCGATGGCGTGGAAATCCCCGGTGAAGTGGAGGTTGATGTCTTCCATCGGGACGACTTGGGCATAGCCGCCGCCGGCGGCTCCCCCTTTGACGCCGAACACGGGGCCGAGCGACGGCTCGCGAATGCAGAGAGCCGCGTTCTTCCCCAGGCGCCGCAGGGCCTGGGTGACGCCGACCGTCACGGTGGACTTGCCCTCGCCCGCGGGCGTGGGATTGATCCCGGTGACGAGCACCAGTCGGCCCTTGGGCGCGCGACGCGCCAACGCGGCGAGACGCACCTTGGCCTTGTATTTCCCGTACAGCTCGATCTCCTCCGCATCGAGCCCCAGTTCGGCGGCGATGTCGGCGACGGGACGCAGCTTGGCCGCCTGGGCGATGGCGATGTCGCTCGGGACGAGCACGGCGGTCACCGGTCCGCTCGCTCCCGAGTCAAAGGGCCCCGTCCAGGCGCGGGCCGAAGGCGCGCCGGGCGTTGCCCTGGGTGAGCTGGGTGATCTCGTCGAGCGAGGTACCGCGCGTCTGCGCGAGGCTGGCGGCGACCTCGCGCACGAACGCCGGCTCGTTGCGCCGGCCGCGATGCGGTACGGGGGCGAGGTAGGGCGCATCCGTCTCGACCAGCAAGCGGTCGGCGGGACACGCCGTCAACCGGTCGTTCCAGTGCCAGTTCTTGAAGGTGATCATGCCGCTGAAGGAAAAGTACGCGCCAATGGTCAACCCCGCTTCCAACACCGGCGCGCCGGCGCTGAAGGAGTGCAGCACGACCGGAGCGCGCGTGCCCGCGAGCATCGCCGCCATATCGTCATCGGCGGCGCGGGCGTGCACCACCACGGCCTTGCCCAGCCGGGCCGCGAGCTCGAGCTGGGCTTCGAAGGCGCGCCGCTGGGCGGCCGGAGGCGAGTGGTTGTAGTGGTAGTCGAGGCCCGTCTCGCCCAGCGCCACCACCTCGGGCCGGGCCAGCAAGTCGGCCAGCGCGCTCGCGCTCGCCGCCGACCAGCTCGTGGCGGCGTGCGGGTGGACCCCCGCCGTGGCGGAGAGGCCCGGGTGGGAACGAGCCAAGGCGGCCGCCTGCTCGCTGTCGGCCAGCGTCGTCCCGACCACGATCACGTGGCCCACGCCGGCGACCCGCGCCCGCGCCAGCACGCCGTCTCGGTCCGCGTCGAACGCCCGATCGCCGAGATGGCAGTGGGCGTCGACCAGCACGTCAGACCGCCGCTTTGGAGCGGGCTCCGGGGCTGCCGGCGGGAGCGGGGGCGGGCGCGGGCTGCGGCGCCCCGGTGGGCCGGAAGGCGCGAGCGCCGCGCGCGTCCTCGCCCGGCCAGCGCTTCTCGATGTACATGAGCACCGGGGCCGCGATGTAGATCGAGGAGAACGTGCCGGTGAAGATGGCGAACGCCATGACCAGCGCGAAGGGCCGCAGCACCTCGCCCGCCAGGAACACGAGGGCGAGCGTCGTGGCCATGGTGGTGCCGTGGGTCAGCACCGAGCGCGGCAGCGTCTCGTTGATCGAGAGATTCAAGATCTCGTAGAGGTTCTGACGTCGGAACTTGCGGAGGTTCTCGCGCACGCGGTCGAAGATGATGATGGTGTCGTTGAGCGAGTAGCCGACCATCGTGAGCACCGCGCCGACCACGATGAGACTCACTTCGAGGTTCACGTAGCGGATGAACGCGATGGTGGTGAGGATGTCATGGAGCGTCGCCAGCACCGCGGCGAGCCCGAAGCGCCACTCGAAGCGGATCCACAGGTAGATCAGCGTGACGATAAAGGAGAAGAAGATCGCGACGAACGCTTTCCCCTGGAGCTCGCGTCCCACCTTAGGGCCCACGGCCTCGACGCGCACGATCTGGTACTGCGCCGGCCCCAGCCCGTGCGCCAGCGCCGAATCCACGGCCTGGGCGGTGCCCTGGGTGTTGCCCGCCGCGGCGCCGGCGCCCTGGGGCAGACGCGCGCGCACCACGTATTCGGTGGGGGCCCCGAACTCCTGGATATCGGCCCCCACGATGCCCGCGGCGTCCAAGGCGGCGCGCAGCTTCCCCGTGCCCACCGGCTGGGTCGTGTGCACCTCGAGCAGCGTGCCGCCGGTGAACTCGATCGAGTAGTTCAAGCCGTGCACGAGAAACAGGGAGAACCCGGGGATGATGATGGCGGCCGTGAGCCCGTAGGCCCAACGGCGCCATTTGATGAAGTCGTAGTGGGCGTTGGCGAAGAGTCGGATCATGTCAAATGCTCAGGGTGACCATGTCCGGCCGCCGCTGCAGCCAGATCATGAAGAAGGTCCGGACGACGAACACAGCGGAGATCATCGAGGCCAGGATGCCGATGATGAGCGTAATGGCGAAGCCCTTCACCGGCCCCGTGCCGATGAGATTGAGGATCAAGGCGGTGAGGATGGTGCTGACGTTGGAATCGATGATCGCGCTCATGGCGTGGGTGAAGCCCTCCGTCACCGCCGTCCGCAGCAGCTTGCCGTGCTGGAGTTCTTCGCGGATGCGCTCGAAGATCAGGACGTTCGCGTCCACCGCGATGCCGACGGCGAGGGCAAAGCCCGCGAGGCCGGGAAGGGTGAGGGTCACCCCCGCGCCCCCCAGCGTCGCCAGACCGGCGAAGGTAAAGAGCACGTACAACCCGAGCGCCGCGACGGCCAGCACGCCCGACATCCGGTAGTAGCCGACCATGATCACCACCACCAACAGCACGCCGATGGCGCAGGCGCGAATGCCGTCGTTGATCGAGTCCTTGCCGAGCGAGGGGCCGACCGTGCGCTCCTCGACGATCGTCAGGGGAGCGGGGAGCGCGCCGGCGCGCAGCACCAGCGCCAGATCCTGCGCCTCCTGGAACGGTTTCGAGCCCAGCTCGATCTGACCGCGCTGGCCGATCTGGCTCTTGATGATGGGAGGCTGGCCTTGGACGCGCCCATCGAGCAGGATGGCCATGTAGTCGTTGACGTGCCGCCCGGTCTCGCGCTCGAAGATCCGTCCGCCGTGTCGGGACAGCGTGAATTCCACGACCGACGCGTTGGTCACGGGGTCGCGCTGGGGCTTCGCTCCCTCGACTTCCTCTCCCGTGATGATGGGGCGATCCTCGAGGGCGTACAGCGGGCGGTAGCTGCGCGCCGCGCGCGAGGAGGGCGTGACCCCCCATTTCAAGTCGGTGCCCCGCGGCTTGAGCCGCTGCACCTCGGGTCGGGCCAGCAGACTCTCCGCGACCGGCACCTGCTCTTCGGGCACCAGGAACTCGCCCGGCAGCTGCCCTTGGAACAGCAGCGCGGATAACGGGCCCGGTGTCGTGAGACCGGTCGTATCTGGCGGCGCGGCGGGGCCCGTCGCCCGTTTGCCCTTGCCCTTGGCCTTCGTCGTATCGCGCCCGAACAGTTGCGCCACGTTGGCCGCCGCGGCCGGCTGGCCGGCGGTCTTCACGCCGGCGGCGCGCAGCGCGCGGTCGATCTCGGGCAGCGCGTCGCGGAACTGGTTCTTCATGTCGGTAATACGGAACTCGAGCGAGCCCTCCTGCAGCACCACGCTCTTGGCGCGCGCCGGATCGCGCTCTCCCGGGATGTCGATGATCAGCCGGCTGTTCCCCACCACTTGCACCAGCGCCGCGTCGCCGTACAGCGCGTCCATGCGGCGCCGCTGAATCGTTTCGGCACGTCGAATCGCGTCGCCCGGATCCACGACGGGGCCCTTGGACTGGTCCACTTCCAGCGCGAGGTGGATGCCACCTTGGAGATCGAGGCCGAGCTGCACCGGCACGCGCCGCACCGTCGTGTCCTTCATCTGGCCGGTGCTCACGTCGCGCACGCGCTCGGTGACGTTGCGGGGCACGAGCGCAATGATGCTCAGGCCCATGAGGACGGCGATCACGATCAGCCGTGAGCGAATGGTGGGAAACAGCATCGTGCCCTTTCCTTTCAGGACCGCGCGGATCCCCGCGGCGCCCGCACCGGCGGCTGGCGCTCCGCGAGGGCGGCCCGCGCCGCGACCGCGTCGTGCTCGAGCTGGGTCACCAAGCCCTCGCGGGAGGGGAAGGTGCGGACCTCCCGCAGCCAGTGCAGCCATTCCACGGTGACCGTCTCGCCGTAGAGGTCGCCGCTGAAGTCGAACAGGTGGATCTCGAGGCCGCGCGCCGCGATCCCGAAGGTCGGCCGCGACCCCTGGTTCATCATGCCGCCGTAGCGCGTCCCCCGCCACTCGACCCGCACGGCGTACACGCCGTCGGGGGGCAGCAGCTTGCGCGGATTGGGCGACGCCAGGTTGAGCGTGGGGATGCCGATGGCGCGGCCGCGGCCCGCGCCCCGCTCCACCACGCCGCGCGCGCTATAGGGCCGGCCCAGCCAGCGCTCCGCCGCCGTCAGGTCGCCGTGCGCCAGCGCCGTGCGGATCAGCGAGGACGAGATCGGCTGGCCGTCGTCCTTCACCGCCGCCACCACGTCGACGCTGAAGCCGTCTTCGCGGGCCAGGCGGCGTACCAAGCCGATATCGCCCGCGCGACCGCGCCCAAACCCGTGATCGTAGCCCAAGACCAGGTCCTGCATCCCGAAGCGGGCCCGCAGCACGTCGCGGACGAACTCTTCGGGGCCGAGCCGCGCCAGCTCCGGGGTGAACGGCACGACCTCGAGCCGCTCCACGCCTACGGCGCGCACCAGCCCCTGCTTCTCCTCGGGCAGGGTCAGCAGGCGGGGGGCCGCGCTGGGGTTCACCACCTCAAGCGGGTGCGGGTCGAACGTGACGAGCAGGCTCGCGAGCCCGCGAGTCCGTCCACGGCGCGCCACCGCGGTGAGCACCGCCTGATGCCCGCGGTGGATGCCGTCGAACGTGCCGACGGTCGCCACCGTGCCCATCGTCACGCGTCCGCCACGACGATGCGCGGTTTGAGCGTCGCTCCGACGCACTCGGCCACGGCGACGAGCTCGGCCCCGTCGAACAAGGCCACCCGAGTGCCCGCCGTCGTGCCGGGGGCTGCGGCGACGGCGCGGCCGTGCAGCGCGGCGGCGCGTTCCGCCCCCGCGAGGGCCCGACGGGGCAACTCCGCCACGAGCGCGGCGGCATCGCGCAGCGACTCGGCCGTCACGCCGTCGGGGGCCACGGCCGCGGCGAGGGGAAACGGGCCCACCCGGGTGCGCGTGAGCGCCGCCAAGTGGCCGCCGCACCCCAGCGCCGCGCCGACGTCGCGGGCGAGGCTCCGCAGGTAGGTGCCGGCGCTCACCGTCGCGCGAAAGCCGATGTCCGGCAGGGCGAGTGCCGTGAGCTCGAGCTCCGTCACCTCGGCGCGCCGCGGCGCGAGGTTGACCGCCTCGCCACGCCGGGCCCGGCGGTAGGCGCGCTCGCCCTCGACCTTGACCGCCGAGTACGCGGGAGGCCGCTGCGCGTAGGCGCCGCGAAACTGCGCCAGCGCGGCCGTCACCTGCGCCGGAGCGAGCGTGCGCCAGCCGTCCGAGCCGCCCACCGGTCGACCGGTGGCGTCATCCGTCGTCGTGACGGTGCCGAGCCGCATCACGCCCTCGTAGGCTTTGGTCCACTGGGCGGCGCAGGGGGCCAGCCGCGTGGCGCGCCCCACCAGGAGGACGAGGAGCCCCGCGGCGAAGGGATCGAGCGTACCCAGATGCCCGACGCGCGCCGTCCCCAACGCGCGCCGCACCCGGTCCACGATGTCGTGCGACGTGGGTCCGCCCGGGCCGCCGGGCTTGTTGACGAGGGCGACGCCGGCGATCAGCCCTCGTCCTCCTTGAGCTCGCGCAGCATGCGATCGATGCGCTGCGCGTGCTCCAGCCCGCGATCCAGCTCGAAGTGGAGCTCGGGGGTGACCCGGAGCGGCAACTCGCGGCCCAACTGGCTGCGCAGGAATCGCGCGGCGCTGTTGAGACCGGCGAGGGACGTCGCCTTTTCCGGCTCCGTGCCCATCACGCTCACGCGCACGGAGGCGTGGGTCAAATCGGCGGACACGGCGACGCCCGTCACGGTCACGAACCCCACACGCGGATCGCGCACGTTGCTCGTGAGGAATGCGGCCACCGTCTGACGGATGGCTTCGGCGACGCGTTCGGGGCGATGGCTCGGTCGGCGATGCATGGTTAGAGAAAACTCGTGCTCGTGTCGACGATTCGCGCGCCGTCGGCCCCCGCCACCAGGCGGTCCGCCTCCCGCAGCACGCTCTCGACGTGGCCGCGCTCGTTCGCCACCACGCAGACCGACAACTCGGCGCGCTGCCACAGGTCATGGTGGGCCGTCTCCGCCGCCGACACGTTAAAGCGGTTGTGGAGCCGGTCCTTGAGGCTTTTCAGCACGTGGCGCTTCTCCTTCAGCGAGTGGCACGCCACGAGGTGCAGCTCCCAGGTCATGAGCCCCACGACCACGGCTCAGCCGCCTTTCGCCGGACTCCCGACCTCGAGCGAGCGCGCGACCTCTTCGATGCGGTACGCCTCGATCAGATCCCCGACCTTCACGTCGTTGAAGTTCTCCACCCCGATGCCGCACTCGAAGCCCTCGCGGACCTCGCGCACATCGTCCTTGAAGCGTTTGAGGGAGGCGATCGTGCCCTCGTACACCTCCACGCCATCGCGGACCACGCGAACCCGTGCCGTGCGGGGGATCACGCCCGAGCGGACGAAGCAGCCGGCGATGGTGCCGACTTTCGCGATCTTGAAGGTCTGCCGCACTTCCGCCTCGCCCAGGACGACCTCTTTCTTCTCGGGCGCGAGCAGGCCTTCCATCGCGGCACGCACCTCTTCGACCGCTTCGTAAATGATGCGGTAGGTGCGGATTTCCACCTTCTCGCGCTCCGCCGAGGCGCGCGCGTTCGAATCGGGGCGGACGTGGAAGCCGACGATGATGGCGTTCGAGGCCTTGGCGAGCAGCACGTCGGAATCGGTGATCGCCCCCACGCCGCGGTGCACGATCTCGACCTTCACCTCAGGCGTGGACAGCTGGCCCAGGGCGTCGGCGAGCGCCTCCGCGGGTCCGCCCTGGTCGGCCTTGATGATGATGCGCAGCGCGGCGACACCGCCCGCCGCGCGCTCGGCCATGAAGTCCTCGAGCGTCTTGACGCGGCCGGAGCGACGGTGCTGCGCCTCGCGCTCGAGCCGCTGACGTTTCTGGGCGATCTCTCGAGCCGCCGCCGCGTCGGCCATGACGGTGAAGGTATCGCCCGCCTCCGGCACGCCTTCGAAGCCGAGCACCTGGACGGGGGTGGAGGGGCCGGCGTCGCGCAGGGTCTGGCCGCGCTCGTCGTACAGCGCGCGCACGCGGCCGTAGTACTGACCCGAGATGAAGTCCTCGCCGACGTGCAGCGTGCCGTTCTGCACCAGCACGGTGGCCAGCGGCCCCTTGCCGGGGTCGAGGCTCGCCTCGAGCACGGCGCCCTGGGCGCGGCGGTCGGGGTCGGCCTTGAGATCGAGCAGCTCCGCCTGCAGCAGGATCTGATCGAGCAATTCCTGGACGTTCTGCCCCGTCTTGGCCGAGATGGGCGTCGCGAGCGTGGTGCCGCCAAACTCCTCGAGCACGACGCCGTGCGCCAGCAGGTCCTGTTTCACCTTCTGCACGTTGGCGCTAGGCAGGTCGATCTTGTTGATCGCCACCACGAGGGGGACGCCGGCGTTCTTGGCGTGCGAGATCGCCTCGATCGTCTGGGGCATGATGGCGTCGTCGGCGGCGACGACGAGGACGACGATGTCGGTGACCTGGGCGCCGCGGGCGCGCATCGCGGTGAACGCTTCGTGGCCCGGGGTATCGAGGAAGGTGATGGAGCGGCCGTCCTTGAGCTTCACCTGGTAGGCGCCGATGTGCTGGGTGATGCCGCCGGCCTCGCCCGCGACGACGTTCGCCTGCCGCACGTAGTCGAGCAGCGACGTCTTCCCGTGATCGACGTGCCCCATGACCGTCACGACGGGGGCGCGGGGCTTGAGCTCGCCCCCGGCCTCCGGCGCCGCCTCCGGCTCCGCCAGGGCGTACTCCTCCTCGCGCACCGCTTGGAAGCCGAACGCCGACGCCACCAGCTCGATCATGTCGAAGTCGAGCCGCTGGTTGATCGTGACCATCTGTCCCAGTTCCTTGAAGGTGAAGGACACGATCTCTTTCGCGGGCACCTTCAGGATGTTGGCGAGCTCGGAGACCGTGATGAACTCGGTCACGCGCACCAGGGTCTTCTCACGCTCCTTCTCGTCGCGCCGCTTTTGCTCCTCCAAGTCGCGGAAGCTCGGCCCCTCCTCGCGGCGATGCGCGCCCTTGCGCGCCACGGGACCTTTGATGGAGGCGAGGGTGCGCGAGATATTCTGCGCCACGGCTTCCTGGTCGACGAGGGATTTCTTGCCCTTCTTGCGCTTCTTGCCCTTGTCGCGCCGCCGCTCTTCGAGCGGCATCGTGCCGGGGGCGGCCGACGCCACGGGTCGGGGTGGCACGGGGCCGCCCGGGGCGGCGCTAGCCACGGGCTTGGGCCGCACCGGCGTGGGAATCACGGGCCGGGGCGGCGCCGCCCCGAGGCCGGCGCCGAAGGCGGCGGCGAGCGGCAGGCTCGCCTGGGCGGCCGGGGCTGCGCCCGTGGCGAGCTCGGCGGGCGCCTGCTCGGCGAGCGGCAGCTCCTTGAACAGCGCGGCGGCCCGCTCCTCGAGCGACGGTTTCTGCTCCTCCTCGGCGGCCTTGGCCGCCTCGAGCGCCTCGCGCGCTTTCGATTCGCGCTCCGCCTCGAGCGCCGCCTCGGCCTGTGCCTCCGCCTCGGCCGCCGCCACCTCCGCGGCCGTGCGGCGGCGGCGCATGGGCCGCGCCTCCGGCACGACGGCGACGGGCTCGACCGCCTTGGCGGCGCGGCGCCGCTTGGGCGCCGCGGGCGCCTCCTTCTGTTTCCGCTTATCGCGCTCCCAGCGGGCGCGCATCAGCGCCACCTGCTCGGGCTTGAGCGGCGACAGGTGGCTGCGCACGAAGATGTCGAGCTCCTTGAGCAGGCCCATGAGCTGCTCCGAGGAGATGCCAAATTCGGCCGCCAGATCGTGAATCCGCGTCATCGTCACGTCAGTCCTCCCCCTCCCCTACCCCGACCAACCCCCGCGCTAACTGCACGTCCGTCACGCCGACCGCCTGGACCGGCGGTCGCCCGAGCCCGGCGCCGAGCGGAGCGGCGGCGGGCCCCCGCAGCACGGGGACGCCGCGCGCCCGCGCCATGGCTCGCGTCGGCGGCCACCACCACGCAGCGGACGGCGTTGCGCTGCAGGGCGGCCCGCACCCCGGCCACCCCGATCACCACCCGCCGCCGCCCCGCCCGGACGCCGAGTCCGAGGAGTCGAACGAGGGCCGCGCTCACGCCGCCGGGACCGGCGCGCCACCCGGCGCGTCCTGCGGGCCCGGCTCGGCCTCGTCCTCGCCGCCGTCCTCGGTCATCTCATTGAGGAACGCCATCAGGGTGTCGGCGAGCTCGGGGGTCATTCCGGCGATCTTGTCCACGTCCTCGCGCTCGAGGTCGAGGATATCCTGCAGCGTCTTGTGTCCCGCCTGCTCGAGCACCTTCACCAGGTCGGCGGGCAGCCCTTTCAGCTCGCGCAGCGACACTTTGGTCGCGGCATCTTCCTCCGGGGGCAGCGGCGCAAACAGCGGGCCTTCGCCGCCGCGCTCCAGCCACTCGCGGCTCGAGTAGAGGTCGATCTTCCAGCCGGTGAGCTCCGAGGCGAGGCGGACGTTCTGGCCGTTGCGGCCGATGGCGAGCGACAGCTGGTCCTCGTCGACGATCGCCTGGATGGTCTTCGTGTCGGGATCGGAGAAGACCCGCGCCACGCGGGACGGCGCGAGCGACAGCTTCGCGAAACGCTCGGGATCGGGCGACCACGGCACGATGTCGATGCGCTCGCCCCCCAGCTCGTTTACGACGGCCTGGACTCGCGAGCCCTTGAGCCCGACGCAGGCGCCCACCGGGTCGATCGAGTCGTCGCGCGAGGACACGGCGATCTTGGTGCGGCTGCCGGCCTCGCGCGCCGTGGCCCGAATCTCCACGATGCCCTGTTGGATCTCGGGGACCTCGAGCTTGAACAGCGCCTTCACGAAGAGGGGGTCCGCCCGCGACAGGATGAGGCGGGGCCCCTTGGGCGTCTCCTCGATGCGCTTCAGCACCGCCCGGATGGTATCCCCCTGGTGGAAGTGTTCGCGGTGGTTTTGCTCGCGGTAGGGGATGATCGCCTCCGCCTCGCGGAACTTCGCGAGCATGACGACGATCTTCCCCCGCTCGATTTGCTGCACCTCGCCTGACAAGAGCTCGCCCACCTTGTCGGTAAACTCTTCGCGAATGCGGGCGCGCTCGCCCTCGCGCACGCGCTGGATGATGCGCTGTTTCGCCGCCTGCACGGCCGTGCGGCCGAAGGCGTCGAACGGCACCTCCTCTTCCAGCACGTCGCCGACCTGGAAGTCCGGATCCTCGAAGCGCGCTTCCTCGAGCGCCACCTGCGAGCCGGGATCCTCGACGGCCTCCACCACGGTGCGCAGCACCACGATACGGATCGTGCCCTTGAGCTCGTCGATGCCGATCTCCGCGCGCACATTGGGGCCGTGGCGTTTCACGAGCGCCGCGTGAAGCCCGTCCTTCAGCAGGTCGAGCAGCTCGGTGCGCTCCAGCTGTTTCGTGTTGGTCAGCTCGCGGATCGCGGAGACGACGTCAGTTGTATTGGCCATCCTCACCATCCCATCGGATACGGTCGAGCCATCGGATACGGTCGAGTACTAGTCCCAGTCCACCGCCAGCCGGGCATCGCGAATCCCGGCGAGCGGGACCGGCCGCGGCGCGGCGCCCCGCAGTTCGAGAATCACCGTCGCGTCGTCGGGAACGGCGACGATGCGGGCGCGCACCCGCCCCAGCCCGGCTACGGTCGCCTGCACCTCGCGCCCCACGAAGCGGACCCAGTGGCGATGCCAGCGCAGGGGCCGTTCCAGCCCGGGGCTCGACACCTCGAGCACGTAGCGGCGGCCGAGCGGGCCGTCACGGTCGAGCCAGGCCTCGAGCGCGCGGCTGGCGGTCGCGCAGTCGTCCACGCTCACCCGCCGCGGCGGAGCGTCGGGCCCCGGCGGCCACTCGATGCGCACTTGAACCAGGGGCCGCTGCGGCGTGCCGCCGATGCGGAGGTCGGCCAGGTCGAGTCCCAGCGGTGCGAGACGAAGACGAAACGACTCGACGAGGCTGTCGGAGAGCATACGGGACGCGCAAAAAAAAGCGCGGGCTGAACTTCGCCCGCTCGAGGCCGGAAATCTAGCCGCCGGCCGGCGCGTGTCAAGCGAGCGGCAGGCCGAGGTAGGCGACCATGCGCCCGTCGCGCCCGCCCGAGGCGCGGTGGGAAAAGAACTGTGTGCGGTCGTGGGCGCTGCACCAGGGCGAGACCGAGACGGTCGTGAGGCCGAGCGCCTGCGCCTGGCGCACCAGGACCGTCCGCAAGTCGAGTTGCGTCGGCCCCGCGGGGGGCGCGCCGGCCGCCGCCGCGGCGTCGCCGAGCGCCGTAATGACTTCAGAACCTACTTCATAGCACGCACCGCAAATACCAACACCACAATGCATTACAATATCACACGCTCGCACGAACGCGGCGCTCTTGAGCAGCGCCACGCCGCGCTCGAGGATGTGCCCGGCGGCGCCGCGCCACCCCGCGTGCAGCAGCGCGACGACGCCCTTGTGGGGCGCCACCAAGTACACCGGGATGCAGTCGGCCACCGTGATGGTGAGGAGCAGGCCGGCCGTCCCCGTGGCGTGGCCGTCGACGCCGTCCAGGATGAGCCACCCGTCCGTCGCCTGACGCTGCCACGCGACCGCCGTGCCGTGCACCTGGTGGGCGAGTACCAGTGCCGGGAAGGCGGGCTGGAACGCGGCGCGCAGCGCGCGCCAGCGCGTCATCAGTTGCCCCACGTGGTCGTCGCTCCACAGGCCGAGCGAGAACCCCCGGCCGCGGGTCGTGACGCCGGCCACGACGCCGTAGCGCTCGGCCCATTCCGCGAGCTCGAGCCGGGGCACGGCGGAGTCGCCCACCGGCACCTCGCGCAGCAGCGCGGCGGCGGGGGAGCCGGTCGGGGCGGCGTCCGCGGCGGGGCGCGCGGCCGTACCCGGCGCGCGTCCCCGCGCCTCAGCGTCCATCGTCGCGCCGCTCGATCGCGGCGCCGAGCGCGCGCAGCCGCTCGTCGATCCGCTCGTAGCCCCGCTCGATCTGCCCGATGTTGTGGATCACCGAGTCGCCCTCGGCGCCCAGGGCGGCGACGAGCATCGCCATCCCCGCGCGGATGTCGGGGCTGTCGACCACTCCGCCGCGCAGCGGCGAAGGGCCCGCGATGACCGCGCGATGAGGATCGCACAACACGATGCGCGCCCCCATGGTGATCAACTTGTCCACGAAGAACAAGCGCGATTCGAACAGCTTCTCGAACACGAGCAGCAGTCCTTCGCACTGCGACGCCACCACGATGGCGATGGACATCAAATCGGCGGGGAAGGCCGGCCACGGACCGTCCTCGAGCTTGGGCACGTGGCCGCCCAGATCGGCGCGGATGCGGCGCTCCTGCCCCGCCGCGACGATGAGCTGCGTGCCCTCGGGTCGCGGTCGCACGCCCAGCCGTTCGAAGGCGAAGAGCGCGGCCCGCAAGTCCTCGGGTCGCACGCCGTCGATGGTGATGGCGCCGTTGGTGACGGCCGCGAGGCCGATGAAGGAGCCGATCTCGATGTGGTCAGGCCCCACGACGAACGGCGCCGGCGCCGTGAGCGGGGTGCCTCCGGCGACGCTGAGGGTGTTGGTACCGATCCCGTCGATGTGGGCGCCCAAGCTGGTGAGGAAGTGCGCCAGATCCTGCACGTGGGGCTCGCAGGCGGCGTTGCGCAGCACCGTGGTGCCGCGCGCCGCCACGGCCGTCATGAGGGCGTTCTCCGTAGCCGTGACGCTCGGCTCGTCGAGGAAGATGTCGGCCCCGGCGAGATGCTTCGCCTCGAGCTGGTAGGTGGCGCCGACCGTGATGTTCGCCCCGAGCCGCTCGAAGGCGAGGAAATGCGTGTCCACGCGGCGCCGGCCGATGACGTCGCCGCCCGGCGGGGGCAGGCTCAGTCGGCCGAAGCGGGCCAGCATCGGGCCCGCGAGCAGGATCGACGCCCGGATCCGCGCGCACAGGGCCGCGTCGAGTTCGCGCGCTTCCGCCCGGGCGGCGTCCACCTCCACGCTGTTAGGACCCAGCCACCGCACCGCGGCGCCCAGGTGGGCCAGCAGCTCGAGCATCGTCTCGACGTCCCCGATGCGGGGCACGTTGTCGATGCGGCAGGGCCCGTCGGCCAGCAGGGTCGCCGCGAGGATGGGGAGGGCTGCGTTCTTGTTGCCCGCCGGGCGAATGGTGCCCTTGAGCGGGCGACCGCCCGTGACGCAGAAGGACGGAGGCATGGGTGAGGCAAGCTATGCGGCGGCTTGCGCTCGAGTCAAGCGTTCGCGAACGTAGGCGACGTGAACGTGAGTCCCGTGCTCGCGTTGATGGGCCTCGCCGCGATCGGCCTGCTCGCGTCGCGGCTCGAGTGGCCGCGCTGGCATCACGGGGCGAGCGTCGCGCTCGTGCTGCTGGCTGGCGCCCCGCTCGCGCTGCTCGGCCTCGTGCTGGGGCCGGGGATCGATTTCCTGAGCACGCGAACGCTCGAGGCCCTGACGCCCGTCACGACGCTGGCCGTCGGCTGGATCGGCGCGGGGCTCGGCGCGCGGTTCGAGTGGCGGTACGTGCGGCGGCTGCCGCGCGACGCCTGGCTCGCCGCGCTCGTGTCCGCCAGCGCGGCGTTTCTCATCGTGGCGTTCGCCCTCGCGCTCGGGGTCCGTCTCGCCCCTTCCCTGGTTACGGCGGGACCGGCGCGGCTGCCGGCGATCCTGGCGCTCGCCGCCCTCGCCGCGGCGTCGGGGACGGGCGTCGTGGCGCTCGCCGCCCGGCTCGTGGGGATCACGGGCCCCCGGGCGCGCGCCTTCACCCACGTCGCGATGCTCGAGACCGCGGGCGCCGCCCTGGCGCTGAGTGTCGCCCTCGCCCTGCATCGGGCCCACCCGCCCGCCGGGAGCGCCGCGCTGGGCTGGCTCACCTGGAGCGCCGCGGTCGTGGCCGCGGGAGGGCTCATGGGTTTCCTGTTCTTGGCGCTCGGCCGCGGCGGGCCGACCCCCGCCGACCCCGGCTACCTCCTCCTCGGCGTCTTGGTCCTGGGCGCGGGGATCGGCTATGCCGCCGATCTGTCACCGTTCCTGGTGTGCGCGGTGGCGACGGGGCTGATCGTGAACCGCACGGCCCGCCCCCGTCTGGTCCGCCGCTTACTCGTCGCCGGCGAGCGACCGCTGTATGCCGCCTTCCTTGTTCTGCTGGGCGCGTCGCTCGCGCCGCCCGAGCGGGCCTGGCTCGTCGTCGTGCCGCTCCTCGCGGCGCTCCGCATCGGGGCCAAATGGGGCAGCGCACGCTACGGCTCGGCCGCGTTCCGGCTCACCCCCCGTCTCCCCGGCGTCGGGCTCGGCACGGTGGCGCAGGGCGGCGCCGCCCTGGCGCTCGGGGTGAGCTATCGCCTCACCTACGGCTTCGTGAGCGAGGCGAGCGGCGCCGTGCTCGCGATCGTCTTGGGCGGCGTGCTGCTCGCGCAGCTCGCGGCGCCGCCCCTGCTGCGGCTCACGGCGGGGGCCGCGGCGGCGCCGTTGACACCGGCGCGCGCGTTCCCTGAGCTTAGTCCCGACGTTGCGGCGGAGGGACCGCTATGATCCCGACTTGGGTGGCGGTGGTGGCGGGGATATCGCTCGCGGTGCTCGCGCTCGCGGCCATCGCGATCGCCGTGGCGTCGGCGCTCGCGGCCGTCGCCGTCCGCGCGTTCCTCCGAGTGCTCGAGGCCCTCGCCGGTCCCGCGCTCGGCGACGTGCGCCAGCTCGTGGCGACGATTCGAGCGGAGGCCGAGGGACTGGTGGGGACATCGCAGGAGCTGCGTGGGCGGATCCTGGCGGCGGCGGACCGGGCCGCGGCGCGGCTGAACGACTTGGACGCCGTGATCGAAGTCGTCGAGGAGGAGGTGGAGTCGACCGCCCTCGACGTAGCCGCGACGCTCCGCACCGTGCGGCGCGGCGTGTCGTTGCTCGAGTGGGGGCGCCGCGCGCTCAAGCGTCGGAGGAAGCGCTGACGGGTCCGCGTCTGCTCGCGGCGGCGGCGCTGGCCCTGGGCGCGATCGCCCTGTTCCCGGCCGTCGCGCACGCCTGGACGCCGGGCACCCACATCTATCTCGGGGAGTCGGTGCTGGCGAATCTGCACCAGCTGCCGAGCGCGGTCGCCGATCTGTTGCGGACCTTCCCCTATGACTTCCTGTACGGCAACATCGCGGCGGACACCTCCCTGGCGAAGAAGTACGCCCCGGTCGGCCGCCACTGTCACGCGTGGCACGTGGGTCAAGAGATCCTCGACCTCGCGCCCACGGATCCGCTGCGCGCCTTCGGTCACGGCTATCTCTCGCACCTCGCCGCCGACACCGTGGCGCACAACTTTTTCGTGCCGCGGCAGCTGGTCCTCACGTCGAGCACGACGGCGTTGGGCCACAGCTATTGGGAGAGTCGCTTCGAGACCCACTTGGGCGACGCCTACGCGAAGGAGGCGAAGGAGGTCATCCTGCGCGACCACACGCCCAGCGACACGCACTTGGACTCGATCATCTCGCCCACGCTCTTCAGCATGGGCACCAACCGCCGGCTGTTCCGCGGCATGGTGCATCTCACCGAAAGCGAGAGCTGGCGCTGGGCGTTTCAGCTGATCCTCGAGAACACTCGCTGGGACCTGCCCGATGCGGACGTGGAGCGCCACATGGCGGTGGCGTTCGAGTATGTCATGCAGCTGTTGGGCGAGCCCGATGCCGCGGCGCGGCGGCTCGACCCCGCGGGGCATCAGGCGCTGCGGCTGGCCAAGCAGATGCGGCGCGAGGCGCTGCAGGAAGGCGGACGCGAGGAGCCCCAGCGCATCGAGGAGACCGCGGAGCAGCACTTCGGGCTGCCCACGCCCGCGCTCGCCTACTGGCAGGCGTCCCGGGCACAGCGACCTTGGCGCGATCGGGGCAGCGAGGGCGGTTAGGCCGCGAGCTTCTCTTCCAGCACCTTCTGGGCGAGTTTCGGATCCGCCTTCCCGCGCGACACCTTCATCACCCGACCCAAGAAGAACTGCAGCAGTTTGATCTCGCCGTTGCGGTAGCGCTGCACTTCGACGGGGTGGGCGGCGAGCACTTCGCTCACCCACGCGGCGACGACCCCCGAGTCGGCCACCTGCACGAGGCCGAGCGCGTCCGCGACGTTGCGCGGCTCGCCGCCCCGTTCCGCCACGTGCGCGAACACCCGTTTCGCGCCGGGTTGGCTGAGCGTGCCGCCGAGCACGAGTCCGATCAGCTGGGCCAGCGCCCCGGGCGGCACGCGCAGCTGCTCCTGATGGGTCTTCATGTCCCCGAGCACCTCGTTCAGCACCCAATTGGCCGCCAACTTGGTGTCGGTCCCGGCGTGCACCACCGCCTCGTAGTAATCCGCGACGGCGCGATCGGCGGTGAGGACGGCCGCATCGGTGACGCCGAGCTTGTACTGGGCCGTGAAGCGCTCCCGCTTCGCCGCCGGCAGCTCGGGCAGGGCGGCCCGCTGCTCGTCGACCAGCTCCGGCCGCAGCACGAGGGGCGGCAGGTCGGGGTCGGGGAAGTAGCGGTAGTCGTGGCTCTCTTCCTTGGTGCGCTGCGGGCGGACGCTGTTCGTCTTCGCGTCGTACAACATGGTCTGCTGCTCGACCCGGCCGCCGCCGGTGAGCACGGCGATCTGGCGATCGCGCTCAAGCGTGAGCGCCTTCTCGACGTAGGCGAACGAGTTGATGTTCTTGACCTCCGTCTTGGTGCCGAGGGCCGTGACCCCCGCCTCGCGCACGGACACGTTGGCGTCGACGCGCAGGCTGCCCTTTTCCATGTCACAGTCCGACACCCCCGCGTACTCGAGCACCTGCTTGAGGGTGAGCAGGTAGGCGCGTGCCTCCTGGGGCGAGCGGAAGTCGGGTCCCGTGACGATCTCGATGAGCGGCACGCCGGAGCGATTGAGATCGATCGCCGTTTGCTTGGGGACGCGGTCGTGCAGCGACTTGCCGGCGTCCTCTTCCACGTGGAGGCGCACGATGGTGGCGGTGGCGACGCCGCGATCGGGCGAGAGGTAGGAGAGTAGGCCGTCGGTAGCTAGGGGGCGCTCGAACTGCGAGATCTGATAGCCCTTGGGGAGATCGGGGTAGAAGTAGTTCTTGCGCGCGAACAAGCTCTTCGGGTGCACCGTGCAGCCGAGCGCGAGCGCGGCGCGCACGGCGAGCTTGATCGCCTGTTCGTTGGGCACCGGCAGGGCCCCGGGGAGCCCGAGGCAGACCGGGCACACGTTGGTGTTGGGGGGCGCCCCGAACGCCGCGGAGCAGCCGCAGAACATCTTCGACACGGTGCGCACCTGCACGTGGGTCTCGAGCCCGATGACCGTTTCCCACCCGCCGGCCGCGGCCACCCCTGCCGCCCCCGCCGCCGCCGCTGCCCCCGTCGCTCCAGCCACGCCCGGCCCCCCCGGCCCGCCCGCCATCACACCTCCTCGCTCGACGGCACGACCCGTTCGAGCGCGTAGGCCGCCTCGATCATCTCATCTTCGAGGAACGCCTGGCCGATGAACTGCCCCCCGATCGGCAGCCCTTTGACGCGGCCGATGGGCAGCGAGATGGCGGGCAGGCCGGCGAGGTTGGCGGTGACCGTGAAGATGTCCGACAGATACATGGCGACGGGGTCGCTCAACTTTTCGCCGGCCTTGAAGGCCGGCGTCGGGGTCGTGGGGGTGAACAAGAGATCCACGCCGCGATCGAAGGCGTTGCGGAAGTCCTGGGCGATGAGCGCGCGCATCTGCTGGGCTTTGCGATAATAGGCGTCGTAATAGCCCGCCGACAGGACGTAGGTCCCGAGCAAGATGCGCCGCCGCACTTCCGTGCCAAACCCCATGCCGCGGGTGGTGCGGTACAGCGCGCCCACGTCCGCCGCGCCGTTGAAGCGCGGCCCGAAGCGGGCGCCGTCGTAGCGCGCCAAGTTGGAGGACGCCTCCGCCGGGGCGATGATATAGTAGGTGGCGACCGCGTACGGCGTGTGCGGCAACGACACCTCGCGTACGGCCGCCCCCTGTTCCTTGAACAGGCGGATGACGCGGTCGCAGGCGCGCCGCACCGCGGGATCGAGATCGGCCGGGAAATACTCTTTCGGGATCCCGATCACGAACCCCTGGAGCGACTCGGGGACGGTCGGCAGCCGCAGCGAGTCGCGGTCCTCGCAGGTCGAGTCTCTGGGGTCGCGGCCGCTGATCACCGAGAGTACGCGGGCCGCGTCGTGGACGCTCCGCCCCAGCACGCCGATCTGATCGAGCGACGAGCCGAACGCCACGAGGCCGTAGCGCGACACCCGCCCGTAGGTCGGCTTGATCCCCACCACCCCGCACAAGGACGCCGGCTGGCGCACCGAGCCCCCCGTCTCCGAGCCGAGCGCCGCGGGCACCGCGCCGGCGGCGACGAGCGCCGCGGAGCCGCCCGAAGACCCCCCGGGCACCCGCGTCTTGTCGAACGGATGCAGCGTCCGGCCGTAGGCCGAGTGTTCGGTGGACGAGCCCATGGCGAACTCGTCGCAGTTCGTCTTCCCCGCGACGAGGGCCCCCGCCGCCTTGAGCCGCGAGACGGCGGTGGCCTCATAGGGCGAGTGGTAGCCCTCGAGGATCTTGGACGCGCACGTGGTCGTGAACTCGAGAGTGCAGATGACATCCTTGACCGCGACCGGCATGCCGTACAGGACGCCGGAGGGGTGCGCGAGCTGCGCCTGGGCCAAGAGCGATTTGCGCAGCTCCGTGGTGGGTGTGAGGCAGGCGTTGAGGCGCTTCACCTTGACGAGGCGGTCGGCCGCCGCCTTGGCGCTGGCGAGCGCGTCGCTCGGATCGCTCAAAGGTCCGACTGCTCGAACTGCCCGAGTTTCGGCACGAGGAAGAAGCCGTCGCGCCAGGCCGGCGCCAGTCGCTCGGGCCCGAACGCCATCGGCCACGGTTTCAGCTCGTCGGGACGGAACCGCGCCGCGTCGGGTCCCGGCACGAACGGCTTGACGCCTTCGCTCGCCGCCACGCTGTTGATCTGGGCGACGTAGTCGAGGATGCGCGACATTTGGGCGGCGAGCTCCGGGAGCGTCTCCTCGCTGACGTCGAGCTCGGCGAGCCGCGCGATGTGCCGCACCTCGTCATTGGTGACGCTCATGCACTCTCCCACTCGCGCTCGAGTGCCGCATAGGCCACGAGCAGGTGTTTGGTCCCGACCGCCTCGTCGTCGAACGCCACGGTCACCTTCAAGTCGCGTCCCGAGCCCGTCACGGCCCGCACCACGCCGCCGCCGAAGCGGCGGTGCCGCACGCGCTCGCCCGCGACGTACCGGGGGGCGTCCTGCGACGCTTCGCCATCCCACTCGCCCGCCCCGGCCGGCGCCGCCGCCCGACGGGAGCGGCTACCGCCGGCCGCCGCCGCCGGCGCCCGATGCCACAGTGGCGTCGTGGTGCGCTCCTCCACCACGCGGGCCGGCACCGCCGCGAGAAAGCGCGACGGCTCCGCCAGCTCGAGCCGGCCGTTACGGTACCGGGTGCGCGCCCATGAGAGATACAATTTTTCGCGCGCCCGCGTGAGCCCCACGTAGCACAACCGGCGCTCCTCCTCGATGCCGCCCGGCTCTCCCGCGGCGCGGGCCAGCGGGACGAGCCCGTCCTCGAGCCCCGCCAGGGCGACGACGGTCCATTCGAGCCCTTTGGCCATGTGCACGGTCATGAGCGTGACGCCGTTGGCCGCGGCGGCCTCCTGGTCGGCGGGGGTTACCAGCGCCACCTGGGTGAGGTAGCGCTCCACGCGGGAGGAGCCAGATCCCCCCGCTTCCTCCTCTCCCTCCCCCTCCCGCTGCTGATCGGCCGCGTCTGCCGCCTGCTCCGTCTCGGTATCCGCAGTCTCGGCCCATTCGGCCGCCCCGGCGATCAGCTCCTCGACGTTCTCGGCGCGCTCCACGCCGTCAGGGCCCTCTTCGGCCAGGTAGCGAGCGTAGCCCGCCGCGCTCACGATCTGTTCGAGGGCGGTGGCGGGATCGGCCGCGCCGCAGCGCGTCCGCAGCTCGTCGACGAGTCGCGCCACCGCGGTGAACGCCTCGCGCAGATTGGGCCGCAGGTCAGGGATCCGCTCCGCCATCCGGGCCGCCGTGAGCAGCGGCACCTGCCACGCCGTGGCCGCGCGGGCCAGCTGGGCGAACGAGGCATCGCCAATGCCGCGACGGGGCACGTTCGCGATGCGGGCGAACGCCTCATCGTCGGCGGGGTTGGCGATCAGACGCAGGTAGGCGAGCAGGTCCTTCACCTCGCGACGCTCGTAGAAGCTCACGGCGCCGACCAGGCGGTAGGGGATGCCGCGGAACCGGAACGCTTCCTCGAGCGGGCGCGACTGGGCATTGGTGCGGTACAGGATGGCCATCGCCTCGTAGGGGACGTCGGTCTCCGCGGCGCGGCGGGCCAGCTCGCCCGCCAGCCAGTCGGCCTCGTCGCGCTCGTCGGCGGCGGCGAGGAGGGTGACCGCCTCCCCTCCCTGGCGCGCCGTATACAGCGTCTTGCCGAGCCGCCGGGCGTTCTCGGCGATGACCCCGTTGGCGGCGTCCAGGATCACCTGGGTGGAGCGGTAGTTCTGTTCCAGCTTGAGCAGCGTCGCGTCGGGGAAGTCCTGCTGGAACGACAGCATGTGCCGCACGTCCGCGCCGCGCCAGCCGTAGATCGCCTGGTCGTCGTCCCCCACGACACAGAGGTTGTGGTGCGTCGCGGCGAGGGCCTGCACGAGGCGGTATTGGGCGGCGTTCGTGTCCTGAAATTCATCCACGAGCACATGGTCGAAGCGTTGCTGCCAGTAGGCCAGTCGCTCGGTGTGCTGCTGGAACAGGGTGAGCGGGTAGACGAGCAAGTCGTCGAAATCCATCGCGTTGGCCTGCCGCAGCGCCGGGCCCAGCAGCCCATACAGTTCCGCGGCGACGCGCTCGAGCGGGCCGTCAGCGCTGGCGCTCAGCGCTTTGGGGAGCAGCAGGCGGTTCTTGGCGCCCGAGATGATGGCATGGATGACGCGGGGCGGGTACGCCTTGGCGGAGTAGCCGCGCTGCTCGAGCAAGCGCTTGAGGAACGCCTCGGAATCGTTCTGGTCGTAGATCGTGAAATTGGGTCCGAACCCCAGGAGCGGCGCCTCGCGGCGCAGCAGCCGCGCGCCGAGCGCGTGGAACGTCCCAATCCAGAGGCCCCGGGGCTCGGCGCCGAGCAGCGTCGCCACGCGGGCCCGCATCTCCCCCGCCGCTTTGTTGGTGAAGGTGACGGCGAAGATGCGGGCCGGCGCGACGCCTCGCTCCTCGATCAGGAGCGCGATGCGGGCGGTGAGGACGCGGGTCTTGCCCGAGCCGGCCCCGGCGAGCACGAGCAGCGGGCCGCCCGCGTGGCGGACGGCCGCGGCCTGGGCGGGGTTGAGCGCGAGGGTCACGCCGGTGCCACGAGCGGGAATTCCAGCACGAACTCGGCTCCTACGCCGGCCGGGGCCGGTCGGTACAACAGGCGACCGCCGTGTTGTTGTTCCACGATGCGGCGAGCCAGGGCGAGGCCGATGCCCCACCCACCCGGCTTGGTCGACACGCCCGGCTCGAACAGCTGGGCCCGCACGTCGGCGGGGACCCCCGGCCCGTCGTCGCGCACGCTGACGCGCGTCGTGCGGCCGGTGGCTTCGACGATGACGTCGATCCGCCCGCCGCGCCCCGAGAGCGCGTCGATGGCGTTCTTGATCACCGCCTCAATCGCCCACTCGATGAGCACGGGATCGCCCAGCGCCGCGGGGCCGGGGCCCGTGGCGTGGAGGGTAAGGCTCACGGGGCTGGCGAGGGTCGGCAGGCGCGGGCGGAAATAGGTCACGACGCGCTCGGCCACCGCGCCGAGGCCGATCGGCTCGCGCCGGGCGGGCCGCCCGATCCGCTCGAATCGCTTGGCCACGCGCTCGAGCCGCTCGGCGTCCGCCTGCAAGTGATCGGCGAGCTCGGCGGCGGTCGTGTCGGGGTTCTCCCGTAGGTAGGCGATCCAGCCGGTGAGGCTCATCAGCGGCGTCCCGAGCTGGTGGGCCGACTCGCGCGCCATGGCGACCCACAACCGATCGCGCGCCGCGGCGACGCGGGCGCGGTACGCCCACACCGCCAGCAGGGTGAGGCACACGAACACGCCGCCCTCGAGCACGCCGAGCAAGATGAAGCGTCGCGCCGCGGGCAGCGCGCCGTAGTGGATCGTGCCGACGCCGGGTTGGAACAGGGGCACGTTCACCCGGTCGAGCTCGGCGATCCACGCTCGCAGCCGGGTCGAATCGGCCGCGACTTCGGGGGGCGCGTTGTCGAGTGCGGTGACGCGCCCGGCGGTGTCGGTGACGACGAGCGGCGTGCCGAGCGAGCGGACCTCGCGGGCCAGGTCGAGCAGGGCGTCGGTGGCGGCATCGGGGCGCGGGTCATCGAGTCCGGCGAAGGCGCGTGCCAGCACGCGACTGGTCTGGCGCGCGTCGGCTTGGAGGTGGCGCGCCACGACCCAGGCGTAGCCCACCGTGATTCCACCAAGCAGCAGCGCCAGCCCGACCACGGTGGGGGCTGTGGCGCGCCGCAGCGCGACGTTATGGGCCACCGGGTGGCGCCAGACGCTCGGTGCCGAGATAGGGCACCAGCGCCGGCGGGACAGTCACGGTGCCGTCGGCCTGCTGGCGCGTCTCGAGCAGTGCCGCGATGGTGCGCGGCAGCGCCACCCCGGACGCATTCAGCGTGTGGACGAACTCGGGCTTCGCGCTGGGGTCGGGGCGAAACCGAATGTTGGCGCGGCGCGCCTGGAAATCGGTGCACGTGCTGGAGCTCGAGGCCTCGAGCCACTGCCCGACGCCGGGAGCCCAGACTTCGAGGTCGTAGGTCTTGGCGCTCGAGAACCCGAGGTCCCCCGCGGCGAGCAGCACGACACGGTAGGCGAGCTCGAGCCGCTGCAGCACGCCCTCGGCGTGGCTGGTGAGCCGCTCCAGCTCCGCGAGCGAGTCGGCCGGACGGGCAACGCGCACCAGCTCGACCTTGTCGAACTGGTGCAGCCGCAGCAGGCCGCGCGTATCCTTCCCGGCGGCGCCGGCCTCGCGTCGGAAGCACGGCGTATAAGCGGTATAGGCGAGCGGCAGCCGGGCGCCGTCGAGGATCTCGTCGCGGTGCAGGTTGGTCACGGGCACTTCGGCCGTCGGCACGAGGAAGAGGCCATCGGGCGTCGTCTGGTAGGCGTCGGCCTCGAATTTGGGCACTTGGCCGGTGCCCTGCATGACCGCGCGGGTCACCACGAATGGTGGCTCCACTTCCCGGTAGCCGTGCTCGCGGGTGTGGAGGTCGAGCATGAAGTTGATGAGCGCGCGCACCAACCGCGCGCCGTCGCCCACGAACACCGGGAACCCCGAGCCGGCCAGCTTGGCCCCGCGCTCGAAGTCGAAGAGCCCGAGGGCGGCGCCCACCTCCCAATGCGGTTTCACGCCCGGCCCCGACGGCCGGGGCGCGCCCCACGACCGGACCACCCGGTTGTGCGAGGCGTCCCCCTCGGGCAGCTCGGCGAGCGGCAGGTTGGGGACGTAGAGCAGCGCCTCCTCGAGCGCCGTGTCGACGCCGCGCAGTTCCGCGGCGAGCGCGTCGATGCGCTCACCCAGGGCGCGCCGGGCGTCGCGCACGGCCGAGGGCAGCGCGCCCTGCGCCTTGATCACGCGGGCGTCGTCCTTGGCGGCCGCATTGCGCTCCGCCTTGAGTTGGTCAAGTTGGCCGGTGAGCGCGCGGCGACGGATGTCGAGCGCCTCGAGCTCGTCGAGCAGTCGGGTGAGCGTCGGGTCGCCGCGGCGGGCGAGCGCGGCGCGCACCTGCTCGGGCGCGGCGCGCAGCAACTTAAGGTCGATCACGCGGCTAATGGGTCGGCAGACCCGGCTGGAGGCCGCGGTACCCGCAGTTCTGGTCGATCAAGATCGCGAAGTCGAGTCGCTTGCCCGTGGTGTCGACGGTCAAGACGCGCAGCTTCGCATAGAGGGACACGGTGACGCCGGTGAAGCAGGTGAGGGGTCGCGAGCTCACGAGCACGACGGCCCCCGTGTCGGCGACCACGCCGGAATCGAGCTGCCAGCCGCTGGTCGGCGCGGTGGTGATCGCGTCGAAGGACGCGGTGGCCCGCTGCAGGCTCGAGAAGGTCCCCAAGCCGAGCGGTTGGGTGGGCAAGAGCACCGGCCGACGCTGCGCGTCGAAGGTGAACGCGAAGTCGAACACTCCACTCTGGTCGGTGCGCACGCGCTGCGCTCCCTGCAACGCAAACGCGGACGGGTTGGTGACGATCCCGTCGTTGAGGGCGTAGAGGGACACCGTGTCCACGGTGTTGATGATGTTGGCGGCGGGCAATCCGGTCGTGCTGCTGCAGCCAGCGAGCCAGGCGAAGCCGGCGACGACGACGAGGGGCAGCGCGATCGCAGAGCGGCGAGGCATGCGGGTGCGGGGAAGATAGTGAGCGGCGTCGGAGTGGGTCAACCCACGATGGCTGCTTGACTTCGCTCCGGCCGATTCCTAGCTTGGCCGCCGTATGGCGACGATCCGAGATGTGGTCGATGCGTTGAGCCGACGCAGCGGCGTGGACGCGGTGGTCGTGGTGGGCCGCGACGGCTTGCCGATCGATTCTCGCACGGCCAACGGGGTCGATGCCGACAACGTGGCCGCCTTATTGCCCGCTGTGATTAACGGCCTGGCGCAGCTGGGCGAGGCGGGCGGACGCGGCGCCTTCGGGGGTGCGGTGCTCGAGTTCGGCTCCGGGCTCGTGGTGGTCTCGGTCCTCAATGCCGAGGCGTTGCTCGTGGTAGTGGTGCGGCCCGCGACCAACGTGGGCGCGTTGCTGTACGACCTGCGCCGCCATCGCTCGGCGATCGCCGGTCTCCTCTGAGCGGGAGCCGCCCCGCATGTCGGCCACCCGGCGGCACCTCCTCGTCGTGGATGACGAGCCGCACATCGGGCTCCTGTTGCGCCCCCACTTAGAGCACCTCGGGTACCGCGTCAGCCTGGCGCGGACGCTCGCCGAGGCGCGGGCCGCGTTAGGCGAGCGCGGCGCGCCGCTCGACGCGCTGCTGCTCGATCTCCATCTCCCCGACGGCTCGGGACTGGAGTTGTTGCGCGAGTTGCGTCGCGCCCCCACCACCCGCGGGCTGCCCGTGATCGTGCTCACGGCCGAGGGGGAGGATCGGGTGCTCGGCGAAGTCGAAGCCCTGGGGGCCTCGCTGCTGACGAAGCCGTTTAGTCCGAGCAAGCTCACCGCGCGCATCGCGGGCCTGTTGGGCGACGGGCCCGCCACATCCGACTCGGGAGCACGCCCGTGAGCGTGTGGGCCACGATCCTCGCCGGCGGCTCGGGGACGCGGTTCTGGCCGCTCTCGACGCCGGAGCGGCCCAAGCAGTTGCTGCCGCTCGCCGGCGACCGCCCGCTCTTGGCGCAAGCCGTCGAGCGGCTCGACGGGTTGGTGCCGCCCGAGCGCATCGTGGTGCTCACCGGCCCCTTCTTGGTGGACCAGGTGGCGCGGGTGGTCCCGCAAGTCCCCCGCGCCCAGGTCTTCGCCGAGCCGCGCGCCGCGTCTACGGCTCCCGCCCTCGCCTGGGCAGCGCACTGGCTCGCGCAGCGCGATCCCGGGGCCCAGATGCTGTCGCTGCACGCCGACTGGGCGGTGGGCGACGACCGCGCGTTCCGGGCGGCGGCGCGCCACGCGCTCGGGGTGGCCGAAGAGTACGACGTGCTCGTGACGGTGGGCGTCGTGCCCACACGGAACGAGACGGGGTACGGCTACATCATCCCCGGCAAGCCACTGGGCGGCGGGCGCGGGGTGCGTCGCTTCGTCGAGAAGCCGTCCGCCGCGCGGGCCGCGCTGTTGCGGCGCCGGGGCGCCCTGTGGAACACGGGCCTGTTCGCCTGGGGGGTAGCGCGGTTTCTCGGCGAAGCGGGCGCCTACGCCCGCGAGCTCAAGCCCGGCTGGCCCGCCCTGGCGGCAGGAGATGTGGCGGGCTTCTTCGCCGCCGTGCGCCCCGTGGCGGTCGACGTCGCCGTGTTGGAGCGTTCCAAGCGGCTGGCGGTGGTGGCGGGGACCTTCCGCTGGGACGACATCGGCTCGTGGGACGCGCTGCTGCGGATCCGTCCCCCCGACGGCCGCGGCAACGTCGTCGTCGGCAACGTGACGGTGGCCGACGACGTGCACCGCTCGGTCATCTGGTCGGAGAGCGAGCACGTCGCGGTCATCGGGCTCAAGGACATGGTGGTGGTGCGGGCCAACGGGCATACGCTCGTGATGCCCACGGGCCGCGCCGAGCATCTGCGCCAGCTCGTGCAGCGGATGTGAGCCACGTCCTCTATTTGCTCGATCCCGCTCCCGCTCCCCCCTGGGCGCCGTTCGCGGGCGTGCGCCCGCTCTGCGAGCTGCGAGCCGGCGCGCAGCTGATCCGCGAGCGTTGGGAGGCGTTCCTCGGGGTGGAGGCGGCCGCGATCTTCGCGCTGCCCCATCTCGCCGGGTTCCCCGAGGCGGGTGTCCCCCCGGTGACGCCGCGCGGCCGCGTTACCGGACCCGCGCTCATCGCATCTTCCACCTTTGCACCCCGCGGCCTCGCCCCCCCGCTCCCGGACGGGGCCTTCCGACTCACCGCGAGCGGCGTGACGGTGGGTTGGGGGGTGGGCGCCGGGGCGGCGTGGGAGGGCCCCCAGGCGCACGCCACCGCCGTCGAGGTGGCCGGAGTGGTGCTGCACGGGGTGCACCATCTCATCGCGGCGCTCGATCCGCTGTTGCGTGACGATCTGCGGGCGCGACTCGGGGAGAGCGACCCGGTGCCCGCGGGCAGCGTCGTCCTCGGCGACCCCGCGGCGCTGGTGCTGCACGACGCGGCGGTCGAGCCGGGCGTCGTCTTCGATCTGCGGCCGGGGCCCGTGGTGCTCGAGAGCGGCGTCGCGGTGCTGGCCGGCACGCGTCTCGAGGGCCCGCTCTGGGTGGGCGCCAACGCGCGGCTGCTCGGCGGGGCCATCCGCGCCTCGGCGATCGGCCCGCACGCCACGGTGCGCGGCGAAATCTCGCACTGCGTGTTTCTGGGATATGCCAACAAGGCGCACGACGGCTTCGTGGGTCATTCCGTGATCGGCCGCTGGGTGAACCTCGGCGCGGGCACGATCACATCCAATCTCAAGAACACCTACGGTCCCGTGCGGCTCGAGGTGGCGGGGACGCCGCTCGAGACGGGGCTGCAGTTCCTCGGCAGCCTGATCGGGGACCACGCCAAGACGGCGATCGGGACCCTGCTCGGCACGGGGACGGTGATCGGGGCCGGCGCGAACGTGTTTGACGCGGTGCGCCCGCCCAAGTACGTGCCCCCCTTCGCGTGGGGGGCGACGGGGGCGGCGCGGGTGAGCCGGGCCGGGTTTCTCGCCGTGGCCGAGCGGGTGCTGCCGCGGCGCGATGTCGCCGTGGACGCGGCCGTGCACGACGCGCTGGGTCGCATCTACGACTGGGCCACGCAGTGACTTGCGGCTTGGGTTGCCCCTCCGCGCCTGGCGCTGCACATTGTAGCTCGCGGTTGCCCCTCAGCGCCCCACCGCGTACACGCTTCAGTTCCCTGGGATCAGGCTGTCATGTCGCAGGCCGCTCAGTACCGACGGGTCGGTAAGTTCGAGCTGCACGAGCTCATCGGCGAAGGGGCGATGGGGGCGGTATGGAAGGCGTACGACTCCGTCATCCGCCGCTTCGTCGCCCTGAAGCTCTTGTCGGGCGCCGTGAGCCGCTCGGCCGAGGCGCGCAACCGCTTCCTGCGCGAAGCGCGCGCGGCCGGCGCGCTGCAGCATCCCAACATCGTGACGATCTACGACTTGGGCGAGGCCGAGGGCCAGCTATTCATGGCCATGGAGCTCGTCGACGGGCGGGACTTGAGCGCGTTGATCGCCAGCACCGAGCCGCTCCCGCTCGAGCGCAAGCTCGACATCGTGATCGAGATGCTGCAGGGCCTCGCCTACGCCCACGCACGCGGCGTCATTCATCGTGACATCAAGCCGTCCAACGTGCGGATCGCGGGGGACGGGTCGGTAAAGATCATGGACTTCGGGATCGCGCGGCTGCAATCGAGTGATGTGACGGGCTCCGGCGCCATCGTGGGGACGCCGACGTACATGTCGCCCGAGCAGATCACCAACGGCGCGATCACGGCAGCGACGGACCTCTTCGCCGTGGGCGGCCTGACGTACGAGCTGCTCTCCTATCGCAAGCCGTTCGAGGGCGAGACGGTGCACGGGGTGCTGTACCAGGTGCTGACCACGGACCCCAAGCCGCTGCGCACCATGGCGCCTTCCATTCCCGCCGCGCTGGAGCGCGTGGTGAACAAGGCGCTCAACAAGGTTCCCGAGGACCGCTACGAGAGCGCCCGCCAGATGCAGGCCGCGTTGTTCAGCATCCGGGCCGCCCTGTCCGGCGCGTCGGAGGTCACGGAGCGGGTGGCGCCGCCCTGGACGCCCGTCACGCGAGCGCTGTTACGGCTCATCAGTTACGCGCCACTCAGGTGGCGCGCGGCCGCGTTGACGACGCTCATGGTGACGGCGCTGGTGCTGCTGTACGTGTCGCGGTCGCCGTCGCCGTTCGCGGCACCAACGCCCGACGGCACCGCGGCCGCGGTGACGCTGGACCAGTTGGTGACTTACCCCCTGCCCGCCGGCCTGAACGCGGCGCTCGCGGCGCAGCGCGACTCGGCCCTGGCGGCGCGCGAGCGGGCCCGCCACGCCGGGGCGATGAAAAACACCGTCCCCTCCCTGATCCTCGCCGAGACGATGCTGCAGACGGCGGAGCGGGCGGTGCGCACGGGCGACCTGGCGCGCGCCGCGACCGCCTACGCGAGCGCGGGACCGCAGTACCGCAAGGCCGAGACGGAGGCGGACACGCTGCAGCGTGAAGCGGCTCAGGCGATCGCCCGCGCAACGCCGGTGGTGCATGCCCTCGCCACGCGCCCGGAAGCGGGCCGTGCGGGCACGTCACTCGCGCGAGCGGAGTCGCTGTACGGAGGGATGGACTACGTGGTGTCGCGGCTCGCCGCGCTCGACGCCGAGCAGGTGGGCGTGGCCGCCGGCGTCGCGCCTCCCTCGCCCCAGCCCGCCGAGCCGCGGGCGGCGGTGGGCCTACTGCTCCAGGACTTGGAGCGCGCCATCGCGAGCGAGCGCGTGGGGAACCTGCGGGTGTTGATGCCGGGGATGGCTGAGAAGGACATCGCGGGCTGGCAGAGCTTCTTCCAGCGCTACACGCACCTCACGGCACGCTACACCGTCGCGCGCCTCGCCGTCCAGGGCGGCGACGCGCGCGCCACGGTGCAAACGACCTACACGTATGTGCCCGCGGGGGGCGGCGCGCAGGGCGAAAACCGCCAGCGCCAAGCGATTCGCTTCACCAAGACGCCCGAGGGGTGGCGGATCGCCAACATCCGCGACGAGCGCTGAGCCCGCCGCGTCAGTCCCAGGCGCGCTCGGTCGGGGGCGGCGCGACGGGAATGGTTACCGAATCGGCCCGCGGGGTCGCGACTCCCACCCGGCGCAACGTCGCCGGTTTCCCGAGATCCCCGCCCGAGAGCGTCAACTTATCCGCTTCGAGCCGCATGCCGTAGACCTGCCACACCCCGTCACCGAGCGTCAGCCACAGGCTGTCCCCCACCACGCGCCAGCGGGCCACCTGATCGCCAAACTGCGCGGAGCTGTCGCCGCGGACCGTGATGTTGCGGACCTGGTCTTCGGCTTTCGCCTGCCACTTACCCTCGAGGCGGGGCCGCCGGGCCGGGGGATCGGGCGCGGCGGCCGCAGGGGGCGTGGTCTGGGCCCGAAGCGCAGGCGCGAGGGCGAGCGTGGCGAGGGAAAGCACAAGGAGGCGCAGCGTCACGAGGGTCGGTTGCGAGAGTCCTCCTCAAGATAGCTGCTCCGCCGCGAGATAAAGAGGAGGGGGGTGGCGCGGGCGGCCGGGGCGGGACGGTTGCGGTCAGGCCCCGTCCGGGGCCGACTCGCCGGGGGTCGCGTGCGCGGCGAGCTTGGAGAGGAGCCGCACCAGCGCGTGGGAAATCGTCTGGTGAGGTCTCGGCGGCCGCCTTGACGATCTCGAGCACCGCATCAACGGCCAGGGCGTCCGTGGCGTCGTACACGAACTGACGGCGCTGGGCGAAGTCGCCGCCCATGGCGACGAGGCGCGCCAGGGTATCGGGGTGGAGCGCGCGGATCAGGCGCGAGGTGCGGCGGCGCAGCGCCACCGCCTCGTCGCTGCCGGCGGTCTTCAGCTCCTCGGCGATCTGCAGCAGGTACCCGACGATCACCTGATCGTAGGCGGCGGCATCGGTGTGGGTGTGCTCGTCGATGGCCCGGGCGATGGCGATCGGCTCGGTGGGAGCGGGCTGATCGTCGCCGGGGCGGGTGGCGACGGCGGCGCGGGCCAGGCCCACCCACAGCTGGGCGGCTCGCGCTCCCCGCTCGGTCCCGGCTTCGGCCGGGGCCACGAGCTCGAGCCGATCGAACGTCAGCGGATGGAGCTGCAGGTGGGGCCAGGCCCGCAGCCGCTCCGACGGCCCCAGGCCGAGCGGCTGGCCGCTGCGCTCCGCGTCGAGGGCGAGCGTGCGCAGCGCATCGGCCACTTCGGCCACGTCGACGCCGCGGCGGAACGTGACGGCGCCGAGGTGGTGGCGGTGCAGCTGGCCGGCCAGCTCCGCCAGCACCGGGTGTTTGGGATCGGTCGCGACGCCCTCGATCACGAGCTGGTGGCGCGCCACGCCGAGGGCGAGGCTGGGCCGGTCTTCCAGCAACAGGGCGGCGCGCCGGGCGAGGGCAGCGGCGGCGGGCGCGAGCCAGGGGTGACCCTCGGGGTACATGGCGTGCTTGTGGAGCGCGATCGAGAGCTCGATCAGGAAATCCGCGAGGTCGCGCGACAGGGTCGCGCGCTCGGGGGACGACGCGCTCGGCGAGCGCGTCACGCGCGGTCGCGGGCCGGGGCCATCAGCCGGGAAACCTAAGCAAAACGCCCCGGGATTGCCCCGGGGCGTCGTGCGACCGGGCCGCGCTGCCGCGGCCGGCCGGCGGTTAGTACATCCCGCCCATGCCACCCCCGCCCGGGTCGTCAGCATCAGCCCGGCGATGGAAGCCGCGTTCTGCAGCGCGGTGCGGGCCACCTTGGTCGGGTCGATGACGCCCGCCGCGACCAGGTCCTCAAACGCGTCCGTCTGGGCGTTGTAGCCGAAGTTCTTGTCCTTCGACTCCTTCACCTTCCCGACGACGATCGAGGCTTCGGCGCCCGCGTTCTGCACGATCATCCGCATCGGCTCTTCGAGCGAGCGGCGCACGATCTCGACGCCGATCTTCTCGTCCTCGTCGCTCGCCTTCGTCTTATCGAGCGAGCGCCACGCCGCCGCCCGGGACGATACCTTCCTCGACCGCGGCGCGCGTCGCGTGCAGCGCATCCTCGACGCGAGCCTTCTTCTCCTTCATCGCGGTCTCGGTCGCGGCGCCCACGTTGATCACGGCGACGCCGCCCGCGAGCTTGGCAAGCCGCTCCTGCAGCTTTTCCTTGTCGTAGTCCGAGGTCGACTTCTCGATTTGGGCCTTGATCTCCTTGATGCGGCCCTGGATGTCCTCGCGCTTGCCCTTGCCGCCGACGAGGGTCGTGTTGTCCTTATCGATCACGATCCGCTTGGCCTGACCCAGATCGCTCACCGTCGCGTTCTCGAGCTTGAGGCCCATCTCCTCCGAGATCACTTGCGGTGCCCCGGTGAGCTTGGCGATGTCGATCAGCATCTCCTTGCGGCGGTCCCCGAAGCCGGGCGCCTTCACGGAGCACACCTTCAGCGTGCCGCGCAGCTTGTTGACCACGAGCGTGGCCAGGGCCTCGCCCTCCACGTCCTCGGCAACGATCAGGATCGGCCTGCCTGACTTGGCCACCTGCTCGAGCAACGGCAGCATCTCCTTCATGACGCTGAGCTTCTTCTCGTGGATCAGGATGAGGCAGTCTTCGAGCACGGCCTCCATGCGCGCTGGATCGGTCACGAAGTAGGGCGAGAGATAGCCCCGGTCGAACTGCATACCCTCGACGACCTCGAGCGCGGTCTCCATTCCCTTGGCTTCTTCGACCGTGATGACGCCGTCCTTGCCAACCTTTTCCATCGCTTCGGCGATCAGGCTGCCGATCGTCTTGTCGTTGTTGGAGGCGATGGTCGCAACCTGGGCGATCTCCTTCTTGTCCTTCGTGGACTTCGACATCTTCTTCAGCTCCTCGACCACCCTGTCCACGGCCTGGTCGATGCCCCGCTGAAGCCCCATCGGGTTCGCCCCGGCGGTGACGTTTTT
>WNFJ01296660.1_pt1 | contig 49974 bp, 53 predicted proteins | sample 5400461 | NCBI WGS metagenome assembly WNFJ01 (sample SAMN13153349, study PRJNA577476) | soil metagenome | isolation source: 115 cm saprolite on Douglas fir-dominated hillslope | place: USA:California | collected 2013-09-17
GGCGATGAGTCCGACTTGCGGGCTTCGACTACGACTGTAAGTACTTGAAAACGAGTGAGGGCGGCGAGAACGATTCATTTGCTAAACCGTTATACGGGCCAAAACCTGTATCGAGGGTTCGAATCCCTCTCTGTCCGCCACTGTTTCAACCGCTTACGGATCGCACAATCTGTCACCCCAATGGTGCACCGAATGAACACCCATCCTTCGCAAAGGACGCGAAGGATGGGCGTGTCCTCGGTTACACTCTCCCCGTGAAAGGATGGGCCACACGCCATGCATGCGATTCAGTAGGAGAAAAATCACAAGAACCGACTGGTGTTACGATGGCACCTAGGGAGTGATTCACAATCGGCGCTTCACGCTATGGAAGTGTGGGCGGTGCTAACACCTGTTCTGACCAATCCAAGTATTAATCTAGCTCCTCTCGAGAAACGAACATCAGCTACTTGCTCGACCAGTTTGCCAGAAAATGCGCTGCGTTCTTCGGGCTGAAGTGCATCGAGTGGTTTGCCAAGGATGTTTTCCACCGCACTGTCGAAGCTGCCCACTCTTAATGTCGCGATAGGATCATCGAGAAGGATTCCGAAGTCACAATTCGGACGGACGGAGGGATCAAACGCAAATCGCAACTCCGTGTCTGAGACTGTGACCAAGATACAGAATCCTGATACGGAATTGACGCCTTCTCTGAATTCCAAAGCCACGGCTTCATTGCGCCACTGGCTGAGGAGGGTCACGAGCCGGTCTTTGGATGAATCAGTGTTCATTCCGGGCACCTTAACCGGAGTTGCTTGCGCCATCGCCCCGAACAATCCTGGAGTGCTCCGGCTCCCATTCATGCACGGCGATGCAGCTATCTGAACTGCACCCGCAAGCACCTTAGACTTATAGTATTGGGTTCAAGCTCCTGTCGTTGGGGGCCACTTCACTATCTTTATGGCCCGACGAAGCCTATCTTTCGACTGAAGCGAGAAAGTGCTTTCCTGGGGAATGCAACAGCACAATACTGAGGATCTGGATGAAAGGTCTGGTGTCCATCTTCGTCCCGGCGAACCGCACAAAGCTGCTTACGGTCGCTGGTATTCTTGTCGCAGCAATTGCTGTCACCGACTGGCTGACTAAGCCTTATATTTCTCTCGGATTTCTCTACCTGTTTCCCATAATTATTGTGGGCGGGTTTCTCTCCCGCTGGCAGACGATCGGTGTGGCGCTGGTTTGCGCGGTTCTACAAGAAGCTTTCAGCAATCTGCCGGAGAACGAAGCGATCTTCCGGCTCCTCCTGAGTTCGATAGGCTTTTGCGGCGCTGGCCTTTTCATTTCAGAACTCCTGAAAAATCGCCGTATCGTTTTGGAGCACGTGGAAAAGCTGGAGAGTGAAGTCAAGCTGCGGCGCGACGCCGAAGATCAGCTGCAAGTCTTAGTGGAAAGCAGTCCCGCGGCCATCGTGACTATTGACACGAATGGGGAAATTCTCTTGGCGAACCAGGCAGCGCAGCAATTACTCGCACCAGACGCATCTTCTTTGAAGGGCCAGACGATCAGTTCCTATCTGCCGACTCTGCATGCCGTGGTTCAAACTCAGCCCTCAAGAGCGTTCCGAACCACATTGCAGTGCAGGGGACAGCGCTCGTCAGGAGAAGTCTTCTTGGCCGGCGTGTGGTTTTCCACTTACAACACAGTTTCGGGTCCCCGCTTGGCCGCAGTGGTCGTAGATTTGTCCGAGGACCTGCGAAACCGGGAGGATTTGAGCCTGAATCACTTGCTGAAGAGCAGCCGGATTCTGGTGGGTGCCATGGCCCACGAGGTCCGGAACCTATGTGGCGCGGCCGTTGTGTTGCATAAAAACCTTTCGCGCGTCCCAGGCCTCGAGCGCAATGAAGACTTTCAGGCTCTGAGTTCATTGATCCAGAGCTTGGAGCGAATATCAGCGCTCAGCGTGAAGGCCCCCTCGGATGCCGCCGTGACCGTAGAACTGACATCTCTTCTAGACGAACTGCGAGTTCTGATCGAGGGCGCTTATCGCGAATCCGACATTAAAATCGAATGGCAGGTTCAGGAGAACCCACCATTGGTGCGTGCTGACCGCTACGGTCTTATCCAGGTGTTTTTGAATCTGGCGAAGAATAGCCAACGCGCAATGGAGTCGACTAAGACCAGAAAGTTGTGCGTGAGTACATCGCTCGAAAACGAGCACATGACCATTCGAATTGAAGATACCGGGACCGGTATAGCGCATCCAGAAAATCTGTTTCGCCCATTCCAACCCGGCGCAGAAACGGCTGGACTTGGCTTGTACGTCTCCCGTTCAATCATGCGAAGTTTTGGCGGCGAACTACTTTATGAACCCCGAGCTCAGGGATGCTGTTTTGCCGTGGTTGTGCCCGCAGTAGCCAGGGTTGAGGAAAAGCTGAATGCCTGATTCTTCTGCACAGCGAACAAGCATTCTGCTAGTGGATGATCATGCCTTGTTCCGGGAGAGCGTGGGCCGATTATTGACGAGCGAACCGGGCTTCGAAGTTAGTGCGCTCTGCGGTTCAATCGAGGAAGCCCTTGCCGCCTTGCAGAAAGCACGTGTCGATATCGTGCTTTTGGATTACGACCTGGGTCAACGCGACGGCAGAGAGTTCATTCGCTTGGCGCGGCAGCTGGGATTTGCTGGCAAGGTCCTCGTCGTTACGGCGGGTGTCGAAAAAGAACAGGCTGCCGATTTAATTCGCAACGGCATCTCCGGAATTTTCATGAAACATAACTCGGCGGCATTACTTGTAGAAGGCATCCGGCACGTGCTGGCTGGGAAGGTTTGGTTTGATCGGGAATTCTTGCAGGCAGCCATGGGCGCAAGTTCTGCTCAAGAATCTAAAGGGGAACACTTCACGGAACGAGAGCGGCAGGTCCTTTCTTATGTTTTCGAAGGCTTAATCAACAAAGAAATTGCGGAACGAATCGGAGTATCCGAAAGTTCGGTGAAAGCGACGCTGCAGCAACTTTTCTCAAAGACGGGCGTGCGGTCTCGCAGTCAGCTGGTTCGCATAGCATTGGAACAATACCGGCATCAGCTCTAGTTACACTCGCCTGAAATGGCGCGCCTAACGAAGCGCATCACTCATAAAATGGGACGCGTGCTACTCTCACTTGAGAGTCTATGGCAGCGTCCGCACAATTCACGTCGGCGGTCTACGCACTGGGCGCAGTTTGTACTTGGGGGATCAGCGACTTTCTGGGTGGATACACAGCGCGACGCTTTAATTCCTTTTTCCTTGCAATGATCGGCCATGCCGGTGGATTCAGCATGGTATTCGCGATCGCTGCAAGCAGGCACATGGCGCTCCCTGCGCCCAGCAGCATGGCCTGGGCGATGCTGGCGGGCGCTTCGGGCGGTACCGCATTGGCGTTGTTCTATCGGGCGTTATCGCAGGGGAAGATGGGCTTGGCGGCTCCTATGTCCACCGTAATTGGAGCAGCGATTCCGGCAGTCTTTAGCTTTTGGGTCGAGGGCTTTCCTAAACCGCTCGCCATCGCCGGATTTGGCCTCGCACTAATCGGGATCTGGCTGATCTCGCGTCCTGAAGATGCGGGGCGGCCACAGGGTCTCGGACTCGCCGCAATTGCCGGACTTGGATTTGCCGGATTCTACATTTTCATGAAAGAAGCGGGAAATGGCGCGGCTCCGTGGCTGGCAGCCTGTTCGCGCGGAGCATCGCTGGTTGTAACTGCGATCATCACTGTTGCAGGGAAAAAATTCAGTCCGTTTTACGCGAAAGGAGCGGTGATCGGGGCACTGGCCGGGTGCCTTGACGTCAGTGGCACGGTGATGTTCGTTCGCGCTGCCCAGACTGGCAGGTTGGACACAACCGTTGTGCTGACTTCGCTATATCCGGTCATTACCATCTTGCTTGCGGGCATGATTTTAAAAGAGCGATTCACGCCCTGGAAGACGGCTGGCATGGCCGCGGCGTTGGCCGCGGTTCCGATGATCGCCCGAGGGTAACACCGGTTCTGCTAACATCGCGTCGTGGCGCTGCTCGAGATTCGCAACCTGACCAAGGTATTCCCGCTTGGAGAATCTATCTTCGGCGGTGGGGCCAAAGGTGAAGTTCGGGCGGTGGATGATGTTTCCCTCGACATTCATGAAGGCGAGACACTGGGCCTGGTCGGAGAATCTGGATCGGGTAAAAGCACTCTGGGGCGGCTTTTGCTTCGCCTGATTGAGCCCACTTCGGGCAGCATCCGGTTTGATGGGCGCGACCTGCTCAGCGCACGCCACAGCGAGATGCGCCGCCTTCGCCGCGACATGCAGATCATTTTTCAGGACCCGTTCAGCGCGCTTGATCCCCGCATGCGGGTGGAAGATTTGATCTCCGAGCCTCTGGTCATCCACAGTCATGCGCTTAGGCGAGAGCCTACGGGCGAGGACGCCCGTAGCTCCAATATCTCGTCACGTGGAGGTACGGGCGTCCCCGCCCGTATAACGGCCAAGTCGAAGCCCGCTTTTCGGTACCGAGTCGAAGCACTGCTGGGCGCAGTTGGACTCGACTCCTCCGCCATGCGCCGCTTCCCGCACGAGTTCAGCGGAGGACAACGACAACGCATCGTCATTGCCCGCGCGCTCGCGTTGCGGCCGAAGTTCATCGTGTGCGACGAACCGGTGTCGGCTCTCGATGTCAGTGTAGGCGCTCAGATTGTGAATCTGCTGGCGCAACTGCAGCGCGAATTCGGACTCACTTACCTGTTCATATCGCATTCCATGCCCGTGGTCCGCTATCTCTCGACCCGGATCGCGGTGATGTATCGGGGCAAGATAGTCGAGCTGAATTCGACGGAGCAGATCACCGAGAATCCGCAACACGAATACACTAAGACCCTTCTCGAAGCCACGCCGGAAATCGCGGTGTAGACTTCCGCTCCGTGCCCAGTTATCCTTCCTTGCACATTATTGGAGGTTCACATGAAAGTGTTTGTAGTGCTCTGCACCGTTTTCTTCTCTACCACCGCTCTGGCGCAGCAAGCCAAAGATCCGGTTTCTGACGTGCTTCGCGAGATGCTCAAGGGCCGGCAGAAAAATACGGTTGCGGCTTTTGAAGAGATGCCTGCGGACAAATTTGATTACAAGCCCACGCCTGATCAAATGACCTTCGGACATCTGGCTGCCCACATTGTCGAAAGCAACAACTATTTTTGCGCCAATGTGGGCGACGTTCCGCAGCCTAAGGGCGACGAGTTGAAAGGGACGGAAGGCAAAGACAAATTAGTTGCCGCGGTAAAAGCCTCGTTTGATTTTTGCGGAACCGCCTTGGCAAAAGCCAGCGACTCCAAGATAAACGAGAACATAACCTGGTTCGATGGCAAGCCGCGGTCGCGGGCCTGGGCCTTCGTGGGTGCGGCCAGCAGTTGGGCGGACCATTACGGGATGGCCGCGCTGTACCTCCGGCTCAATGGGCTGCTGCCGCCGACGGCGAAGAAGTAATAGCGGCGCTTTAGCACCGCATTTCGAACTCGGAATCACCTTCTCGTTAGGAATCGTCTGATGGCGATTGGCATTCGTACCCAGGATTTGCGAAAGATCTATAGTTCGCCACCTCCGCTGGGCGCGGGCGGCGGATTTATAGCCCGTGCTGATGCCAAAGGAGCAAAGCAACCCAAAGCTCAAATTCCTGCTCTTGATGGGCTTTCGTTGGAAGTTGCTCCTGGCGAAATTTTTTGCCTGTTGGGCCCGAACGGCGCAGGCAAATCCACAACTGTGGGCGTTCTTACCACGCGTGTCCGCCCAACCAGTGGCCAGGCGTGGATCGGAGAGCACGAAGTTTGGAAAGATCAAGTCGCGGTGAAACTACTGATCGGGGTCGTGCCGCAGCGCCCAAATCTTGATTTTTCCTTGACCGCGCGAGAAATCCTCACTTTTCATGGCGCTTATTTTGGCCTCATCTCGAAAGCGAGGAATGAACGCGCGACCAGCCTGCTGGAAAAGTTCAAACTCACTGACCGCGCCGACCAGATGGTGCGCGGATTTTCGGGCGGGATGATGCAGCGGCTTTCGATCGCGCGCGCCATGATGCACGATCCCCAGGTCCTCTTCCTTGATGAGCCAAGCGCAGGGCTCGATCCGCAGACGCGAATCCTGCTTTGGGAGATCATTCGCGAATATAACCAGGCAGGAAAGACTGTCCTACTGACCACCCACAATATGGAAGAGGCCGACGCGCTCTGCCAGCGGTTGGCCATCATCGATCACGGTCGCATTATTGCATTGGGAGCTCCTGTTGAGTTGAAGGCTTCGATTCCGGGCGGATTTCTATTGAGGCTTCGGTTTGGCAAGCAGACGCCGGGTTTGTTGCAGGGCCTCGGGTCACTTTCCGGAGTTCGCGAAGTTCGCTCGCAGGACAGTACGGGTGCCGACGTCTACGCTGACCGAGGCGGATCGCTTATTCCTGAGATTGCCAGTCTGGCCGCGACTACGGGAGCTGAGCTTTTGGACGTCCATATCCTCGAGCCCAGTCTGGAAAACTTGTTTCTGCACCACACGGGAAGGAGCTTGCGCGATTGAACTGGAAAACCTTTATAGCCATGCTGGCGCGTGACGCTCACGTGGCGCGGCGTAACGCAATCCAGCTCTTCCTGCAGACTTTCTTGCAGCCGCTGTTGTTCGTCTTTATTTTTGGCCGAGTGATGGTCGGCAGCGGCTATCTGCCTCCGGCCTACAAAAGCCTGTTGCTTCCCGGCATCATCGCCATCAGCATGGTGTTCACCGGAATCTGGGCTGTAGCCATGCCATTGATTGCCGAATTTCAGTGGACGCGCGAAATCGAAGACCGCCTGCTCGCTCCCATCGACATTACCTGGATCGCAATCGAAAAAGTCATTGCCGGCATGCTGCAGGCCTTGGTTGCCGGGCTTATCGTGATCCCACTGGCATGGCTTGTGCTTCGCCCCGGCGTTCAGATCAGCATCGGCACGCCATTCACGTTCATTCTGATTATTGTGCTGGTGGCAACGTTCTCAGCCTGTGGAGGTCTGGCTCTGGGCTGCAGCATCAACCAGCAGCATATTGGCCTGATGTTCGGCATGGTGATCACGCCAATGATCTTTTTCGGCTGCACTTACTATCCGTGGAGCGCGCTCGACAAGTTCCCCATCCTGCAAAAGGCCGTGCTCATCAATCCACTTGTTTATGCCAGCGAAGGACTGCGCGCGATGCTGGTGCCGAGGTTCCCGCACTTGTCCACTGTGGCGGTTCTCCTTGCGCTATTGTTTTTTGACATTTTGCTGCTCGTCGTGGGCTTGCGGCAGTTCGAGAAGAAAGCCATCAGTTGAAACCCGCCAGACCTCTCCACAAATCACGTAGGGACGGGCGCCCTCGCCCGTCCGGTCGAGCAACGCTCGACAATCCTTTGCAGAGCAAAAAGAGTTTGCTAGGGAAAGAAAGCCGGAGGCGGTTTGCGAATGAATCAAAGAGCCTCGCCACGGCTGGATATTCCGGCACGCCCCTGCCCAAGAAGCTAGGGGTTCGCGAGAACTATTCCGTCGCGCTGATAAACTCGCCACCCCGTTTCGAGCGCAAGCTGGAGCCGCTGCCTTCCGGAGCGGAGATCTCGGACAATCCGAAAACCGCGAATGTCGCGGTGCTCTTTGCGCTGTCGCAGTCAGAACTCGTCCGCGATTTCCGCCCGCTTGCTAAAGCACTCCCGGAAAAAACCGCGCTCTGGGTCGCCTGGCCGAAAAAGGCTTCGGGAGTGGCGACTGATCTCGGCGAAAATGTTATCCGCGAATTCGGACTCGAGGCCGGATGGGTGGATTACAAAGTCTGCGCGATTGATGAGACCTGGTCAGGATTGTGCTTCGCCAGAAGGAAAGAATAGAGATCGTGTGGGTCGGAATTCCTGTCCGACATGCCTTCTCAACAACCGAGGCCGTATTGGGTACCGGAGTATCTCGTAGAGACGTTGCTTGCAACGTCTAGCTTGTCCCTGCGTAGACTTATTCGAAAGAGAAGACGTAGCGGAGCTACGTCTCTACCGATGATCCCATCGCTCAGCGGAATGTCAGACAGGAGTGTCTGACTCACACTCTCGTACTCGATCTACATCAATTCGACTGGCGAGACTCTGGGCCTCCAACCGGTGCGGGCCACTGCGGTCCGCGCCGTATCTTGACGCCATATTCCATATAGGTTATATTCCTTTCGCGGAATGACGCAATATGCCTAACAATTTTAATGCCCTTCGCAACAAGCTGTCGCCCGAATCCCGCGAACGCGCGCACCGCTTGGCTGTGAAATATGAGGCTGAGATGGCACTTGACGAACTACGCGTCGCGCGTGACCTGACCCAGGAACATCTGGCACAACTATTGGGAATCAAACAGGCCGCCGTCTCCAAAATGGAACGCCGCGCCGACATGTACATCAGCACTCTGCAATCCATGGTTCGGGCAATGGGTGGTGAATTGAAGATTCAGGCGGTGTTTCCCCAGGGAAAGGTTGACATCAACCAGTTCCGGAAACTGAAGAAGAAGGTTGCTGCCGGAGTATAGGATTTTTCCAAGTGCGGGGCGGGCGCGCCTCGCATGCTAGCGATCATTCAAAACCGGCGAAACGGTCAGCAAGCCTCGCCAACAAGGACGTTCTTGAGATGTTACCCAATGAACAAAATCGGCGCAGGCTTCATCGTAGCGACTGTCCTTTTTTCAACGTTGCTCGTGCACTCGAGGCTTGCACAAAAACGGCGCGATGCTGCGTATCGTGGGGCGCTGGCATCTTTTCAGCTCAATCTCAGAGCTGGAATGACCAGAGCAGAAGTTGAAACCTACTTGAAATCTCGACAGGTGCAGTATCAATGGATAGGAGGTGAAGTACCAGGCGATGCAGGTCCTATGCAGTAAGGATAGGAAAAGAACCCGGCGACTATTTTGTTTGTGGTTACTGGAACGTCGATGTTGTGCTTAACTTCAAATCATCTGGGAATGACCCTAATGACGGGACGCTATCGTCTGATCCTCTGAGAAGAATTCGCTTGAAAAAGACGGGGCAATGTTTGTGATCCACAGCCGACCCTACTCGATCTGCACCAACTCACTCGTGCGAGACTCCGAAGCGGTCGCAGGCCGTTGCGGCGCTCTCCACGCATCCAGTACCGAAACCTGATGCACGCACGACACCGTGCAATGTGGCGCGCACGACTTCTCCGTCAAGTACTCACGGCGAATGTCATCGACCGTGTATTTCTCCAGCGGAATCGCCGGATAGCCACGCTGCTGCGAGCAGTAATGTACAAGTCCGTCTTCGCAAATGTAGAGATAACGCGCGCCAGCGCGGCAGCGCCAATGATTCGGTTGACCAAGTGCGATGTTGTCCTGGAACGAGTTGATCCTGGTGAAACTGCGTTTTTCGAGCGCCTTCATTTCGTGGTATACACGCCGCTCTTCGTCGCCTAGAGGCTGAAGCTGCCCCTGACCATCATGAATGATCCCGATGGTCGAACTGAATCCCAGTTCGAGCGCGCGCTTGCCAATGGTGAGCGCATCCTGAGGATTGTGTACGCCCCCGCCGACGACAGAATTGATGTTTACGTGAAAGTCCGCATGCTCGGCGAGTAGCTCCAACTTCTTGTCGAGCACTTTCAAACTCTTCTTGGAGACCTCATCCGGATTGACGTTATCAATCGAAATTTGCAGCCACTCCAGGCCAGCGCGGTTCAGCCGCTCGATTCGCTCAGGGACCAGCAGGTAGCCATTTGTGATCATTCCGGCAACGATGCCGTTTTTGCGAATGCGCGCGATGATCTCGTCCAGATCCGGATGCAGCAGCGGCTCCCCGCCACTGATAGTCACGACCGAAGTTCCCAGGTGGCCGAGCTTGTCCACGCGCTGGAACATGACCTCGGTGGGCACGGGCTTCGAGAAATCGTCGTACTCGTTGCAGTACTCGCAGGCAAGATTGCAGCGCCGAATGGGGATGATATGCGCCAGCAGCGGATGGTCGGTCGAGAGCAAGGCCCACGCTATCTTGCGCAAGCCTCGAACAGCTCGCGATGCAGACTTCAGCCGCCGATCTAGTCTGGTCTGGAGGGAAGGCATTTCTAGCTCCCTAGTATTAGATCATAGGGAGCAGCTAAGTGCATCATTCTGAACAGCGTATGGAGAAATTTCCGAAGTGAATGGCGAATGGCGCCAGCGCCACAGCTCGTGTAGGGCAGATGCCTCACCTGCCCGACCCCCCGGCCCGTGGTGGGGCAGGTGAGGGCACCTTCCCCTACGTCGATCGTGGAACAACCTAAGCCCGCGCCGCCACCGAATCCAGCAAGTTTAGGAACTGCACCTTCTTTTCAGGAGGAAGAAACGACGCCTCAAAGGAATTCCGCGCCAGCTCCCGCAGATGCTCGTCAGTGAAGCCAAATTCCGCCTGCGCCAGTTCGTATTCCCGCGTGAGCGAAGTTCCGAACATCGCAGGATCGTCAGTGTTCAGGGTAATCATCAGCCCCTGGTCGAAGTATCTTCGCACTGGATGGTCTAAGATTTTGCCGCAGCATCCGGTCCGCAGGTTGCTGGTCATGCAGATCTCAACTGGAATCTGCCGCCTTGCCAGCTCCTCAATCAGCTCCGGATCCTGGGATGCAGTCAGTGCGTGCCCGATTCGTTCGGCCCCGAAATTCAATGCGCCCCAAATGGACTCAGGCCCCGCGTTTTCTCCCGCGTGGGCTGTGAGCCTGAGCCCTTGATTTGCAGCATACGCATACGCCTCGCGAAAAAGTTCGGGAGGGGCCTTCTGCTCGTCGCCTCCAATTCCCACGCCGATGACGTTGCGATCGCGGAATCGCGCCGCCAGTTCAAAGACATCCTGTGCAGCGCCCGGTCCGAATTGGCGAACTGCATCGAAAATCCAGAGCACCGAGACGCCAAAGTCCCGCTCGCCGCGAAGCCTGCCGTGATCCAATCCTTCAAAGATGACGTCAAAGTCCTGTTTGCGCCACAGACACACGCCGGCAGAGACATAGACCTCGGCATGGAGGACGTTTTCTGCCTTGAGCTGCTCCATCAGGCGATACGTAATCAGTTCGTAGTCTTCGCGAGTTTTCAGGTCTTCGGTCAGAGTCTTGAAGGCCATCAGAAAACCGGAGAAATCCTTGTACTGATAAAGCGCCTCCGCTTCGGTCAGCGTGCTTTTCTTCCCATGCTGCTTTCGAAGCTCAACCAGCGTCTCCGGAGTGACGGAGCCTTCAAGATGAAGATGTAGCTCGGCCTTTGGGAGCGAGTAGATGAAGGCGGAGGGCATTCATCCAATTGTAGATTTTCAGCGCGCAGGTTGGCGAGGAAGCGGAATGATTGGTAGCGGGTCAGTTTCCGGCTAATGCGTTATCAATTGGGACGTAGGAGTCTCCCCGCCGATTCCATCTATTCGTCGAGGAGTATCGTGACGATTTGCGTTCACCGGGCATTGCCGGGAGCGAGATGAAAATCACCGCGTCCTGTGCGGTCGATAAAAGTGACGAATCCATTGTCACCGATACCTTCGACGTGCCGATACAGCCATATTTCAGTCGCGAATGGTTTCTGCGGACCCTTGGGATGTGACTCCATCTCATCTGGTGGACCGTAGACGATATACATGTGGCCGCGATCGGTCCGTCAGCCGAGGGCGCCGGACGGGGTTTGAAAATGCTTGATCGCGTAGGTGATCCGGCGATAGTGCTCCTCTTTGAACGCATTTTGAGACGCCCCTGGGGTTGGATTGCGACGTTCCCAGAACTGTTCGATGAAGTCTTCGTCGGAGGAGCACTTGAAAAGCGGCGCGCTCTGTGTCATCGATAATATAGACCACGTCGTGATCGATCCATTTTGAATAGTTTGACTTTTCGGACGTGCCGACCGGATCTTGCGTGGCCGGCGAGACTTGTTTCGAGGGACCCGATCGCAGTGCGGCCAGCGAGACGGCAGCAGTCGCAAGAAAAATTGCGATCGCGAGCAACGGCGCCAATGCCCGGATCGATCGTGATGGGTGAAGCAAACGATGGATGCGCTTCATGAGATTTCCTCCTGTGGCAGCAAGAGCCGGTTCCCGGCTCGAAAGACGGTTTCGTTCCAGGGCGGCAAGAACGAGCGCATATTCGTGCGGATTGCCGGTTATGGACACAACGACATTGTCACAACAATGTTCGCGCTCGTTGCGCATCACGCTGGAGATCCACCACGTCGCGGGATGATAGAAGAAAAAGCTTTCTATCAACCGCTGCATCGCATTGAACAGATAGTCATGACGTCGGATATGAGCCAGTTCATGCACCAGAACGGTTTCGATCTGTTCGACAGGCAGACCCGAGAACAGGCCATTGGGAATCAGGATGACCGGCCGGAGATGGCCCAAGGCGAGCGGGACATCGACCAGGCAGGACTCAAAGCACCTGCACCGGCCGAGTAACCTGCACCCTGGCGCTCAACTGAGCAAGCTTATTCTCCAAACTTCTGAAACGCCGCATACACCTCGGGAGCGGAGCTTCTGCACCGAAATCCAGCTCACGAGGCGCAAGAGACAGAACAGCCACACACCGGTTAGCCAGAACGGACCCAGCCAGGGTGCGATTGCACCAAGGTTAAGGCTCCAGGAACCAGAAACATCTTGATCTGACAAGAAATTCCACGCGGGAAACCCATTTGCCGCAATGTTCTGGGCGCGATGCACTTGAGCTGGGATCAGCAGGGTCAAGGTAAGGGCAAATCCGCCGGCCATCGCAAGCATCGCCGAGCAAGCGGTGGCGTACCGGATGCGCGGAGAACGAAACACCAGCAGTACCGCTACCAGGCCGCTGAGATGAAGGCGCCTTCCCAAAGAGAATGAAGCAAGGCCCAGCCGAGTGTTCCGGCCAGCGGCGCTTCGACGAACTGCTCAAGAAATCTCATTTCTGGTTCTTTTGGTATTCCTCAAGGAACTCGAGCAATTCCGCGAGTTCCGCTTTCGTAGCCTTTCGTGCCGAAAGCGCGCCGACCAGCAAAGCTTTTGCCGAACCGCTGAACGCTCGCTCTAGCAGATCTCCGGCTAGTTGGCGCTGAGTCCATTCGCGAGTCTTCGCGGCTTGATAGATGTGCGCCCGCTGCTCCTCATCCCGAAGCAGCAGACCTTTATCGGCCATAATCTGCATGAACTTCAGGACCGTGCTGTATTGGGCTGTCCGCCTGCGCTGGATCATGTCACGTACCTCACGTACCGTCGCGGGCCCGATGCTCCAAAGCACGGCCAGGATTTCGAGTTCGGCGTTAGTCGGACGTGGAAGGTCGCTGCGCATATCTAGTAACCTGTTACTAGTAACACGTTCCTATGTCGAGAAGATTCTGCGCCCGATGGTAAACTCCCTCCCGTCTGATAAGTTGAGTAATCGGAAATTGACCCACTACCGAATGATTGCAGATTTGAGATTTCAAATTGGCAAGGCAGAAGGTTCTCAAATCTTCGATCTACAATCTACAATCTACAATCTGCAATCTTCAATCTGCTTTCGCGAACTCGCTATGCTTCCGACTGTAGAACCGATAGATCCCCAGCCCGATCAGCAGCCACCCGAAGAAACGCAACCACGTAAGAATCGGCAGCCCGCCCATCAGCAATACGCAGAAGAACACACTCAGCACGGGGGCGATAATCCCGCCGGGGGCCCGGAAGCCGCGATGCCGGTGCGGGTCCCTGTACCGCAAAATGATGACGCCGAGGGACACCAACACAAACGCAAACAGCGTGCCTATGTTAGACAGATCGGAAAGTGTTCCAATGTCCAGAATCCCTGCCGGGACTCCAACCACGAATCCTGCAATCCAGGTTGCCGTTGCGGGGGTACGGAAGCGCGGATGTACTCTTCCAAACAATTTCGGCAGGAGCCCGTCTCTCGACATCGAAAACCACACCCGCGCCTGCCCCAACTGAAACACCAGGAGCGACGAGATCATTCCCATCATGGCGCCGAATAGCACACCCAGCCGTACCCAGCGCAGCGCCGGCGAGCCGGTGATCTCGGTCAGATGCTTCATGCTATTGACCACCGGCGCGGCATCGTCCCTTACCATCTGCCAGGGCACGACTCCTGTTAGCACGATCGCCACTCCGATATACAACACGGTGCAGACGACCAGCGTGGCGATAATTCCGATGGGTAGGTCGCGCTGCGGATTGCGAGCTTCTTCTGCGGCAGTGGAGACCGAATCGAATCCGATGTAGGTGAAAAAAATGATGGAGCCGCCCGTGAGGACTCCCGACCATCCATTAGGCGCAAACGGATGCCACAGTCCAGGATTCACATAGTGCGCTCCAGCAATGATGAATGCCAGAATGGCAGCAATTTTCAAAATGACCATCGTGTTGTTGGCTTCCGCCGACTCGCGGATGCCCCGCACCAGTACGACGGTGAGAATCATCACGACCAAGAATGCTGGGAAATTGAAGCCGAAGTGGAATCCTGGAGGGTAGAGCATTTCCCCCTGTAATCCGCTTAATCCGGCGGGCAAATATGCAGGAGAGATCCAGCGCAACGCAGGGTGCCAGCCAAACCAGTCAAACATGTTCACCAGATGCTGCGCGAACCCCACGCTCACGGCCATGTTGCTGACCGCATATTCCAGGATCAAGTCCCAGCCGATGATCCACGCGATTAGCTCACCCATGGTCGCGTAGGTGTAGGTATACGCGCTGCCGGCGATCGGGATCATCGAAGCCAGCTCTGCGTAGCACAATCCCGTAAACGCGCACACGATCGCGACCAGAACCAGCGAAAGCGCCAGCGCAGGCCCTGCTCCCGGACGGCCAAGCGAAGCTGTGTGTCTGACCAAGTAATCGAGCAGCGGCGCGTTCAGGATGGATGACGTGTCAAACTTCTGCCCGGCGATGGCCGTGCCAATTACCGTGAAGATGCCTGAGCCGATCACTGCGCCGATTCCGAGAGCGGTCAGGGAGACCGGGCCGAGCGTTTTTTTAAGCCTCCGTTCTGGTTCCTCCGAGTCGGAGATCAGATTGTCGATGGATTTGCAGCAGAATAGCTGGTTGTCCGATGTGCGAATGGAAACGCGGATGGTCTTTTCGGATGGGCTCGACGCTGGCTCTGGCAAGCGGTTGATGTCTCCTGAAGTTCTGGTGAACCTCGATATCAGCAAGGAACTGAGCCGGCGAAGGCATTGTGCGTTCGCCGGCCAAGTGCCAAGTGCTAAATGCCAAGTACGCTTCTACCGCTTCGCCGTGCCTCGCGCCAGCTTCTTCACTTTCCGTTTTTGCGATCCGCGAGCGTACTCGCGAGGTTTGAGTGGATGCTCAGTTTTATGCTTCTTGCGCGCGGTGCGTTTGGCTTTCTTGCGTTCGTCTTTGTTTAACGTTGCTGTGTTTGCCATGAGTGCGTTTGGTTTCCTTTAGACAAATTTTCTGTCGTCGCTACGGGACTTGCATGGGTCGTTTGGCCACCCACGGCTTACGCCCTGGGCTAAGATATGCCGCCCCTCCGGGGCTAACGTTAACCGCTGAAAGCTAAGAGCTGACCTTCTCCAACTGTGCGTATTTCTCTACTAGCTTCTTCAAGCCGAAGCGAGGGAATTGTACCGTAATCTTGGCCTCTTCGCCTCGCCTTCTCCGTCGCGCTGATAGACCGTTCCTTCGCCATATTTTGGATGCCGCACTTTCTGCCCAGGGCGGAACCCTCGCCTGCCTTTCGGCTCCTCAACCGGCAGCTTGGCAATGGTGAATTTCTTCCCGCCGGAGGCAAAGAACTCGGCAATGTTATCGATTGAATTGTACTTTGGGCCGGTAGAGTTAGCCGAGCGTCCCGGTCTTTCCACCCACTGTGCCGACTGGTCCTCGTCTTCGTAAGCATAATAAGGCTCAGATCTGTGTGGGGCTGGCGCTCCTGCCCGTCGGGCGTGCTCGTGTGGGTCGGACACTCTTGTCCGTCGATTCTGACTGTACCCATGCGAGTTGTCGGACAGGAGTGTCCGACCCACCCGACCTGTCCCCAACTCCTCCATCAACTCCGCTGGAATTTCTTCGAGGAACCGCGACGGCACACTGGCCTCCGGCAAGTCTGTTCCGTATCGCCGACGATAAACCGCGCGAGTCAACACAAGCTGGTCCATGGCCCGCGTCATGCCGACGTAGCACAGACGTCTCTCTTCCTCAACGTCATCCGGATTCAGAAACGTCCGCGAATGGGGGAACAGGCCTTCCTCCAGGCCACACAGAAACACCAGCGGGAATTCCAATCCCTTAGCCGCGTGCAAAGTCATCAGTGTGATCTGCGCTCGTTCATCGTAAGCGTCAGCATCACTCACCAGCGCCGCATGATCGAGAAACCGATCGAGCGTCTCGCCGCGGTCTTTCGAATCCATGGCCGCATTGACCAATTCGCGAAGGTTCTCGATGCGCGAGTAGGATTCCGGCGTGTCTTCTTCTTCGAGTTGTTTGATGTAGCCAGTGCGATCAATCAGGAACTTCAAAAGTTCTGCAGTGTTCGCGGGGGCGCCAGGAGCGCGGAACCCTTCGATGGGCGTCCTCGTGGAATCACTCTCCGGAGCCGAACTCGACGTCTCAATTTCTTCTCCGCCTCCAAAATCAAGGGCGGCGGGATCGAATTCAGTCGCGTCGTTGAGGTCTGGCTCATGAGCGGAGAATTGCGGGGCGTTACCCCGCAGGGCAGGCGAGGGCGGCTGTCCCCACATGGCTTGTGCTGGCGATTCAGACCTTGTTTCCTGCAGCCGTTCGACATATGTTCCCGCCAGCATCGCCCGCGCATCTTCAATCAGATCGCGAAACGATTTCAGTGCCTGGAGCGCTCTGGCCTGAAGCAGCCCTTGCTCCGCGCATTCTTCGGTCGCGCTCCACAGCGATTTCCCCGATTCCAGTGCGACCCGCTCGATAACATCCAGCGTCGTCTTCCCAATCCCCCGCGTCGGCGTGTTGATCACCCGCAACAGCGAAACCGAGTCATCGGGATTGTGAATCACCTTCAAGTACGAGATCAGGTCCTTGATCTCCGCCCGCTCATAAAACGAAAATCCGCCTACCACGTGATACTTGAGTTGATAACGCCGCAGCGCCTCTTCAAACAGTCGCGACTGCGAATTAGTGCGGTAAAGCACCGCAGCCCGCGCGTCCTCGCCACGATCGGTAGCCTCGCGGACATATCGCGCAATCGAATCCGCGGCGAACAGAGCTTCGTTTTCGCCATCCGGGGCCTCGTAGTAGCCGATCTTGGTCCCACCCTGGCGCGAGGTCCAAAGGTTTTTACCTTTGCGCCGGACATTGTTCGCCACCACCGCCGACGCTGCCTGCAAAATGTTCTGCGTCGAGCGATAGTTTTGCTCCAGGCGGATGATCTTCGCCTCAGGAAAGTCTTTCTCAAACTCCAAAATATTGCGGATGTCGGCGCCACGCCAGGAATAAATCGACTGGTCTTCGTCGCCGACTGCGCACACGTTGTGCCCAGTCCCGGCCAGCATCCGCATCAGCTCATATTGCGGGCGGTTCGTGTCCTGATATTCATCCACCAGCAAGTATTGAAAGCGCAGGTTGTAATAGTCGCGCACCTGCGCGGACGACTTCAGCAGCCGGACTGCCTCGAGGAGCAGATCGTCAAAGTCGAACGCGTTCGCCCGCCGCAGCTCCTTGCGATACTCCTCGTAAATGTGTGCGATTCGCTCAGTCTTGGGATCGGCCGAATTGAGATATACCTCCTGCGGATCGAGCATGTGGTTCTTGGCCCACGAAATATGCGCCAGCACCGAGCGCGGCGTGAGCTGCTTGTCATCAATCCCCAGCCGCTTCATCACGGACTTCGTCACTTGCTGCTGATCGCTTTCGTCGTAGATGACAAAGCTTTTGGTGTGCCCGATCGGAGGCTGCCCCGGAACTGAAGACGGAATCCCCAGCGCTTCAATATCCCGCCGCAACATGCGTACGCAGAAAGAGTGAAAAGTCGAAATCGCCGGCTTAGCGATGGACAGCCTGCCGACCAGCTCCTCGACTCGCCCCCCCATTTCCGCAGAAGCTTTGTTGGTGAATGTCACCGCAAGTATGGACTCCGGCATCACGCCGACGTTCTCGATCAAATGTGCAATGCGATACGTGATGACGCGCGTTTTCCCACTCCCAGCGCCCGCCAGGATGAGCACTGGCCCTTCTATGGTTTCAATAGCCTCGCGCTGCTGCGGGTTGAGTTGTGAGAGAAAAGACAAAGATGGAAACGGTCTCCGAGAGTCGTTGATTGGATTTTACAGGATGCCGGAAACGCGCATTTAGAAAGCCAGCTTCCTGTTCCGGCCGACACTTTGATTCCCACAGTGCACCGTCGAACGTCATCTCGCACCGACTTTAATTCGGGGTAGTATCGTTCGATCCTTCGTCAAGGAGTGTTCCATGAAACTTTTTGTCGCATTTGCCAGCTCTCTCTTGCTTGTGGCGCACTGCGCCGCTCAGGACGCTTCATCTGGCGGCACTGACCAGGCCTCCGATCAGAGCATCGCGGCGGCCGCCAAAGCGAGCCGTGCACGAGTACAAGTCGAGCAAGCCAAGGAGGCTGACATTCGCCGGCTTTTAGATCTGACTAGTGCCGGCGCGCTCGCCACCCAGACCATGGACAGCATGGAAGGAAACATCCGTCCACTGATGACGAATTCTTTCCCTCCTGGGGAATACCGCGAAAATCTGATTGATTTGTTTTTTGAAAAGTTCCACTCCAAGCGCGATCCGCAGCAACTTCTCGATCTCGCGGTACCCATCTATGACAAATATTATTCCGACGATGAGATCAAACAGCTGATCCATTTGTATGAGACGCCGATGGGGCAGAAAATGCTCAAGGTAATGCCCAAAGTGTTGGGCGAGCTACAAGCGGCGGGAGAGAAATGGGGCGAGGGGATGGGCAGACAATCAATGACGGAAGTTCTAGCCGAGCACCCCGAGTTGGAAAAGGCGCTCCAGGCCGCACAAAAGACCGCTCGGACACAGTGAAGTCGCGGGTTTGTTTCAGCCCGCTCTCGTCTTAGTCGCAGCGCGGCATTCCTCACACGGGCATACATCCCTGAGAAACTGCCAGGAGTAAATTCCCAGCTCATGGCCGTCGTTCCATTTGAATTTCAGCGCGTACTTGCCGACCGGCTCCGCAGAGACCGGTTTCGCGCTCGGCTTGAACATGGGCAACTCGCCGGGCTTGGTGTGCGGAGGCTCGCCCGGTTGGCGTCCAGTCTTGCTCCGCTCTTCGTCGCACAGCGCGCACGGGCAGGCATCGCGCAGGAAAGGAAATGGGTATCGGGAGAAGTGCCTGTCTTTCCACTCAATTTCCACGCCGGTCCCGGCGGTCAAGTGCACTTTGACGGATTTCGGATCGGCGGAGGGCATGGATTCAGTATCGCAGAAGCCGTCGTTGGTCGTTCGTCATTGGTGACGCTGACATTCAGTCTCCGGAAGCCTTCCTCCGCCAAAGAGGAGACATGTTCCCGGTGACGGCGAATCGAAATAGCGCGAACGAGAGGAGTGCCATCAGCGCGACCACGGCCAGCGCTATCGCCTAGCCGACGACCCAAGTAAATAAGGAAACGTGACCGCCATATTGTTTCGCGGACTCGGCTTCTTGAACTTCGTTAGATATAAACAGCAGCGGAAGTACAATCGCGGCCAACCGAACCGCTAGACTTGCGGCCCCGGTCAATACACGAAAAAGAATCCGAAAAGTCCTCATGCAATCGCCTCATTGTCATCATGCCACGGGAAGGGCTGAAAGAGGTTGTTCCTGGGCGGTGCTTCCGACTCGCCAAAACCGCGAAAATAGCTTAAAATCTATAGTTTCAGCGTCAAGCACTCAACCATCTGGAGCAGTCATGGCACAAGTTTGCGCGATCTGCGGCAAGGGGCCGCAATTTGGAAATAACATCAGCCACGCCCACAATGTGACCAGGCGACGCTGGAACGTCAATCTGCGCCCGGTGCACGCCAAGGTGAAGGGTGGTGCCAGGCGTATCCGCGTCTGCACCTCATGTCTGCGCAGCGGCAAAGTCGTAAAAGCTTAAGGCTTTAACCACAGAGGACAGAGAGGGCTTTCCCTTCTAACCTTCGTGGTTGAGATTCTTACTGCACACCCAGCAGTTGCACATCGAAAACCAAGGTCGCATTCGGCGGGATTGCTCCTGGATACCCGCGCTCTCCGTACGCAAGGTCTGGCGGGATGCGCAACTGGCGTTTGCCGCCGACTTTCATTCCCGCCACACCTTCATCCCAACCCTTAATCACTTCGTGGGCGCCGAGCGTGAATGAAAATGGCCGGCCTGCGTCCACCGAACTGTCGAACTTTTTCCCGCTCAGCAGCCAGCCGGTGTAGTGGACCTGCACTTTCTGTCCGGTCGAAGCGATCGCGCCGGTGCCGACCTGAATGTCCCAGTACTCCAGTCCAGAAAGCGTTCTTTTCGGATTCCCAGTCACTTTTGTCGGCCCACTGGTACTCGGGTGCGTACCAGCATTGGGGGACTTTTTCGTGGTATCACTCTGTCCAAAGCCGGCTGCTGCCGTCAGCATAAGAATTGCAATTGCAGTTGCAAAGACTAACGAATGCTTCAACATTTCTCTCTCCTATTTGTAGAAAGTTCCACCATCTGGAATGGGGGTCAGCGCGATCACATCGATCTCTACCAACACATCTTTGGGCAGACACGAAACTTCCACGGTGGACCTTGCTGGCGGGCCTGAACTGAAGTATTTCCCATAGACGGCATTCATCGCGGCAAAGTCGTTCATGCTCTTCAGGAAGACAGTGCAGCGCAGCACCTGGTCCACACTGCTTCCCGCAGCACTCAAGATGGCAGCAAGACTTTTCATTACGCGCTCGGTCTGAACGGTCACGTCGCCTTCGACCACTTGCTGCGTCGCCGGATCAATCGCCACTTGCCCCGAAATGAATACCAGACCGTTCGCGCGGATCGCCTGCGAATATGGCCCAATCGCCTTAGGCGCATCCGGTGTGGAGATGACTTCGCGCATGTGTCTCCTTGATTTCAGATTGCAGAGTTCAGATTGCAGATTGTAGATTGAAAGGCGAAAATTCCAAAGTTGCAGGAGTCAAGAAACGAGTTTGCCGACGGCCAACGCCCAACAACCAACGACCGCCTTTCACACTCTCTGCAATCTCTGAACATCGTGTACCCCGGGAAGCTTTCTCACGCCCTGGATAATGCTCTCCAGATGTTTCAGGTCCTCAATCTCGATCACGATATCCACGTTCGCTTGACCATTCTCGGTCCGCGCTTCGATGTTGCGAATATTGGTGCTGCGGTCGCTGATCACTGCCGTAATCTGCTTCAGCATTCCAAAGCGGTCATCGCAGAAAACAGTAAGTTTTACTGGAAAGGACGTGGCCGCGTCGTCTTCTTTGCCCCACTCCACGTCAATCTTGCGCTCGGGTTCATACATCAGGTTCAGTACGTTCGGACAGTTTATGGAATGCACCGCCACTCCCTTGCCCCGGGTCACATAGCCGACAACCGCCTCTCCACGGATGGGATTACAGCAACGTGCACGATAAACCAGCAGGTCGCCGTGGCCCTTCACGCGGATCGCGTTGCTGTGGTCTCCGCCAAAAACCCGGCGCACTACGCTGCCAATCCCTGATTCCTCCTCAGCCGGCGCGGCCGGCTGTTCCGCGGCCGGGGCGAGTTTCCCCAGGATCTGGCGGGCCGAATATTTTCCGTACCCGATGCCAGCCATCAAATCGTCTGGCTGTCCCAAGCCATAATCAGACGCGATCCGTTGCCAATCTTCGTCTTTGATTTCCTTTAACGAAATCCGGTATTTGCGCGCTTCTTTGTCGATCAGCTTCTTGCCAATTTCAATCGCCCGTTCACGCTGGTGAATATTCAGCCAATGCTTGATCTTGTTTCGCGCGCGTGACGAGCGAACTACGCTCAACCAGTCCCGGCTGGGCTTGTGCCCCGGCTGGGTGATGATCTCGACAATGTCTCCGCTGTGCACTTTGTGACGCAACGGGACCATGCGCCCGTTCACTTTCGCCCCCACACAGGTGTGCCCGACCTCGGTATGGATGGTGTAAGCGAAATCGATAGGCGTTGAATCGCGCGGAAGGACCACCACCTTGCCCTTGGGCGTGAAGGTATAAACCTCTTCCGGGTAGAGATCGATTTTTAGAGTGGAAAGAAACTCGCTGGGATCAGAGACATCCCGCTGCCACTCGACAACCTGCCTGAGCCAGGCGAGCCGCTGTTCATCCTGCGCCGAAACTGGACCGTCTTTGTACTTCCAGTGCGCGGCGATTCCGTCTTCCGCCATCCGGTGCATCTCTTCGGTCCGAATTTGGATTTCGAAACTCGTCCCCTCTTCCGTGATGACCGAGGTGTGGAGCGACTGGTACAAGTTCGGCCTGGGCATGGCAATAAAGTCTTTAATCCGCCCCGGCACCGGACGCCAAACGTTGTGCACGATGCCCAGAACCGCGTAGCAGTCCTGCACCGACCGTGTGATCACGCGCATGGCGTAAAGGTCATAAACCTGGTCAACCGAGATGCGCTGCTTCAAGAGTTTCTTGTGGACACTGTAAAGCCGTTTAATCCGGCTCTCGACTTTGGCGGTGATTCCCGCTTCTTGAAGCTTGTCCCGTAAGACGCGCTCGACGCTAGCGAGGAAGTGCTCGCCTTTCTTGCGACGCGCCTCGACCGCATCATGGACCTGCTGGTAGCCGATGGGATCCAAATAGCGGAATCCCAGGTCTTCCAGCTCTCCGCGAATTTTGCCCATTCCCAGCCGGTGCGCGATGGGCCCATAAATATCCAGCGTCTCTCGCGCGATTTTCTGCTGGCGATCTGGCGGCAAGTGCTCGAGCGTTCGCATGTTGTGCAGACGATCGGCAAGCTTAATCAGAACGACACGAATGTCGTCTACCATGGCCAGCATCATTTTGCGCAGGTTCTCTGCCTGCTGCTCTTCGCGCGAGGCAAAGTCAATTTTGCTGATCTTGGTGACGCCCTCGACAATGTGCGCGACCTGCTCGCCAAATTCCTTGCGAATGTCGACGATCGTGACCGAAGTGTCTTCCACTGAATCGTGCAGCAGACCTGCAGCCACAGCGACGCCGTCCATTTTCATTTCGGCAAGGACTAGAGCGACTTCCAGCGGATGTACCAGGTAAGGCTCACCCGACGCCCGATGCTGGCCGGAGTGGTGCGTCTGCGAAAACTCGTAGGCCTTGCGAACCAGCTCCAGGTCATCATTCGGCCGGTTCTCGCGCATATTCCGCAACAGCTCGCGGAATTTCGTCACCGTGAGCATGTTGGTCGCGATTTGTTCGCGTAGCGTCGTCATGCCTAGATTAGTGCCTGCCGGAAGTTAGGATTGGTGCGGCGCGGGCGCCTCGCCCGCGAACCCACGAGCGACGGCCTCCGGTGGGCCTGTTTCCTTGTTTCTGATTATATCGGGCGGCCCAGAATGTGGGACAGCCGCCCCCGGCTGTCCGCTTGGCGAGCAGGGTTCTTCTGTGTTGCGACAATGTCGAGCTTCGCTCGACAGGACAGCCGAGGGCGGCTGTCCCCCCATGGGCCATTCGAAATGCTACAGTGTCGGCGTGGCTCGTGCCCTCATCAGCGGTGCTTCGGGACTGATCGGCTCCGCCCTCGTGTCTTCTCTCGAATCGCACGGGTGCAAGGTCACTCGCCTGGCGCGACGGGAGACAGGGGACGCAAACGAAGTCCAATGGGACCCTATGCACACGGTTCCGCCAGACCTCGTCTCCGGCTTTGACACGATCATCCATCTCTCTGGCGAAAGTGTCGCCGGACGCTGGACGGAAGCGAAGAAGAAGCGCATCCGAGACAGCCGTGTGGCGAGCACACAGAACCTGTCGAATGCGCTCGCGAAGGCCGCCACACCGCCAAAGACGTTCATCTGCGCCTCCGCCATCGGCTACTACGGTAATCGTGGAGAAGAAATTTTGAACGAAGAAAGCCCCTCTGGCACCAGTTTCCTTGCCGAAGTCTGCCGGGAGTGGGAAGCCGCGACCGAAGTTGCTGCTCACGCCGGCATTCGCTCCGTGAATCTGCGAATCGGATTAGTCCTGAGCCCGAACGGCGGCGCGCTGAAGCAGATGCTTTTGCCATTTCGTCTGGGCCTGGGAGGGAAAATAGGCAGCGGACGCCAGTGGTGGAGTTGGATTCACATTGAAGACTTGGTTTGTGCGGTCCATCACATTTTGCAAAACGAATCTTTGAAAGGCTCGGTCAACATGACTGCTCCAAATCCGGCAACCAGTGCCGAATTTACGAAGATTCTGGCAGAAGTGCTGAAGCGGCCGGCGATCTTCCCAGTTCCGGCCTTCGCTGCACGGCTGGCGTTTGGCGAATTTGCCGATGAAGGTCTGCTGGCCAGCGCGAGAGTGATGCCGCGAAAGCTAATGGAAAGTGGATTTGAATTCCGAAACCAGGAACTTCAGCCCGCACTAAAAGACTTCTTCTGAAGCATATGGCCCAAATCATCGTGGAAGAGCGGCGCTTTTAGCGTCGCGTTAATCAGAACGCACGAGCAGCGCGGTGCTGAAAGCGCCGCTCTTCCACGGTTGAATTACTTCGTCCCTGCCTTGGCGAATTCCTCTACCCGCTCGCGCACACTCAACACATGCTTCGGCAGCGGCAGATGACTGCCTTCTTCAAGGATAGGAATCAATTTGTCGAACTCCGGCCCGGAGTGTGATCCCGTAACCACAATTCTGATGGGATGAAACAACTCTTTGCCCTTGGCTCCGGTTTCGGCCTTCACTTCGTTCACAATGTGTTTGAATTGTTCCGGCGTGAGTGTTGCCTCGCGGGCCAAGTCGTCTTCGAGAACCTTCACCGTGAATCTTGTCAGCACTGTATCGGTGTTAGGCCAGCCGAGAACTTCGGCGTTGTCCGGAGAAGCGAGCGCTGCCTTCGCATCGTAGTGAAAAATCAGATTGGCACGCTCCGGCAATTGATCAAGGCGGTCCACAGACGGCGCCACAAGCGCCAACACGCGGTCGAACCAAATCTCCATTCCGGAATCTAAAGGCTGTGCCAGTAGTCCAGCGTCTTCAAAGTACAGCCTTGCTACTGTCGCGAGCCGTTCTACAGGTTTTTGTTTGATGTAATGCCGGTTCAGCCAATACAGCTTCTCCATGTCAAAGACTGCCGGTGACGGCGTGACCCGCCCCAGCGAGAACTCCTTAACCAACTCCTGCAGCGAAAAGATTTCGCGCGTACCGCCGGTCGGAGCCCAACCCAGCAGCGCCAGATAGTTCACCAGGGCTTCGGGCAGAACTCCCATATCGCGGAAGTTTGCGATGGAAGTCGCGCCGTGGCGTTTCGAGAGCCGCTCTCTGTCAGCGCCTAGGATCGTTGAAAGATGCGCAAACTCGGGCACGGGCCAACCGAGCGCTTCGTACAATGCTACCTGCTTGGGAGTGTTCGAGAGATGATCGTCGCCCCGGATCACGTGCGTGATCTTCATCAATGCGTCATCAATCACCACCACGTAGTTGTAGACCGGCATGCCTGACGAACGCAGGATGATGGGATCACTCACTACTTCGTTCGAGAACTCGACAGGTCCGTGAACGATGTCATGGAAGCGGATCGGGTGCTCGGGAATCCGCAAACGAATTGCACAAGCCTCTCCCGCTGCGCGCCGCCGCTGCGCCTGTTCCGGATCAATCGCGCGGCATTTACCTGAATAAATCGGCTGCCGGTGTTCGGCCGCCGCCCGCTCTCGTTCCCGTTGCAAGTCTTCTTCGCCGCAGAAGCACAAGTAAGCCTTGTGCTCGCTCAACAGCCTTTCCGCATGCTCGCGATAGATTGCAAGCCGGTCTGATTGCCTATAAGGAGCGAAGGCGCCGCCCACGTCCGGCCCTTCGTCCCAATCCAGTCCCAGCCATTTGAGATCAGCGATGAGCTGATCTTCGAAGCGGGCTTCGCTGCGATCAACATCGGTATCCTCGATGCGAAGCACCATGACGCCGCCGCGCTGTCGGGCAAACAGCCAGTTAAAGAGAGCCGTGCGCGCGTTGCCAACGTGGAGATGTCCAGTTGGGGAAGGGGCGAAACGCGCGCGGATATTCGAATCTGTGGTCACGGAAAGATGTTAGCAGGACTCCGGAATTTCCTCGCGCGGATCGTAGAACTACGCGTCGTCTTCAGATCGCTTTTGAAGTTCTTGCCATAGCTTGTCGAGGACTTCGGATCTTCTCGGACCTTGTAGCTCGCGCTCTAATTCTTCGAGAGCGACCGCGACCACGTGGTAATGGTGAGCCCCGGCAAACCGTGGATCAGAAGTCACTTCAAGCCACAAGCGGTGAAGCAGAGCGAGGTCCTGGTTGCGCAAATGCGGCGCGTGCGGGCCCAGATAATATTCGCGAGAGACGCCGTTAGGCAGTCGCACTTCCATTACCAGCCGCGGTTTTGGATCAGGCAGCCGCTCCCAGGCGTCGCCGGTCAGCTTAGCCTGCTCATCGGGACTCAACTTGTTAGAGAGGCCGCAAACAATCCTGCTGGATTCCAGCCGCTGGGCCGTCACTATGATGGAATCAAAGACGTCGGCAGCCGGGACTACCAGCAGCGAGATTGGTTTACCTTCTTTTTCTGCTGCGGCGACCGCGGCTGTGAACAACTCCTGTTCGTAGTGATCGAAAACCTGACTCGCCTCAAAGGTAGTGCTGCCGCTGAAAGAGTGCTCGCGATGATAAAGGCGGGCGGTCATGACTACAACATCCTGCTGTCTGGTGTCGGTTCTTCGCAAGACCTCACGCAAGTAATACAAGTTCTTGGGATCGCGGACCGCCACGAGAATGTTCCCAGGGCGGACGCCAAGCGTTTCGCCCGCCGGTTCCTCGTTTCCATAGACACGGAACTGGTCAAGACTCTCGGGTTTACCAGCCCGCTGCTTCGCAACCCGCCGCTCGGAATATGTGAACAGGGCAAAGAAAACCAAACTGAACGAGACACCTCCAATAGTTGCCTGATATTTGGTGAAGAAGTTCACCACCGCGGTGATGAATAGCACAGTTGCGATCAGGATCACTCCCAGCGGCAGTTCACGACCCTTGCCGAGCGGAATATTTCCGGGAACTTTCCACTCTCGTTTCGCCGGTTCCGTATAACGCAGCACCAGCACCGCCAATGCCATCATGGCGAAGCTCCACACCACTCCAAACGCGTACAGGCCAGCGAGTGTGAATACGTTTCCGCGCGTGACGATGATGGTCAACAACTGCAGCCCGACCACAAGATTGATGATCCGGTAACTTGTTCCATAGCGCGGGTGCGGCTTCTGAAACGCGTCGGTGAGCACGCCATCTTCAGCAACCCGATTGAGCACGCCGTTTGCGCCTACAACGGAAGTATTCTGCGCGCCAGAAAGGATAAGGACGCCGACCAGGACCACGAAACCGTGAAAAACCAACCTGGCCCACAGCGGTCCCCAAAGGTGCATCGCAATGCCGCTGATGAGATTCCCGAAGTACTCATGCCTAACGCTGTCGGGAATGATCATCACCGCGAAAAACGAAGTCAGGGCGGTAAACAGAAGCGCATAGATTCCGATTACCACTGCGGCCTTTTTGAGATTTCTCAACTTGGGATGCGCGATTTCGCGGTTCACCTGAGCCAGGGTTTCCTCGCCACTCATGGCTAGCACCGAATGGCCGAAGCCCACAAAGACGATGAACATTGTCAGGTGGCTGAGCCAGCTCCCTTTCAGAGCGCTCAACCATCCGAGCGATTCTTTGTTCAAAACAATCCCGTACTTAAGCGGGTTCGGAGGAACCTGGAAAGGAACATGGAAGAGAGTGACCACGCACCAGATAATGAGAATTACGACCATCACTGTAGTGATGGCCATTATCTGCACCGCTTTCTGGCTGGACTCGTGCATGCCCTGGGTGTTTTTCCACCAGAAATAAAGTGTGACGAGTATTCCGAAAACAGCGGCGAACGCGTTCTCGGGAAAATGGCGCAGCGGATGCCCAGCATAGCGCGCTGTGTCTTCGATGAAGCCGGCTAGGTATTCTCCAGCCACAACTGAGCTGAGCGGCCCGGTCAGCACATAGTCGAACAGCAGCGCAGAAACCGAAAACTTCGCCAGGGTGTTCCCCATCGCACGCCGGACCACGCGGTAAACGCCGCCACGCACAAACATGCTGGTTGATTCGATGTAGAGTGCGCGAACACAATTGGCGAACAGCATGACCGCGAGGATGAACCAGGGCGCACTTTTGCCAATGACCTTCTCTGCGTCTCCACCAACGTAGTACGCAGAAGATCCGAGATCTGCGAGGACGATCGCAGCCGCGCGCCAGAACGAGATGAAGCTCAACAGCACCGTCGTGGCAACGAACACCTTGACGACTGGACGCTTTGTATTTCCCAGGGTTGTGGACATATACCTGCGGACTAAACCGCTATAGTCTTAGAAACTTAACACATCAGATGGATTGATGACCGTGACTTTCGCGGGAGGTAGGAGCCAGATGCGTTTTTGTGATGCGGTCGTGCCATGAGAGCTGGTCTTCATCCAGAAAGCACCACGCGTAGCCCAGGCCGAGGGAAACACAAGAGAGCAACGACGCAAGCACGCGCCAGCGACGCAAATTTCGCGAGGCAGGTGTGCCGTCGAATCGACTCACCGCTAGTCTCGCGAGACGCAGTCCTGGAGTCGTCCCACAGAAGATCAGGAGCGCGTACTGGTAGGCCGGCCACAGCGCAGCCATCAAGCAGCCTGCAAGTTCGACATCGATTCGCCATGGCGGAGTAGCGCCAGTAATTCGGAAGAAGACATATCTGAAAGCGATCACCGCAACCGCGACTATCAGAACGTCGACCCCTGCCGCCAGAGCTCGCCGCGAAAGTGCGGCCGACTGCAGCGGCAAGTCCAATCCTGGACGCCGATCCGGCTCCGGCTCGCTGACCGCTTCCATCAGAATGCCTCCCAACGCCGGCGGGGGAGGCAGCAGTTCCGGCGCCTCTAGGATGCGAGGCCGGTCCATCATGGGCTCAGCAAGTTCGTCAGTCCTGACCGGTGGAGCAGTCCGTGGAAATTCCAGTACTCGCGCTGTCGAGTCAGTGAAAATCGGCGTCCTCGTTTGCTGAGGCGCATTCTCGATCGCCGTTGGCCCGCGTACGGTCTCTGAAACAAACGACGCAGCCTCTTCGGTGGTCCGGTTACGATTTGTGCCTGCTTCGAACTGCAATCGCAATGACGGATATCGGTCTTTGCGTGGCCTGCGTGACTTGTAGCTGCTCACTTTGGCGCTGACCTGGTCGCGCCAGTCGCGCTCCCCGTCGGAGGCTCCATCCCCCACAGGGAGGGAGCTATCTGTTGAGGACTGCTCCTGGTTGGTCGTGATGGTACGGCTCTCGGTCGTACCGGAAGACTCTGTGGATCCGGTTTCAGCACGGTTGGCGGCCATACAGTCCCGGTCCTGGGACTGTGAATGTGGTTCTTCCCTGCAATCTTCCTGTGCATCCACCACAAATCGTGGGCGCTCAACCTGGGCATCCAAGCTAGCCGAGAATTGCTGCTCGCTGCAATCCGGTCCATCCGGATCGAAGTATGTCGTCGCTGGATCGGGATCGGATTGGACTTCAGGTGGGTTCATGGCAAGTCAAACTCTGTTCTCCTCGGCATAGCTTCGGTGCCGCAGGAGAAACAAACTCAGCCGGGTCCTTTGCCTCGAGAGGCGTGAACGTGCTACCTTCTCGCAAAGTCCCGTGCTTTCTGATATCTGCCGGACTCATTGCGCTCCCGATGGCTTCCCGCACTCGATTGCTTATCACGGTGGCGGTGCTTTGTCATCTGCTACTCGCACCACGCTTAGTTACCAGCCAGTTGCATCCCACCTCGTCCGAACACCAGAACCTGCCCGAAGCCCCTCATGGATCCTCACAGCCGGTCACCATCCAGGCGCTGCAGCAGGAAAAGGACGGGCCGGTGTATAAACTACGCGGCAACGCCAAAATCGACTATGAGACTTACACGTTTTCTGCGGACGAGGTCATTTACAACTCCGATTCAGGACAAGTCCAGGGCGAAGGTCACCTGCTGCTCGAGGGCGGGCCCAACGACGAGCACATCCAGGCCTCGCGTGGCAAATACAAATTGAGGATCGAGAGCGGCAGGTTTGAGAACGTGACTGGAAGCATCGGGCTGAAGGTCCGGAAAAGCCGGAACATCTTTACCAGTTCCAATCCGTTTTGTTTTACCGGCAAAGTTGTGGAGAAGGTCGGTCCGGACCACTACGTCGTCAATGACGGTACCGTGACCACGTGCGAACTGCCTCGCCCTAAGTGGCAGTTCTCCTCGCGCAAGGTTGTGGTGGATGTTGGAGGCAACGCAAAGATTTACCATAGCGATTTTCGCGTCGAAGGCATCCCAGTTCTGTATCTTCCTTTCGCGACGCATCCTGTGCAGAAAGTCCCGCGGCAGTCAGGTTTTTTGATTTCAAACCTGGGACGTTCTTCGACCCGCGGCTTTACTATGGGAGAATCCGCCTTCTGGGCCATCAGCCGCAGCATGGATTTACTCGCAGGGGCCGAATACTTCTCCAGACGGGGGTGGGCGCCAGACGGTGAGTTCCGCGCGCACCCATCGGAAGACTCGTTCGTGGACCTGACTTTCTTTAGCGTCTTCGATCGCCGGCTCAATGGAGTGAACCAGGGCGCCACCGAAGCCCGGCTAAATTCTGAAGTCGAGTTTGCCCACAATTTCCGCGGTGTCGCGAATATCGACTATCTCAGTTCCTATGTCTTTCGGCTGGCGTTCACTGATGTCTTTACACAGGCGGTCAACTCCGAAGTCCGCTCCCAGGATTCCTTTCTAACACCACTGGCAGTTTCTTTATGAACGCGACTACCAGGCGTTACCAGGACTTCCAAAGCACCACGCCAGGAGACGTCATCACCATTCTTCATGCGCCTGGAGTTGAGATCTCAAGGGTGGACCAGCAACTGGGAAATTGGCCTTTTCACGCCAGCTTTGAGGCTGCTGCCGAAGGACTCTCGCGCAGCGAACCTTCCTTCAGCACCGCTCCCTTACTGGGACGCTTCGACATGAACCCAGTCGTATCTCTGCCCTTGTTGGTCAGAGGCTGGAGTTTTCGTCCGGAGCTTTCTCTAAGAGACACGATCTATACCCAGCAACTAGTTCCTTCGGGTGGTGTCGCCCTTACGGACGTGGGCACCGCGATTTCGAAAACCATAAACCGGAAGGCACTTGCGGGGTCAGTCGAACTCCGCCCGCCGGCGCTTGACCGGATATTCGATCACGAAGTTCTTGGCCGAAAGTGGAAGCATGCGATCGAACCACGAATCATATACACCTACGTCACCGGAGTGGAGAACTTCTCGCACATCCTGCGTTTTGACGATCGTGACATCCTCAGCGATAGCAATGGAGTTGAGTACGCCATTGTGAACCGTCTATATGCCAAGCGCACCTCTTCCGAGCCGGACAAATGCGGTCCGGATGGGATACCTGCTTTGATTGCCGGAGCGGCTCAACCATCCAGCCGCGTTCCATGGGAGCACAGCCAGCGCACGCGTGAACAACCGTGTCCCAAGCAGCCGGACACTCGTGAAATCGTCACTTGGGAGCTGGCGCAAAAGTATTTTCTGGATACCACTTTTGGCGGCGCGCTAGTTCCGGGTAGGCGCAACGTTCTCACCAGCGCCGTGGATTTGACGGGCATCGCATTTCTGACCGAAGCACGCCGTCTTTCACCGCTGATTTCGCGATTGCGGGTCTCCACCAACGCTCGCAGCGACCTGGAATGGGACGTGGATTAAGATTTCCAGGCTGGACGTGTGAATACGAGCACCGTCCTCTTCAATCATCACATCGGACTGTTCACGGTGGGGGCTGGAAACGCGTTTCTGCACGTTCCCAGTGAAGTCTCCGCCTCAAACACCATCGCCGCGGCGGAGAAATTCAATCAGTTTCGGGGTGTCCTCGGCTATGGGAGCGCGAACCGCATCGGATTCAGCGGGGCAGCCAGCCTAGGCTTTGACGCGAGGCTCAGGCAGCTCCAATATGGTTCAGCCCAGCTCGCTTACAATTGGGATTGCTGTGGAGTAGACATCGAATACCGGCGCTTTGCGCTGGCATCGGTGCGAAATGAAAATCAATTCCGGTTCACTTTTTCACTCGCAAATGTGGGCGCTTTTGGAAATCTGAGGCGGGGAGAACGGCTCTTCTAACCGGTGCAACCGACGCCTGAATTTCGGCATAAGATATTTCTATGACGGCATCCATCGAACTGGCCTCCAAGCGCACTGCCCTTGACCGTCAGCTCCGGTCCCTGGGGCGCACTCTGGTGGCCTGCTCCGGAGGAACTGATTCTGCTTTCCTGGCATGGGCTGCGCATCAGGCTCTGGGCACTGACATGCTGGCAGTGATTGCTGATTCGCCCAGCCTGGCCCGCTTCCAGCTCGCAGACGCCATTGCGTTCGCCCGTGAACAGAGTATTCCTCTCGAAATCATTCACACGGAGGAGCTTGATCGTCCCGAATACGTCCGCAACGATTCTTCCCGCTGCTTTCATTGCAAAGACGAGCTTTTCACCCTAATGGAGAGTTTCGGCAATTCGCATGGATTTGAAACCATTGTGTATGGTGTGAACCTGGACGACAAAAGCGATTTCCGCCCCGGCCAGGTCGCAGCTTCGCAGCACAGGGTTGCGGCGCCACTCCTTGATGCCGGTCTCAGCAAGGAGGAAATTCGCACCCTCGCCCGCGAGGCGGGACTGCGCATCTGGGACAAGCCGGCCTCCGCCTGCCTCTCGTCGCGTATTGAGTATGGCCGCCCGGTCACAACAGAGGCTCTGACTGCTGTCGAGCAGGGCGAGGAGGCCTTGAGGCAGCTCGGGTTTCGGCAATTCCGTGTGCGCCATCATGGCGACATCGCCCGCATCGAGATCGCTCGCGAAGAAATGCCTCGCGCGCTTACTCCGGAAATGGCGATCAACTTCACCCGGGTTTTTAAAGCATTAGGTTTCAAGTTTGTGACCCTTGATTTGGAAGGCTTCCGCTCAGGCTCTATGAACTCTCTGCTTCCCCCGGAACAGATTGTTCCCGTCCGAGGCTAGTCCGTCCCTGCTTCTAGGCGCTCCCCTGTGAGATAATTTGAGCAACTCCCTATGGTCAGGCGGTTTCTGGTGATGTCGTGCAAGCGCACTTTCTTCGTTTTCCTGATGATCTGTCTGGGCTGCTCAGCGCAGCTTGCTCCAACTGAGCTTGCGCAGCGGATCGAGCGCCAGCTTCGTGTTTCTTACAACGTACCTGCAAGCGTAAAGGTCGTCATTTCTCCCCCGCGCGCCAGCGAATTCCCGAATTACGATGCCCTAACTGTCACCTTCGACGGCGACGGCAAGACGCAGAACTTGGAATTCCTGCTCTCCAAAGACCAGAAGACGCTGCTAAGGATGACCAAAATGGATTTGACCAAGGACCCGTACGCAGAGACGATGAAAAAGATCGACGTGAAGGGACGCCCGGTCCGCGGAAATGCGAATGCGAAGGTCGTAGTTGTCAATTACGACGACTTTCAGTGTCCCTTCTGCTCGAAGGTCCATCAGACGCTGTTTCCCGAGTTGCTGAAAGAATACGGCGACCGTGTGGCTTTCATCTACAAAGACTTTCCGCTGGCTGAGATCCATCCCTGGGCAACGCATGCGGCAGTGGACGCAAATTGTTTGGCCGCCCAGAATGGCGACGCATATTGGGACTTCGCTGATTACATCCATACCAACCGGCAAGTCGTGAACTCGGAGAAAGGTCTGGAGAATCAACTCGCTGCGCTGGACCGCATTACCATGACTGGAGCCGGTAAGTTCAAGCTGGATACGGCGAAACTGCAACTCTGTGTCAAGGCCCAGGCCGACGATGCGGTGAAGGCCTCGGTTAAGGAAGGCGAGTCCCTGGAAGTGAGCGGTACGCCGACGATGTTTGTCAACGGCCAGATGATGGACGGGGCGCGCCCGATTGTCGAATTTCGAGCGCTGTTCGATAACGCGCTGCACCAGGCTGGTGTTCCTGCTCCGCCGCATCCCGCCGCTTCCGCCGCTACCCCTGCGCCGACAGCACCTTCCGGTCAAGCGGTGGGCACACGGTAACACCATTTCGAATGGAGAAAGAATTGAAGCTCGCCCCTAATTTCAGGAAAACTCTCGTCCTTTTACTGGCGCTTGCGGTAGCAACTCTCGCAGCCTCCTGCGGCCTTAAGCCCTCCGGCGACGATGTGGCCGCTAGTGTTGACGGGCAAAAGATTTACCGTGCCGATGTCGAAAAGTATTTTCAAAACCAGACCGCTGGCTCACCTCAGCCGTTGAGTGACGAGCAAGCCACCAGTTTGCGTCTGAGCATTCTGCGCGAATTGATCGAAAACGAGATCCTGATGCATCGCGCAGCCAAGCTCGGGTTACTCGCTACCGACGATGAGGTTGACCGCAAGCTCAATGAGATCAAGTCACCTTATGGCACTGAGGAATTCACGCGGAAGCTGCAGGAAAGGAAGTTTTCGCTCGACGATTTCAAGCGTGACATCCGGCGGACGCTGACTGCTGACAAGGTGCTGCACAAGGAAATAACTTCCAAGATAAATGTCAGCCAGCAGGATATTGCCGGTTACTATGCCCAGCACCAAGCGGAGTTCAATCCCATTGAGCCTCGTTATCATCTGGCACGCATTCTGGTGACCACAAGCACCAGCCCACAAGGGCAGAGTGGCGGGAACAAGGCGCGAAACGAAGCTGAGGCCCGCAAGAAGATTGAAACCGTTCTGGCGCGCCTGCAGGCGGGCGAGGACTTCTCCGCCGTCGCTATGACGTACTCCGAGGACGAAACAACTGCGGCCAATGGGGGAGACATCGGGATTTTTCCTGAGTCTGCGCTAGTCAGGCAAACCGATTCGGCCACCCGCGAGAGCGTGTTGAAACTGAAGCCCAGCCAGTACACTCCCGTCATAACATTGGGAAATCCTGCCATCAAGCAGATAACCGCCTTTCAGATTGTGAAACTGATTGCGTTCGAACCAGCGGGGCAGCGTGATCTTTCCGATCCTCGAGTGGAGCAGGAAATTCGAACGCAGTTACAAGACCGCCGCGAACAATTGCTGAAAGCCGCTTATTATGAAGTCATGCGGGATCAGGCGAAGATCGATAATTACTTCGCGCAGCACGTGCTCAATACGACCGCCACCGCGCATTGACCGCCTGCTCCATCCTGAAACTCGGTTTCGGATATTTCGCAAAATCTGGGAGCATTCTTCCGGTTATTCCACGATGGCCAGTACGTCACCGGCATTCACTTTTTCGCCATCGTGAGCCAGCATCTTCTTCAAGACCCCCTCTTTCGGCGACCGGATTTCATTCTGCATTTTCATGGCTTCGACGACGATGATTCCCTGTCCCGCAGAAATCTTGTCGCCTTCGCGCGCGAGCACCCGCACCACAGTGCCGGGCATGGAAGCAGTCAGCCTCTGCGAACCCGCGTCGACCAACCCCATGCGCATTCTGCTTCGCAGGGACCGTGGATTCTGGACGGAAACTTCGTAGCGGATTCCTCCTATGAAGAGCCCCTGGCCATCTCCTGCGCACTCGTTGCGTACCTCGAAGGATTCTCCGTACACGACGAGCGAGAGCACGGCAGGACTGATCTGCACGGCATCGACGAGGATCTCACGCCCGTCTAGCCGACACGCCCAGCGATCTGTGACTTTATCGCTAGTTGCAGACCCCAGGTCGATTGGGACATCGCTCGCCTTTGTGAGTTCGAGCCGATAAGTTTTGCCGCAGAGGCTGATGTTGTAAAACATCCCTTTATCTCAGGGCCTCAGCGCGCGCTACTGTTCTCCAGTTGGACGCCACTGCTGACGGAATCGGGGTTTCCCTGTCTTTCCCGGAATTAAGCGCATAGAAGATCCCGGCGGCGATGACGGCAATCTCGTTGCCGCTCTGGCCTGCTTCTGATGGGGACCTTTCCTGTAACCGCGCAAGGTAGCCCGTATCTGTCTTGCCGGCAATGAATTCTTGATCGGAAAGAATCCGTTGAAACAGCGGCAGGTTTGTCCTTACACCGGCGATGACATACTCCGGCAGTGCCCGCCTCAGTCGCCCGACGGCCTGTTCCCGGTTCTCGCCGTATCCGATCAGCTTGGCCAGCAGCGGATCATATTCAATTGGAACATCCCATCCCTGGTATATGCCACTGTCCACGCGGATTCCCGGCCCCGAGGGTTCGGTGAGCGCAGCGATCGTTCCAGGACTCGGAAAATAATTATTGTCAGGATCTTCAGCATAGATGCGGCACTCGATCGCGTGCCCGCGAATGCGTACATCTTCCTGGGCAAACGGGAGCTTCTCGCCGGCCGCGATGCGTATCTGCAAGTGAACCAGATCTAGTCCCGTGACAAGCTCTGTCACTGGATGTTCCACCTGCAAGCGGGTATTCATTTCCAGGAAATAAAAATTCCCGCTCGCGTCAGCCAGAAACTCTATTGTCCCGGCGTTCGTGTATCCTGCCGCTTTCGCAGCCTTCACGGCGACTTCGCCCATCTTTCTGCGCATCTCTTGAGTTGCCGCCGCCGATGGAGACTCCTCCAACACTTTCTGGTGGCGCCGTTGGATGGAACAGTCCCGCTCTCCCAGATAAACACAGGTTCCGTGCTCATCGGCGATCACCTGCATTTCGATGTGCCGCGGATTCTCGATCGCCTTTTCCAAATAAACTTCGGGGTCTCCAAAAGACCGTTGTGCCTCACTCTGTGCGGCCTCCAGAGCGGAAGCAAGTTCACTTTCGCTGGCAACCAGGCGCATTCCTTTTCCGCCACCACCGGCTGCAGCCTTCAGCATCACCGGATAACCGAGTTTCTTTGCGATTTCCGCTGCTTGCGCCAGCGATTCCACTCCTCTCGAGGTTCCGGGCACAAACGGCACACCTGCCTTTTCCATCTGTTGCCGGGCGCGGGTCTTTGATCCCATGAGTTCGATCGACTCGGGCGAAGGCCCGATGAACTTGATTCCAGTATCCCGGCAAGCCCGCGCGAAAGTAGGGTTTTCCGATAGGAATCCATAACCAGGATGTATGGCGTCCGCACCACAGCGCTTTGCGGCATCCAAAATGCGGTCGATGCTCAAATACGACTCGCTGGCCGCAGGTGGCCCAATCCGGTAAGCCTCGTCGGCTTTCAACACGTGCAGGGCTCCACGATCTGTGTCCGAATAGACAGCGACTGCCACAAGCCCCAGCTCATGGCAGGCACGAATGACACGCACGGCAATCTCGCCGCGATTCGCTATCAGGAGTTTCTTAAACATCGCAATGTCAAAATGGGCCTTGCTTCCGGAGCCACTCACAATTTTAGCGGGCAAAAAGATACCCCTCCGTCGAGAAGGGGCTGATTGCGTCCCACGGTTCGGAAATCTACTTTTGCTGGTCCATGGTGATGCCCTGCGGTCCGGCCTGCTTCTCCGCCTTCGCCTTCTTCGCAGCCATTGTCTTGTCCACCCACTCGTCAGCGGCTTTCAAGTCAGCGGTGCGTTGTTCTGGCTGGTCGCATTCCCGGTCCGCCTTCTCGCGGTAAAGCAGGTTCATATATGCCATTGCGTCGTCGTAATCCTGCCGCATCTGCAGGGCCTTGGTGAGACTGTCAATGCCATCCTGAATCACGCTGCCGCCTTCTTCTCGCAGCTTGGCGCAGAGTTTCTTGTCCTTAAGCGGCTCGTCCGCCCGGAGGCCGAGCTTCGCGCGTTCTTCCATCCGGGGCTGGTAGGCTTGCGTCCAGTCTATGACGCCAATCGAGTAGTAAGCCTCCGGATCATTCGGGTCAAGCTCGATTGCCTTGCGATAGTAGCTCTTGGCATCTTCAAATTTCTTCATTTGAAGATACAGGTACGCGATCCCCTTAATGCTGTTTACATTCTTCGGGTCCTGCTGCAGCACCGACATGTACTGCTGAATTGCCGCGTTGGCGTTCTGCAGGTTTTCCGGTGAGTCCACGCCCGGAATGTACTGCGCCAAATACGCCGCGGCCAGATAGATCTTGGCATTCTGCAGCCCGGGATCATAGGTTACAGCCTGCTTGAAATGGCCAATGGCCTGCTCGTACCTGGCATTCTTATAGGAAGCCACGCCCTTGTTCAATTGGTCGCGCGCCCTCAGCTTGTCGCAGCCCGTTGCGGACAGCATGATGGCAACCGCGCCCGCCAATGCCATAATTCTCAGGCCTAGTTTCATGGATTGTTCACTCCCCCCTCCAGCCGAATCCAGCCCACAGCCCAGCCGCATAACATAACACAGCACGGCTCCTCTCCGCCTAAGAGCAGAGGCGCCATGCTGCAGTATCGTCCCGCTTCTTTTAGCCGCCAGCCTCAATCTTGGCGGTGATCAGACCCACTTTGTCCACGCCCGAGGCATGCGCGATATCAATCACGTTCGCGATATCGGCAAACGGAATATTATCGTCACCCTTCACGAACATCACTTTTTCGGCGCGCGTCTTGAAGATATCGGTCAATCGTCCCTGCAGCCCGTCCCAAGTGGCATCGTCCTGGTTGATTTTCACGCCTGGCGTCTGTCCCGGCCCTCGGTCAATGACTTGGACGACGATGGTGCGGTCGGGCTGCTGGTTTTTGGGCTGGTTGGGTGGCGGCGGTTGAGGCACCAATGCGTCCAATCCATGCGGAGTCAGTGGTGTGATCACCATAAAAATGATCAGCAGCACCAATAGAACGTCGATGAGCGGAGTCACGTTGATTTCGCAGCTCTGGCCGCCCTTACCGCCAATTGCCATTCCCATAGAAAATCTCCTTAGAAGTCTTATTCTGCTCCGCTAGGTGCAGGCGGCGCGCCAGGCGGAGGAGGGTTCTGTTGCTTTTTCGTGTCGGTCAGCAGTCCCAAATCATCCACCCCGGCCGCACGAACATTGTCCACCACCTCGACCACCCACTTGTACTTCGCACGCGCATCGGCGCGAAGGTAAACGATCTTGTCTGTACGGCTTGCGATCCGGTCTTTGATCTTGTTGGTAAGCTGGTCGGGCTCGATAGGATCGTTTCCAAAGTAGACGCGGCCGTCGCGCGTAACCGCCACAGTTAGAGCGTCTTCTTTGTCGGCGTCCTTCATCGTATCCGGATTATTGACCTTCGCGAGGTCGACCGGAATACCCTTTTGCAACATCGGCGTGATCACCATGAAGATGATCAGCAACACCAGCATGACATCCACCATGGGCGTCACGTTGATGTTCGAATTGACCTTCGCACCTTCGTTTCTTATGCTGATTGCCATAATTCTTCTCCTGCCCGGAATGAGGCACCGGGGTGTTGCGCTCGGTGGACGAAGGTCCGGCAGCGGACGCCCGCGCCGGACCCAAGCAACTCAAGAAACCGAGGTATGCCTTACCGGCGCACTGCCCCCCGACGCTTCAGGAAGTAATCAATCAGCTCACTCGACGAGTTGTCCATCTCCACGTCGAACGCTTCCACCCGGCCGGTCAAATAGTTAAACATCATCACGGCCGGAATGGCCACCAGCAGCCCGAAAGCCGTGGTCACCAGGGCTTCCGCGATACCGCCAGCCACTGCCGCCAGACCAGTCGCCTTCTCCTGCGAAATCCCTTTGAAGGCGTTCAGAATGCCCATGACTGTTCCAAACAGTCCGACGAAGGGCGCGGTCGAACCGATCGTTGCCAGTCCACCCAGGCCTCGCTTCAATTCCGCATGAACAATGGCTTCGGTGCGCTCTAGTGCGCGCTTGGAAGCTTCGATGGTCTCGCCGGGAATGTCGCTGCTGTCCTGGTGGGCCCGGAATTCCATCAAGCCGGCCGTGACTACCTTGGCCAGATGGCTTTTCTTATTGCGCTCGGCCACCTTGATGGCCTCGTCAATCTTTCCATCCCGCAGTGCGCCCGCCACTGCTGGAGCAAAAGCCCTAGATTGCTTGCGGGCTGCGTTGAACGCCATCCAGCGGTCAATCATCACGCCGAAAGACCAGCCGGACATGATGAACAGAATAACGACCACTCCGCGGGCTACCCATCCCATTGCTTTCCACAGGGAAATCGCGTCCCACTGCGGAGCGCCGGTGTCCTGCAAAAGCCAGGTGGCGGTCGTCGAAATATGAGCTACCAGGTGTGTTGCTGCATGAGCTGCAAACATGAGTTGCTTATCCTCCTCAGAACTTTATCTGCTGCCAATTTTGAAAGCCTGACAGGGCCGGTAAATTTGGCCCGGGACAACTCGCAATCGCGATGTCGCGCGACTACGATCCTGAAAGCGAGAAAATCACTGTGATTTGCGTATCCACCTCCACTGGCTCACCGTTCAAAATGTACGGTTTGTAACGCCACTGCTTGACTGCATCCAGCGCCGCCTGAGTCAGCAGCGGATGTCCGCTAAGCACATGCAAGTTCTGGATGGTCCCATCTTTGCCGATTAAGGCTGCCAACTGCACATTTCCCTGAACACGAGCAGTTTTCGCCAACTGTGGATAGTTGGGTTGCACTTTGTGGATGACTAACCCGGCGACAACGCCCTGAGACACACGAATACGCTGCACCGCAACTTTCGGCACTGCCGTCGGAGTCCCACCAATAATCGATCCCATCACTCCGCCCATCGATCCTCCCGGCACTCCTCCGGGGATTCCACCGACAACGCCCATGGACGGCGGCGGCGCTTCTTCTTCCTTAATCATCTCTACTTTTTTAGGTATCTTGGTGGGGGTCCGGAGCTGATTGTTGATAATGTCCGTCTGCACCTGCTTCACAACCTTCACTGCGACAGGCGGGGGCGGGGGCGGGGGCGGAGGCGGGGGCGCCACCAAAGCCATCATGAGCTGCGCCTTCGGCAATGCCTCAGTAAACAGCAGCGGGATCAGGACCATAATGCCGACAATCACGGCCTGAAGGCCGAAAGAAAACGCGGCGGTTGCCGGCCTACTTGTTTTCAGTCTTCCACCCGATTCGATTAAGCTATCTTCAAACATAAGTTTTCTCCCTGCACAGACCTACGATGCTTTAGACACCGGTCATCCCCGGTTTGCTCCCAGTTCCTGCTTATTTTGCAAGCAGCAAAGAAGCAAAATCGGGCAAACAGCACTGTACAGCATCCAGCGCGAAACACCCGCTTCGAAACCTATGCCTTAGCTTTTACCTTTTCTCTCCGGCCAGCGCCGCCACCCGGCACCACCATTGACGGTCTGTTCCGGCCCGACCGCCAATCCTGATAAGCCACCAGAATCGGAGCCGCAATGGCGATCGAAGAATATGTCCCGATTAAGATGCCAATAACCAGGGCAAAGGAAAACCCGTGCAACACTTCGCCACCAAAAAGGTACAAAGCAAGCACAGTCAGGAATGTTAAACCCGCCGTCAAGATGGTCCGGCTCAAAGTCTGGTTTATGCTGCGATTTACGACGTCGGACAGCTTCTCTCTCCGCATGAGCTTCAGGTTCTCTCGAATGCGGTCAAATACCACGATAGTATCGTTGTTGGAGTATCCGATCAGGGTCAAGATCGCCGCTATCACTGTGAGGGATATGGGTTTATTGGTAAGCGAGAACGCGCCAATCGTGATCAGCGTGTCGTGGAAAACCGTGATCACAGCCGCAACCCCATAAATCCATTCAAAGCGGAATGCCAGGTAAACCAGCATGCCTACGAGGGAATACAGCGTTGCCAGTACAGCCTGTTTTCTCAACTGCGCTCCCACTTGCGGACCTACACTCTCTACCTGATAGACATTAAAATCGGAGAGGAAGAACCCCTCTTGGAGCGAAGCCAACACAGCCGGATCAACCACTCCTCTCAATTCGTCAAAGCTCGCCAGCACTCCGCCCTTTGTCTTCTCGCGAAAATTGGCGATCGTTTGGGCAATTGCGGTGTAGCGCTGCTGCGCGTCAGTGGCGAGATGTAGTGGATCTCTCTTCAGCAGCTCAGCACTCAGGGCCAGGGAACTGGTGTTATTCAGGTCGTGTTTGCCTGCGGGCACGTTTCCTTGCAGCACAGCAGCAATTTTCTCCTTCGGACTCTCAAGCGCCTGATCGCTCGCCTGCGGGATATCGATCAATTCCTCATTGCTACCAGCCGCACCGTAGCTTTGAATTCGGACATTGGTCAGGCCGGCTCGATCCATCGCCGCGCGGATAGCATTGCTATCGGGCGCATGGGAATACTTCACATAAACCAGAGTACCGGCCCGGAAATCGATGCCCAGCGGAATCCTATGCCAGAAAAGCATCGAGCAAATTCCCGCCACGCTGAAGACCAGCGAAAAGGCCAGGAAATACCACTTCTTGCCGAGGAAATCTATGTTCGCATTGCGAAAAAATTCCACGCTGCTTTAACCCCTTCAACCCTTCTGTCATTCCGAACACGCCCGCTGAAGCGGGCGGGTGAGGAATCTTACGTCAGTTCGCAATCTTGAATGCTGTCGTCGAGCACCACGATGTCGTACGCACATCCAAGTGCCAATCTTGTTCACGCCACAGATAATTCCAATCGCATCGTAAGATCCCTCTCTCGCCCACTTCAGCGGGCGAGTTCTGGATGACATCACCTAAATACTCAATGCCTCGCCGACTGCCTTTCGGCTCAAAATCCAATCAAAAATCACTCGTGAAACAAAAACCGCTGTAAACAAGTTCGCGCCTAAACCGAAAACCAGTGTGGTTGCAAATCCTTTCACCGGTCCCGTGCCGAAGAGGAACAGAATCGCCGCCGAAACAATCGTGGTCACGTGCGTATCTACAATCGTGATCCAGGCATGAGCAAAGCCTTGCTCCACAGCGGAAGGTGGAGTCTTCCCATTTCGCAGTTCTTCGCGAATACGTTCAAAGATCAGCACATTCGAATCCACGCCCATGCCAACCGTAAGAATCACTCCGGCAATCCCCGGCAAGGTCAGAGTCGCGCCCACGAAACCCATTAGTCCCAGCAAGATAATCAGATTGAAGATCAGCGCGACATCGGCATTAATCCCCGCTGCGCGATAGTAAATGAGCATGAAAACCAGCACGGCGGACATGCCGATGACCGCAGCCCGAACGCCAGAACGAATCGAGTCGCTACCGAGCGATGGCCCAACTGTCCGCTCTTCTAAATACTTGATCCCAGCCGGCAGCGCTCCCGAACGCAGAACCAGCGACAGATCCTTAGTCTGCTGTTCTGTCATATGCCCACTAATTTCACCACGGTCACGAATTGGCTCTTTGATGTTCGCGACCTCACGAACCTTGTTGTCCAGTACTACAGCCAGGCTGTCGCCCACGTGCTGAGAAGTGAAGCTGTAGAACCTCTGGCCGCCTTCGTTGCTGAGTGTGAAGCTCACGCTCGGCTGTCCGTTCTGATCACGACTCGGCTGCGCATCCCGCAAGTCTTGGCCTCGGACCGCAGAAACGCGCGAAACAAAACACCAGGTCGTTTCCGGCCCGTCGGCGCATTGGCCGCTCAACAAGAGCGAGTCAGGCGGAGCGATTCCGCCCTTGTCCTGAAGCGCTGCCTGCTCGCTGGGATACGGCCCGCCAAGCATCTGCTTGATCTCCAGCATGGCGGTTGATTGCATCACGTCCTTTACACGGGCAGGATCGTCGATGTCTGGCAGTTGCACCAGAATCTGATACTGCCCCAAGCCGTGCTCCTCGATTGTGGGCTCAGTCACGCCCAGCGAGTCAATGCGGCTGCGGATCGTTTCAATCGCCTGCGTAACCGCCCGGTTCTTAGTGTCGGTTAACGCGGACGGCTTCATCGTCACTGTCCAGGTATTGTTGGGGCCGGACGAGGCGTCATATTCAGGCAATTTTTCCTGGATCAGGTTTCGCAGGTCGGAAGTCGCCTCGGGGGGGACACCCTTGATCACAATCTGCTCGGGATGATTGGCGGGGTCAGGCTTAGTGACTTCGGCGTAGGTGATCTTAGCCGACTTCATCCCCGCCTTCAGCATCTCAACGGCATTGTCGGAATCGACGTTGACTGCATCGTTCACCTGCACCTGCAGAATCAGGTGTGTCCCGCCTTTGAGATCTAGCCCCAAGTGAATGCGGTTCTGCAGCGAAGCCACCAGCGCGCTCCCCGAAGCCCCGCTGGGCACTCCAAAGATGCCGTAAACAAACACTAGCAGGGTGCCGACGATGAGGACGAGTTTCCAACCCAGATTCTTATTCATGATCGCCACAACTTCCCGTATCTGCTATTTGCCCGGTTCATCTGCGGTCACAACAGAAGTAATAGACGCCCGGCTGATCTCGACACGCAGATTATCAGGCGGTACCCGCAGGTGAATGTAGTCATCCTTGAGCGCAACGATCGTCCCCCGGAGTCCGCCGCTGGTCACTACTTTGTCGCCGGTCTTGAGTTCTCCTAGCATGGCCTGCCATTTTTTCTGGCGGCGTTGCTGTGGCATGATCAGGACAAAATAAAAAATGGCAAAAATAAAGATAAGAGGCGCGATCCCCAGCAAGCCCGAGCCGCCACCGAATTGCCATGCCAATAAGCCGTAGATGTTCATTAGATGCTAATTGCTCGCGCTCTCATTGCTCGGAGCCGCGCCTGCCCTCGGGGGTCCCTTTTCAGGGCTCCCGGCACGTTGGCCCGTTGCGATTTTATCGCGGGAGCTATTGCGTATTCAGAACCGGACGTTTCTCACAACCAGGTACAAACTGGGATGGCAAGCTAAGGCTGACCCTTCTAACTCCCACCAGAAAGAAAACGAGCGCTTTCCCAAGTCAAATAGCATGCCGGACGCCACGCATGATGTCAAGGTAGAAGCTCAGGTTGTGGATGGTGTTCAGGACTTGCGCCAGTACTTCGTTGGCCGCATAAAGATGCCGCAAATAGGCGCGCGAATAGCGGCGACACACTCGGCACGAACATTTGGGGTCAAGCGGGCCCTCGTCTCCAGCGTACCGCGCCTGCTTAATTGAGATTCTTCCCTCCGAAGTGAATAGCAAGCCATGCCGCGCTGCCCTGGTTGGCAGCACACAATCCATCATGTCTACGCCAAGATTCGCATATTCCACGATTTCCTCGGGCGTGCCAACCCCCATCAGATACCGCGGCTTATCTGCCGGGAGGTGCTGCAGAGTCGCTTCGACGACTTCACGGGTTTTGGTGCGCGGCTCGCCCACGCTCAGCCCGCCAATGGCATAGCCATCAAACCCGATGTCAATGGTTCGTTCGGCGGATTCTTTTCGAAGTGCGAAGTCCATTCCCCCCTGCACGATGCCGAAGAGAGCCTGCGTCCACGTAGGCCCAGACGCCCTCGTCTGGGCGGGCGAGCCCAGATCGCCAATCTTGTCCCGAGTTGCGCTGGGCGGGCAGGTGAGGGCACCCTCCCCTACACGATCAAGGTTCCACGGCACTTCCCGCTTATGCTCCTCAAAATGCTTCTTGCTGCGCTCTGCCCACCTCAATGTCATCTGCATGGACGCCCGCGCCCTCTCCGGCTCGGCGGGATACTCCGTACACTCATCAAACGCCATAATAATGTCCGCGCCGAGGCCAATCTGAGCGGCGATTGCACTCTCCGGGCTTAGGAAATGAGACAATCCGTTCAGGTGAGAGCGAAACGTCACGCCCTCTTCCGTGACTTTCCTCAGCTCGTTCAAACTGAAGACCTGAAATCCGCCGGAATCGGTCAAAATCGCACGCGGCCACGACATGAACCGGTGCAATCCGCCGAGTTTGCGAATCTGCTCAATTCCAGGTCGCAGATAAAGGTGATAGGTATTTCCCAGCAGGACCTCAACGCCCAGTTCCTCCAGCACGTCCTGGGGCACGCCTTTGACCGTGGCCGCCGTTCCCACCGGCATAAACACTGGGGTTTCAACCTTTCCGTGAGGCGTAATCAACCGCGCCCGCCTTGCTTGGCCTCGGGTTGCGGCAATCTCGAACCCAGTTGGCATTGGCTGCGATTGTAAAGGAGAGGGCGAAAACACGATTCACCACGGAGACACGGAGACACAGAGAAAGCCGAAACGCGCGAGAAACGGATCTAAGATTCCCCTATGTCCCCAAGCCTCTGGCGAAAAAGCGCAAAGCCCTGGTCATCATGGGCGACAATCATGTGATCCGCGGAGGAGACTCACGAGGATACTCCAACGTGACGAGCATGATGGCAAGAAAGGTCCTCACATGTTCTTGTGTGTTAATTAGAGGGTTGGGGACTTCTCGGCTATCAGGGTCCGTATATTCTCCCCGAAGTCTGCGACGGTCATATCGTCGGTCTTCTCTTTTCCCCGCGTCCGCACATTCACCTTGCCCGCCTCCGCCTCTTTGTCCCCCACAACCAGCATGAATGGCACCTTCTGCATCGCATGCTCGCGGATTTTGGCATTCATCTTTTCGTTGCGGGCATCGACTTCGACGCGGACGCCAGACTCGCGAAGTTGCGAAGCCACTTTGTTCGCGTACCCCACATGTCGCTCGGCAATCGGGATGACCGCAACCTGCACCGGCGAGAGCCATACCGGGAACGCCCCCGCATAGTGCTCGATCAGCACTCCGAAAAACCGTTCAATCGATCCATACAGCGCCCGATGCACCATGAGCGGCTGTTTGCGCGTCCCGTCTTCGGCGACGTATTCCAAGTTGAATCGAGCAGGGAGGTTGAAGTCGAATTGCACGGTGGAAAGTTGCCAGAGTCTGCCGATGGCATCCACCAGCTTGATGTCGATCTTCGGTCCGTAGAACGCCGCTTCGCCAGGAATCGTCTTGTACTCAATGTTGAGCCGCTTCAGCACTTTCTCCAAAGACGACGTCGCCAGGTTCCACTGATCTTCTGACCCAACAAAGCTCGCACGTTGTGCTGGGTCCCAAGTCGAAAGCTCAGTAATGAACTTATCGAATCCAAAATCTTTTAGCGTGTCGCTCGCGAATTCGAGACAGTCGGCAATCTCTTTTTCGATCTGCTCCGGAGTACAAAAAATGTGCGCGTCGTCTTGCGTAAATCCCCTCACCCGCAGCAGTCCATGCATCACTCCCGACCGTTCATACCGATATACCGTGCCTAGCTCGCCCAGGCGCACCGGCAAATCGCGATACGATTTCAGCGAGTCTTTATATATAAGAATGTGGCCGGGGCAATTCATCGGCTTCAGGCGATACTCGGCGTCGTCGAGCTCCATGGTGTCAAACATGTTCTGCGCGTAATAGCCCTCGTGCCCCGAGGTCTGCCACAGCTGCTTGCGCATGACGTGCGGCGTGTACACCAGCGAATATCCGCGTTTGAGGTACTGGTCGCGCATCCAGTCTTCCATCTCTTTGCGGATGATGCCGCCCTTGGGATGCCAGAAAATCAGCCCCGGCCCGGCCAGCTCCTGAATGGAAAACAAATCCAGCTGCTGGCCAATTACGCGATGGTCGCGCTTCTTGGCTTCTTTAATCTGATGCAGATAATTGTCGAGGTCTTTCTTCGAGAAAAACGACGTGCCGTAAATACGCTGTAGCTGCGGATTCTTCTCGTCGCCGAGCCAGTACGCGCCGGCAATATTCAGCAGCTTGAACGCCTTGATCTTTCCGGTTGAAGGAATATGCGGCCCGCGGCAGAAATCGAGAAACTTGCCGGTCTTGTAAATCGAAATTTTTTCATCGGGACGCGTGAACTGCTCAATGAAGTGGCACTTCATGAAGTCGCCTTCACTCTTGAAGCGCTGCAAGCCTTCATCCCGCGGCAGAAACTCGCGCGCATACGGCAGGTTCTGCTGCACCAGTTCCTGCATCTTCTTTTCGATTTTTTCCAGGTCCTCGGGCGTAAACGGCGTCGGACGATAAAAGTCGTAAAAGAATCCGCTCTCAGTGGCAGGCCCATGGCCGAGCTTGGTCTCCGGAAAAAGCTCGAGCACCGCCGCCGCCAGCAAGTGCGCCGACGAATGCCGATAAACTCCCAGCGCCTCGGGATCTTTTTCCGTAAGGATGCGCAGCTCGGTGTCTTTATCTAATGGCCGGGTGAGATCGATGAGGTCGCCATTGGTCTTGGCGGCCAATGCCGCATCCGCCAGCCGCGGACTAATGGACTTCGCAACGTCGAGCGCAGTCGCGCCCTTAGGCATTTCGTTGTCGCTCCCATCGGGGAGCTTGATGTGAATGTTGTCTGACATGGAAAGTTCAGTTTATGGGAGCGAGGAAAGGAGGGTCAAACCGCGGGACCGCGCCAAACCGCGGCGGGGATACTAGGGATCTATGGTGGTAATGGTGCCGTCCTTGGCGCGTTCTCTGCGAAAGGGGATCTATGCTTGGCTTGTTGTTGATCGGTAGTGTAGGTAAACCATGCCGTTGCGAAAGCGACGTTCATCCTGGAGCGCCAGCTCAAGGCGGACGCCGCTCGGGAAGGCACTCGTACCATCCCCCACAATGACCGGTGCAACGAACAGGTGACAGACGTCTACCAGGCCAGCCTTGAACGCATGGGCGGCGAGGGTAGGGCCGCCGATGGCCAGGTCTCGTGCCGCCGAGGCTTTGATCCGGGTGGGGGGAGCAGGCTTGTTCTCGGAATACCCACCTTCCCAAAACTGGGGAAGGATGGGGCACCCCGGCCTCAATACTTAATGCCATGTCATCCCGAACCCGGCCGCGTTCGGGGAGTGGAGGCAGCCTTGAGAGTCTTGGAGTAGACCACCTTGTCCGCCCCCCCGCCATATATTCGCGAAATCCGCAATGAAGGACGGCTGATCATGCGTCGGCATGGTCTGCCAAGCAGCCATCACCTCATACATGCGGCGGCCATAGAGAAGAGATAGGTGCCGACCGGGCGTTCGAGTTCATTGATGAAGGAGTGCACTTCTTCGTCCGGCTCGGCCCAGTCGAACTTACCATTTGCATCCGCAATGTAGCCGTCAAGCGACACGAGCACTGTGTAGATCAGCTTGGTCATGGTGGGACCTGGGTGAGTGCAACACGGGAGGCTGGCCCACGCTTCGCGGTTTTCCAAAGGGTGGAAACATGAACAGAAAGGCCGCCCTGGGGATTGAACTTCGATTCACCACCAGCGCAGTCGAGTAAGCACCGACTTTTTTGGCGCATCTCTCGTTACCGGAGGCAAATTTCGCCGGTCAGCGAAGTACTGCTCCAGTTTACGCACGGCCAGATCACTAGCTTCAGCCAAGACTTTCTCGTCCTGCTTTCTCAGCTTTTTCCAAAAGAGTCTCATTTTTCGGGCACCTGCGGCGTCGGCAATAATAGTAGCCCATTCGCAGCATGCCCGGATGCTAAATTTGTAAGCCCGACGGCTGGTTGGACCTGCTGTTAGTCCGCGCCAAGATGAACGTCGAAAGGGATTTTCACGATGCCGCCTGCACGGTGAGAAATTCCCTGAAGCGCCATTGCTGAGTGAGCTCCCTCGACTTCGCTCGGGATTTCGGCAGCGGGCTCAGACGCCCGCTAAGCGCCTCAACTCGACTGCGTTGTCGTCCGCTTCGCGAACGTCAACTTCGCTCAGGATGACAGTAGTGGAGATGGACGGAAGCGGCACGTCTGAAGACGTGCCCTGATACAAACCGGGAAAGGACTGGCACCCCCGGTTTTTCGAAAAGGCTTGACCTGTGTTCAACGAGCGGGACGATAGCGTCAGGAAGAACCATCATGCTGAAGCACATTGCGCTAATAGTGGTTTTGGCTTGGCAAGTTGATCCGTCTTACGTGGTCGAGGACAACCGTGGTGGCCCCTGCAAAGTCACCTGCCAGAAGGAGGCTGTGCCACCTGGTTTTATTTGCGCGATCCTTTACAAGGTTGACCCGCCGGTTCCGGAGGGAGTCGCCAGTATCGTCGGCGGCGACTACGACGCGATTCGCGGAGTTACGATCATATTGAAGCAAACCTTCTACACCGCCGTGTTTGATCCACCCTTAAAACCAGACGATCGGTTTCCAACCTTACGGCAGGGCGACGATGGTATTGCCGCAAGAGTCGAGGGTGATGACCTGTTTGTCCGATGGCCTGTCGGAAAAGAGGCAAAGGCTAAGATCATCCGGCGGGAAACGAT
>WNFJ01674687.1_pt2 | contig 49805 bp, 49 predicted proteins | sample 5400461 | NCBI WGS metagenome assembly WNFJ01 (sample SAMN13153349, study PRJNA577476) | soil metagenome | isolation source: 115 cm saprolite on Douglas fir-dominated hillslope | place: USA:California | collected 2013-09-17
CTGGACTCCGCCACGGCGGACCTCCTGGAGCGCGTCACGCGGGGGTCCGCGGTGAGCAAGGGCATCGGCAAGCAGGCGCTCTACGCGCAGATAGACCTCGACCAGCCCAAGGCTTACGCCTATGCAGTCGAGGTGATGGCCGCGACCAGCCAGCTGCCGGACGCACGCGAGGGGATGCACGCCTTCCTCGAGAAGCGCAAACCGCAGTGGCGCCGCGGGCGCCCGTGACCGGCTCCTCCCGCAACGCGGCGCAGGCGGAGCGGTGGAACGGCGAGGGCGGCCAGCAGTGGATCGCTAACCGCGAGCGGCACCTGAGGGAACACCAGCGGCTCCTCCCCCACCTGTTCGGCGCCGCGGACATCTCCCCCGGTGACCGCGTCCTGGACGTCGGCTGCGGCTGCGGCGAGACGACGATCGCGGCGGCCCAGGCAGCATCCGGCACGCCCGGGTCCGGAACGGATAAGCCGGGATCTGGCGGCAGCGCGCTTGGCCTGGACCTGTCAGCCCCCATGCTGGAGGTCGCACGGCGGCTCGCAGCTGAGACCGGGGTGGCGTCCGCCCAATTCGAGCAGGGCGATGCCCAGGTCTACCCGCTGCGCCCGGGTTTCTACGATGTGGTCATCAGCAAGTTCGGCGTCATGTTCTTCGATGACCCTGCCGCGGCGTTCGGGAACATCTGCGTCGGCGTGCGGCCGGGCGGCAGGCTGGCCTTCTTGTGCTGGCAGGACGATCAGCACAACGAGGTGTTCGGGATCCTGCTGGGCGCCTTCCCCGCTGGCACGCGGCTGCCGAGCCCCTCTCGTGATGCCCTGTTCGAGGACCCGCGCCGGGTCTCGGAGCTGCTGTCCGGCACGGGCTGGGAGGACGTCCGGACCGTGGCGGTCAACGAGCCGGCGTGGATGGGATCCGATGTCGCGGACGTGGTGAGCTACGTTCGCGGCATGCGCGTGGTCCGCGACTTGGTCGCCGAGCTCGGGGACGACACGGTGACCGAGCGGGCGCTGGCCTCCGTCGCCGAGCAGTACGCCGCCCGCCAGCGCCCCGACGGAGTGTGGGTCCGCGCCGGGGCGTGGCTGGTCACGGCCCACCGCGGGCCAGGCGTCCCGGCCTAACGCCCGCGGGCTTCGCCTCGCCAGGTCATGCCACGCTGCCCGAGCGTGATCAAGCAGGTCAGAAGGGCCCAGCACCAGACGTTATGGAACGCAGTTTTGACATGTGACCGAATGGTCACCTATTATCGGAGCGTGGACGAGGTATTCAAGGCCCTGGCCGATCCGACGCGGCGGAGCCTGCTCGACGAGCTCTTCCGCGAGGACGGGCAGACGCTCAGCGCGCTCGAGGTGAGGTTCGACATCACCCGGTTCGGCGTGATGAAGCACCTGAAGCACCTCGAGGAGGCAGGCCTGGTGGTCACCAGGCGGCGAGGCCGCGAGAAGCTCCACTTCCTGAACCCGGTCCCGATCCGGCTCGTCCACGACCGGTGGGTCAGCAAATACGCCGAGCCCTGGGCCGCGGCCCTCAGCGACATGAAGCAGAGACTGGAGACTCCCATGGAAAAGGTGTTCGAGATCTACATCCGGACCACACCGGAGCGCCTCTGGGAGGCGATCACCGACCCCGAGATCAGGAGCAAGTACCACTTCGGTACCCAGGTCAACTCGAACTGGGCGCCCGGCTCGCGTTACGAGCAGGTCCACCCGGCCGCCGGCGTCACGATCGCGGAGGGGGAAAACCTCGAGGTCGACCCGCCCCGCCGGCTCGTGCAGAGCATGGTCGCGCTCTGGAGTGACGATGTGAAGAGCGAGGGTACCTCGAGGGTCACCTGGGAGATCCAGCCGGTCGGCGACTCCTGCCGCCTGACCCTGACGCACGACCAGCTGCGCGACGAAGCGCCCGGCGAGCTCTACGGCGGCTGGCCGATGATCCTGTCCGGCCTGAAGACCTGGCTCGAGACAGGCGAGCTGCTCACCACACCGGGATCGCTGCTCTACAGCTGAGCCAGGCCTCGCACGCGGGCCAGCGGGCCCGGAGCTACCCCCCAGTAACGCAAAGAGAAGAGGGACCAGGATGACTGAGCAGACCACGACCCGGATCACTCAGCTGCGGACGGTCGGTGTCCCCGTCACCGACCAGGACCGGGCGCTCGACTTCTACGCCGGCACCCTCGGCCTGGAGAAGCGCCTGGACGCCCCGTTCGGTGACGGCAGGCGCTGGATCGAGGTCGCCCCGTCGGGGGCGACGACGACGATCGCGCTGGTGGCCCCGAGCGCGAGCCAGCCCACCGGGCACGACACCGGCATCCGCCTCGCCACCGCGGACGCCGCCGCCCAGCACGCCCACCTGCTCGCCCGGGGCGTCGACGCGGACCCGGAGGTGCTGCGCTGGCCGGGGGTGCCCGCCATGTTCGCCTTCCGCGACCCGGACGGCAACACGCTGGAGATCGTCGAGGGACCCTGAAACCAAGATCCATAACGTCGACGGCGGCCGGGCGCGACACGCTACGCCTCACGAGGCGGCGGGTCCCGCCCGGCCGGCGTGGTCAGGCTCCCGGCTGACCTCGCCGGTGAGCTCGATGAGCTGCGCCAGGGTGTCGAGGCGCGAGCCAGGGTCGCCGGCCAGCTTCGCCTGGAGTGTGGTGATGCCCGCGTCGCGGTACAGGCGCAGGCGCCCGGCGATCATGTCCGGCGGCCCGAGCAGGTTGGTCTTCAGGCCCAGCTCGGCCGGTACCCGGTCGGCGGCCTCGTCCCGGCGCCCGGCCAGCCACAGGTCCTGCACCGCGGCCACGTCGTCGCCGAAGCCCTGGCGCGCGAACGCCGCGTTATAGAAATTCTGCTCCCTGGAGCCCATGGCCCCGATGGTGAACGCGTAGCCCCCGGCGTGGCGCCGGGCCGCCTCCTCGACGTCGTCGGTGAACTCCACGGCGACCGGGATGACGAGCTCGAGGTCGGTCAGCCTCCGGCCGGCCCGCGCCGCGCCGGCCCGCAGGTGATCGAGGAAGACCGGGGCCTGCTCGGGTACGAACGCATTGCCGATCCAGCCGTCGGCCAGCTCGCCGGTCAGCTCGAGATTGCGCGGGCCGAGCGCCGCGACCAGAATCGGCACCTCGGTCGGCGGCAGCATCGAGCGCAGGGCGCGGCCGGGGCCATCCGGCAGCGGCAGCCGGAACACCCGGCCGGCGTAGCTAAGGCGATCACCGCGCGCCACGGCGCGGACGATCTCGATCGTCTCGCGCGTGGCCGCCACTGGCGACCGGAAGCGGACGCCGTGCCAGCCCTCCATGACCTGCGGCCCGCTGGTGCCCAGGCCGAGCAGGAAGCGCCCGCCCGACAGCATTTGCAGCGACATGGCCGACATGGCCAGCATCGCCGGCGTCCGCGCGCCGAGCGCCGCGATCGCCGATCCCAGCTTGATCGTCGTCGTCCGGGCGGCCAGGTAGGCCAGGGGCGTCAGCGCGTCCTGGCCCCAGACCTCCGGAACCCAGACCGAGGCCGCGCCGAGCCGCTCGGCCTCCGCGACGAAGGCCGCGCCGTCCGCCCCGGTGACCTGCGCGCTGATCCCCACCTGCATGTACGGGGCCTCCCCGGCGAGCTGTGGCCGACCGCGGGATGGCCCGGGTCGTCGCGCCAGTGAACTGCCGCCTGTCTACGCTGTCAAGGTCAGCTCTCCCCCGAGGAGGGTCCCGTGGGCCAGCCCGAGCTCCGCTACAGCGACTGCCCGACGGCCGAGGTCAGCGTGGTGATCGCTGCGACGCCGCGGGCCGTATGGCACCAGGTGTCCGACATTCAGCTCCCGGCGCGGTTCAGCCCGGAGTTCCGCGGCGCGGAATGGCTCGACGGCGCGACCGATCCTGCCCTCGGCGCCCGCTTCAAGGGGCGCAACTACCATCCCGCCATTGGCGAATGGGAAACGACGTCCACGATCAGCGAGTACCAGCCAGAACGCGAGTTCGGGTGGTCAGTCGGCGACACCGAGCGGCCCGGCGCTCGATGGCGGTTCATCCTGGAGCCCCGGGCCGAAGGCACGAGGCTGACTCAGTGGATGCAGATCGGGCCGGGCCGAAGCGGGATTAACCTCGCCATCGACGCGATGCCCGACAAGGAGTCCAGGATCCTGCATCGCCGTCTTGCCGAGCACAAGGCCAATATGCAGGCCACGATCGCCGGCATCAAGGCCATCGCCGAGTCCTCGCTGGCGTCATGACCCGGGCCGCGGCCCGCCCACCCCGTTGCCCATCAGGGCTTTCGTCCGAATGATCTCTTCGACCATCTGCGCCGCAGGCCCTGACGACACATCCGGCCCATGCCGCGCAGTCGGCTGACATTCTGGCGGCCTGACGGGCACAGCAGCGTACTCGCCCGCACGGTAGAGGCGAGGTTCAGCTCCCGGCCATTTCTCGTTAATCCTGTTGTCGCCGGCCGATGCTTGGCTACCTGTGGTGCAGGTGCTTATTACCTGATATTAGATGGTACTCCGTTAAGGCTGAGGCATAACCTAACGAAATCGCACGAGTAATCGGAGGCGATGGAATGGTCGGCAAGTATTACGCTCGGGGGCTGACGATTCTGGCCGCGGGCGCGCTCGGGATCGGCCTCTTCACATCGGCCACGGCAGCGGCAAACGTGGTGCACAGCACCGCGCGCGCCAGCCAGGCCGATGGCACGGGCTCCTGCGTTCTGGGCCCGTCCGGTTCGATCAAGCACGTTATCTATATGCAGTTTGACAACGTCCATTTTACTCGGGACAACCCCAACGTCCCGAGTGATCTGGAGCAGATGCCGAACCTGCTGAACTTCAGGCCCGCCGCTTGTCGGTGGCCCGCGTCGAGTGGGCCGGCGCGTCTGCGGTAGCGACGGCACTTGAGGTGATTGCTGCCAGGGGGTGGCTGCCCGGCCGGATCGGGGTAGTCGGGGCCCTGCCGTTCAGCCAGTACCGGTTGCTCGCCGGAGGGGTCCCCGACGTGGTGGACCTCAACGCGGCCTACACCGGGCTGCGCCTTGTGAAGTCCGCCGAGGAGATAGCCGCGCTGCGGCGCGGAGCGGCGCTCAGCGATGCCGCCATCGCAGCACTCGCTCAATCACTGCGGCCCGGCGTGAGTGACCACGAGGTCCTCGCCCGGTCTGAGCAGGCTTACGTCGCGCAAGGCGGGATGCACCATATCCACTACCTCGGCGTCACCGCCATGGATGAGCCGGCCCTGGCCGTGCCAGCCCAGTGGCCGACCGGGCGCCTGATCCGCCACCGCGACGTCGTGACCTGCGAAATCAGCGCGGCAGCCGCGCCGGAGTACGCCGGGCAGGTGCTGCGCACCTTCACCGTAGGGGCGCCGCCAACCGCCGTGTACTCCGACCTGCACGCCGTCGCCGATGCCGCGTTCAACGCCATCGCCCGCAAGCTCCTGCCCGGCACTCGCGCCGGGGACCTCGCCGCCGCAGCCGCCCTCATCGACGAGGCCGGCTTCACCGGGATCGACGACCTGATGCACGGCTTCGGCGGCGGCTACCTGCCGCCGGTCGTGCCAGCCCCGGGACGGCCGCTGCCAATGCCCGACTTCACCGTGACAGCGGGCATGACCGTGGTCGTGCAGCCCAACGTCGTCACCCGCGACGGGCGCGCTGGGGTCCAGACCGGAGAACTGCTCCACGTGACCGAATCAGGCCCCCAGCGGCTGCACACATTCCCCCAGGGGCTCCAGCAGGCAGGCTTACCTACTCAAAAACTGACCCTAACCACCCCGGACAACCCGGTCACCGAACAGCTCAGCACGCCTCCTTCGAATGTCCAACTCCCGTCGAGGGATACTTCGCGGGGCGGCCTAGGCAGCCACGCCGACACATCCCAGGTGTGCGTACTGGATGCCGACAGCTCCAGGGTCCACGAGTCCCCCAAGACCTCGCTGCGGCCCCAGTGATCATGACCGAGCGCGCCCGCCCAGTCGATCCGAGGGAAGGCCAGGATGTGACGTCGGTCAGCTAGTTCGGGGGCGTAAGGGCTCAAGCTGTCGACGTCGTCGGGCAGCAGGCTCAGCACCGCGCCGGCTCGGACGAATACCGGGATGTCGTCGGAACCGACCTCGACTGCAGCGGCGTCCAGCCCGCTGTACGACAGCAGCGGGTTGAACAGATCGATCCATCCTCCCGAGGGAACACGATCCGGCGGGTCTGGCAACCCGGCCACAGCACCGGTGCGACGAGCAGGTCGTCGCCCAGCAGATACTGGTCTGTCACCGGTTCCATCTCCGGGTAGGCGAGCTCGAGGGCGCACATGATGGGCCGCCCGGTCGCCCGGTAGACGGTGTGACTGGCGAGGAGGTAGTCGCGGCGGGCCGGTGACCGCTTCATGATCGGGGAGGCTTTTTCCCATATAGCGCATAGAAGTCTCCCCGGTCCCGGAGATCGGCCGGGAGCGGCTCAGAGGTCGGCGAGGGCGCTGGCGGGGGATTCGATGCAGTCCGCGACGAGGCGGAGGAACCCGCCGGCGGTTCCGCCGTCGCAGGCCCGGTGGTCGAACGCGAGCGTGAGCTCGGCGAGCTTGCGGACCACGACCGCCCCGTCGACGACCCACGGCCGATCGATGATCCGGCCCAGCCCAAGGATCGCGACCTCGGGATGATTGATGATGGCCGCCGAGCCGTCGAGGCCGAACACGCCGTAGTTATTCACCGTGAACGTCCCGCCGCTCAGGTCGGCCGGGCTCACGGTCCCGGCGCGCGCCGCCGACGTCAGCTCGGCAATGGCGGCCGACAGGTCGCGCGCGGAAAGCTGGTGCGCGTCACGGACAACCGGAACCACGAGCCCGCGGCTGGTCTGGGCCGCGAAGCCGAGCTGGACGCCCGCAGGCAGCACGATCTCGTCGGCCTCGACCCGGCCGTTCAGCTCCGGGTAGCGCCGCAGGCCCAAGACGGCAAAGCGGGCGACGAGGGCCAGGATGCTCACCGGCCGCTCGGACTGGCGCGCGTTCATCGCGGCCCGGGCCGCGAGCAGGTCGGTGGCGTCGACGTCGACCCAGACGGTCGCCTCGGGGATCTCCCGGCGCGAGCGGCTGAGCCGGTCGGCGGCGACCTTGCGCGCGCCGCGCAGCGGAATCCGGACCTCGCCGCCTGCAGCCCGCCGCGGGGCCGCGGGACCGTCCCCGGGCACGGCGGCCGCGGGGCCGCGCCGCGCGATGGCCTGCTCCACGTCCCGGCGCAGGACCAGGCCGGACGGCCCGCTGCCGGCGAGGGCCGACAGGTCCACCCCGGCCGCGTGTGCCATCTTCCGCACCAGCGGGGAGATGACCGGGACGCGGCCTTCCGGGCGCGGCGCCGTCCCGGAGGCGGCGGGCACGCGAGCGGCGTGGCCGTTCCCGATGTGCCTGCGCCGCCGGGACGGCCCGGCCGACGTGCCGTAGCCGACCAGAACGCTGCCGCTGCGCCCGCAGGCCTGCGCCGCGCCGGCCTGCGGGGCGGCCACGCCGGGCTCGCGCAGGCCGGGCTCGCGCAGGCCGGCGGGAGCCGCGCCGGTGGCCACACTGATCAGCGGCGCGCCGACCGGGACGACCTGCCCCTCGCGCGCGTGCAGCGCCGCAACCCGGCCGGCGAACGGGACCGGCACCTCGACCGCGGCCTTCGCGGTCTCGACCTCGACCACGATCTGGTCCGTGCTGACCTCGTCGCCGACCTGGACGCGCCAGGCGATAATCTCGGCCTCGGCGAGGCCCTCCCCCAGATCGGGCAGGCAGAAGTCAGGCATTGCTGTCCCGCTCGCTCATGCTGTGTCGTCCCACTGCAGCCCAGCGACGGCGTCCAGGATGCGGTCCACGGTGGGCAGGTGGAACTCCTCGAGCCTGGGCGGCGGATAGGGAATGTCGCGCCCTGTGACCCGCAGGATCGGGGCCTCGAGGTAGTGGAAGCACTGCTCGGTCAGCTGGGCCGCGACCTCGGCGCCGTAGCCGCAGAACCCGGATGCCTCATGCACGACGACCGCCCGCCCGGTTCGCCGGACGGACTCGGCCACGGTGGCATCGTCAAACGGGGACAGGCTGCGCAGGTCGATGACCTCGAGGTCCCAGCCGTCCTCGGCGCCGGCCTCCGCGGCCTCCAGCGCGGTCGCCACCGGGCCGCCGTAGGCGATGACCGTGGCATCGCTCCCCCGCCGCCGCACGCATGCGGTCGCGATGTCCGCCCGTGCTTTGGAATACAGGGCGTCGAAACCCGGCTCCGCCGCCTCCGTCGCCCAGTACCGGCGCTTTGGCTCCAGGAAGATCACCGGGTCCGGGCAGTCGATCGCCTGCCGCAGCAGGGTGTACGCGTCGGCGGGGGTGCCGGGCGTGACGACCCGCAGTCCCGGCGTGTGCGTGTAGTACACCTCGGACGAGTCGCTGTGGTGCTCGACGCCGCCGATGCCGCCGCCGTACGGCACCCGGATGACCACGGGCAGCTCGACGCGCCCCCTGGTCCGGTTCCGCAGCTTCGCGAGGTGGCTGGTGATCTGCTCGAACGCGGGGTAGGCGAACGCGTCGAACTGCATCTCTACGACCGGGCGCAGGCCGTTCATGGCCATGCCGATCGCGGTGCCGACGATGCCGGCCTCGGCCAGCGGCGTGTCGAAGACCCGGGCGTCGCCGAAGCGGGCGGCCAGCCCGTCGGTGATGCGGAACACCCCGCCCAGTACGCCGACGTCCTCCCCGTACACCAGCACGCGGTCGTCGGCCGCCAGCGCGTCGGCCAGCGCCTGGTTCAGCGCCGCCGCCATGCTGACCGGCACCTGCCCCGCTGCGGGCTCCTGCGCCGATGCCACGTGGTCCACCAGGCCGGTCATGGTCAATGTCCTTAACGATCGGTGGCGAGCTCGGCCTCGAGGGCTCGTCGCTGCTGGGTCAGGGCCGGGGTCGGCCGGGCGTAGACGTGCCGGAACAGCTCAGCTGGGTCGCGCCGGGTCTCCGCGCTCATCCGGTCCCGCAGATCCGCGGCGAGCCGCTCGGCCTCGGCGGTGACCGCGGCGGCGCGGCCGTCGTCCAGCAGGCCGGCGGCGCGCAGGTACCGATCCAGGCGCAGCAGCGGATCGCGGGCGAGCCAGTCCTGCGCCTCGTCCCCGGTCCGGTAGCGCGCTGCGTCGTCGGCGTTGGTATGCGCCTCGACGCGGTAGGTCAGCGCCTCGATCAGCGCCGGGCCTGCTCCGGAGGCGGCGGCGTCCACCGCGGCTCGGACGGCGGCGTAGACCCCGGCCGGGTCGTTGCCGTCGATCTGCTGGGACGCGATGCCGTAGCCGATGCCCTTGTGCGCCAGCGACGGTGCGGCGGTCTGCTTGGCCAGCGGCACGCTGATCGCGTAGCCGTTGTTCTGTACCAGGAAGACGACCGGGGCGTTCCAGACCGCGGCGAAGTTGAGCGCCTCGTGCGTGTCGCCCTCGCTTGTGGCGCCGTCACCGAGCAGGACGACCGCGACCGTGTCCTCGCCCTTGATCCTCGCCGCCTGGGCCAGGCCGACGGCGTGCGGCGCGTTGGTCGCCAGCGGCGTGCACTGCGGCGCGACGCGGCGGGCGAAGGGATCGTAGCCGCAATGCCAGTCACCGCGCAGCAGCGAGAGGACCTCGACGGGGTCCACGCCGCGGCACATGATCGCCACCGAGTCTCGGTAGGTCGGGAACAGCCAGTCCTGGGCCCGCATGGCGTGGACCACGCCGACCTGGCACGCCTCCTGGCCGCGCGAGCTTGGGTACACCGCCAGCCGGCCCTGCCTGGCCAGCGCCGTGGCCTGCGTGTCGAACCGGCGGCCGATGACCATCGAGCTGTGCAGGCCGACCAGCACGTCCGGGCCGGGCATAGACAGCTCGTCCTGGCCGGTGGGCATGCCGCCGGAGTCCAGCAGGGCCAGCGGCGGGGTACCGGGAAGAAGCTCACGCCGGGCTCGCGAGCCTGGTGCCGACCATGCCGCAGCGGTCATGCAGCGCCTTCCCCGTTGAAGCCATCGCCGATGAACTACCTCGATTGTCGGCCCATGCGGGCCATAGGTCCCGCTGCAGACGTTATATAGAGATGAATTGACTCAGTATCGGCTATCCTCCGAACGTATGGCTCTGAAGTCGACGGAAGACGCCGGGCTCGGCGGACAAATTGCTCCGCTGGATGAGGTGGACCGGCGGATCGTCGCGGCGCTGCGGGCGCAGGGACGGCTGTCGATGCGGGCGCTGGCCGACCGGCTGCACATCTCGCGGGCCAGTGCCTACGCGCGAGTCGACCGCCTGGAACGGTCCGGGGTGATCACCGGCTACAGCGCGACGATCGACCCGCAGCGTTATGGCTATGGCGTGTCCGCGTATGTCTTCCTGAAGATCAGCCAGCAGTCCTGGAAGTCGGTCCGGCAGCGGATACTCGCGATACCAGAGGTCGAGCGGGGAGCGCTCGTGGCCGGGGAGCACGACATCGTGCTGCTCGTCAGGACCCGCGACGCGGCCAGCCTCCGGGACCTGGTCCTCACCAGGTTCCACGAGGCCGGCGACGTCCTGTCCACGCAGACCGAGCTGATCTTCGACGAGCTGCCGCTGGCTGGCGGGATGCAGGGCGACTCGTTCATGGACATCGGCCAGATCCAGTGCCCACAGCCGGACGCGTGCATCGCGATCGGCGTCTCCGACCAGGGATCGACGTCCACGCCCATCTACACCAACCACGGCTGATCACGCCGGCCGCCGCAGGGACGGCCCGCCTGCACCGAATGCCTGCCAGGCGCGCTCACGGCAGCCGGGGACAGCCTCGATCAGCGCAAGCCCGGCCGGCCGCGGCCCAAAGTCGCGTGATCAGAACCCGCGAACGTTCATGGACACCCCACTAGCCGACCACGGGGCGGCGGACGCGCAGGCCGTCGAAGGCGACCGCGCAGACCGCGTCGGCCAGTCCGTCGTCCACCCGGCGCCGGCCCGGCCGGTACCACTCCACCAGGGAGTTGACCATGCCGAACAGCAGCCGCGCCGTGACCGCGGGGTCGACGTCGGGCCGGATGTCCCCGTCGCGCTCGGCGTCGGCGACCAGGTCGGCCACGAGCTGGTCGAACTGCCTGCGGCGGGCCAGGGCCCGGCGCTCGGTGTCGGTGTTGCCGCGGGCCCGCAGCAGCAGGGTGACGTAAGGGAGCCGGTCGGCCAGCACGCCGACACTCCCCCGCACCAATTGCTCGAGCCGGTCGATCGCCGGCTCGTCGCGCTCCCGAACCTGCGCGGCGACGGAGAACAGCCCGTCGAGCGCCCGGTCCAGCGCCAGCCGGAGCAGGTCCTCTTTGCGATCGACGTGGTAGTAGATCGACGACTTCGCGATGCCCAGCCGGCGCGACAGGTCCTCCATGCTGGTGCCGTCGTAGCCGCGCTCGTTGAACACGGCGACGGCCACCGCCAGCAGCGACTCCAGGTCATAGCCGGGACGCCCGCGCCGCGGCGGGCCGTCCGAGCCGCGGGGTCTGGAGCCATCGGGGTCTGGGCCATGGGGCTCCGGGGGTATCCCCCGGGAAGGCACTGTCCGAGGGGGCGCCGTGCCCCCCCGGGCCGGCACCGACCGCTGGCGGGGGGCGGCCGGCCTCGGTCTGGTCATCGCCATGCGGGCACGATAACATACCGAACGTACGGTCAGGAATCGAAGCGGAAGCCTGAGGTTGGGACGATGACGGTGCTGCGCAGCTACGCGGGCGGGTCCTGGATCACGCCGGCCGACGAGGGCCGGCCGGTGCTCGACGCGGTGACCGGGGAGGAGGTCGCGCGGGTCTCGTCGGCGGGCGTCGACCTCGCCGCCGCCCTGGATCATGGCCGCTCTGCCGGCGGCCCGGCGCTGCGCGAGCTGACGTTCCACCAGCGCGCCGCCCAGCTCAAGGCGCTGGGCTCGGTGCTGCGCGAGCACCGCGACGAGCTCTATGCCCTGTCGGCGCGCACCGGCGCGACGCTCGCCGACGCGAAGTTCGACGTGGACGGCGGCATCGGCGTGCTGCTCAGCTACGCCAGCCGCGCCCGGCGCGAGCTGCCGAACGACACGGTGTACGTGGAGGGGCCGACCGAACCGCTCGGGAAGGGCGGGACGTTCGCCGGCCAGCACATCCTCACCCCGCTGCGCGGCGTGGCCGTCCAGATCAACGCGTTCAACTTCCCGGTGTGGGGGCCGCTGGAGAAGTTCGCGCCCGCGTTCATCGCCGGCGTGCCCAGCCTGGTGAAGCCGGCCACCCAGACGGCCTACCTGACGGCCCGGCTGGCCGAGCTGATGATCGGATCCGGTCTGCTCCCCGAGGGGTCGCTGCAGCTGGTCTGCGGCAGCGTCGGCGGCATGTTCGAGCACCTGACCGAGCAGGATCTGGTGTCGTTCACCGGGTCGGCGGCGACCGCGCGGCAGCTGCGGGCGAATCCGGCCGTGGTCGGCCGGTCGGTCCGGTTCAACGCCGAGGCGGACTCGCTTAACTGCTCGATCCTGGGGCCCGACGCCCGCGAAGGCACGCCCGAGTTCGACCTGTACGTGCGCCAGCTGGTCACCGAGATGACCGTCAAGGCCGGGCAGAAGTGCACGGCGATCCGCCGCGCGCTGGTCCCCGCCGTGCTGGCCGACGAGGTGACCGGCGCCGCGCGCGAGCGGCTGGCCCAGGTGGTTGTCGGCAGCCCGGCCGCGGACGGCGTGGGGATGGGCGCGCTGGCCAGCCTTGAGCAGCGCGAGGAGGTGCGCCGGTCGGTCAAGGCGCTGCTGTCGGGAGCCCGGCTGGTGTTCGGTGACCCCGAGCACGTGGACGTGGCCGGGGCGAGCGCCGAGCGCGGCGCGTTCATCTCGCCGCTGCTGCTGCGCGCCGATGACGCCGAGCGGCCGGAGCCGCACGAGGTGGAGGCGTTCGGGCCGGTCGCCACGATCATCGGCTATGACGGCGCCGCGCAGGTCGTCGAGCTCGCGGCCCGCGGGCGCGGCAGCCTCGCCGGGTCGGTCGTCACCTCCGATGCCGGCTTCGCCCGCGAGGTGGTCCTGGGCGTCGCTCCCTGGCACGGCCGGCTGCTGGTGCTGGACCGCGAGGACGCGGCCGAGTCGACCGGGCACGGGTCACCACTGCCGGTACTCGTCCACGGCGGTCCCGGCCGGGCCGGCGGCGGCGAGGAGATGGGCGGCGTGCGCGGCATCCTGCACCACATGCAGCGCACGGCGGTGCAGGCCAGCCCGAGGGTGCTCGCGGCGGTAACCGGCCGCTGGGTCCCCGGGGCCGCGCGCAGCACCGACGGCGTGCACCCGTTCCGCAAGTCGCTGGCCGAGCTCCGGCCGGGTGACGCGGTCGTCGCCGGCCCGCGCCGGGTGACCATGGAGGACATCGAGCATTTCGCCGAGTTCACCGGCGACACCTTCTACGCGCACCTGGATGAGGAGGCGGCCAAGGCCAACCCGCTGTTCGGCGGGCGGGTGGCCCACGGCTACCTCGTGGTCTCCTTCGCCGCCGGCCTGTTCGTCCAGCCCGATCCAGGCCCGGTGCTGGCGAACTACGGCCTGGAGAACCTGCGCTTCCTCACTCCGGTGCGCCCGGGCGACGAGCTGACCGTGACGCTCACCTGCAAGCAGATCATCCCCCGCGAGGACGCCCCGCACGGCGAGGTGCGGTGGGACGCGGACGTGACCAACCAGGCCGGCCAGTCGGTGGCCACCTATGACGTGCTGACGCTGGTCGCCAAGCAGTGGCCGCCGGCCGACAGGGCGGGCCGATGACCGCAGCCACGCCGCGCGCCGAGACACTCGCCCCGGACGCCGAGACACTCGCGCGGGACTTCGACGAGATGGTCGCCCGCGACCGCCGGATCGAGCCGCGTGACTGGATGCCGGACGCGTACCGCAAGACGATGGTGCGCCAGATCGCTCAGCACGCGCACTCCGAGATCGTCGGCATGCAGCCGGAGGGGAACTGGGTCACCCGGGCGCCGTCGCTGCGGCGCAAGGCGATCCTGCTCGCCAAGGTGCAGGACGAGGCCGGCCACGGGCTCTACCTGTACTCGGCCGCGGAGACGCTGGGGGCCGATCGCGCCGACCTCACGCGGCGCCTGATCACGGGCGCGCAGAAGTACTCGTCGATCTTCAACTACCCGGCGCTCACGTTCGCGGACGTGGGCGTGATCGGCTGGCTGGTCGACGGCGCGGCGATCTGCAACCAGGTGCCGCTGTGCCGCTCCTCGTACGGGCCGTACGCCCGCGCGATGATCCGGATCTGCAAGGAGGAGTCGTTTCACCAGCGGCAGGGCTACGAGCTGCTGCTGACGATGATGCGCGGCACGGGCGCGCAGCGCGAGATGGTCCAGGACGCGACCAACCGGTGGTGGTGGCCGTCGCTGATGATGTTCGGCCCGCCGGACGCGGACTCGCCGAACACCGCGCAATCGATGCGGTGGCGGATCAAGCGGCATACCAACGACGAGCTGCGGCAGCGGTTCGTGGACATGGCGGTGCCGCAGGCCGACGCGCTCGGCGTCACGCTGCCCGACCCGCTGCTGCGCTGGAACGCCGACCGCGGCCACTGCGACTTCGGCCCGGTGGACTGGGACGAGTTCAAGCAGGTCGTCGCCGGCCACGGACCCTGCAACGCACAGCGCATCGCGCACCGCCGCGCGGCGCACGAGGACGGGGCCTGGGTTCGCGAGGCGGCGGCCGCCTACGCGGCGCGGAAGGGAACGGCATGACGGAGAGCACAGCGCGCTCGGAGTGGCCCCTGTACGAGGTGTTCCTGCGCGGTAAGCGCGGCCTCAACCACGTACACGTCGGCTCGCTGCACGCGGCCGACGCGACCATGGCGCTGCACCACGCGCGGGACCTGTACACCCGGCGCAACGAGGGGGTCAGCATCTGGGTGGTCCGGGCGGCGGACATCACCGCGTCGAGCCCGGACGAGAAGGACCCGTTCTTCGCGCCGAGCGGCGACAAGGTGTACCGGCACCCGACCTTCTACGACATCCCCGACAACGTTCCGCACATCTGAGAGAACCCGATGGGATTCGACACCGCATACGAGGCGATTTCCGAGGAGGCCGACGCTGGCCACCGGTGGGCGTTCGGCACCGGGTTCGCCGACCCGCTGGCTGGCGTGGACACCACACTCCCCGACGGCGTAGACGGTGCGGACCTGGGCGCCTACTGCCTGATGCTGGGCGACGACGCGCTGATCATGTCGCACCGGCTGCAGCAGTGGCTGGCCCGGGCCCCCGAGCTCGAGGAGGAGACCGCGCTGGCCAACATCGCGCTCGACCTGCTCGGGCAGGCCAGGCTGCTGCTGGCCCGGGCGGGCACGGCGGACGGAACCGGCCGCGGCGAGGACGACTACGCGTTCGGCCGCCTCGAGCGCGAGTTCCGCAACGTCCGCCTGGCCGAGGTGGCCGACGCTGACTTCGGCGGGCTGATCGCCCGGCTGCTGGTGTTCAGCACCTGGCGGCTGGCGCTGCTGGCGGCGCTGCGCGGCTCGCGCGACCCGGTGCTGGCCGCCGTCGCCGCCAGGGGCGTCAGCGAGGTGGCCTACCACCGCGACTATGCCGCGCAGTGGGCGGTCCGGCTGGCCGGCGGCACCGACTACTCGCGCGGCCGGATCGAAGCGGGCCTCGCGGCCGTCGCGCCGCTCACCGCGGAGCTGTTCGCCGACTCGGACGTCGAGCGGCGGCTGATCGCGGCAGAGGTCGCAGCCGACCCCGGCGGCCTGCGCTCCGAGTTCGAGGCGGTGATTGGCGTGGCCCTCGCCGAGGAGGACCTGGCCTGGCCGGACGTTCCGCCGCTGACGGGCGTGGCTGGCCAGGCCGGCCGGGACGGGATCCACACCGAGGCGATGGGCTACCTGCTGGCCGAGCTGCAGAGCCTCGCCCGCGCTCTTCCGGGGGCGACATGGTGACCGAGCCGGAGGGGCGCACGGCGCCCCCGCAGGCGAGCAGGAAGCACTGTGAGCGAGCGGGAAGCACTGTGAGCGTTCTGGCTCTGGCCCGTGAGATCTCCGAGTCGGTGCCCGACCCGGAGCTGCCCATGCTGACGCTGGCCGATCTCGGCATCCTGCGCGACGTCAGCGCCGACGGCGAGCGTGTGATTGTGTCGCTGACCCCGACCTACTCCGGCTGCCCCGCGCTGGCCGAGATGCGCCGCGACCTCTCGCTCCGCCTGGCCGCCGCCGGGCTCGACGCCGAGGTGCGCACGGTGCTCAGCCCGGCCTGGTCCAGCGACTGGATCAGCGCGGCCGGGCGCCGCAAGCTGGCCGCGGCTGGCATCGCGCCGCCGCAGCCCGCGCCGCCACGTGGCGGCCCGGTCCCCCTGGCGCTCGCCCCGGTCCGCCGTGACGTGACCTGCCCGCACTGCGGCGCGCCGGGCGCCCAGCAGACCGCCCCGTTCAGCGCCACGGCCTGCAAGGCCCTTTACCGCTGCGCGGCGTGCAGCGAGCCCTTCGAGTACGTCAAGGAGATCTGACCGTGGCCGGCGTCCCGCCCGTGCCAGCCGGCACAGCGCCGGCCCGCCCGGGCCGCGGCCAGTTCCACGAGCTGGCCGTCGCGCAGGTGGACCAGCTCTGCGACGATGCCGTCGCGGTCACCTTCGACGTGCCGGCCGGGCTCGCCGACGTGTTCCGGTTCCGGCCCGGCCAGTCGCTCACCCTACGCCGCGTGATCGCCGGCCAGGAGGAGCGCCGCTCCTACTCCATCTGCTCGGCGGCGGGCCAGCCGCCGCGGATCGGGGTGCGCGAGGTGCCCGGCGGGGCCGTCTCCGGCTGGCTGGTCCGCGAGGTCAGGCCCGGTGACCGCATCGAGGTGCAGCCGCCAGCGGGATCGTTCACGCCCGATCTCGCCGTGCCGGGCAGGCATGTGCTGATCGCGGCCGGCTCGGGGATCACGCCCATCCTGTCGATCACCGCCTCGGCGCTCCGCCAGCCGGGAACCGAGGCCACCCTGCTGTACGGCAACCGCCGGGCCGACTCCGTGATGTTCGCCGACGAGGTCGCCGACCTCAAGGACGCCCATCCCGCACGGCTGCAGCTGGCCCACGTGCTGTCCCGGGAGCCGCAGGAGGTCGAGCTGTTCACCGGCCGGATGGACGCGGCGAGGCTGCGCCGGCTGCTGCCCGCCGTCTGCGAGGTCCGCCGCGTCGACCACTGGTGGCTGTGCGGCCCGTTCGGCATGGTCACCGACGCGATGGACGTCCTGGCCGAGCTCGGTGTGCCGGGCGACCGGATCCACCGCGAGCTGTTCTACGTGGAGGAGGAGGCGCCCGCGCAGGAGCACCACGAGGAGCCCGTGCTCGCCGGCGGCAGCGAGGTCACGGTCATCCTCGACGGCCGGACGACCACGACGACCATCCCCCGCGACACCCCGGTGCTGGACGGAGCGCAGCGCGCCCGGCCCGACCTGCCGTTCGCCTGCAAGGGCGGCGTCTGCGGCACCTGCCGGGCCCGGCTCCGCGCGGGCGAGGTGCGCATGCGCCGCAACTTCGCGCTGGAGCAGGCCGAGGTCGACGCGGGTTACGTGCTGACCTGCCAGTCGCTGCCCGTCTCCGACGAGCTGACCGTCGACTACGACGCCTGACGCGCTACGGCGCCGGGCCGGTGGATGCCGGTCGTGCATTCATCCCGGCGGGGCGGGTGCCTGCTGCTGGGCGAAGTCCCTGGTGCGGATGGCGGCCAGCGCCACCACGCCAGACACCAGCGCGATGATCGCCGCGACCAGCAGGATGCGGTTCAGGCCGGTGGTGAACGCCGCCCGGGTGATCAGCCCCACGGCCTGCCTCTCCGGCCCGGGCAGCCGGCCGATCACGCTCCCGATCTCGCCGGACTGCACGGCCGATGCGATCCGCGCGCCCTGGTGGGACAGGCCGGGCACCGCGGCCACCCGGGTCCGTACCTCGTCGCCCACGTTGTTCGAGAACAGCGTGCCCAGCAGCGCGATGCCGGTGGCGATGCCGACCTGGCGGAAGGTGGAGTTGATGCCGGACGCCATGCCGGACCGCTGCGGCGGCACGACGCCGACGGCCGTCGAGGCCAGCGGCGGGTTCACGAGGCCGACGCCGATGCCGCCCACGATCAATCCGGGGATGAGATGGGTCCAGGTCGAGCCGGCGGTCAGACCGCGCATCAGCAGCAGGCTCACGCCGACTATGATCAGGCCGGGCCCGATGAGCAGGCGGACCGGCACGTGCGAGCTGAGCCTCCCGGCCACGGTGGCGGCCACCAGGATTGCTCCCGACAAGAACATCACGCGCACGCCGGTGCCCAGCGGCGAGTAGCCCAGGATGTCCTGCAGGTACAGCACGATGTAGAGCAGCACCGCGAAGATCGAGGCGCTGAGCCCGAACGCCGCGACCGAGCCGCCGCTGAAGGTCGGCAGCCGGAACAGCCCCAGGTCGAACATCGGGCGCGCCACGATCCGCTCCACGACGATGAACAGGGCGAGCAGCACGGCGGCCACCGCGAAGCAGGCCAGCACGAGACTGTCGGTGAAGGACCGCTGGTTCGACTCGATCAGCCCGTAGACCAGGCTCGACAGGGCAGCGGTGAAGAGGACAAAGCCCGCCCAGTCGGGCCGGCTGGCATACGGCGCCCGGGACTCTGCCACCTTCGCCACCGCGATGGCCACGGCCACGATCCCGATCGGGACGTTCACGAAGAAGATCCACCGCCACGACAGGCCCGAGGTCAGCACCCCCCCGAGCAGCGGGCCGATGGCGACCGCCAGGCCGGTCACCGCTCCCCAGATCCCGAACGCGGCGCCGCGGTCCCTGCCGCGGAAGGCATCGGCCAGCAACGCCAGCGAGACCGCGAACATGATCGCGCCGCCGACTCCCTGCAGGGCCCGGGAGAGCTGCAGCATCAGCGCGGTGACGGCAAAGCCGCACAGCGCCGACGCGCCGGTGAAGACCGCCAGGCCGATCAGGTACAGCAGGCGCCGGCCGTACATGTCCGCGAGGCTGCCCGCCGTCAGCAGGAACGCCGCCAGGGTCAGGGCGTAGGCGTCGACGACCCACTGCAGGTCGGAGAAGCTCGCGTGCAGCGCCCGCTGGATGTCCGGCAGGGCGACGTTCACGATCGTGATGTCCAGCAGGAGCATGAACGTGCCGAGGCAGACGGCGACCAGCGTCCACCACTTGTTTCCGCGCTGGCCGGCATCGTCGCCGCCGGCGGCGGCCTGCGCGTCGCGGCGGGGCTGGCTCCGCCCGGACACATCGGCGTGGGCTTCGGTCACGGCGTCTGCTCCCGGTGGCTCGGCCAACAGTACGGTACCGACAGGTTCGCATGGCGACCGCGGCAATAACAGGTTCGCAGGGCGACTGCGGCGGGATCTGCGGCCCCGCTCGTCACCCCGGGCGGCGCCGGCGCCGAGCCAGCAGGCGAAGCCGACGCTGCAGCCAGGTCAGCGGAACGGCCACGACAAAGCCCGTGGCCAGCGGCAAGTACGGCAGCGAGGCCACCGCACCCAGCGGGAGGCTGCGCGCCACCGCCGCGGATGCCAGGGCAGAGACAGACGCAGCCGCCGGGCTGTCGATCCGCGGCTGCGAGAACGTGGCGGGAATCGGCAGGATCCGCCAGCGGGAGGGCGGCCACACGATCACGAACGCCCGCCCGATCACCTCGTTCTCCGGGATGGTCCCGCGGCCAGGATCACCGTGGCGCAACCGCGAGTCGTCGGACACCGGCCGGTTGTCGCCCATCACCCACAGCCGGCCCGGCGGCACGGTGAGGCTGAAACGCCCGGAATACCCTTCCGGCGCATCGCTCGGCCTCGCGCCGGGGATCAGGTAGGACTGCTCGTGCAGCGCCACCCCGTTGACCGTCACCAGGCCCTGAGCGTTGCAGCACGCCACATGATCGCCGGGAACCCCGATCACCCGCTTGATGAAGACGGTGTCGACCTCATCGACGGGCGTCCCGTACAACCCGGCTATCGAGTGGAACAGCCGCCCGAGCGTCACGTCATACGCCCGCACCAGCGGATCCGAGCTTGGCGCCCCCGGCGGGGTGGCCTGAGTCCAGGAGCCCGCGCCGCTGAACACCACGATGTCCCCGGGCTCGATCGAGCGGAAGTCGTACACCAGCTTGTTCACCAGCACCTTGTCGCCGATCAGGAGCGTGTCCTCCATCGACGACGACGGGATGAAAAACGCCTGCACCACGAACGTCTTGATCACCAGCGCGATGACCAGCGCGATACCCAGCAGCACCGGCAGCTCGACCCAGAACGAGCGGTGCTTGCGGCCCGCCCGGCCCGGGCCGGGCGTGGCGTCACTGCCGCCAGGCTCGTCGTCCCCGTCCCCCTCGGTCACGTCCCGATCCGGCATCGTCGGCTCGTCGTCCCCGCCCGCCTCGGTCACGCTCCGATCAGGACCGCTCTGCTCGTCGCTCGTCATTGAGACCGAGCCTAATGCCGGGCACGGCCGCTGCGGCAGGCGGCCCGATTCCCGCCCCGCGAGGCGCGCGGGCGACTCCCGAACCAGAGATGCAGTGGGCAGGGCCAGAGGGGCCAGATGGGCTAGAGAGACGAGACACGTGCCAAAGTGTGACTTAGGTCATACTGGTCTTTGGCGCCGTTTCAGCCCTGCTGTGCCCGTTTGGGGAGCAGGGTAGTCATCCGACAGCACCCAGCGTGCGTGACGGCCACCCCCCGGTGATTCCGTCGCCCTGAACCGCACGGCGTCCGCACGCCGCCTGCCGAGGACTCGTGCCGAGGCAGCACCCGGGTGACCGCGGAGCGCAGTCACCGCGCGCGAACGGAGGCCCAGCCGTGTCCCGCACCCCCGCCCGGCACCGGAAGCCGCCGCGATCCTCATCTGCCCGCCCCGGCGTCCACGCCCGGCGCCACAAGCGATCGCCGATCACGTCCGCGCTGGTGAGCAAGCCCACGCTGATCGCCGCCGTGGCGGGCTCGACCCTGGTCGTCTCCACCGCCGTCGCGCCGGCGGTGACCCACTGGCTCGGTTCAGCACGCGGCACCGCCGCCCTGGACAAGGCGGGCGGCCCCGGGGGGACCCTGCCGAGCGCGCACGCCAGCCGCGCTGACGCTGGCCAGGCGGAGAGCCGGGTGGCTACCGGCAATCGGCCGGTCCGCCCTAGCGCCACCGCCCATGCCAGGGCTACTGCCCGCGCCAGCACGCCGCGAGCGCACGCCTCCGCGGCCCCGTCCGCGCGAGCCCAGGCCGGGCACGCGGGGCGGCATCGTCGTCCTGGGCAGCAGGCCACGGCGGCGCCCGTCTACCGCAACCCCCTGCGCGGCATCGGCGGCCTGATCCCGGAGCGTGTCGACATGGGCGTTGACTTCGGCGGATCAGGTCCCATCTACGCACTCGGAGACGGGGTCATCACCTACGCGACGGGCAATAACGCCGGGTGGCCCGGCGGAGGCTGGATCACCTACCGGCTCACCGACGGCCCGGCTTCCGGACTGATGGTCTACGTAGCCGAGGATGTCACGCCGAACGTCCAGGTCGGCCAGGCTGTCACCTCCTCCACCGTCATCGCCACCATGTCCAACGCGGGCGCGGGCATCGAGACCGGATGGGCGATGCCGGACGCGAGCTCGGCCGAATCACAGCTACCGGAGGCGGGGGGAATCAGCGGCGGCGGTCCGTTCCCGACCGAGGTCGGGCTGAACTTCGACGCACTGCTGCAGGCCCTCGGGGTGCCGGCCGCACCCAACGGCACCGACCCCCCGAACGGGATCCTTCCCCCGAACTACCCGACCAACTGGGCTGCCGCCGCAGGTCACGGGTAGCGGGCTGGGTAGACGTCCGGGTCGCCAGGCCGGCGGCCGCCGTCACGCCCCGGGGCCGGGGCTGGACGGTCTCGGCCCGGTCGCTTCAGTCCACGCAGGGGATGCCGTTCTGGGCAGTCACCGCGCCGCCCTGCGGGCCGGTGGTGGGGATCACGACCGACGGCGTCCGCGGCGGGCTGGGGGTGCTCACGGCGGGGGTGCTGATGTTCGGCACCGTGGCGCCGACGCCGAGCAGGATCTCAACATGGCCGGCCGCCACCGATGTGCTCGCCACGGCGGCGACGCCGAACATCACCGCGATCTTGCTGGCGTTCGCCGACGCGCCCGCTCCGTGGAGCACCGCCGTAGTAGTGCGGTAACTCGTGTTCCCGACCGTGCCGGCCCGGTATCCGGCCCTGGCCAGCGCGGCCGAGACGCGCCCGGCCAGCCCGGTCGTGGCGCCGCCGTTGAAGACATCCACCGTGGTCGCGCGGGCGGCGCCGGACGGCCGCCGATGATGACCCTGAAGCGCGCCGGGCGCGCTCGGCTTCGGGTAGAACGTGGCCTGGACGATGGCCTTGATATAGGCGGGGCTGACCACGTTGGCGTCCTGGCCGCCGATCGTGGCGTAGCGCTGGATCGGCAGCGTGCGGAAGACGAGGTTCCCGCTGGTCAGGTTGCGCGCCTGCGCCGCGAAGTCCAGCAGGTTCCAGCCGGCGTCGGTGATGGTATACCGCTTGGCCACCGAGAGCAGCGCGTTTACCTCGGTCAGGTCGCTGAGCACTCCCTCGGTGCGCAGCTGGTGCAGCACCGAGTCAATGAACGCCTGCTGGCGGTGGGTGCGGTCCAGGTCACCGTTGGTCAGGCCGTCGCGCTGGCGGACGAAGGCCAGCGCCTGGGCGGCGTCCAGGTGCTGGTAGCCCGCCCGGAAGTTCGCGCCGGACTTGACGTCGTACACCGGGTGCCGCAAGCACACTTCCACGCCCCCGAGGACCCGCGCGAGCTCGTAGAACCCATCCAGGTTGACCTCGGCGAAGTGGTCGATGTGCACTCCGGTGAGCTTTTCCACCGTCGCCACGGCGGCCGTGCGCCCGGCCTCGTTGCCGAGGAACGCCAGCTGGTCCTGGCTCATGCTCGGGTTCTGGGCTCGCAGCCTGGCCTGCTCGTAGAACATGCTCACCCCGTAGGCCTGGTCGATCTTGCCCTGCTGCTGCGGGCCGACCGTGCCGGCGAAGCTCACCCAGTCGTCGCGGGGAATGGAGAAGCCGACCGCCTTCTTGCCGCCGGCGGGTATGTGGATCAGGATCAGCGTGTTCGTGGCGTTTCCGCCCGCGCCGTTCGCGACCGCCTGGGCGCTTCCCGCGTGCAGCTTCGCGAGGATGCTCGGGGGCAGGATGTTCCCGTTCCAGTCCCTGCGGCTCTCCAGTCCCATCAGCAGGATGTTCTGCGGGCCCGTTGACGGGCCGCTGGTGATGGCGTGCGACCCGCCGATGCTGCTCACGTCGTGGACGACCATGTAGGACAGGCCGCTGGCCCCCACGACCAGCGCTGCGACGACGCAGCTCAGGACATACCAGGTCCTTCCCCAGACGCCCGGCGGCGCCATCCCCGCGGCTGGCCGGCCTGGCACCCGCGTGCGAGGCCGTCCGCCGGCTGACGCCGGCCGCGTGGCCGGAGCCCGGCTGTCCGTCATCTGCTGGTAAGCCTCCGCCCGCGCATGGCATCCCTCCCGGGTTGGCCTATTATCATCGCGCCGAGACTACCTGTGCGTCCCTCACCCAGGCCACGACCATTACCGTTAAGACCATGCTGGATCCGCGAGGGCACGGTGCCGGCCATTACCCGCCATATGGCGGCGCACCGCCACGCCCCAGCGGGCGCAGGTATGGTCGCGCCACGCGCGGGCAGGCGCGCAGGCGGCAGCCACCGCCCGGTCGTACCCCGCGGTCGTGGGGCTCGCGCCCCGGGCGACTCGGCGTTTTTGTCGTGATCGGCTGCGCCGCGCTGGGCGGGCTGGTCACCGTGGTGGAGGGAAGAGAGCCCGGCTCGGTGCTCGGCGTGTTCCTGGTCGCCGGGACGGCGATCGCTGCCCTGGCCGTCCGGCCCCGCGCCGTGTACCTGATCATCCCGGTGCCCGCGCTGGCCTATGTCGTGGTGGCCACCATCGTCGGGCTGATCCACGACCGCGCCACCGACACGTCCCTTACCTCGCTCGCCGTCCACGCGGCCCAGTGGATTGCCAGCGGGTTCGTCGCGATGGCCGCCGCCACCCTGCTGGCGACCGCGGTCACCGCCGCGCGCTGGCCGGGCCGGGGGCATGGCCCCGGCGATTCCGGCCCTCGGCGCCCGCCCCCGAAGCCCAGTGTCCGCGCCGTGCCGCGGACCCGGCAACGCCGCGCTGGATGAGCCAGAACCCGCTACAGGGACGGCTGGCCCAGGTCGAACGGCACGTCGGCGAGACGGGCAGCCTCGGTCGCGAGTTCCTGGACCGTCCACCGGCCTTCCTTGGAGATCCCGTCGATGATCGCGAACGGCTGGAACAGGTGGATGCTCCCGCCGGCCACGAAGAAGATCCGCCCCCCGATCGGGCAGTCCGCGGTCGCGAGGTAGGCGACGAAGGGCGACACGTTGGCCGGGTCCATCGCGTCGAACCCCTCGGCGGGGGCATGCAGGATGGCCTCGGAGATGCCGGGTGTGGCCACGGTCAGCCTGGTCCGGGCCGCCGGGGCGATCGCGTTGACCTTGACGCCATAACGCCCCAGCTCACGCTGGGCAATGATGGTCAGCGTCGCTATGCCGGTCTTAGCCGATCCGTAGTTGGACTGCCCCGGGTTGTTGAACAGGCCGGAGGTCGACGTGGTGTTGATCAGGGACGGCTGCAGGCTGTTCCCGGCCTTCGACTGCTCGCGCCAGTACCGGGCCGCGGCCCGGGCCGGCATGAAATGGCCGCGCAGGTGAACTCGGATGACATCGTCCCACTCGTCGTCGGTCATGTTGACGATCGTGCGATCACGCAGGATCCCGGCGTTGTTGACCAGCACGTGCAGCGCCCCGAACGCGTCGATGGCCTGCTGGATCATCCGCTGAGCGCCGTCGGCGCTGGTGACGTCGTCGGAGTTCGCGACCGCTTCCCCGCCTGCGGCCCGGATCTCCTCCACCACCTGCTGCGCCGGGGTGGCGTCGCTCCCCGACCCGTCCGGGCCGCCGCCGAGATCGTTGATCACCAGCCTCGCGCCCTCGGCGGCGAACAGCAGCGCGTGCTCGCGGCCCAGGCCGCGGCCCGCACCGGTGATGACCGCGACACGTCCTTCGAGCGCTCCCATGGACGTCCTTTCTCGTTGCGTCAGGGCAGCGTACCGTCGAATGGGCTGACTGATTCACCCGTTCGGCCTGTGATATCAATAGCCCATGCCAGCCGGGCCGAACCCCTCGTGAGCAGTGCCAGCCTTAGGGGGGATGACCCCCTTTCAACCGCCCGCCGCGGAGCAAGCTCCGCGAGAAGTACGGACTCAGGGCTGCTCGAACTGCTCACGCTGGAGCGCATCGAGGACAACCTCTTCCGCACCGCGGTGCTCAACAGCGAGCCGGTAGGCCTCTACGGAGGCCAGGTCGCGGCCCAGGCACTGCGGGCCGGGGCCCAGACGGTGCCGGCTGGCCGGCATCCGCACTCCTGCCACGGGTACTTCCTCAGCCGGGGCGATGCCTCGCGCCCGGTGCTGTTGATCGTGCACCGGGACCGCGACGGGCGCTCCTACTCCAACCGCCGGGTGATCGCAGTGCAGGAGGGGACGGTGATCTTCAACCTGGCGGCCTCCTTTCATGCCGACGAGCAGGGGTTTGACTACCAGGCACACTCGGTGCCTGCCGTCACGCCGCCGGAGGAACTTCCCGGCATCATGCCCCGGCGGCCGCTGATCGGGGTGGACATAAGGATCCCCGAGCAGGCCCGGCCGGATCAGCCCTGGCCGTCGCGGGCGTGGCTGCGGGCCCGGGACCCGCTGCCAGATGACACCCTCCATGCCTGCGTCCTGACCTACATCTCCGACATGTTCAGCGGCCTGGCCGGGGTGCCGGACGTACCCCAAGCGGGCCCGCTGACCAGCATCGACCACGCGGTGTGGTTTTACCGGCAGGTCCCGCTTGACGACTGGGTCCTGATGGATCTGCAGCCCGAGTCGACCGCGGGCGGCCGGGGGACGTACACCGGCCGGATCTTCGGCCGGGACGGCAGGCTCGCGGCGAGCATCGCGCAGGAATCGCTGTTCCGCGTGCCCGGCCCTGCCCGGAGCGGCCCCGCACAGTGACGGGCCTCCGCGTGATGGTCACCGAGTGAGCAGCATGCAGCCGGCAATCGGGCCACCGCCCGCCGACACCACGGCGACCTCGGCACCGGGTACCTGCCGGTCGCCGGCGGTGCCGCGCAGCTGGAGGACGGCTTCGTGGAGCACCCAGTAGCCGTGCATGCGTCCCGCGGAGAGCTGGCCCCCGTAGGTGTTGAGCGGCAGGTCGCCGTCGAGGGCGATGCGGTGAGCGCCTTCGACGAAGGGTCCTGCCTCACCTTCGCCGCACAGGCCGAGGGCCTCGAGCCAGGCGAAGGTGAGGAAGGTGAAGCCGTCGTAGAGCTCGGCGACGTCGACGTCGCGTGGCGTGAGATCGGTGCGGTTCCACATCTCGGCGGCAGCCTCGGTGGCGGCCATCCTCGGGTAGTCGGGGCGCTGGTCCCAGGCTCCGTCGCCGGAGGATCCGCCGATCGCTGCTACCCGCACGGGCGGGTTCGGGCCGTCGCCGGCCCGGCCGGATGCGGAGACCACCACGGCAATCGAGCCGTCGACGGGGACATCGCAGTCGAGCAGGCCCAGCGGGTCCGAGATGGGCCGGGCGGTGAGGTAGTCCTCGAGGCTCATCGGGTCCTGGTATGCGGCAGCGGGGTTGCGGGCGGCGTTGCGGCGGCTGTTGACGGCCAGCCACCCGAGCTGGTCCTTGGTCGTCCCGTAGACGTGCATGTGTCGACGGCAATGCATCGCGATCCAGTTGGCGGCCGAGTAGGCGTGCATCGTGAGCAGGGGGCCGATCCAGTCGAGCGAGGGACCAGGCACGGGCTGCTCCCCTGGCCGGGGCGGCGTGGCAGTCCCGGCCGCGCCGGGCTGCGGGAGGATCGAACCGCCCATCATCTGCACGGTCCGGTAGACGAGGACATGCCGGGCCTGGCCGGTCGCGACGGCAACGAATGCCGACATCACCGGCGAGAGCAGGCCTCCGGTGTCGAACCCGCCGCCTCGCCAGGCCGCATCGATGCCCAGGGCCTGCGCGGCAGCGCCGATCGGCGTATCGCCCATCGACGTGATCCCGTCGATGTCCTCCGGCCGCAGTCCGGCGTCCGCGATCGCGGCTCGCGCAGAGGCAGTGGTCAGCTCGATCCCGGCGATGCCGGTCCGGCGGCCGATCGGCGACATGCCTGCACCGGTGATGCAGGCACCTCGCTCAATGCCCGGATCAAGAATTGTCACGCTCTGACAATACAAGCTGACTCGTTTATTCTGCCGGTGTGAGCGAATCAACCGTGCAGCGGATCCCGCCGCCCGTGACCGGGGTCAGCCGACCGTTCTGGACCGGAGGCGCGCAGCGGCAGCTCCTGATCTTGTGGTGCGGAACGTGCGAGCGCTGGGCGCATCCCCCGCGTGAGACCTGTCCTGGCTGCGGTGGCGCGCTGACGCCTCGGGCGGTGAGTGGCCGCGGGACGGTGTTCACGTTCACCATCAACCACCATGCGTTCAACCCGGCCGTACCGGTGCCGTACGTGATCGCCATCGTCGAGCTCGAGGAACAACACGGACTGCGGTTCACGACGAACATCGTCGACTGCGATCCCGAGGCGGTCTGGATCGGGATGCCCGTGCAGGTCGACTTCGAGCCGGCGGGCGAGGCCTGGGTTCCGGTGTTCCGGCCGGCCGGGCCCTCGACCCTGTCGGAGATCGTCGGCACCGCGGAACGTTCGATCGGTGTGCTCGGGCAGGCGGCGATCACCGGCGCCGCCTGACCAGCCCGGCTGACGACGCGGCCGAATCAGCCGCACTGCTCCCCCGGTGCCGTCACGGCAGGCACCCACCTCGGCATCAGCCGAATACGAACTCCTCGATCAGGCTCGCCAGGGCGAGCGGCTGGTCGCTCTGGATCGCGTGCCCGGCCTCCGGCACCACCTCGGCGCGCAGCCCCGGCATCCGGCTCCGGAACTGCGCGACGTCGTCATCTGCGACGAACTTGGAGTCGCCGCCGGTGACCAGCATGGTCGGCGCCGTGATCACGGATACGTCCAGCCACAGCGGCGTGAAGTCGGCCAGTCCGGCCGGCCGCTCGCCGAACAGGTCGTACCGCCACGTCCACCGGCCGTCGGGCAGCCGCCTCGAGTTGTGCCGCACGCCGCGCTCGACCGCCGACCGCGGCCGGCGCGGGCTCGTCGCCACGGCCGCCTCCACCATCAGCTCGAAGGAGTCATACGCCGGCGGGCCGACGACCAGCGCGACCGCCCCGCGCTCGGCCCGGGTCATCGTCCGCGTCGGGTCCTGGACCTGCGGCGTGACGTCCACGATCACCGCGCGGCGCACGAGGTCCTGGCGGGTCGCCGCAAGCCGGATCGTAGTCACGCCGCCCAGCGACATGCCGACCACGCCCGCGGACCGGGGCGCCGCCTGGTCCATGACCGCGGCCACGGCCTCGGCGTTGCGCCAGGGCCCGTAGTCGCGGTCCGGCCGCCGGTCGGAGTGCCCGTGGCCGGGCAGGTCGATGGCCAGCACCGGGCGGCCCAGCGCCAGGACCACAGTGTCCCAGGTGTGCGCGTTCTGCCCGCCGCCATGCAGCAGGACCAGCTCGGGCTCGGCCTCGCCCCAGACGATCGCGCTGACCGTCTGGCGGGCACCCACGGCAAACGACCTTCGCGTAACGACCGGCTCGCGGTCGAGCACCAGCCCCGCCTCGTCAGCGTTCTGGCTTAGCAGCCCGAATTCGTCGTAGTCGCCTGGCTCGGTCACGGACCGTACCTCCTCCGGAAGCTTCCTCGCCCGCAGGCTACTGGGACCGCGCGCGGCGTGGAACGGCGCTGACCCGATCCCTGCCGCCCGCCCCACGCACCCTGGGAGACCGCATGCCCGTCATTGCTGGTCGAGCTGTCGCCGGACGTCGGCCTCGAGGCGGTCGAGGCGCACGGCGGCGGGGCCGATCAGGTGGAGCAGCGGGTGCAGCAGTGTCATGCCGGAGGCCCGGATGCCGCCGAGGAAACCGAACCGGGTCCCGCCGGGATCGGGTACCGCCGCCATGCCGCACAGCAGGAAACGGCTTTGCATCCAGCACCAGCCGGGGCGGAGCACCACATCGAATCGGGCGCGCTGCCCGAGGTAGCCCCGTGCCTGCATCACCAGGTTCTCTCCGCCGCCCGGGGTGACAGTGACCGTGCGGAAGTCGCGGACCAGCCGTGGCATCTCGGCCTGGAGATTGCTGGCCGTCTGCCACACCAGCTCGGGGGGGGCGTCGATGGTCCACTCGGTGAGGTCGGTGCCCGGGGTGGCCGCGGCCATCACCCGCAGCCTGCGGATCGGGTCCAGGTCGGCGACGGGCCAGTGCCGGTTCATCGGTCCCACTCCTGCCGGAAGCGGCGCCGGGCCCGGTGCAGCCGGGATTTGGTGGTCCCCGCGGAGATGGCGAGCATGTCGCTGACAGTCTGCTCGTCGAGGCCCTCGAGATCACGCAGCACGAGGATCGCCCGGTGGTCGGGCGCAAGGCGGCAGAGCACGTCGCGCACGTCGGAGGCCAGCTGCGGGTCGCCGGGTGCGGGCACATCGCGGAGTTCCGCGTGTGCCGCGCGGTGCGCCTTCCTGGCCACCCGTACGGCCTCGCGGATCGCGATCACGCGCACCCAGCCGAACAGCGCCGCCGGCTCGCGGAGCTGCCCGATCCCGGTGAAGATCTTGATAAGTGCCTCCTGGGCGGCGTCGGCGCCGTCGTCGAGGGCTATCGGCCCGCAGAGCCGGCCGACGTAGGGCGTCAGCACGTCGAGGAGCTCGGCCATTGCCATGGTGTCCCCGCCCTGTGCGGCCCGCACCAGGCCGGGGAGCCGGTCGGCGGTGGTCGCGCGTTCTGCCGCGTCGATAAGCTTCACCTCAGCTTCTCAAGGGGATCCGCCGCCCGTGAGCGATGATCCCACCTCGCTGAAGAACGCGCACGTGGCGGCTGCGACCGTCTCCGGGCACTCCTCTGCCAGCAGGTGGCCGGCCGCCGGTATGACCTGGGCGCGCAGGTCGTCGGCGTACGGCCCGGCCCCACCCAGGGACCGGGCCGGGACGAAGAAGTCACGCTCGCCGTTGAGCATGAGCGCCGGAACCCTCAGCCGCCGGGAACGGTTCCCCCCCCAGATCGCCGGGAGCATCTCGTGGTAGGCGAACTCGTGCATGAGCCGCTCACTCGCCCGCGCCCGGGCCGGCTCGCGTACCGAGGCCACGAACTCCTCGATCACCGTCTCGCCCAGCGCCCCCCGGCCGGCGGCCGAGGCGCGCAGGACCGCCCGAGTCACCGCCGGCAGATGCCTGATCACCCGCCTGCCCAGCCCCGACGTCTCCACCAGCGGAGTCCACCAGTAGCGCCACCCGTGCGGTGCGAGCAGCCGCAGGCTCGGGTAGGGGTGCATCGCGCCGAGTGTCACCAGGCGCCCTACCAGGCCGGGCTGGCTGAGGCACAGCTCGAAGCCGACCCGTCCGCCCTCACCATGCCCGATCACATCAGCCCGGTCCAGCTCGAGCGCGTCGAGGAGCGCCACCACATCGGCCGCAAGGTCCGCCGTCCGGTAGCCGCTGGCCGGGGCGTCGGTCCAGCCGAAGCCGCGAAGATCCGGGCAGATCAGGCGGTAGGAGCCCGCCAGCAGCGGGATCAGCTTCCGCCAGGCATACCAGTGCTGCGGCCAGCCGTGCAGCAGCACCACCGGGGGCCCGGACCCCGCCTCGGCGATGTGGACGCGCAGGCGTCCGGCCTCGACGTACCGGTGCACCACACCCGGCACTTCCGGCATCGGCCGGCTGGCCCGGGGCTGTGGCCCGGCCGGCAGCTGGCTGGTGCATTGGTGGATGGTCATCGGTCCGCCTTCCCTCGCGTAAGTCGTCACCAGACAAGGGGCCGCATCGGGCCGAAAGGTTCCCGGCGACTTCACTGCCCTTGCGCGCAGCCCCGGTGCGCGTAACGATCACCCGGCGCGGGGCCACGCCGCCGTGCTGGGCCGGGCGCAGATCACCCAGTGCACCGGCGGCAACCCGGGTAATTAAGACCTTGACAACGCTGTCGGGCTCGCCAGATACTTAGGTATATGCCTAAGTATTCAGGGCTCGACCGGATGTTCCACGCGCTCGGCGACAGCAGCCGGCGTGCCATGGTCGAGCGGCTGTCCCGGGGCCCGGCGTCGGTCAGCGAGCTGGCCCGGCCGTTCGAGATGGCGCTCCCGACGGTCGTCCAGCACCTGGGCGTCCTGGAGGCGGCCGGGATCGTCACCTCGGCGAAGGTCGGCCGGGTCCGCACCTACCAGCTCGTCCCCGGGGCCCTGACCCCCGCCGCGGACTGGATCGGCCGGCAGCGGCTGCCCGCCGAACGCCGCCTGGACCGGCTCGGCGCTCTCCTCAACCGTCCCGCCACCACTGCCAAGGAGTGAAACGACATGAACGACACGATCGAGCGGAGCCAGACGCACGCGACCTTCGTCATCGAGCGCACCTACCCCGTGCCCGTCGAGGTGGTCTGGCATGCGCTGTGGGACAACGACACGCGGGACCAGTGGTTCACCGCGGGCTCGGCGTTCGACGCCCGCCAGAAGTCGCACGAGTTCCGCGTGGGCGGGCACGGCACGGAGGAAGGCCAGTGGCACGGCGGGCCGCGGTCCAGGTTCGTATCCACCTACACCGACATCGTCGACCTGCAGCGGATCGTGTTCACCTACGACATGTGGGTCGACGGGCGGCACCTGTCCACGTCCCTGACCACGATCGCGCTGGAACCCGACGGCGACCAGACGCGACTGACCTACACCGAGCAGGGCGTCCACTTCGACGGCCTGGACAGTGTCGAGGGCCGGGAAGAGGGCAGCACGGGACTGCTGGACCAGCTCGGCTCCTATCTCGCCCTCGCCCACTGAAGCCCCGCTACCGCGTCCTCAGCGAAAGGCCGAACCCGCCAATGACAATCGTGACCGCGCAAATGGCCGTCTCGGTTGACGGCCTCTACGCCGGCCCCAGGCACGACTACGTCCAGACCTGGCTTGAAAGCCCCGAAGCCATACCCTTTCCCCGCATCACTCGCGGTAGCGCGGTAGCGCGGTAGCCGCCCGGCATCCTCCGCAGCGAAAACGGCGCTCCTGGCGACCCCGGAGAAACCGTTATAGCCACGTTCCCCCCCACCAGATGCCGGGCGGCTCGACACGAGCCGGAAGCTGCCGGCCGCTTACCGGCACTGCCGCCGATCGGCCTTGTAACCGATCACGGTGACGATACAGTTCAAGACGCCGCGTGTGCCTCATAGGTAAGGAGACAACCAACTCCCCCAACACCCGGCCAGTGCCGCTGAACATCCGCCCCGGCCGGCAGGCCGGCAGGCCGGCAGGCCGGCAGCCGGCTCCGGTGGCCGGTGGCCGGTGGCCGGTGGAGAGCATGACAGAACCGCGTCAGCGTGAGTCACCAGATGTAAGGACGATCGATGAGTCCGAGGCCAGCTGCATCACGTCACGACGCGGCGGCGCAGCAGTTTCTCGCGGCCGCCGCCCGCCTGATCGATGCTTACCTTGACGATCAGTCCCGCGACGGACAGCCAGCCCGGCTCCGGTCGATCCGCTTCCCCGCAGCCTTGGACTGGCTGCGGACCGAGGACGTGATCCGCCTCGCTGCGACCGCAGGCAAAGCCGGGGCAAGTCGCAAGGCGTTCTTTAATCGCTGGCCGACCCGCGAGGAATTCCTGCCCGACGCGCTCGTGTACGCCCTCGTCTACGACGAAGTCCCTGAGGACCCGAAAGAACTCGCCACGCAGATGCCCGCAGACGCTGCCGCTGCGTCGCCTTTCTCAGATGCGGTCATCCGCATCTCCGACGACCTGCTCGACTCCCTGCGCCGCCACCCTCGCAGCTACCTGACCTTACATATCGGGCCATTGCTTCCCCAGCATCCGCAGCTGTGGCAAGCGCTAATACCCGCCATGCAGCACGGCATCCAGGTATGGGCTGACGGCTACGCGGCACTGCTCACCGACCTCGGCCTGGTCCTGCGGCCGGGCTGGACACCACAGCGCCTGGCCCTGGCACTGCAGGCCGCGCTCGACGGCTTCCTGCTCCGCTACCGCATCCAGCCCGATGAATACCCGACAGCGCGCTGGGAAGGCGCAGGCATCTTCGCCGACACGGTGCTCGCGATCATCCTCGGCGTAATAGACGCCGACCGCAGCGGACAGCACGGCAGGGCCGTGCTCGACCAGCTCATCACCCCACCAGCGTGACATCTCCACCAGCCGTCGCTGACTCGCCGCGGCCGGAACCCGGCCGTCACCTCCGGTCCACGGGTACTCGACGCCGACGTCCTCCAGCTTCGCGGCGTACTGCGCGAATGAGCCGGGGTCGTCCCGGATGCCTATGATTGCACTGAGTTTCACCGTCAGATCCTCGTGTCGTCCCGTCGGAATAATAGAGGGTACTGTTTAGCCATGTCGATCGCCATCACCGATGATCACCGGGCACTCGCCAAGACCGCGTCCGACTTCCTCAGCAAGCACGGCGCGCGCAGCGCCGCCCGGGCCCTGCTCGAGGCGCAGACCGAGCCGCTGCCCGGCTTCTGGGCCGAGATGGGCAACCTGGGCTGGCTTGGCCTGCACCTCCCGGAGAAGTACGGCGGCTCGGGCTTCGGCCTTCCCGAGCTGGTGATCGTGGTCGAGGAGCTGGGCCGAGCCGTGGCTCCCGGCCCGTTCGTGCCCACGGTGATTGCCAGCGCGGTGATCTCCGCGCTCGGCTCGCCGGAGCTGCAGGAGCGCCTGCTGCCCGGCCTGGCCAGCGGCTCGCTCGTCGGCGCGGCGGGGCTGGGCGGCGACGTGGCGGTCCGTGACGGCCTGGCCTACGGGAAGGCGGGCCCGGTGCTCAGCGGCCACCTCGCCGACGTGCTGGTCATCCCCGCCGGCGACGACGTACTGGTGATCGAGCCAGCCGCCGGGGGGGTGACGGCCAAAGTCCCGGCCAACCTGGATCCGACCCGCCGGGCCGCCCGGGTCACCCTGGACGGGACGGCGGCGGCGGTGCTGCCCGGCGGCCGCCAGGTCCTCACCGACCTGGCCCGGACGATCCTGGCCGCCGAGGCGGCCGGCGTCGCCCGGGAGTGCACCGAGCAGGCGAGCGAGTACGCCAAGGTGCGCGAGCAGTTCGGCCGCCCGATCGCCACCTTCGAGGCGGTGAAGCATCATTGCGCCAACATGCTGGTGGCGGCCGAGCAGGCCACGGCGGCCGTCTGGGACGCTGCCCGCGCCGCGGCGTCGGGGGGCGACCAGCTCAGCTACGCGGCGGCGATCGCCGCGACGCTGGCCGTTCCGGCTGCCACCCAGAACGCCCAGCTCAACATCCAGGTGCACGGCGGGATCGGCTTCACCTGGGAGCACGATGCCCACCTCTACCTGCGCCGGGCCGCCGCCGTCGAGGCGATCATCGACCCGGAGGCGGCGGCCGGCGACGTGACCAGCCTGGCGCGGCGCGGCGTCCGCCGGGCCGCCGCGATCGACCTGCCGCCCGAGGCGGAGCCGATCCGGGACGAGGTCCGGCAGGTCGTCGGGCGCATCCGCGACCTGGACGGCGACGCGAGAAGGCAGGCGCTTATCGAGACCGGCTACGTGATGCCGCACTGGCCGCGGCCCTGGGGCCGGGATGCGGGCGCCGTCGAGCAGCTGGTCATCGAGCAGGAGTTCGCCGCGGCCGGGGTCGAGCGCCCCTCGTACGGAATCACCAGTTGGGTGATCCTCACCCTGATCCAGCACGCCAGCCAGGACCAGGTCGCGCGCTGGGTGCGCCCTGCCCTGAACCAGGAGGTGATCTGGTGCCAGCTGTTCAGCGAGCCGGGGGCCGGCTCGGATGCGGCGGGCGTCACGACGCGGGCGACCAGGACCGACGGGGGCTGGCTGATCAACGGCCAGAAGGTCTGGACCAGCGGCGCGCACCTGGCCGGCTACGGCCTGGCCACGGTGCGCACGAACCCGGACGCCCCCAAGCACAACGGCATCACCATGGTGGTCGTCGACATGCACGCCCCGGGCGTCTCGGTCCGGCCGCTCCGGCAGGCTACCGGCCACTCGGACTTCAACGAGGTCTTCTTCGACGACGTGTTCATCCCGGATGACGACGTGGTCGGGCCCGTCGATCGCGGCTGGACGGTCGCCCGGGCCACCCTGGGGAATGAGAGCGTCAGCATCGGCGGGGACGTCGGGAGGGCCCTGCCGCCCGACGCATTCATCGGCCCGCTGGACGCGCATCCGGAGCGGCTGCCCGGCGGAGCGGCCCGGGTCGGCCGCCACGTCGCCCGGACCCAGGTCATGGGCGTGCTGAACCTGCGCAGTGCGCACCGGGCGGTGGCCGGCGGCGGCCCCGGCCCGGAGGGCAACGTCACCAAGCTGCTGCTGTCGGAGAACGGGCACGAGGCGGCGGCGATCCTCGCCGCGCTGGCCGGGCCCGACACCGCGTTCCTCGACGGCCCCGGCGCCCTCGCCGGCATGCTGGTGCTCGGGAACCGTGCCATGTCGATCGCCGGGGGCACCTCCGAGATCAAGCGCAACCAGATCGGCGAGCGGATCCTCGGCCTCCCCCGAGACCCCCTCATCCGCTGATGCTCCGGCGCCCGGCGAGGGCGAGCCGCCCGTGGCGGCGCCTGCGGGGCGCGACAGAGCGAGGGAGGAGAGCGCTGCGGAACAGGAGCGGGCTAGCGCATCTCGGCGGCGAGGGCTTCGAGATGCCGCCGCATCCGGTGCCGGGCCAGCTCACGGTCGCCGGACTCGATGGCCGCGGCGATGCCCTCGTGGGCGCGATATACCTCGGCGCTGATCTGCTTGCGGGCCCGCGGGGAGAGGCGCTCGATCTGGTAGATCCGGCTGAGCCTGATCAGGACCAGCGCCACCAGCTCCAGCACGCGGCTGGCCGCCGCGGATGCCACGGCCTCGTGCAGGTCGTGGACGACCTGGGCGCGTTCTTCTTCCGGGGTCTTCGCCTCGCGCTCCAGCGCCACGTTCAGCCCGGCCACCCCGTCCGCGTCGATGCGCGAGGCAGCCAGCCCGGCGATCGCGGTTTCCACGCCGGTGCGCAGCTCGGCGAGGTCGGCCAGCCGCATGCCGCGCCGGGCCAGGTAGATCGCGGCGATATCGGTCACCGCGCTGGCGCTCGGCTCGAACACGAACAGGCCGCCGCCGGGGCCGCGCCGCATCCGGGCGACCTGGTGATGCTCCAGCAGCCGGACCGCCTCCCGCAGCACGGCGCGGCTGACCCCCTCCCGCTCGATCAGCTCCGGCTCGGTACCGACGAGCTGGCCCGGCTGCAGCCCGTCGGCGACCACGGCCTGCGTGATCCGGCGGGCCACGGCCTCGGCGCGCTTGCCGTGACCCGACTGGCCACCCGCGACCACGCTGTCCGGAAGCAGCTGCCGGGTCGAGCGCCGCCGCCGCAGGTAGTCGGCCTCGGCCTCGAGGTGCGTGCGCATGCGGTGCCGGGCCAGCCCGGTCTCGGCGTCGATGACCGCCTCGGCGATGCGCGCGTGCGCGTAGGCGGTCTCGGCGCCGATCGCGCGGCCGAAGTTCTGCCAGCCGCTCGAGTACAGCATCGCTACCCGGTTGAGCACCTCCACGAACAGCTCGAGCGCCGGATTCCGGCTGATGGAGGCGATCAGCGCGTGCAGCTCGCGCGGGTCAGGGCCGACCGGCACATCCCGCGCCTCGACGAACGCACGCAGCCGCGTGAGGTCCTGCTCGTCGAGCCGTCCCGGCGCCAGGTCACTCGCGATCTCCTCCAGCACGATCCGGGCCTCGAACAGCTCGTCGAGGGGGGCCTCGACGCGGTACAGGTACAGCACCACGGCATCGATGACCGCGTCGACCGTCGGCTCGGTGATGACCAGCCCGCCGCCGGGCCCGCGCCGGGTGCGGGCGACCTGCTGGTGCTGAAGAAGCCGGACCGCCTCGCGGAACACGGCCCGGCTGACCTGGTAGCGCTCGAGCAGCTCGGCCTCGGAGCCGAGCAGCTCGCCGACCGGCCAGCCCTTCGCGATCACATCACCCACGATCCGGTCGGCGACCCTCGCAGCGCGCTTGGAACTGGGGCCGACACCCGGCCGCGCCAGGAGGTCCCCTGGCGTCTTCGCAGTGATCATGGCCATCGGCTCAAGGCTATCCCGGCGTTCACACCGGCAGCGAGCGCTCCGCCCGCGGTACGGTTAGATAAAGAGTGTACTCATCGATCATCGTGCCGAGAGACTGGCACGGCACGTTTGCGCTCCGAGCCTGGCTCGACGCGGGGGGACGGCGCGGCTAATATGCAAACATGGTTTGCGAAATTGCGCGGCCGGGGCGGGCGGGGCGACCGGGACAGCCGGGGAGGCGCACATGACCACGATGACCTCTGCGCCCCGTGATCCCGCGGCCGCTCCTCCCCCGCGCCGCCGCGGATCGGTGCGCCGGACCTCGACTCTGCTGATGACCTGGCCGGACGGCCCCGGCTCCGGCCTGCACCTCGACGGCCGCGGCCGTGACCTGCTGACCACGGCCGACCACGCCGCCCCCGGGCCGGCCTGCACCTGGCCGGCCGCCACCGCGCCGGCCGACACCATTCTGGCCACCGCCGACCTGCGCGTGCGCACCGGCGCGGAGCGCGACATCATCAGCATCGCCAGCGAGCCGGCCCACGCCGGGCTGAAGCGCCTGGTCGGCCGCAAGGGTGGTGGCGGGCTGCGCGCCGTGATCGCCGAGGAGCTGCCCGATCAGGTGGAGCAGGGCACGCCGCTGCACCTGCTGCTGGACGATCTGGCCGGCTCGACGCTGATCGCCGGCTTCGCCATGTTCCGGTGGGTGGATCACCTCCCGGAGCTAACGCAGCTCCGCGGGCGCGTGCCGCGCCGCAGCATGCTGGGGGTTTGCGCAGGGTTCCGGCCCGGGGCCAGCTCCATGCTCGCCGACGGCACGCCGTTGGCAGTCGGGCATAACGTCGCTCGGGTTCCGCCGCTCGCGGCAGCCGACGACCCGGACGGCTGGCATGAGCTGGACGACCACCCGCCGATGGCGATGCGCCGGGCCCGCCGCATCGACGTCTGGGCGGACGGCGGCGAACTCGGCATCGACGCGATGTTCCGGGACAGCTGCTGGGACCCGGACGGAACCGAGGTCGCGGTGCACGAGTACCAGCTGCTGGCCAGGGCCGACCGCGGCACCGGGACGCTGACCTCGATAGTGGCCCGGCCCCGGGTCTTGCCGTATGCCGAGTGCCCGCTCGCGGCCCCGAACGCGGCCTGGCTCACCGACACGCCGCTGCGCGGGCTGCGAGCCGAGGTGCTCCGGCGGATCAGGGGCACCGACTGCTGCACGCACCTGAACGACGCCCTGCGGGCGCTGGCCGAAGTCCCGGTCCTGGCCGCCGCGCTGCCCGCCTGACCGACCGAGTCCACGTACCCCTTCCGTTACGGAACAAGGGAATCATGACCCTACGGGACAAGACCGCGATCGCCGGGCGCCCGCGCCGCTTCGAGCCGGCCGACGAGCTGCGGCGGCTGTTCGACGCCGCGCTCGTGGTCATGGAGCGCAACGGCTACACCGACGCCGCCGTCGCCGACATCCTTGCCGAGGCCGACCTGTCGACCCGGTCGTTCTACCGCCATTTCGAGTCCAAGGACCAGCTCCTGTGCGCGCTCTACCGGCGCGAGGCCGAGCGGGCGGCGGAGCGGCTCACCGCCAGGGTCAGCGCGGCGGCGACCCCGCTGGCCGCGCTGGGCAGCTGGATCGACGAGATCATGAGCCTCGGGTTTCACCGGCGGAAGGCGGCCCGGGTCGCGGTACTGGGCTCGCCCGGGGCAATGCGGGCCGAGGGCTACGCAGACGAAAGCAGGCACGCGGCCAGGCTGCTGGTCGCGCCTCTCGAGGAGCTCCTCGCGGCAGGCCGGCGCGACGGGACGTTCCCGCTGGCCGACCCGTCCGCCGACGCCGCGCTCGTCCAGTCCGTCACGTGGGCCGCTGCCGGGCTCAATCCGGTGCGCGATGCGCCTACCTCGCGCGATGAGGTGTTCCGTGCGGTCCAGTCCTTCTGCCGCCGCGCTCTCGGCGCCTCCCCCGACGCAACCCACACATAGCACGTTCAGCGATGAATGTACCGATGGCGGCGCCAGGACGATCAGATCACCGTGAAGTAGCCGTCGTCGTTCAGGATCCGCCGAGGCCAGTCCGGTCCCTGTGAGATGAGCTTCCTTATTCTCTCGACGAACGCCGGGTCCTGGTTGTCACCCCGGTAAACGGTCATGTCTTGGGCCAGCCAGGCAGGAAGAGCAGCGAAGCGGTGCACCGTTTGAGTCTCCAGATACCACGTCATATGGACGACCGTGCCGCTCTCCTCGTACCAGACCGTGGTCTCGACCCCCGGGGCAACCCGCTGGTAGTAGAACTGCTGGATGGCATGCCGTCCGGCATGTGGACCCTCTTTCACGGTGTAGTCGACGTTGTCGGGCCCGACGATGGCAGGCTCGAAGACCCAGCCGCTGGGAAAGTGCCAGCTTAGGCGTGCTCCGAGGATGCTAGTGATCATGTTGGTCGACTCCTTTCTGAGATTCGGCAGCACAATTTCAGTTGCCGCTTCTGCGGAATGGATGGCATTCAGGACCCGATGAGCGCGGCGATGGCGTAGACGGTCGCGTTGGGATAACTGGTCACGATGGAGGCATAACGGGGGGGTCGGCGACCCTAATCTTCCCCCGGCGGCCCGGACCTGCTAACGAGACAGAGTGGCCGGCGGTCGCCTGGCCAGAGCCGCGGCCACGGCTGCCATACCCCATTCGCACTGGCCTAAGCGACGGCCTTGCCGCCGCCGGTGTGTCACATAGGACCTGCGGCAGATGGCCGCCCGGGCTCTCGGCCGGGCCAGCCCTGAGGAACGCTAGGCGTCGGCGGGGGCCGGGACCACGTTGTCCATCAGGGCTCGCACGACATCCCGGCGGATTATCTTCCCGGTGGCCGTGCGGGGCAGCTCGGGCCAGCAGGCGATGCTGTCCGGCGTCTTCGACCCGCGGAGGGCGGCGCGCACGTGCGCCCGCAGCGCCTCGCCCGTCACCGCCGCGCCGGGCCGGGTGACCACCGCAGCCTCCAGGTGCTGGCCCCATTCCTCATCCGGGATCCCGACTACGACCGCGTCGGTGACATCAGGGTGGCGCAGCAGCACCTCCTCGATCTCGGCGGGCGCTATGTTCTCGGCCCCGCGGATGATCGTGTCGTCCTCGCGTCCCTCGATGTACAGGTACCCGGCCGCGTCGAGCCGCCCTCGGTCCCGGGTGTCGAAGAAGCCGCGGGCGTCGACCACCGCGCCGAGCCCGGCGTACTCGGCGGCGACCTGGTCCCCGCGGACCCAGATCCGCCCGCTTACGCCGACCGGAACGACCTCCCCGGTCTCGGCGCGGATCTCCAGGTCGATCCCGGGCACGGCCATCCCGGCCGAGCCGAGCCGGCCGCGGATCAGCGGGTCGTCGGCGCCGATCGCCGCCCGGTGCTCGTCCGGGCCGAGCACGCAGATGGTGGAACTGGTCTCGGTCAGGCCGTAGGCGTTGACGAAGTCGACCTTCGGCCACTCCCGCAGCGCCTGCTCGATTACCCGCAGCGGCATCCTCGCCCCCCCGTAGGCGACCGCGCGCAGGGACGGCACCGTCCGGCCCAGGCCCGGGGCATCCATAATCCGGGCCAGCATGGTCGGGACCACCATCGCGTGGGTGATGACCTGCTGCCGGACCGTGTCGAGCCAGCCGTCCGGAGTGAACGGCTCCAGCGTGACCAGGCGCCGCCCGGAGTACACGCTGGTGAGCACGTTGGAGACCGCAGAGATGTGATAGGGCGGCACGCTCATCAGCGCCGCCTCGTCCTCACCCGCCGCCGCGAACTCCACGGTGCCGAGCACGTAGGAGACCAGGTTCTGGTGCCGCAGCAGCACGCCCTTGGGCGCCGAGGTCGTCCCGCTGGTGTAGATGAGCACCGCGGGCGCGCCGGTGTCCGCCGGCTCGTCAGAATCGGCGCCGTCCGGCGGCCCGGACGGCTCCGCCCCGCCCTGCGCCTCGGCCAGGAACTGGTCGGGCGTCCGGCAGGTGAGGCCGGCCTGCGCCGCGGGAATCGCATGAGCCGGGTCGGCGATGCAGTAGGCCCCGGCGTGGTTGGCGAGCAGCCGGTCCAGCTGCTCGCGGCCCAGCCGGTAGTTCAGCGGGACCAGGGGTATCCCGGCCCGCGCGGCCGCGAACAGCGCCACGGGCAGGGCCGGCCCGTTCACCGCGAGGTAGACCAGCGCGCTCGCACCCGCCGCGCGGAGCTGCGCCGCGGCGCAGGCCGACATCCCCCGCAGCCGCGCCGCGGTCATCCCGTCCTGCCTGCGGCCGACGACGACGCGGTCGGGGAAGCCATCGGCCGCCATGTCCAGCAGCAACGTCACGTTCATTGCGAAGTCCGGCGATCGCGCGGGTCAGTCGGAGGCCGGCAGCGGCTTGGGGGCCTTCAGGGCAAGCGGCACGCCGTTGACCGCGATCGTCCCCTGGCCCGGCTTGGTGCAGAGCAGCTCGATGCCGAGCTCGTCGTCGGCGTAACGCTTCCCCAGCACGCTGCCGGTAAGCTGCCCCGGGTCAGTGGTCCCGTCCGGCGCCTCGCCGCCGCTCTTCGGGTCCCACATCCCGACCCCGGCGCACGTTATGTCTACATCGCGGTCAGGGGCGCGGACGACGATCACCGTGGTGGTATCGACCGGACTGGCCAGGGCCTGGCCGGGGCGCGGTTTCATCGGCATGTCCTCCGTTACGTAGCATTGCCTGTCTCAGTGTGCAGGATCAGACCCGCTGCCGCTCATCCCGCAGCCGGCGGCGCAGTAGCTTCCCGGTGGGCAGCCTGGGGAGCTCGCGGGCGAACTCGATCGTCCGCGGGCACTTGAACGAAGCCAGCCGGGACCGGCAGTGCGCGAGCAGCTCGTCGGCCAGCCCCGGCGGCGGCGTTCCGTCGCCCGCGGGCTGGACCACCGCGAGAACGGACTGGCCCATCTCCGGGTCGGGCACGCCGATCACGGCCACATCGGCCACAGCGGGATGCGTGATCAGCGCCTCCTCGACCTCGGCCGGATAGATGTTGACGCCGCCGGAGATGATCAGGTCGGTCCGCCGGTCGGCCAGGAACAGGTAGCCGTCGGGGTCGAGGTGCCCCATGTCGCCCAGCGTCGACCAGCCCCGGTCGTTGCGCGAGCTGGCGGTCTTGGCCGGATCGTTGTGGTACTCGAACGGCGCGCCCTCGAAGTAGATGATGCCGTCCTGGCCGGCCGGCAGCTCCTCGCCGTCCTCGCCCACGATGTGCAGGGCGCCGATGACGGGGCGCCCGACCGAGCCGGGATGCGCCAGCCAGTCGGCCGCGCCGATCATGGTCATGCCGTTGCCCTCGCTGCCCGCGTAGTACTCGGCGATCCGCGGGCCCAGCCAGTCGATCATCTGCCGCTTGACGTCCCTCGGGCACGGCGCGGCGGCGTGGATCACCACCTGCAGGCTGGACAGGTCGAATGCGCGGCGCTGCGCCTCGGGCAGCTTGAGCATCCGGACGAAGTGGGTGGGCACGAACTGGACGTGCGTGACCTGGTACCGCTCGATCGCCCGCAGGCATTCCGCGGCGTCGAACCGCTCCATCAGCACGACGGTGCCGTCGAGGCGGTGGGTGCCGAGTGACCAGCCGATCGGCGCGGCGTGGTACAGCGGGGCGGGGCACAGGTAGACCGACTCCGGCCCGAACCCGAACGCCCCGCGCATCAGCTGCTCCAGGCTCCCGACGGCGCCGAACGGCGGGAAGTCGTGCTCGCGCTTGATGCCCTTGGGCCTCCCCGTGGTTCCCGAGGAGTAGAGGAAGGGCACCCCCTCGACCTCGCCGCGCAGCGGATCCGAGGAGAGCCGTTCCACCGCGTGGTCATAGCTGGCCAGGCCGGGCCGCTCGCCTCCAGTCACGAGTACCGTGATCCCGGGCAGCCACTCGGCGATCTGCGCGGCGACGTCCGCCGTCTCCGCCGCCGCGAACAGCACCTGCGCCCCGCAGTCCTCGACGATGTACCGGGCCTCCTGCGCGGTCAGGTGCCAGTTGACCGGCGTCCAGTAGGTGCCGCGGCGCAGTGCGCCCCACGCGATCTCGAAGAACTCGGGCCGGTTGGCCATCAGCAGCGCCACATGGCCCCTCGGCTGCACCCCGAGCCCGCTGAGCAGCCGCGACACCTGCAGGCTGCGCCGGTCCAGCTCGGCGAAGGTCCTCACCCGGCTGCCGTCGGACATGACGATCGCGGGCTTGCCCGGCGTCAGGCCCGCGATCTCGGACAGATGCACCGATCCTCCCAGGTCAGATCAGCGGCCCGGGCCCGTGACCGCGGGGGAGGAGGGCAATATAAGCACCGGACGCTCAGGGATCATCGAGCGCACCCGCTAGACCGCTTCGAGGATCGTCGCGTTAGCCTGGCCCCCGCCCTCGCACATCGTCTGAAGGCCATAACGGATACCGTTCGCCCGCATGTGGTGGATTAGCGTGGTCATGAGCCGGGCTCCGCTGCCGCCCAGCGGATGACCGAGCGCGATCGCGCCGCCGTTCGGGTTGAGCCTGGCGGGATCGGCCCCGGTCTCGGCGAGCCAGGCCAGCGGGACGGGGGCGAAGGCCTCGTTGACCTCGAACGCGCCGATGTCGTCGATGGACAGCCCGCTGCGAGCGAGCGCCCTGGCCGTGGCCGGGATCGGCCCGGTCAGCATGATGATCGGGTCGTCGCCGGTTACCACCGCGGTGTGCACCCGGACCAGCGGGGTCAGGCCGAGCTCGGCCGCCTTCTCGCTGGTGGTGATCAGCACCGCGGCGGCGCCATCGCTGATCTGCGAGCTGTTCGCGGCCGTGATCGTGCCGTCGGGTCGGAAGGCCGGCTTCAGCTGTGCGAGCTTCTCCATGGTGCTGCCGCGCCGGACGCCCTCGTCGGCCTCCACCTTGATCCCGTCCGGCGTGGTCACCGTTGCGATCTCGGCCGAGAACCGGCCGTGGTCCTGAGCCGCCGCGGCCTTGGCGTGCGAGGCGAGGCTGAACTCGTCTAGCTGGGCACGGCTGAACCCCCAGCGGTCAGCGATCATCTCCGCGCCGATGCCCTGATTCGGCGGGGTGTCACCATAGCGGGCCCGGAACCCTTCGCCAAACGGCCATTTCCCGGCCGTCGACGTGCCCATGGGAACCCGGCTCATGGATTCCACTCCCCCGGCCACGACCAGGTCGTAATGGCCGGCCACCACGCTGGCCGCGGCGAAGCTGACCGCCTGCTGGGAGGAGCCGCACTGCCGGTCGACCGTCACGCCGGGCACGGTCTCCGACCAGCCCGCGCCGAGCACCGCGTTACGGGCGATGTCGATCGCCTGCTCGCCGACCTGCCCCACGCAGCCCCAGACCACGTCGTCGACCAGTGCTGGATCGATCCCGGACCGTTCGGCCAGCGCCGTGAGGACGTGAGCGGACAGGTCAACCGGGTGCACGCGGGAGAGGCCTCCGTTGCGCTTGCCGACCGGGGTCCTGACCGCCTGGACGATGACTGCGTCTCGCATACGACCCTCCGGGTGCCGCCCGCCGGCGCGGCAAGCAGCCCTAGTTCGGACTGGAGATAGTTAACTATAATAGCTAACTCATCGAGGTCGGGTGAGGCCCGGTTGGGGCGCCGCGGCCTGGCCGTGCCGGGCGGAGCAGGCCGGCGGCCTAAGCGGCCAGCGGGCTAATTGAACAGGTCGAGCACGGTAGCCGACTTCAGCCGCCCCGGCAGCAGCGCCCGGGCCGCGGCCTCCATGTGCGCCTGCCAGTGCTTTTGCGCACCCACGTCGTCGCCGGCCTGCACGAGCGCCAGCAGCTTGCGGTAGGAGCGGATGAGCTTGGAGAAGCGGCTGACCGTCGTCACCGCGTCGGCCGAGTCGCGGGTCGCCAGCAGCAGGTGGGTCTCGACGACCTCGCGCAGCACCATGGACTGGATCGCCAGGGTCCGGTTCCCGGCGCGCTCCATGACCAGGTCGTGGAACCGCTGCGCGCCCCGGGTCCAGGCCGCGACGTCGGCGGGAGCCCGGCCGGAGCTCACCAGGGCCTCGAGCTCATCGATGCACATGGCCAGGTCGGCCAGGTCTTGCGGGGTGCGCCGCTGGGCCAGCAGCGCCGCCGCGGCCGGCTCGATCAGCGACCTGGCCTCGTAGACGTCGGCGAGCGTGGTACCCGACGTCTGCATGAGCAGGCCGACGTAGCGCGCGGCGACCTCCGCCTTGGGCGCGGTGATGCGCGCTCCGCGCGACCCCCTCTTGATCGCGATGAGCGACTCTGTCTCCAGGATCCGGAACGCCTCGCGCAGCGTCGGCCGGGACACGTCGAACTGGCGCATCAACTCGACCTCGGACGGCAGGCTCTCACCCTCCGCGAGCTCGCCGCGGACGATCCTGCTGCGCAGGTAGGCCGCGATCATCTCGCCGGTCTTGGCCGCCCGGATGCTATGGCCGACCTGCCTGGTATCGCTGATCACCGGTCCGGTCCCCATGTCTATTCGTGCCCGGCTAACTATCAAGGTGTACCTATCTAACTATGTCACGATCATGGTCTCGGCGTCGCCGGTGCCGAGGAGCCGGATCGGAGGCCTGCGGTGTGATGCCGTAATGCATGCTGGAGGCGATGAGCCTCAACCTCGATGCCAGGACCTTTCGCGACCTGCTGGCGGATCCGGCCGCGGCAGAGGGGCTGTCTGCGGTCATGGGGAGCCCGCTGGTGATCGTCGAGGCCGACGACGCCTCGGCTGGGCGCAAGCTGGCAGGCCTGGACATCACCCTCCTGCCCGCGGTGGTCCTGGCCGTCGCCCGAGATCCGCTGTGCCTGCCCGCCGCCGCGTTTCCCGCGGCCGACGTGATCCTGACCGAGGACAAGACCGCCGGCGCACCCTTCGTCGGGCCAGCGGACGGGGTCTGCGCCGCCATCGAGAAGATCAGCGCCAGCCTGGACGTGAATCCGGTGGCCGGCACCGCGCTCGCGCTGCTGCTGCGCTCCTCCGCCGGGCTGCCTGTGCCCGCGGCCCTGGTCGCCGAGTCCGCGACCTACTCGGCCCTGCAGGAAGGCTCGGAGTTCCGTCGCTGGCGGTCCGGCCGCCCGGTCCGGCCGCCCGAGTCCGGCACCGACCGGGTGCTGGTGGAGCGGGCCGGACGCGAGCTGCGAGTCACGCTGTCTCGCCCGGCCCGGCGTAACGCGGTCGACTGGCGGATGCGGGACGCGCTGGCCGGCGCGCTGGCCATCGCCGCCGCCGATCCCGGGCTGCAGGTGGTGCTGCGAGGCGCCGGGCCGGACTTCTGCGCCGGCGGCGACCTGGACGAGTTCGGCTCCCGGCCCGACCCGGCGATCGCCCACCTGACCCGGCTGACCCGCAGCCCGGCCGCGCTGATGCAGCTGCTGGCCGCCCGGACCACCGCCTACTTGCACGGCTCCTGCCTGGGCGCGGGAATCGAGCTCCCGGCCTTTGCCGGCCGGGTGGTCGCCGCCGAGAGCTCCCGGCTCGGGCTGCCAGAGCTGCGGCTCGGCCTGGTGCCCGGTGCCGGAGGGACGGTCAGCCTGCCCCGCCGGATCGGCCGCTGGCGCACGGCATTCCTGGCCCTCTCGGGGCATCTGCTGGGCGCGGAGGAAGGCCTGCGGTGGGGACTGGTCGACGCGGTGGCGGAACAGGTCGCGGGCCAGTGAGCGAGCCGGAGGGGCGCGGCGCCGCCTGGACTGACGAGCGAGGGACGAGCGACGAGGGAAGGCGGCGCCTAAAAGGTGTCCCGGAGGCGAGCGGGAAACACAGCATGAGCGAGTACCGGTTCGCCGCGCCGTGCCTGCCCGGCCCGCGCGAGGAGCAAGATCACCTGGCAGGACTGCTCCCGGCGGGAATGCAGCCGCCGGGTCTTCGCACGCAGCCCAGTGACGATCCGGCCGACTGCGCGGTACTGGCGTGGGCACGATCCGGGCTCATGCACCTGACCGGACAGGCCTGCGGGCCGCCGCTGGCGCCCCGGGCTCCGGTAATGGCCAGGGCCGCCGCCATCGCGGCGGCGATCGCTGAGCTGACCGGCCGGGACAGCGTTCCGGTCCGGCTCGACCTGGATCACGTGCTGGCTTTCCGCTCGTCACTGACCGGGTGGGGCCGGCGCGGCACCGTCTCGGCCAACGGCACGTGCCGCATCCTGCGCGCCGCCAGCGGCTGGCTCGCCGTGAACCTGGCCCGGCCGGACGACCTGCGCTCGGTGGCGGCCGTCCTGGGGCGCGACGTGCCCGGCCCCGTATCCAACGACACGGTGTCGGGCGGCATGCCGTCGGACGGGACGGTATGGGGCGAGCTGCAGGCGGAGGCGGCGACGCGTCCCGCAGCCGACCTCGCCACTGCCGCGCAGGCCGTCGGGATTCCGGCGGGCGTTCTCGGCAGTGAGCCGCCGGTGCCGGTCACCGCGACACGGCTCGGGCCGGCCGGCGCCGCGCCCAGGCTGGTCCTGGACCTGTCGGCGATGTGGGCCGGCCCGCTCTGCGCGAGCATCATCGGCCGCGCGGGGTGGCGCGTGGTCAAGGTCGAGGATGTCCGCCGTCCGGACGGCGCGCGCTCCGGGCCGTCGGCTTTCTTCGCTGACCTGCACGCCGGCAGCCAGACGGTGATACTCGACTTCAGCTCGGCGCAGGGCCGCGCCGAGCTGACCCGGCTCGCTGACCGCGCCGGCATCATCGTCGAGAGCAGCAGGCCGCGCGCCCTGCGCCAGCTGGGCGTGGTCGCGGATCACTGGCTGAGCGCGTCACCCGGCCGGGTCTGGGTATCGGTGACCGGCTACGGCCGCCAGGATCTGCGGCAGCGCGTCGCGTTCGGCGATGACGCCGCGGTCGCGGGCGGCCTGGTCGCCCGCGACGCCGACGGCACCCCGGTGTTCTGCGGCGATGCCATCGCCGACCCGCTCACCGGCCTGCATGCGGCGCTATCCGCGCTGGCGGCGCACGCGGCAGGCGGTGGCTGGCTGATCGATGTGTCCATGGCCGGGGTATGCGCCGACCTGGCCAGGCCGGTCGCCGCACCAGCCTGGCCGCACGTCGTCTCGCCGGGCCGGGCGGGCGGGGCAAGGGGGGCGGGCGGGGCGCGCTGGACGGTCCGGCATGGCGAGCTGACCGAGCCGGTGAGGTCGTGGTGAGCGGCACAGTGCCCGCAGAAAACACAGTGCCTGCACAAGACACAGTGCCTGCACAAAACACGCTGCTCGTGGTGAACGCGGAGGTCAGCGGCAGGCCTGGCCTCGGCGTCCGGGTCAGCCCGGAGGAGATCCTCGATGTCGGCACCGGGCTGGTGCCCCGGCGCGGTGAGGCCGTGCTCGATGCTGACGGCGGAGCGGTCATCCCCGGCCTGCACGACCATCATGTGCACCTGCGCAGCTTGCTGGCGGCCCGGCTGTCGGCGAACGTGTCCGCGGCCGCCGATCCTGCGGCCTTTGATCGCATGGTCTCCGCGGCGGCCGCCGCGGTGGGTGCCGGGCGGTGGCTGCGCGCCACCGGCTGGAGCGAGACCTCGGCGGGCCCGCTGGACCGGCGCCGGATGGACGCGCTGACCGGCGCGGTGCCTGCCCGGGTCCAGCACCGCAGCGGCGCCATGTGGGTGCTGAACTCCGCGGCCCTGCGCGAGGTGGGCGCCGACGACAGCGACGTCGACGGCATAGAGCGGGATGACCGCGGCGCGCCGACCGGCAGGCTCCTGCGCGCGGACGGCTGGCTCCGCGACCGGCTGCCTTCCGGCCTGCCCGCCGACTGGCTCCGGGCCGGGCTGGCCAATTACGGACAGCAGTGTGCCCGCCTCGGCCTGACCGGGTTCACCGATGCCAATCCCGGCCGGGACCAGGCGGACGTCGACGCGTTCGGGAAATTGTCCGCCGACGGGGTGTTCCCGCAGCGGCTCCACCTGATGGTCCCGCCCGGCCTGCGGCCGCCGCCGGCGGGCCGGGTCACCCTGGGCCCGCGGAAGGTGATCCTGGACGATGCCGCCCTGCCCGAGGTCGCCGAGCTCGCGGCGCTGGCCGACCAGACCCACCGCCGCGGCTCCGCCCTGGCGGTGCACTGCGTCACCGCCGAGCAGCTGATCGTGGCGGTCGCCGCGTTCGAGCAGGCCGGGGTGGCCGGGGACCGGATCGAGCACGCGAGCGTGGTCCCGCCCGGGTACGCGGCGATACTGGCGCGGCTTGGCCTAGCCGTGGTCACCCAGCCGGGGTTCATCAGCGTGCGTGGCGACGACTACCTGCGCGAGGTTCCGGCGCCGGAGCAGGACTGGCTGTACCCCTGCGCGACCCTGGCCCGGGCCGGAACCGCAGTGGCGGCCGGCACGGATGCCCCGTTCGGCCCGGCGGACCCGTGGCAGTGCGTCGCCGCCGCGGTGGCACGGCGCACGCCGAGCGGCCGGGTACTGGGCCGGCCGGAGCGGCTCTCGCCCGCGCGGGCGCTCAGGCTGTTCCTGACCGCGCCCGAGGCCCCGGGCCAGCTCCGTAAGGTCGGGCCGGGGCAGCCCGGCGACCTGTGCGTGCTGCGGACCCCGCTGCGCCCGTTCCTGTCCCATCCGGCCTCCGCCGGCATCCGGGCCGGCATCATCGGCGCCCAGGTCTTCGAGGCGGAGCCGCAGGGGTGACATCAGAGGTGTAACCCGGGTGACCGGCCGGGGCCACCGAGGTCAGTCGGCCGTGGCCACCCCTGGACCCAGTACCACCCCGCCCGCCACGCTCGCCCCACTATTCACACTGGCCCCACGGCTCGTAGCCAGGCGGGTGCTCTGCTTGCCCGTTTTCATGATCCCGGACTCAAACCCACGTTTAGTGCGCATTCCGAAATAACGTGAGTTTACGGTGTGTCGCGTGG